>Ga0075030_100002224_pt1 | contig 17598 bp, 15 predicted proteins | sample LitLauG_LLR_2012_FD_71393 | JGI IMG/M metagenome (GOLD analysis project Ga0075030, IMG submission 71393) | Freshwater sediment microbial communities from Pennsylvania, USA - Little Laurel Run_MetaG_LLR_2012 | ecosystem: Environmental > Aquatic > Freshwater > Creek > Sediment | place: USA... | reverse complement strand
TGGCGATTCGACGAAGGGACTGGACAGCCGCCCCGAGCGCATCCGCGCCGTGGCCGAGGCGTCGCTCAAGCGACTGAAGACCGACCGCATCGACCTGTTCTACCAGCACCGGGTGGACCCCGGCGTGCCCATGGAAGAAGTGGCCGGCACGGTCAAGGAGCTCATGGCGCAAGGCAAGGTCAAGCACTTCGGCCTGTCGGAGGCCGGTGTCGAATCCATCCGCCGCGCCCATGCCGTGCAACCGGTGACGGCCCTGCAGAGCGAGTATTCGCTGTGGTGGCGCGAACCCGAGAAGGAGATCCTGCCGGCGCTGGAGGAACTCGGCATCGGCTTCGTGCCGTTCAGCCCACTCGGCAAGGGCTACCTCACCGGCGCCATCAGCAAGGACACCGTCTTCGCCAAGGACGACTTCCGCAATATCGTGCCCAGGTTCAGCGAGCAGGCGCGCCAGGCCAACCAGGGCCTGGTCGACGCTCTGACCGGCATTGCGACCGTCCGGAAGGTCACGCCGGCCCAGATCGCCCTGGCCTGGCTGCTGGCCCGCAAGCCCTGGATCGTCCCGATCCCCGGCACCACCAAGCTGCATCGGCTTGAAGAGAACCTCGGCGCGGCGTCCATCGAACTGGGTCCCGAGGATCTGCGCCGGATCCAGGCCGCGCTGGAAAACATCCGCATCGAAGGTGACCGCTACCCGGCCCACCTCGCCGCACGCGCCGGCCGCTAACCAGCGGCCTATTGCGGCGCCACCCGGCTCGGTCTAGGCTCGGCGCAGTTTCGCCACTTGTGGGCGTTCCACGCCAAAGGTGACCCCGATACCTACCTTCGCGACCCGCTCGGCACCGGCGCAGGCGCCCGGTCCGTCCGGCGACGCCGATGCGTTCTCGTACCGCCCGGTGCGTGCGCTGACCGAGTATCGACCCTACTGGGCCAAGCGCTTCGGCCCCGCGAAGTTCCTGCCGATGAGCCGCCAGGAGATGGACGCGCTCGGCTGGGACAGCTGCGACGTGATCATCGTCACCGGCGACGCATACGTCGATCATCCGAGTTTCGGTATGGCGCTGATCGGACGCGTGCTCGAGGCGCAGGGCTTCCGGGTGGGCATCATCGCCCAGCCCGACTGGAGAAGCGCCGAGGCGCTTCGGGCACTCGGCCGGCCGAACCTTTTCTTCGGCGTCACCGCCGGGAACATGGATTCGATGATCAACCGCTATACCGCGGATCGCAAGATCCGCACCGACGACGCGTACACGCCGGGCGGCATCGGCGGCCGACGGCCGGACCGCTGCGCGCTGGTCTATGCGCAGCGCTGCCGCGAGGCGTATCGCGACGTGGTGGTGGTCATGGGCGGGATCGAGGGCTCCCTGCGGCGCATCGCCCATTACGATTACTGGCAGGACAAGGTGCGCCGTTCCCTCGTGGTCGACGCCAAGTGCGACCTGCTCGTGTACGGCAGCGCGGAGCGCGCAATCGTCGAGATCGCCCACCGCCTGGCGGCGCGCGAGCCGGTTCAGCAGATCTGCGACGTGCGCGGCACCGCCTTCGTCCGGCGCAAGGCAGAACCCGGCTGGTTCGAGATCGATTCCACATCGGTCGACGATCCGCACACGGCCCAGCCGGCCAGCAACGCGTACCCCAATCCCTACCAGACCACGGCGGAGCTTGCTGCGAGCAATTCGTCGCGCTGCGATCGCGGCGCGCAGCCGTCCGCAGGCTGGAAGCCCGTGGCCGTGACGCCTGTTGCCGCCAGCGAACGGCGGCGCCCGCCGCCGCGCGATCGGTCGGTGATCCGTTTGCCGAGCTACGAACAGGTCAGGGCCGACCCGGTCCTCTATGCACACGCGAGTCGGGTGCTTCACCTGGAGACGAACCCCGGCAACGCCCGCGCGCTGGTCCAGGCGCACGGCGAAGGCCCCACCGCGCGGGACGTGTGGTTGAACTCGCCGCCGATACCGCTGACGACCGCGGAGATGGACGCGGTGTTCGATCTGCCGTACGCGCGTGCGCCCCATCCGCGCTATGGCGATGCCGACGGCCCGAACAAGATTCCCGCCTGGGAGATGATCCGCTTCAGCGTCAACATCATGCGCGGATGCTTCGGCGGCTGCACCTTCTGTTCCATCACGGAACACGAAGGCCGCATCATCCAGAGCCGGAGCGAGGAATCGATCCTGCGGGAGATCGAGACGATCCGTGACCAGGTCAAGGGTTTCACCGGCGTGATCTCCGATCTGGGCGGGCCGACGGCCAACATGTACCGCATCGGCTGCAAGTCGCGGCAGATCGAGGCCGCGTGCCGCAAGCCGTCGTGCGTTTATCCGAAGATCTGCCAGAACCTCGTGACGGACCATGGGCCCCTGATCCGCCTGTACCGCCGCGCGCGGTCGATTCCCGGCGTCAAGAAGGTCCTGATCGGGTCGGGCCTGCGCTACGACCTCGCGCTGGAGTCGCCGCAGTACATCCGCGAGCTGGCGCAGCACCACGTCGGCGGCTATCTGAAGATCGCCCCCGAACATACCGAGGCCGGACCGTTGAGCATGATGATGAAGCCGGGGATCGGCTCGTACGACCGTTTCCAGCAGCTGTTTTCCAAATTCAGCGCCGAGGCGGGAAAGAAGCAATATCTCGTTCCGTACTTCATCGCCGCGCATCCGGGCACGACCGACGAAGACATGATGCACCTGGCCGTCTGGCTCAAGCGCAATGGCTTTCGTGCCGACCAGGTGCAGACCTTCTATCCCGGTCCCATGGCGACGGCCACCGCGATGTACTACAGCGGCAGGAACCCCTTGAAGAAGGTGACCCGTTCCAGCGAGAGCGTCAACATCGTGCGCGGGGAGCGACGTCGACGCCTGCACAAGGCGTTCCTGCGTTACCACGACCCGAAGAACTGGCCCTTGTTGCGCGAAGCCCTGCAAGCCATGGGGCGCGCCGATCTCATCGGCAACGGCAAGCAGCACCTGGTGCCCCGTTTCCAGCCGGCCGCCGCGGGCGACTATCAGAGTGCGCGGCGCAAGAACTCCACGGCGGCCGGCAGCCGCGTCTCCCCGGTCACGCGCGGACGCATCCTTACTCAGCACACCGGTCTACCGCCGCGCGGGTCGATCGGGAAATAATCTGGACGACGGGAGACACACTTGACTCTGCAAGCTCGATTCGAACAGGCGCAGGCCGATTCGAAGAACCTGCCCGAGCGGCCGGACAACATGACCCTGCTCAGGATATATGCCCTTTACAAGCAGGCCAGCGGCGGCGACGTGCAGGCAGAGCGCCCTGGTTTTACCGACATGGTGGGCCGCGCCAAGTGGGACGCGTGGAACGCTCTGAAAGGCACCTCCAAAGAGGAAGCGATGCGGCAATACGTCGATTTGATCGCCGAGTTGAAGGAATAGCGCGGCCGGCGCCCAGGGCTGCGCCGCGAACCGATGCGGGCGATGCGTTCTATCGCGAAGAACGGAATTTCAAGTCTTTGAACGCAGGAGCCTCGCCGCCGCTGCAGGCGGCGTTGCCCTCCATGCCCCCTTCATCGAGACGGGTGAAGGTAAAGACGCAAGCGTCGCGGCGCCAGTTGTAGTTCCACACGTTGACGGGTCCCCAGGAAAGCACGAAATTCTGGATGTCGGCCTTCTGGTAGGTGCCGGGTCCGTGGACGTTCTGGATGTGGAAGCGTGCGACCGCTCGATTCTCGGCGCCGGCGGGCGAAGTGAACGAAGCACCCACCGCCTGCTCGTCTTTCCCGAAGACCTTGAAGAAATCCAGATTCGTGCCTACCTGGCCCAGTTTCGCGCTGTAGGCGACGCCGTCCAGCTTGAACTCGAGCTCTCCCGTCTTGTACGAAACGCTCTTGTACGGCCCCCCCTGTGCGAGCGCCGCCGAAGCGAACAAAAGCGATCCGAGAGCCGGGATCAACCAGCGGCCGCCCCGTCCGAACACGATTCGCAGGTTCATCGAGTAAGTCTCCTCCAGGATCTCGAGAAAATCAACAAGTCCATATAATTCAAATAGTTAGGCGACATAATCGAGCGCCAGCCGAATCCGGCCGGCGGCCCCGCCACGGCCCCCGGCCGGCCCTCCAAGCCCGTCCCGACTCGTTTCAGAACGTTTAAGACCCGCTTCAGTCCGCTCAAGGACTGAAAGGCGTCGTCAGTCGCAAAGTACGCCCATCGATTCGGTGCACTGCACCGGACGCATCCGGGAGACAGACGATGAATGCCAACCACTACTCGATCCGCCAGAACCGTCCGAACCAGCTGTTCGCCGCCGGCGCCGCCGTGCTGGCCTCCACGCTGGTGCTGAGCAGCGTGCTCTCGCTGTTCGTCAGCGATACCCCCTCCGCCACGGCGAATGCCACGGTAGCAGTCCAGCAGCACGCAGGCAGGCGCGCCTGAGCGATAGCGCCGACCTGGCGCAGGGTCGGATATCCAGAGCCTGCGCACCCCTTCCTTCGAATTGACCGGTGACCGCCATGAACGCGACAAACGAATCTGACACTGACACCACGACGCATGAAACGTCCAGCGCCGAATGCGCCGACTTCGACGTGGCCGGACATGACCTGATCAGTCAACTTGATGCGATCAGGCTTGCCCCGGTCGGCGAAGCAGGCGGGAAGAAGCTTTTCTGTCGTTTGCCCTCGCCTCTGAGGATGGCCTTGCTGGCGCGCTTGACAGCCGGCGGTCAATCGGGAGGCGCGGGTCACTCCAATACAATTTGACGTATGGCGGATGGGAGTCCGCCGATGCGTACGCAAATCATCGCGCCTTGACCATTACCGAAGAAAAGCTACGGCGCTACGCCGTGGCCCGCTCGCTGTTCCGGCCGACCACGCTCAGTCGGGCTATCAACAAGCTCGGCTTCGTGCAGGCGGACCCGATCCGGGCCCCGGCCCGGGCCCAGGACCTGATGCTGCGCCACCGGGTGACGGGCTATCGGGCCGGCGACCTCGAGCGGCGCTATCCGCGGCTCGCGCTGGAGGAGGATTTTTTCGTCAACTACGGGTTCCTGCCGCGCGCATACAGCGCATTGATGCATCCGCGCACGCCACAACGTTCGTGGGCGGCTCGGCGGCGAAAGCAGGCCGAGGCCGTGCTGGCGTTCGTCCTGGAGCGCGGCGCCGCGCATCCGCGCGAGGTCGATTTGCACTTCGCGCACGGCAAGGCGACCAACTGGTTCGGCGGCTCATCGAACGTCAGCACGAAACTGCTCGAGGAGATGCATTACCGCGGGTGGCTGCGCGTGGCGCGCCGGGACGGTGGTACGCGCGTGTACTCGGTGCGCGAAATCGAGGCATCGCCGCCGGACAACGCGACGGCCGATGCGAGAATGGACGCACTCGTCGATCTCGCGGTCGACCAGTACGCTCCGCTGCCAGCAAGCGGCCTGACCCACCTGTTGAGTCTTCTTTGCGGTGGCACGCCTCAATGGGCGGGTCGGCGCGCCGCGGCGCTGGCGCGCGCCAAGCAGCGACTCGGGCAAGCGCGCATCGACGGCGTGGCGTGGTACTGGCCGGCAACAGAAGATCCCGCCTCGCGCCGCTGGTGCCCCGATGACAGCGTGCGTTTGCTCACGCCGTTCGACCCGATCGTCCACGACCGCCGGCGCTTCGAGATTTTCTGGGGGTGGCCCTATCGCTTCGAGGCGTACACGCCGGCGCCGAAACGCAAACTGGGGTACTACGCACTGCCGCTGCTGTGGCACGACCGCGTGGTCGGCTGGGGAAACCTCGCCGTCGTCGACGGTGCGTTGCGCTGCTCATTCGGCTACAGCGGTGGGACTGAACCCACGGATGCGGCGTTCCACAGGGAACTTGAGGCCGAAGTGGCACGGATGCGCGCCTTCCTTGGAATGGAGAGCGGGTAGGCTGACCGCTGCACGCTTTCGACACAGACCATGTTTGCGGGCAGCACTACAGGGTCGGCTTTTGGCTCTCGCTTTGCCGCATTGGCTGCTCACGGAGCAAGGCGCGCCAGCGCTCGGCTGCCTGTTCGGTCGTGACGCCGCTGGCGGCCAACTCCTGATGCAGCCAGCCACGCTCGCCCACCTGTGCCCGAGCGGCCATGTGGCTCCGCAGGCGCGCCAGTGAGTCGCAGTTGAGCAGATCCTCCTGCCCGGATTTCTGCCACATCCGAGCCATCTGCCATCGCATCGCATCGGCTTCGTCGCGCAGGCCTGCGAGGCGTGGGTCCGCCCAACCGACCCGTTCCGCCACCCTCGCCCCAATCGAGACTTCAACTGCGGTCCGGCTGTGTTCGATCAACGTCGCGGCCAGATCGCCACAGGTCCGCACGCGGTCCTGGTCCGCTTGCACCGCAGTGCCACAGTACTGCATCAACCCATGGGGATCGGGAATCGGCAGCGCAGCCTGGATCCCGAGCAACCGGATGGCAAGCCCGACCTGAATGGCCGGCGGCTGCGCCGCCAAGGCGTCGGAGGCGAACAATTTCGAGATCTGATCCCAGTGCGGGTCGCTGTATCGGGCCTTCGAGGCTCGGATCAGCGCCGCCTCAAGCGTGCTCCGATCACCACGCTGCTGCGCGTCGTCGGCAACGCTCAGCCACGGCACCGCGTTGTCGGGTTCAATCCTGGCCCATTGTGCGTAGCTCAACAAGGCGCAATCACCGCGCGCGCCTGCGCCTATCTCATGGCGACACGAAAAGATGGCGAGGGCATAGGCATCGGCGTCGGAGGTAGTCGTAGCAAGCCGCATGAGAGCCTGGCCTTCGGCGGCATTCTCGGGCTCCAGCATCTGAAGGAAAAGGCCCAGAGCCCGCTCACGATCATTGGGCCGCGCCGCCAGAGCCGACGCAAGCTTGCCGAAGGCAGCATCTGCCGCAATGCCTATGCCCCGTGGAATCTGCGGAATTCCGTTATCGACCGCGACGGGACCGTAGCCGCATAACTCGGCGCCCGTCGGCGCGGGCCGTGGCACTGGCGCCGGCATCGGTAGCGTAAGCGGCGCGATCAGATACTGCGGTCCGGGAGGCACCGCCGCCCTGTCAGCAAGTAACGCTTTCCCGGGCTGCGACCCTGACCACCAGGCCGCTGCGAGCATCGCCAGCAGCGCAGCCGCGGCCCCTGCAAGGCGCCGAGGGCGGTCCCGCACGAAGCGAGCAACGGAGTTTCTCCAAGTCGCAAATCCCATTGACCTGCTCGTCAGACTCAAAGAATTGCGCTACGAATTGCCCGCCGCGAGCTGCCCCGAGCAGTCAATGTCGGACGGCCCATATAGAAATTGAAGATGTGGCGCGCGAGTTGGCGACGAGCGGCTAGAGACGGTACTTCGGAGGTGACCCATGTGCGTATTCCGGTGAAACCTGCCCCGGATTCCGATTCAAACCGGCCGGTGCTTCCACGTCAGGGAAACTATGCTCAGGAGGCTTCACGGCTGCCGGCCCCGAGCGCCCGATTCCCAAGCCGGCCAGTAGCCGAGCGCCTTGAGGTCCTTATCCATTCCGGTGCGTTTCAGTAATGCCTCGATCTCCTGGCGCGACTGTCGAGGTCCGAGCCGGTCAGGCCGGTCCGCGATGCCATAAGCGGTCAGAGCCGCGATGGCCACGTGTTGCTGAAGATTTCGGAAGTCCACCTTGTCGAGCGTATCGGTCGAGGCATGGTAGTTCGGCATGTAATTGCTCTCTTCCTGGTTGGCCATCAAGGTGGGTACCCCCTCCAATAGGAAGTCGAAATTGTCTGTACCAACGCTGGCGTCGAGGGTGAGCTGACTAACCCGCCAGGCCGCAAGGGGTGCAAGTACCTCGGTGACGCCCTTCTGAATATCGTCGCGTCCGCCAAGAGAGTAGCCGGTTACGCGGCCGGTGCCGGCGTCATAGGCGATCATCGCCCGGATACGGTCCAGTTCGGCACGATGTTGCAGCACATAGGCGTGGGATCCCACGAAACCCTGCTCTTCACCGGTGAACAGGATGAAGCGCAACGTGCGACGAGGTTGCAGATGCGACTTCTGGATCGCGCGCGCGGCTGCAATGACCAACGCTGCATTGCAGCCGTTGTCCAAGGCCCCTGTTCCGAGCTCCCAGGAATCGAGATGCGCGGCCAGGATGACGAATTCATCACTGAGCTCGCGCCCGCGAATTTCGCCAACCACATTCTCCTGGCGTATGGCCCCGCCCACACGGTTGCCCAGCGAAAGACGCCCGCGCTCCTCACCCGGGTGGGTTTCCATCGCGCGAACCAGCCGCAGAGCATCTTCCCGTGCCACGATGGCCATCGGGAGAGCGGCAATCTCTCCCTCAAGGGCATCGGTATGACGGTATAGGACCCGGCGATCTCGAGCGGCAACCCACAGAATCGCGCGGGCACCAGCGTCGATAGCGCGGTGGATGATCGCTGGCGCTCGGTTGTACTCGTCGAGGAGGTCCGACCAGGTCACCGTGACGTTGCTGTTCACCAGGACCATTGATCCGCGAACCGAAGACGCCACGCGCGCGAAGTCCTCCACGGTGCCGTTCCCCACATCAACGAGCGGCGCCTCGATACCACCCGGCGGTGTCGCCGGTGCCCAGGCGATTGAGACGATGCTGATAGGAAATTGCACCGGGCCTATGAGCTGAAACTGGGAGACGCCCTCCTCCCAGGTTGCGGGCAACTCGTACCCTTCCGTGTGAACGTCCACACCGGCGGCTTTGAACCCGTCAACACCCCACGCCACCGCCCGCGCCATTGCCGCGCTTCCTGTAACCCGGCCGCCGATCTCGTCGCTCAGTCGGCGCAGGTCCTCATCGAGCGGTGAGGGTGCGAGGGCGTAGCGAATGATGGTTTCCGCCAAGTCCCCGCTTGCCAGGGCAGCTTTCGAGCTGCCCGCGAGAAGTCCAACCGCGCAGAGAGCCGCGAAGGTTGCAATCCCCGTTGCAACGGAACGCTTATAGGAGTTCATGCTCGGCCCTCTCGCTGAAGGTCCATCATCCTGGCCCCGCTCATTGACAAACCGCAATACCTCCTTGACCGGCGCCGTGAGGGATATACAGTGGATATGCACCGGACTTGGAGCGTCAGATGCTGGTCGAGATCGTGAAATGGGGCAATAGCACCGCGGTACGCTTGCCGGCCGCGATTCTGAAGCGAGTGCGAGTCGCGCTGTTGATTCGCGTCCAATTGGCGTCAAGGCCAGAGAATTGCACCGAGATTGAACAAGGCGTGACTGATGACGGCGGGAATCAGGCTGCCGCTTCTGCGCCGGAACTCGCCGGCAATAGCTCCGAGAAGAAACGCAGCCACGGCGGTATAGGGGCCCACCACGATATGAACAGCCCCAAAGAGAAGAGCTACCAATAGCAATGCCACAACGCCCGACGCGACCCCAGACGACGGAGGGCGTGTAACGCGATTTGCGAGCGTGGTTTGGAGAAGCCCTCGAAAAATCACTTCCTCCTGTACTGGCGCGCCCACAGCAAAATAAAGCGCGATCAACCAGGGTGAGAGCTCAAGGCCAGCGAGCGGACCTGGCTCATGCGCGCGGCCCAGCAGCAGCGCGATGATGATGCTGATCGGTGCGGTTACGATCACCGCAGACACGACGTGTCTGAGCGCCGGCAGACGGAAGCCGTAATCTGCGACTCGCTCTTGCCCTCGACTTGCCAGCAACCGAATAAGCAAACAAGCCGCAAGAAACGTAAACGAGATCACAAACGGAACCGCTGCTGCCAGTTGCAGGCGAAGGATGGCTACGATTGCAGATGCCGGCGCGTAGACCGCCAGGAACAACAACAGCGTAAGGCCGAGTGCTCGTATCGCTCGCACGGCGCGATCACCGACCCTTGCTCCGAAGCATGACGCCAGGCATTGCTTCTCTCCCTAACAGGAGCTGGGGCCGGCGATCATAGCCCGCGCGAGCTGATCGATCGGGTACTTGCTGGACACCGACCGTTCACTTCGCGGTCCGATTTCAGGAAACGACTACCGCCGATCCGTTTGATCACCATGGAGGCGAACGACACGATCAAGCCCGGGAACCGTCAAGCTCTTGCGCGGCCTTCGGGCGGCGGACAGCCGGTTCGGATGACCCAGTGCGCACGCGCCGCTAAGACGGTAATTGCGATTGAAAGACGACGTCGCACGGGGCCTGTGCCCATCCCAGTCTTTGGCTCTGGAAAACTCTCGTATCTGCGCCAGGAGATAACGATAATCCGGACCACAAACAGGTAGGTCAGGCCCATTTCAGGGAGGCAGGATGCCGGATGATCTGAAACGCGTGCTGGGACCGGCGCGACGCTTGTCGCGGCTTCTCGGGGTGGTCTGCGCCTTGGGCCTTCTCTGTACGGGTGCCGGTGCCGACGAAGGCATGTGGACCTTCGATCATTTCCCTTCGGCCACGGTGGGCTCCCGCTATGGCTTCGCCCCGGAGGCGGCCTGGCTCGACCGGATCCGCAATTCCGCGATCCGGCTGACGAGCGGCTGCTCTGCCTCGATCGTCTCGAAAGACGGGCTCGTTCTGACCAATCACCACTGCGTGGTGCGATGCGCGCACGCGCTGTCCTCACCGCAGCACGATCTGGTCGCCGAAGGCTTTACAGCGGCCGGGCGCAGCGAGGAAAAGCTTTGTCCGGGCATGCAGGCGGAGATCGTCAGCTCGATCAGCGATGTGACCGACGAGGTGCAGGCTGCGATCAAAGCGGCCGGCGACATGGACATAATCAAGGCGCGCAATGCCGCGATGGTGTCGGTCGAGGATCGCAGCTGCCACGGGGAGGCGCAGACGCGCTGCCAGGTCGTCTCACTCTACAAAGGTGGCCAGTACAAGATATACAAGTACCGCAAGTACTCCGACGTGCGGCTGGTGTTCGCGCCTGAGTTTTCCGTTTCCTTCTTCGGCGGCGACCCCGACAACTTCAACTTCCCGCGCTATTGCCTGGACAGTGCCTTCGTCCGGCTGTACGAGAATGGCCAACCGGCCAGCACGCCGACGCACCTCGCCTGGCGCCGCAGCGCGCCGGCGCCCGGCGAGCTTGTCTTCGTGGCCGGCAATCCGGGCTCGACCAGCCGCCTCGATACGGTGGCGCAACTCGTCCAGGTGCGCGACTGGCGGTTGCCGATCCGCCAGCTGTTGCTGTCCGAGCTGCGCGGCCGCCTGATCGAATTTTCTCAGCGGGGTGCGGAACAGAACCGCATCGCAGCCGATACGCTGTTCCTGGTCGAGAACGCGTTCAAAGCGTTGTACGGGCGCGAGCGCGCGCTGCTGGACCCGGAGCTCTTCGGGCAGAAGGCCGATCAGGAACGTGAACTGCGGGCGAAGGTTGCCGCCGATCCCAAGCTCGCCGCCGCCACCGCTGATCCGTGGGCCGACATTGCGCAGGCGACCGCGCTCTACCAGCAGATGTTTCTGCCCCACCGCTTCCTGGAGGTCGGGGCCGGTTCGGGCTCGGAGCTGTATCGGTACGCGCGTGCGCTGGTGCGCGCCGGCGCCGAACGCGGCAAGCCCAGCGCGGAACGCCTGCCCGAGTACTCGGACAGCAAGCTCGCGCTGCTGCAGAAGGAGGTGTTCGATGCACGTCCGATCTACCCGGACCTGGAGCGCATCGAGCTGCAGACGTGGCTTTCGAAGACACGCGAGTACCTGACGGTCGGCAACGCCCTGGTGCAGCACCTGCTCGGCAGTCAGTCGCCCGAGGAGCTAACCGACCGGCTCGTGCAGGGGACCCGGCTGGCCGACCCGAAAGTGCGCAAGGTCCTGTGGGAGGGCGGGCAGGCCGCCATCGATGCCTCGGACGATGTGCTGATCCGTTTCGTGGCCGCGCACGACGCCGACGCGCGCGCGGTGCGCCTTCGCGTCGAACAGCAGGTCGAAGGGCCGGTCACACGCGCCGAAGAGCGCATCGCGCGGGCCCGCTTCGCGATCTACGGCGACAGCGTTTATCCGGACGCCACCTTCACGCTGCGGCTGTCTTACGGCCGCGTGGACGGCTGGACCTATGAGGGAGGCACGGTGGCGCCGTTCACGAACTTCGCTGGTTTGTACGACCGCGCCACCGGCGCCGAACCGTACCGGCTGCCACAGCGCTGGCTCGATGCCAAGGCGAAGCTCGATCTGTCGACGCCGCTGGACGTCAGCACGACCAACGACATCATCGGCGGCAACTCGGGCTCTCCGTTGATCGACGCGCAGGGCCGCGTGGTCGGCGCGATCTTCGATGGCAACATCCATTCGCTGGGCGGCGATTTCGGCTACGACGGCCGCACCAACCGCTCGATCGCCGTGCTCACGCCGGCCATCAGCGCGGCCTTACACCACGTCTACGGTCTGCCCGCGCTGGCCGACGAGCTGGAAGCCGAAGCGCAGTAACGACCGTGCCGGCAATCGGGGCAGCGCGACAACGGCGCGGCCGTGGAACCCGAGTGCACCGAACCGGAGGTCCCATGCCGATGAGACCCGATCTTTTCGCAAGGCCGCTGCGCCTGGCGTGCGAGCGCATCATGGCGGCGCCCGCCCCCGTGCTATATCGCGCGTGGACCGAGCAGTTCGATCGCTGGTTCGCCGCGCCGGGATCGGTGCTGATGAAGGGCGAGGCCGACACGGTGTTCTTCTTCGAAACTCACTTCGAAGGCGCGCGCCACCCCCACTACGGCCGGTTCCTTGCCCTGAAGCGCGATCGACGGGTCGAGCTGACCTGGGTCACCGCCGCGACCCGAGGCGCCGAGACCGTGGTGTCGGTCGAATTCACGCCGATCGAGGCCGGCACGCTGCTGCGGCTCACGCATGCGGGCTTTCCCGACGAGGAATCGAAGAACCGGCATGAGCTGGCCTGGCCCATCGTGCTGGAGCATCTGGACCGGCAAGTGAAGGATTGAAGGATCGACGTCCGCCAGGCCGACGCGGCTCGACTCAGACCGCGCGAAGCCTGCTCGTATCGAGGCGGATCACCTCGATCCCCCGGGTGCGGGCCAGCTCGACCATGTCGGCGGTGCCGTCCTGCCCGCCATCGGGTTCACCATCCCACAGCGCGATCAGCTTCACCTTCGCCACGCCGTGAAGCAGCGCGTTGCACAGCATCCATGCGTTGCTGCGCTGCCACGGCCCGTAGTGCGGCCGGTCCCGCAGCCAGCGCGGCATCTCCTTGGATTCCCCCAGGATCCGCACGCTCTGCTTGGCGTCGCCGGGACACAGCCGGTAGAAGCGATCGACCCAGCTGCCCCCGCCCGCCGCCACCAGGTCGGGTACGTGGACCTCCGGCGGCATCGAGAGGTAAAGGCGCGCATACACCACGGGCTTGAACTCGGCGCAGACCTCGTGGAAGAGGATGTCGCCCCCGCAGGCGCCACCGGCGATCGCAAGCACCGGCCCGTTCGCGGCCTTGACTTCCTTCTCGACCGCCCCGCGCATCCACTCGCGAACGGTTTGCTCGGCATCGGCAGGAAATCGCGGCCTGCTGCGCCCCGGCTCGTCGATCATGTGACCGGTGAAGAGCAGAACGCGTGCGTATGGAGGCCGGCCCGACCGGATCGTCGTGCCCTCGAGCTTGTGTTCGATCTCGACGAGCTGGGCCAGAGCGGCAGCCGGGCTCGCGCCGAGCAATCCGAGTCGATCGAAAATCCCCAGTTCCTGGCGCACCGACTCGAAATCGAAAGTGGGCTCGTCCGTCAGCGCCTGGCAGTACGCGCGTGCGACGCGGGCCGGCGCCTGTCCGGCGAGACAGTGCAGCTCGGCCAGGCCGATCTCGGCGTCTATGTCACGTTCGCCCTGCGCCACCCGTTCCTTGGCGGCCTCGAGCGAGCAGCGCACCACGACCTCCAGGTCCTTGCGGCGATCCTGCAGTTCACGCAGCTGGTCCTTGGCCTCCTGATCGGTATCGAACAGATTGGCCCACTCGCCCGCCAGCTCAGCGACGCTCGCCAGTTCGGTCCTGACGACGAGCAGCGCCAGAGCGTTCAGGCCCGCAGCCCCGTTGTTCAGGTTGCCCTTGAAGGCCCCCTCGTAGTCCTGGCAGGCGGACGTCAGGCAGCTCGAGACGAGCGCAGCCTTGCGGCGCTCGTTCAGCCCTTCGATGCCTTGCCAGTCCTCGATCCAGTGCCTCTTGTGATTGCGGCCGCGCAGCGCGAAGAGCTCGGCACGCTTGTCCGGCTCCAGCGCAGGCAAGCCCAGCACCCGCTCCAGCGCCCTGTCGGAGTTGGTCGGGTCGCCCAGGCGCTCATAGATGCCGGCCAGCAGACCCCAGGCTTCCGCGTCGTCCTCCTTGATCGCCGCGACGCGCTCCCACACGGCCTTCGCGCTCGCATTGAATTGCAGCGAGTAAAGCTCGCGGCCGATCTGCCTTAGCCCTTCGAACTCCCATTCCAGACCCGTTACTTCGCCGGCCAGCAGGTCAAGGTCGCCATTGCGTCTTTGTTTCGCCGCCCGCACCACCTCCTCGGTGAACTCCCGAGGCACGTCGAGAAAGCGGGTCCAGTCCTGGGCCTGCACGCCCGCGACCAGCTTGAACACCGGGCTGTCGGCGCGGTCGCCGGCGACTGTCTGACGCAAGCCCTCGATCAGCCGCGGCAACGCCGCCTGCGGGTCGGCGGCGTCGTACTCCAGGTAGCGATCGGTGCGCAGGTCAAACGGCACCTCGTCCTTCTTGCAACGGATCAGGAAGGTGTGCCGGTCACGAAGAGCGTGGCGCACGCCGAGCTCGTAAAAGACGTTGGCGTTGTGGATCGATACGTCGGCAATCACCAGGTCGTACCTGAGCAGCAGCGCGAACATGTCTTCGCGAATGTTGCCCTGGTGGACCAGTTCCTCCGTCGTGGACCCATTCGCGCCGATGGCACGCAATGCAGGCCCGATCAGCAGCTGGTCGATCCGATCGAAATCGATGCCCTCCTTCTGGCCGAAGGGACGGACGATGAACGCTCGCATGAGTCGGCCCCGTCAATCAATCAGACACGTGGATCGGTCGCGAACCTGCCGCCAGCCCGCGCCATCCTGCCACATCCATCAATGCGCGGCGTTCCACCTCGACGTGTCCTCTCATGGATGATCCGGATGCGCCAGCACAGGTGCGCCCGCGGGCGGAGGCTTCGGTCCGGGCTGCCCGCTCACCGCCTGCGTCACATTCGCAACCCACCGCTCATGCTCGGTCGAGACGAGATCTTCGACGCGCATCGCCAAGGTGGCGAGCCGAGCGTCCATGTCCAGGCCTTGATAAGGACCCGTCCCGGCCAGGAAGAGGTATTTGTCCCGCTTCAGGCGCTCAGCCATGGACCGGTATTCGATCCAGAGGCGCGAGTATTGATTGAGCTGCTGGACCGCCTCCAGCACGGCAATCACCGCGCCGGCGCCCGCCGCCAGCCACCTCCCCCACTGGAGTTCGATCAGCGAAAACAGCGGAATCGACGAGGCCAGGATGATCTGGCTCACCTTGATACGGTGGTAGCAGCGCTCGTTGTAAGCGCTCCTTTCGCTGTACCAGGTGCGCTGGTCTTCAAGCCGCTTCCAGCCGGGATGCGCGCTGATTTCATCCGGAAGCTTCCCATCGGGCAGCCAGTTCATCGGGTCATCACCTTCCGAGGCGGGTCGAATCAACGAGGGCGGCGCCAGCTCTGCTCAAAGCAAATTCTGCGGCGGGCACATTATCACCGTCCGGCGGGGCTTTCGCGATCGGATGAGGCGCAAACAACGCGCCAGACGCGCCGGTGGAGTCGTAGTAGCCTCTGCCAGCAGGCCCTCGCCGACCAGAACGACAAGGATGAAGGACCCTACGGAGGTGCCGATGAGAGTGCTGCACACGATGCTTCGGGTCGGAAACCTTCAGCGATCTATCGACTTCTACACGCAGGCGCTGGGCATGCACCTGCTGCGCACGACCGACCGGCCCGAACAGAAGTACACGCTGGCGTTCGTCGGCTACGGCGACGAAAGAGAGCACGCGGTGCTCGAGCTCACGTACAACTACGGAGTCGACCGCTACGACCTGGGCGCCGGGTTCGGACACGTGGCCATCGGCGTGCCGGACGTAGCGGCCGCGTGCCGGCAGGTGCGCGACGCGGGCGGGGTTGTCACGCGCGAACCCGGGCCGGTGAAGGGTGGGAGCACGGTGATTGCGTTTGTGCAGGATCCGGATGGGTACAAGATCGAGTTGATTCAGGGCGAATAGAAACCGACTGCCTTCACTAAATTGCCAACGTGGAGACGGACACCTTAGAACACGCGCCGTTTCTGGATCTCTAGGGTAGTTTTGCTCACCAGGACCAAGCCAAAGCCTGCCGCGTCTGGTAGAAGCGCAGTGCAAATGACGAGAGCTCCGCATAGGTGAGTGCACATAGGAGTAAACTCGTGACTAGATTAATTGCGGTCTTCGCATTCACTCTTCTCGTCTTTGTTGCATCTGCAGCTGAAGATCTTCCCAGCGCCCAAACAACGCCGGGTGCAACAAATCCAAATGTTACCCAAGCAAACATCAAAACGACCATTTGTAGATCTGGTTGGACGAAGACAATCCGCCCGACAGTGCCGTACACCGATGACCTCAAAGCCAAACAAGTCAGCGCGTTTGCTGACGCGGACAAGAATCTGAGCGATTACGAAGAAGATCACCTTATAAGCTTGGAGCTCGGTGGGGATCCGATGAACGAGAAGAATCTCTGGCCGCAACCGTATAACGTGGAGTGTGGTGCGAGGATCAAGGACGTTTTAGAGAAGCATCTCAACAAGATGGTTTGTGCCGGCGAACTGCAGCTGACCGAGGCGCAGCAGCTGATCCGGACAAATTGGATCGAAGCCTACAAGAAGTACATCCACCCGGAGGGCTGTCCCCCCTAGAAAAGGACCAGTAACCGTTGCCCATCCGTTGGACGGGTCTTACGCCTGCAGTGGGTCAAGGGTGTGCGTCGCAACCCAGCTCAGATCGACTTTTACTCGAGCGGCGGGGCACGCCGTGTAGCGATGACTGATGAGTTTCACGGGCCCCAGGACTCCGCCGAAGCTGAGCAACTGGGACATCCTCCGCAATCCTGCTCCTGCAAGGAGCGCTATCGAAGAAACTCCTTGGCGCCTGGTGCCCCAGCTCGAACGGGGGGGCCTACTGATTGCCAATCAGTTGCTCTACCAACTGAGCCAAAGCGCCTAAGCCACTCTCCACCGTAGCACCCAATAGATTTTTTCAGGTACCACCGCCCGTGCGGCCGCTCGCGGAGCACCACCTCGGCCGGACCGCGACGCTGCGCCGCGCGTCCTGGGCGCGCCGCCGGCGCCGGAACTGGGGAATGTCCCGCGCCCGCCCGATAGTCGCATCGACGTTCTTCTCGACTGCCGGCCGCCAACGGTTCAGCGATACTACTTCAAGTAGAAACGGGTTGCGATTTTTGTCCTTTTAAACCAATGTGTTACAAGGGATAACGCAAATCGAGCTATCGATGTAAGCATGCATGTAAGCAGATTGGATCGATGCGCGTGTGGCCTTCGGCTACTCGCCGGCGCCGACTGCGCAGCGATGCAGCGTCCCTCTAACACCGCTACATCCTCATAGACGGGTGGGCACCCGTATCCTCGACGCGCGCGCGGGCTTCGAGTAGCGTTTCCCCTCGATGGACGCCCTCATGCACGGCACCGCGATTACACGCGCGCTTACTGGGCTGGCACTTTTGCTGTTGATGGTCGGGGCACGCGCTACCGATTGG
>Ga0075030_100002222_pt1 | contig 17601 bp, 12 predicted proteins | sample LitLauG_LLR_2012_FD_71393 | JGI IMG/M metagenome (GOLD analysis project Ga0075030, IMG submission 71393) | Freshwater sediment microbial communities from Pennsylvania, USA - Little Laurel Run_MetaG_LLR_2012 | ecosystem: Environmental > Aquatic > Freshwater > Creek > Sediment | place: USA... | reverse complement strand
GATCTCGGGCACGCGCACGATTTCGTGCAGGGAAGTGATGGGCACGCCATAGGTCTCGCGCCCCACCTGAAAGCCTACGATATGAAGTTCACGGCTCATCGTCTCGGCTCCTCGACTCAGGCTCTCAGATCTGCCCGGCGGATGCCGCCCGCCGCCCGCTTCGAATGGCCGCATCACTGCTCGTGTGACGCGCGGCTTCATCCAGCGAGAACCGGTCCAGCGACTCCAGCAGGCCGCGCGACATCTTCGACATCTGCTCCGACGAGGCCGCCAGTTCAGTCGAGCCGGAGGTGGACTGCTGCACCAGTTCGCGCATCCGCTCCATGGCTTTGACCACGGCCTCGGCTCCAGACGCCTGCTCTTCCACCGCGGAGTTGATTTCGTGCGTGATTTCGTTCAGCCGCGTGGTGGCGCGGGCGATCTGCGACGAGCCGTGCGACTGCTCGTTGGTGGCCGCCCCGATTTCCTGGGCGAACTTGTAGACTTCGGTCACCACGTTCGAGATCTTCTTCAGAGCGGAGTTGAGTTCGGAGCCCAGCTCCAGCCCTTCATTGACGATCGAGGTGGAACGGTCCATGTTTTCGACCGCCTTGCGGGCTTCCTTCTGAATGCTCTGGATCAGTTCGGAGATTTCCTTGGTCGACTGCGCCGACTTTTCCGCCAGCTTGCGCACTTCGTCGGCCACCACCGCGAAGCCCAGGCCATGCTCGCCGGCGCGCGCCGCTTCGATGGCGGCATTCAGCGCCAGCAGGTTGGTCTGCTCGGCCAGGTCATCGATGACTTCGATGATCTTGCCAATATCGTCGGCCCGCTGGCCCAGCGCGCCAATGATTTCGCCGGAAGAGTTGATGGTGGTGTTGATGCGGGTCAGGCCGTCGGTAGCCTTCTCCATGGTGGCGATACCGGAGTGCACTTCTTCCCGCGAGCGGTTGGAAATATCGAGCAGCACCTTGGCGGTATCGGCCACGCGCTGGATGGAGGCCACCATCTGGTCGATTGAAGCCGAAGTCTCGCTGACGCTCGAGGCCTGCACCTGCGTGCTCTTCACCATGTTCTGCACGTTGACGCTCATCTCGTGCATGGTGCTGGTGACTTCATCGATCGCCGAGGAGGCCTGCAGTCCGATCTTGGCGGAATCTTCCGAAGCCCCGGCTACCTGGCTGGACGCGCTGGCCACCTGCGAGGAAGCGTCGCGCACGCTGCGCACCAGCCCGACCAGTCCGTCAACCATGCGGGCGAAAGCGTTGCCCAGCGTGTCGTGGGTGGACCGCGGCGTTACCTCGACGCGCAAGTCGCCCCCGGCGATGGATTCTGAAATTCCCGCCATCTCCTTGAGATAGGTCACCATCTTGACGAAGGTCCGCGAGAGCTCACCGATCTCGTCGTTGCGGCTCACATCGATGTTGTGTTCGAGGTCGCCGGTGTTGCCGATGCCGCGGGCCACGCTCATCAGGCTGTTCAGGGGCTGAGTGATCGATTTCGCGGTGTGGAAAGCCACGCCGCCGCCGATGAAAAGTGCGAGCAGGGTGCTGAACCCGGAAACCACCACGGTCCAGTTGGCGGCGCTCTCGTCGGACTTGCGCCGTTCCTCCAACAGGTTGTGGTTTTCCACTTCGGCCACATCCAGGGCGTCGGTGGAGTTCTTGACCCACGACGACGCATCTTTCTGGAGGTAGTAGATCTGCAGTTCGGCGACGGTGGCGTTGCCCGAGTCCACGTCTCTCCGTTTTTCGATCAGCGGCTGGGCGAATTCCTTGCCCCAGGATTGCTCCAGTTGCTGCACTTTGCCGAGCGCGGTTTTCACCTGATCCGAATTGGCCAGCTTTTTGCCGACTTCCACCTTCTCGTTCAGCGTGCGCAACCCGTCGTTCATGCGATCCACTTCCCGCGTGTCGCCGCTGAGCAGATAGTTGCTGAGGAAGAGGCGGTTCTGCATCATCTGGGAGCGCACGGCGTTGGTGGCGTCGGTCAATTCCTGCGACGCCGCCGCGGCCGCCTTGGCCGAGTGTTCGCGTTGCACCGCCGAGTAATTCACGAGAAACAGCACGACCACCAGAATGAGGATGATCCCGAAATTCACGTACAGCTTTTTCCCGATCGTCATCGCCGATCTCCTGAACTGCTGGGCCGTGCGGTTTCCTCTAGCGCGGCTCGAACTTGAAGTCGATCACTGCTGTGCTTTCCGCGGCCGCCGGCTCGAAGCGCCATTTTTTGGCCGCCCCCAGCGCCGTTCCACCCGCGTACCGGGTGTTCACCCACCACACGCGCCTGCTTCACCGTTCCGTTCGGGTTGACCCCAACGTTCACCGTGCCCGCGATGTTCATTTTCCGTGCCGGGTCGGCATATGCAGGCTCGACCTTACATTTCGCGCGCCGGACGATGTCGCTGCTCCGACCAGACTGCCCCGCGACCAGAACGGTCCCAAGTTCGCTGCCGAACCAAAGATCGCAACCAGGGCCGTTGCCGTTCTTAAGGACAGAACTCCTCCTCGGACTGACAGAAAGCTGGTGAGCTTGACCGTGCAACGAGTGGGCCACCTGTATGTTCTTGGAGAAACCGAAGTAATGACCTCTATGTGGCTGTGTCAAAAGAGTTTATCGGACAAAGCAAAAAGCCAGGAAGGGACGCCGCGATAAGCGCAGTCTCATTTGCCGGGCCGATGTTAGCCGCCATCTCACGCTGAGACGGATTCTCAAGAGGTCACGGGATTTCCCTCTTTGGCACCCCCATCACCCATTTCCCTTGACTCAAATTGAGATGGAAGGTAGTTTCCCAAATAGATTCAAGCACTTGTGAATCACGAACCATTTCCCTCGAATGTCGGTGAGCCCCCGAGCCTTTCGGTGACCCCTTTCCTGTCCCCGGAGGCTGTCCCTGCAGCGGGCTTCGACGACGGCTTCCAGAAACTCCTGCTCCGACTTGCCGGGTGGGGCAGCGAGCGCGTGGACAGCAGCACGCTGATTCAGTCGTTTTGCCGCGAGACCCGCGAATTCTTCCAGGTCTCTGGCGTCTATTTCTGGCGCTGCCAGGCGGGAGACGAACTGGTGGGAGAACAGGCCAACGGAAAAATGGCCGACCAGTTTGTGGGAATGTGCATCCACGCCGACCAGAGCGCGGTGACCGCCTCGGCCGTGCGCCGCCGCCGTGCCACCTTCGCCAACCAGGTGCAGTCCCCGCTGTTCCCGGCGGCCGCGGAATTCGGGGCACGGTCCCTGCTGGCGGCGCCGCTGGTCGTGTTCAACGATGTGGTGGGCGCGGTTACGTTCCTGCACGATTCCGATGACAACTTCTTCAACGACGATCTGGCGGCAAAGGCCACCATTCTTGCCGGGCAGTTAGGCAGCCTGCTGGAGGCGACCCGTCTCAGCGATGCGTCGCGGGAAGAACATCGCCGCGCCGAAATCCTGGCCGATGTGGCGCATGCCCTGCACGGCCACCCCGATATCGCGGCGGTGATTGAAGCGTTGGCGGACCGCATGCGAATGCTGTTGCGCACTCGTCTGGTCTGCGTACTGCTGAAGCGCGACGGTCCCTTCGAATTGCGCGCGGTCTCGGCCGACACGCCGCAACTGGCAAACTCGGTGCGGGCCCGGCACGATCGCCAGACCCTGCGCTTTGCCGCCGAACTCGCCCAGCGCGCAGTGTCGGCCGCAGAGCCCATCACGCTTTCGATTGGCGCCGATCTGCATTCCCTGGGGAATCTGGTTTCGCCGGGGATGCTCATCGCCGCTCCCTTGCGTACTTCTCGCACCCAGGGTGCGATCCTGGTGTATCCGCGGGAGGACGGCGGCTTCACTCCCGACGAGAGAGCGCTGGTTTCGGCCATCGCCGGATTTGGCGCCGTGGCCGTGGCCAACGCGGAACTGTATTCCACCGCCCACGCCCAGGCGCACGAATTGCATCAACTGCTCGAGATCTCTTCGCAACTGAGTTCCAGCGGGGATCTGGAACAGTTTCTGCAGTCCTTCGTGATTCATGCCGCCGATTTTCTCGGCTTCGGACGCTCTTTTATCGCACTCGAGGAAAAGGGAAAGTTTCTGGTCCGCTATGGCGTCGAGGCCGGGCAGCCCCGGCGCCTGGAAACGGTGTTCCCCGAAGGCGTTGCCACTCGTACCCTGCGCGAGAAGGAGGTCTTCTGGACCGACGAAGCCAGCCGCACCCCGGGCGCCGATCTCGATCTCGTCAGCCAGTACAAGGTGCACCAGTTTCTCGCCGTGCCTTTGCTGGGGGCCGGGGGGCAGGTTCTGGGAATGTTCGCTGTACTGGACCGGTTAGAGGGTCCAGGAATCACGCGCGAGGACATTCGCCGCGCTCGCGCCCTCTCCAATCAGGCCGCAGTCGTGCTCGAAGTCGCCCGCAACCTCGATCTTTCCGAGCAGCATCGCCGCCGGGCCGAAGCCCTCATCGAACTGGCCCGGGAAATCGATGGCGCGCTGCGTTTGCCCGAGTTTTCCCGCCGGTTCGTCAGCCGGGCGGTATCTCTGACCGGGGCGCGAGCCGGGTTGCTGGCGATTCGTCATGGAGAGAGCTTTCAGGTGGTCGCATTTCATCCGCCGGCGGGACCTGCGGACCCCAACTTTGTCGCCGACGATGGCGAGAGGGGAGCGGGAGGCTCTCAGGATACGAACGTCGAGCCTGCTGGCGGACTTCCCTACGGCGCCACAAGTCAGTCGGAACCGGGCCATTCTTTGGCTGCTACGGACAACGTCACTCCCGCGCTCGACCGCGTGCTGGCTTCCGCCCTCGCCGAATTCGACGGCGGGCATAAAGAGAACGTGGTTTCTGGAGCGGCCGAAGATGTGCTGGGGCGGGAAGCCGCCCGGCGCCTGGGTTGGACCGATTGCACCGTGGTCCGCATGCCTTCGACCAACGGAGAGCTGGCGGGACTGCTTTTACTGTCGGGGCGGTCGCAGCCCCTGGATCAGGAAGACCGCGTGTTCCTTGAAACCGTGGCCGGGCACGCCGCCATGGCGCTGGAGAACGCCAGCCTGTTTACCCGCATCGAGCAAGCCAATCGGCACTGGATGGAAATCTTCGACGCCATGGCCGACTTCATCGTGGTCCACGACCAGGCCGGCAATGTGTTACGCGTCAACCGGTCGCTGGCGGCGATGATCGGGGTTCCGCCCCCGGAACTGGTGGGGCTCAACATACGGGCTCTGCTGGCGATGAACAGCGAGTTTACGCCGCACGCCTGTCCCTTCTGCCGGGCGATGGCGGAGGACGCCGACGAATTCGTGCATCCCGTGTTTGATCGCACGTTTCTGGTATCGACCTCGCGGGTGCATGGGGCGTCCAACGAGGGACTGCAAACCATCCACGTGCTGAAGGACATCACCGACCGGCGCGAGGCCGAGCGGCGGTACCGCGAGCTTTTTGACAACATCCAGGAAGGCCTGTTCTTCAGCACCCCCGGCGGGCGTTTCGTCGAGGTCAATGACGCCCTGGTCCGCATGCTGGGATACGACAGCCGGGAAGAACTGCTGCAGATCGACATCCCGACGCAGCTCTATTTTTCCCGGGAACAGCGCGAGCAGCACACCGCGGTGATGCAGGAAAATGGCAGCCTGCACAACTACGAGGCCACCTTCCGCCGCAAAGACGGATCGCCCATTCACGTGCTGATCAACGCTTTCGGACTCTACGATAATCTCGGCCGGGTCCTGCAGATTCGGGGGCTGATGCTCGACGTCACCGGCCTGCGCACCTACCAGTCCGAACTGCACCGCGAACGCGACTTCTCCTCCAAGATTCTCAACAACACACAGAGCCTGATCCTTGTAGCCGACACCGCCGGGCTGATCAGCTACGCCAACCGGCGCTGGCAGGAGGCTGGACTGCAGCAGCGCGACCTGCTGGGACGGCCTTTGCTCGAGTTGGCCGCGCCGGGTTTCGCGCCCAGTCTGTCCGCCGCATTGCAGAGCACGCTCAGCGGACAGCAGGTGGACAATCTGGAATTGCAGATCGCGCGGGGGGGAGGCGCGGTCGGGAAATTCTCCGCCAATCTGAGTCCCATGCGGGATGAGCAGGGCACGGTGACCAGCATCGTGGTGGTTCTCACAGACATCACCGACTCGGCGGTGCTGCGCGACAAACTCGTGCACGCCGAGAAGATGGCTGCGGTCGGGCAATTGGTTTCCGGTGTGGCCCACGAAGTCAACAACCCGCTTACCGCTATCCTCGGTTTTGCCGACCTCCTCATGGAGAATCCCGACATGCCGGAAACCGCCCGCAAAGATTTGCGGGTGATTTTGCAGGAAGCGCAGCGAACCAAGCAAATCGTGCAGAATCTGCTCAGCTTTGCCCGCCAGATGCCGCCGCAGCGCTCCTCCGTACAGCTGAATTCGATTGTCCGCCGCACCATGCAGTTGCGGTCCTATGACTTCACCAGCCACGGTGTCGAAGTCATCGAGCATCTCGACGAAAGCCTGCCTGAGGCCCTGGCCGACGCCCACCAGTTGCAGCAGGTCTTCCTCAACATTCTCAATAATGCGTACGACGCGGTCCACGAAATCGGACGACCCGCGCGCATCGAGATCCTCTCGGCCAAGTCCGGGGATGCAGTCGAGGTCTCGTTCCGCGACAACGGCGCTGGCATCTCGCATCCGGACAAAATTTTTGATCCCTTCTTCACCACGAAAGAGGTCGGGAAGGGCACCGGCCTGGGCCTCAGTATCTGCTACGGCATTGTCAAAGAGCACGGAGGAGAAATCCTCTGTCACAACAATCTCGACGGGCCGGGCGCGACCTTCGTGGTGCGCCTGCCCGCAGCTTCCCACACCGCGTCTTTTCGTGTGGCTGCAGGAGTGAAACAAAAATGAGTGTGCCCGCGGCGAAATCCTCCGCCCTGGCGGTGTTGCTCATCGAGGATGAGCCCGCTGTCATGTCTTACGTACAAGCTGCGCTGGAGCGTAGCGGATATCCAGTGGTCTGCTGCGAGTCCGGTATCGATGCCCTGCGCCTGCTCGAGAAAGGCTCGTTCCTGGGTGTGGTTTCCGACATGCGCACTCCCGGCGGCGTCGATGGCGGCCAGGTGCATGCCTGGATCGTGAAGCATCGTCCCGACCTGGCGGCGCGTGTGGTCTTCATTACCGGCGACATCGCCAACGAGGAGACGGTGGCCACTCTGCGCCAGACGGGCGCCCCGTGCGTGGAAAAACCGTTTCGGGTGCAGCAGTTCATTGATGTCATTGCCGGCACGATGGGGAAGGCGAAGTGAGCGCCGCAGCGGCCAAAGACGAGCTTCGTATCCGCCTGCTCATCGTCGACGACGAGCAGAGCATTCGCAAACTCTGCGCCACCATCGGAGAGGCCCTGGGCTACGTCTGCCTGGAGGCGGAAAGCGGCGAATCCGCGCTGGCCCTGCTGGAAGAGCAACCGGCACATATGATCCTGACCGACATGGTCATGCCGCACATGTCCGGCCTGGAATTCCTGGAACGAGTCAAAAAACTGCTCCCGCGCACCGAAGTTGCGGTGATGACCGGGCACGGCTCGATTGAGACCGCGGTCCAGGCCATGAAACTGGGCGCCTACGACTACATCACCAAGCCGTTCTCGCCGCTGGAAGAACTGCGGTTGTTTCTGCGCCGGATGGCAGAAAAGGTGCGCCTGGTCGAAGAGAACGAATTCCTGCGCCAGCGCATGGATTCCGAGACCGCGGTGCACGGGATCGTGGGATCTTCGGCAAAAATACAAGACGTCATGCGCATGGTCGCGCGCCTGAAAGATACGCGAACCCCCGTTCTCATCTTCGGCGAAAGTGGAACTGGGAAGGAATTGGTGGCTCGGGCCATTCATTTCCGAGGGGCATTCGCCGGCCGTCCCTTTGTCGCCGTCGACTGCGGATCGCTGGTGCCCACGCTGATTGAGAGCGAATTGTTTGGCTACGAAAAAGGCGCCTTCACCGGGGCGCTCAAATCCAAGCAGGGATTGTTTCAGGCCGCAGACGGTGGGGTCGTGTTCCTGGACGAGGTCGGCGAACTGCCGCTTGAACTGCAGGCCAAACTGCTGCGCGTGCTGCAGGAAAAGGAAGTCCGCCCCGTGGGCAGCAACCAGCGCATCAAGGTGGACGTGCGGGTCATCGCCGCCACCAATCGCGATCTGGAAGCGGCGTATAAGACCGGATCTTTCCGCAAGGATCTGTATTTCCGTCTCAACGTGGTCGCCGTGCATGTTCCCGCCCTGCGCGAACGCCGCAGCGATATTCCCATGCTGGTGCACTGGTTCCTCGAGCGCTATGCGCCCGGTTCGGGTATGCAGGTTTCGAGTGGAGCCATGAAGTCGTTGATGCAATACGAATGGCCGGGCAACGTGCGTGAACTGGAAAACTGCATTGAGCGCGCCGTGGCCTTGGGCAACGGCCGCATGATCGATCTTGGCGACCTTCCTCCCTCGATCGCCGCCGGATCTGCGGTTACGGTCGTCGAGAATCCAGCCGTGCTGGATCCCGATCTCACCGAAGGGCTCAGGATCTCCGAGTCACGGGGCGCGACGCCGTCCACCACCGATCTGGAAGACATTGAACGCGCGACCATTCAGCGCGTCTTTGAACAGGTCAAAGGCGACAAAGCTTTGGCCGGACGCATGCTGGGCATCAGTCGCGCCACGCTTTACCGCAAGCTGAAGCGCTACAACATCAGCGCGGGATCATCCGGATCCTCGAGTCATACCCTGCAGTGACCCGAGGGCTGGAATCAGTTTTGCCGAACTCGTTCTCTAGAGGAGCTGACTTCATGGCGCGCACAGTGATTTATTGGGTGACGACCGGATTGATGGCCGCGATGTCGGGATTGGCTGCGTTCACCTATTTGTCGGGCAGCCCGCAAGCGGTGGAGGGATTTACCCATGTCGGCTATCCCCAGCAACTCCGCATACTGCTCGGCGTCGCCAAGCTGCTCGGCGCCATTGCTCTGGTGGTCCCCGGACTGCCCAAGCTGAAAGAGTGGGCCTACGCCGGATTCACGTTCGCCTGGATGGCTGCGTTCGTAGCCCATTACCTGGCCAAGGACGGCCCCAAAGTGTTCATGCCGCTGGTCCTGCTGGTGCTGCTTGTGGTCTCGTATGCGACTCGGCCCGCGAGTCGCCGTTGCCCCGGCGCCAGCCCCGTGAGCTAAGCGGCAAGGGCGAGACCTGGTGGGAGATTGTGCGTCCTCGAACCGAGCAAAAAGTCTGGTTGATTGTGAGACTTTGTCTCACGATGAGACGATGGCGTGGCGCCGGGTTCATCTGGGGCATGCTGAAATCGTCGTAAGTGGCTGATATCGCACTCACCTGAGTACTAGTCCTTCCGTTCCCGAAGTTGGCCAGCGTCTTGCACACTTCTTCTTGAACCGCGGATTTCGGCTCCCCAAAGCTCTCCCAAACCGGGGAGAGGGGAGCCCTACCGCATTCGCAACGGCGGGCAGGGCTAGTCTGGGTTAGGGGATTTTCATTCGCTTGGCGCAACAAGCCACAGCCACGGGACGTACCGCACAGAACTCCAGCGCAGTGGCTGGGCTGGCCCGATTCTTTCCTGAAGCGGCTCCGGTGCGAATTCCTGTGCGGCTGGCCCGCACCCAGGAATCGGACTCCTCGTTCGCGGGCTTCACGGAAAGCACCGTGATCGAATTTGGCACGACTCGCGAAGTGCTGTTTGCCTGTAATACCCATCTGGAGTTTGCGGATACGGTTCGGCTGCGCAACTCCGACGGTTCGCTCGATACTGAAGCCTCCGTGGTCGCCGTGCAATATCACCCGGGCAAGACCATCGTGGCGGCCCGTTTTCGCGAAGAAGTGCCTAACTGGATCATAAAATCATGACTCCTTCCACGCCCCTACAGGATCTCGCCACGCAATGGAAGTCGGCCTGCCGCTTGTATCCCATTTACTTTGAGTTGGCGCGCGAGTTTGCCGTTGAGGTGCAGGCCTGTCCTGATCTTGAAGCCGGCGTCGACACCCCCGGCAAAGACGCCGTGGAGCAAGCCAACCGCTGGCTCGACGAAATGGACCAGCGCGTCCAGGTGCATCAACTCCGCCAGTTCCTGCAGACCAACGCACTGGTGAACCCGGAAGGTTTGCTGGTCCTGCTCGAGCACTTCCTGGCGAAAGCCGTCAAGAACGACGCCATCCGCGATAAGGTGGATTTTCTCCTGGTGCAGTATTTCAGCCAACTGGCCCCGACCGGGCTGGCGGACGAGGAAGTGGATCTGAATTACGTGGCCCAGGCCCTCGAGCCAATTCTGGGCCAGGTGGAGTTGAAGCCTCCGGTGTGGCTGAACGCGCTCGACCGGGTGCTCGAATCCGCGCGCCGCTGCAAGTCGCTGGATGAGTTGTTGCACGGCGGGGTCCTCGAGCAGGGACGCAAGGCCAAGGGCCTGGCGGGCGAGCTGTTCTACCTGCCGGTCGCGCTAACCGCGTTCACTCGGTTTGGCTACCTGATGCGTCGCGTGTTCTTCCGTCTGATGCTGGGCGACCTGAACGTCATCCTGGATGGCCTGACGGAGCTCGAAGAAAAGGGAATCGAGACCATCGATTGCCGCCGGGCGCAGTTTTCTGCCCAGGAACCAATTCACCGTCTGCGCATGATCTGCCAGTCGTGGAAGGTGATGTTCCAGGCGGAATACTCCTCCGGGCAGCCGCTGCGCATGCTGGTTGATCTGCGCGCCTCGGTCGAGTACGCCCTGGGGCGCGGCAAGGCCCCGGAAGCCGAGGCCAAGGCACGGGCGGCGACAACTCCCAAAGTTGAAGGGAAATCTGAAGGGACGGCTGAAGGGAAGACCGAGGGGAAGCCCCCTGCTCCTCCGAAGCCTGCCGCATTGAACCAGGCGGGTGCGCCCGCGAAGTCGCCGGTCGTAGCCAAGCCCGCCGCCGCGGGCGCAAAAGCGTCCTCCGCAGCCAGACCCGCGGCAGGGGTGCCAATGCCCGCCGTGAAACCTGCTCCAGCCCCAGTTGCCGCCCCGAAGCCGAAGGCCAAGGCAGCGGTGGTGAGTGCCGATGCCCCCGAGTTCGAAGTCTCGGGCCTGCCGGGATGGGAACCGGACCCTGCGGACGAACCGGGAAAGTGAACAAGAGGAACCGTGCCGGTGAACAGTCCGACCGTACTGATCATTTCCGACGAGCCTGATTTCTCCCGCCGCGTGACCGCCCGCTGGCAAATGGAGCGGACTGTCCCCACCTTTACGATGCTGAGCGGAGAGCTCTGGCCGCGGTTCGTGGCTGAGGGGTTTGACGTGGCCATTGTGGGCGAACTGCGACGCGAACTGCTGTCGGTGGTGCTTGAGCCCCTGCATTCCACCGGGCAACCGGTTTTCTGCGTATGCCAGCACAGCAGCACGGCGGATCTGGTCCGAGAGCGGTGGCCGCGGATTTGCATCCTCCGTCCCAGCGAGCATTGGCTCGAAACCCTGGTTCTGGCGGCCAGCGAAGCCGTGCATCGTTCGCGCGCCGAGTCCCGCGCCCGCGCCTCCGAGCTTTCCTGCGCCGCGCTCGAGCGTCAGGCGACGCTCGGCCGCTACATGCTGGAAATGCGCCACAACCTGAACAACGCCCTGACCTCGGTGCTGGGCAACTCCGACCTGATGCTGCTCGAGCCCGGCAGCCTGTCGGCCCAGACCCGTGCCCAGATTGAAACCATTCGCAACATGACCCTGCGCATCCACGAGATCATGCAGCGCTTCTCGTCGCTGGAAAAGGAACTAAGCGTAGTAGCGCAGCAAGCCGAAAGAGACTCAGGCCGGTACTACACCGCGGTCGCCGCAGGAGACTGAGAACTGAGAACTGAGAACTAAGAACTGAGAACTAAGAACTAAGAACTGAGAACTAAGAACTAAGAACTGAGAACTAAGAACTGAGAACTGAGAACTGAGAACTGAGAACTGAGAACTACTAAGAACTAAAACGATCCCTCCCCCAGGGCGGTCCAGAAGGCGCAGTCGGACGCGCCGTTGTGGGAAGGATCCATGCACAAACTGATGCCGGGCATTACCATTCTCGAGCACGAGCTCAACGAGCTGCGACTGCTGGTCGAGCGCCAGGCCGGCATCCTGCTCGACTGCCCGAACAGCGCGCTGGCGGCGCATGTGGGTGAGTACCTGGAGACGCACGAGCTGGAATCTCCCGCGGCCTTGTTCGCTCGCTTCCGCGCCTCGGATCAGGAGCCTTCCGTTCTGCCCCGCTTCCTGGACGGCGTGCTCAACGTCAACACCGGATTCTTCCGTCATCCCGGAGCCATGAATGCCCTGGCCCAGTACGTCCTGCCGCAGATCTGTACTCGCAAGTCCGAAGATGGCCCGGCTTCGTTCCGGGTGTGGAGTGCCGGCTGTTCGACCGGCGAGGAAGCCTATTCCATCGCGATGGCGCTGTGCGAAGGTCTCGCGAGCGGGCAGTCGCCGAGCAGCGGAAACGGAAACGGCAATTCGAGCAAGGACGCGAAAGAGAAGAGTGCACCCCCCCGCAACGGAAATGGCGAAAGTTCTGCGCCCTCTGCCGGTGCTTCGATCCCCAAAGACTGGTCGATTCACATCGTGGGCAGCGATCTGCTCCCGTCAGCGATCGAGGTAGCCGAGCGCGGACTCTATCCGCAGTCGGCGTTGGCTGGGCTGCCCCCGACGATGATCCGCTCCTGCTTCTCGAAGATCGGAAATTCGAACGGTGGGCAAAATAGCGGGTCAGCAACGCCTACACCGACGACTGGGTCGGGAGGCGAGTCCAACGGGTCCAACGGCCATCGAAGCGCCGTCCCGACCAACGGTTCCAGTGGGAGCACGCACCTGCTGGTCAAGCCCCGCCTGCGCAGTCTGGTCACCTTCAACAGCATGAACCTGACCAAGCCGGTCTATATTGGACGCTTCGATTGCATTTTCTGCATGGACGTGCTGCCACATCTTTCGCGCACGCAGCGCAGCGCCCTGATCGAGCGGTTGCACCTATACCTCGAGCCCGGCGGATACCTGTTCCTCAGCCAGACCGAAAAACTCTCCGCCCCGAACCTTAACTTCCGGCAGGAAACCTATGACGGATTCACCCTCCACCGCAAACCCCTAGCCGCCGGTGCGGCATACGGGCGGTAGATCCCAAAGCAAAGCCGCAGAGGAAGCGGAGGAATCTCCTGAACGGCTCGCCGTTTGGGCTGGCACTTCTGGGGTGGTGACTTTATGAAGGTGGGCTCCGCGTCCTTAGCGTCCTCGGCGGTTTTGGTTGTCAGCAAGGCCCCCGGACAAGCATCGACAATTTATTGCACAAAATTGTCTATTTTATCTAAAATGGACGTATGAAATCCGTGACTGCCACCGAAGCCAAACAGCGTCTGGCGGCCCTGCTCGACGCGGCCCAACGTGAGCCAGTGCTCATTCGCCGCCAGAACCGCGACGTCGCGGTGATCATTTCCGCCGAAGAGTACGAGCGCATTCGCAAGATCAATGTGGAACAGTTTCAGAAGTTCTGTGATCGCGTGGGTGCCGAAGCTGTCAAGCGCGGCATGAACGAGGAGATACTTGCCGAGATTCTGAAGGATTGATGCCGACGGCACGCGTAGTGGTTGACACCAACGTGTTCGTAAGCCGGTTGATTCTGCCACAGTCATTGCCCGCCCAGGCCCTGCGCCGAGCGGAACTGAAAGCGCGCCTGCTGATCTCCGAAGCCACCCTCTACGAACTGGCCGAGGTTCTCTCCCGGACGAAGTTCGATCGCTACGTTAGCCTTCAGGATCGCAAATCCTTTATCCAACGGCTAGGCCAGATTGCTGAATTGGTCCCCATCATTCAAGTCGTGAAAGAATGCCGCGATCCGAATGACGATAAATTCCTGGAGGTTGCTCTGAACGGCAGAGCGGACGTGATTATCACCGGCGATGCGGATCTGCTGGCGATCGATCCCTGGCGCGACGTGAAAATCCTCACGCCCTTAGAACACGTCAAGCCGTAGATCTCGAGGACAAGAGCACGCGTACCACGCCCGCATAGGCTCGAAAAGGGATGCAAAAGACTTAGAGTTGATGCTGCGAATGGCGGGCTGGGTCGGGTTCACGGCGGGACAATGATGGGGTGTTCACGCGAACAAAAACTCCTTGGTCCTTAACTCCTTAATCGCGTCCCGGAGCTTCGCCGCCTTCTCGAACTCGAACTTCTTCGCTGCCTCGCGCATATCGCTTTCGAGCTTGCCGATATAGATGTCCACTTCTTCCTGCGACTTGAATTCCGGCATGCCCTCGGCCTCGCCTCCGGTCATGTCGGTATAGTCGGCGGCCACAATCGCTGCCAGCGTCATGTCCAGCGGGCGCACGATCGATTCCGGCGTGATCCCATTCGCCTCGTTGTATGCGGTCTGGATGGCGCGCCGCCGCGACGTTTCATCCATGGCGCGCTTCATCGAGTCGGTGTGGCGGTCGGCGTACAGAATCGCGCGCCCGTTCAGATGCCGCGCGCAGCGGCCAATGGTCTGAATCAGCGATCCCGACGAACGCAGGAAACCCTCCTTGTCGGCATCGAGAATTGCCACCAGCGAAACTTCCGGCAAGTCGAGCCCCTCGCGCAGTAAATTGATTCCGATCAATACGTCAAACTCGCCCTTGCGCAAGTCGCGCAGAATCTTCACCCGCTCCAGCGTCTCGATTTCCGAATGCATGTAGCGGCACTTCACGCCGACCTCGGCGTAGTACTCGGCCAGGTCTTCCGACATGCGCTTGGTTAAAGTCGTGACCAGCACACGCTCGCCTTTGTCCACCCGCGCCCGAATTTCATGCAGCAGATCGTCGATCTGCCCCTTCACCGGACGCACCTCCACCGGAGGATCAATCAAGCCCGTCGGCCGGATAATCTGCTCGACCACCACTCCGGCCGACTTGGTCAACTCGTACGGCCCCGGCGTCGCCGAAACGTAGACGAGTTGGTTCGTCCGATGCTCGAATTCTTCAAACGTCAGCGGACGGTTGTCGAGCGCCGACGGCATGCGGAATCCATATTCGACCAGCACTTCTTTCCGCGAGCGGTCCCCAGCGTACATGCCGCGCAACTGCGGCACGGTCTGATGCGATTCGTCGATAAACATCAGAAAGTCGCGCGGGAAGTAATCCAGCAGCGTGGGCGGAGGCTCACCCGGTAGCCGTCCCGTGAAGTGCCGCGAATAATTTTCGATGCCGTGGCAGTAGCCCATGGCCTTGATCATTTCGAGATCGAACATGGTCCGCTGATGGATGCGCTGCGACTCGACCAGGCGTCCCTGCTTGTCCAGTTCAGTTTCCCACCACGCCAGCTCTTTCTTGATCGAGTCCACGGCTGACGCGCGCGTCTCTTCCTTCATCACGTAATGCGTCTTGGGATAAATCGGCAGGCGCACGTACTTCTGTTTCACCGTGCCGAACAGCGGATCGATCTGCGTGAGCGCTTCGACCTGATCTCCCCACATCTCGATGCGGTAGGCCATGTCGTCGTAAGTTGGGAAAACCTCGATGACGTCGCCGCGCACGCGGAAGGTTCCTCGCCGGAACTCGCCGTTGGTGCGCTCATACAGGATGTCCACGAGTTTGTGGGTGATGTCCTCGCGCTTGATCTTCTGGCCCTTTTCGAGAAACAGCATCATGCCGTAATACGCTTCGGGCGAGCCCAGGCCGTAGATGCAACTCACGGAAGCCACAATCAGCGCGTCGCGCCGCTCAAACAACGACCGCGTTGCCGAAAGCCGCAGCTTGTCGAGTTCATCGTTGATGGTTGCTTCTTTTTCGATATAGAGATCAGCCGCGGGAACGTAGGCTTCAGGCTGGTAGTAGTCGTAATAGGAAACGAAATATTCGACCGCGTTGTGCGGGAAGAAGCTCTTGAACTCGTGGTAAAGCTGCGCCGCCAGAGTCTTGTTATGCGCCATGACCAGCGTCGGACGGTTCAACGCCTCAATCACCTTGGCCATGGTGAAAGTCTTGCCCGAACCGGTGACGCCCAGAAGCACCTGATGCTGCTCGCGATCAAACAGCCCCCGCGTCAGCGCCTGGATGGCAGCACCCTGGTCTCCCTGCGGCTTATAACTGGAAACAAGTTTGAAATCCATAGAAGAAGCTCTTAGCTGTCAGCCCTCAGCCGTTAGCTCAAACCGAGCGAGAGCACTTTCAGACCGGTTTATGTGGAAACAGCCGCCTCGGCCGTCCGGCCGAGCCTGGCTCGACCTGCTCTTCGCCGGGCGTTCTGCAGATGCCAGTTTCGCCGACAGAGAATCTTCCTATTATATAAAACGCCGACCGAGCCGCCAGGTCACGGCCGGGAGGCTAGAATCCCTCCGGCCGTTCTCCCGCCACGCCGAAAGCCCGCTCCAAGGCGATCCCGGCAGTCCCTATCGTCCCTTCATCGAACAACCGGCCAATCAGCGTCACCCCATGGGGCACGCGCCGGGGTGAGGAAAACGTCGGCAAAGGATGCTCCGGATCCGGTGCCCAATCGCTGCGTGCCTGCCGCACCTCCACAAATCCCGCCCGCAGCGTCAAACTCGGATGGCCGGTGAAGTTGGTGATGACCAGCATCTCATCGCGCAGCGAAGGCACCAGCAGCAGATCGACTTCCGAGAACACGCGCGCCATCTCCTGCGCGACCTTGCGGCGCAGACGGTCGGCCTGCACAAAATCCACCGCCGACAGAAACCGTGCCTGTCGGAAGATGTTCGGCCAGGCATCCGGAACTTGTGCTCTGAGCTCGCGCAAACCGCCGCTCAGAGTCAATTCCTCGAAGGCCGCCGCGCCCTCGGCAAACAAAATCAGGTTCAGCGAGTCGTAGGGCCAGTCGGGAAGGGAAACTTCGACCACATGCATGCCCAGGCTCTTTGCCGTCTCCACCGCCGCCCGATCGACCTCGGTCGCCGGACGCTCCTTCATCCACGCCGGGAAATAGCCGATTCTAAGTCCGCGCACATCGCGGGAGGCATCAAAATCGAGATGGCTGGACACGCTCGCCGTATCTCCCGCGTCGGGCCCGGAGATCGCGTGCAGAACCAGCAGCGCGTCTTCCACGCTGCGCGTCATGGGCCCCAGTTTGTCGAGCGACCAGCACAGCGTCATCGCGCCCGTGCGCGGCACTCGGCCGTAAGTCGGACGCAGTCCGGTCACGCCGCACCGCATCGACGGACTCACGATGCTTCCCCCGGTCTCGCTGCCGATGGAGAATCCGACCAGCCCTGCAGCCGTAGCTGCGCCCGGCCCGGCGCTCGACCCCGACGAGCCCTCCTCCGGCAGCCACGGATTCATCGTTTGCCCGCCAAACCAGACGTCATTCAGCGCCAACGCCCCCAGGCTCAGCTTCGCCACCAGCACCGCGCCCGCCGCGTACAGCCGCTTCACAACCACGGCGTCTTCATTCGGAATGCGATGGCGAAACGGTTCCGCGCCGTAGGTTGTCGGGATCTGAGCTGTATCCAGCAGATCCTTGACGCCGAAGGGAATGCCATGCAGGGGCCCGCGATAATCTCCCCGCGCAATTTCTTCGTCGGCCTGCTTGGCCTGATTGAGCGCCTGTTCCCGCGTGATCGTAATGGCGCAGCGCAGCTGCGGATTGAAGCGTTCCAGCCGCTCCAGATAAAGGCGCGTCAGCCTTTCCGACGACAGCTGACGCGACTCGATCCATCGCGACAGTCGCGTGACCGGAGCA
>Ga0075030_100002220_pt1 | contig 17604 bp, 9 predicted proteins | sample LitLauG_LLR_2012_FD_71393 | JGI IMG/M metagenome (GOLD analysis project Ga0075030, IMG submission 71393) | Freshwater sediment microbial communities from Pennsylvania, USA - Little Laurel Run_MetaG_LLR_2012 | ecosystem: Environmental > Aquatic > Freshwater > Creek > Sediment | place: USA... | reverse complement strand
TCCTTCGCCACATCCGGATGCACGCGCAACATCACGTCTTCATGCTCCAGATGTTTCGCAATCTTCCGCATCTCCACGTAAATCTCGTTGCACACCGTGGTGACCGACTTCACATATCCGGTCGATTCGCAATACGGGCAGGGCGCGCCGATGGTGCGCTCCAGTGATTGCTTGACCCGCTTGCGAGTAATGGCGACCAAACCAAAATCGTTGAACTGCAGCGTCTTCGACGGGGCACGGTCGTGGCGGAGTTCTTCTTCCAGAGCCTGCATCACGCGCTGGCGGTTGCGGCGCTCGTCCATGTCGATGAAGTCGATGATGATGATGCCACCCAGATCGCGCAGCCGAACCTGCCGGACAATCTCCTTAATGGCATCTACGTTTGTCTTAACGATCGTATCTTCTAGGCGCGCCGTCTTGCCGACGTACTTGCCCGTGTTGATGTCGATCGCGACCAGCGCTTCGGTCTGGTTGATGACGATGTAGCCGCCGCTCTTGAGCCAGACTTTTGACTTGAGCGCCTTGTTCATTTCTTCGGCCAGGCCGAACTGCTCAAACAGCGGCGTCTCTTTGGTGTAGAGCTTCACCCGCTTGACCAGCGCGGGCTGGAAGCGGCTGAAGAAGCGCAGAACCCGCTCGTATTCTGGCTCGGTGTCGACCCAGATCACGTTGAAGTCGGAGGTAACCTGATCGCGCAGCACGCGCTCGACGACATTGAGATCGTGGTAGATCAGCGCGGGCGGCTTCGAGTTTTCGGCGCGATTCTTGATGTCCTGCCACAGGCCCTTGAGGAATCGGATGTCGGCGCGAAGTTCGTCTTCGCTCGCATTTTGTGCGGCGGTGCGGACGATGAATCCGCCGTGGCCGTTTTCGCGCTCGCTCTGAATGATGCGCTTCAGGCGCTGGCGCTCTTCTTCCGATGCGATTTTGCGCGACACGCCGGTGTGATTGACAGTGGGCATGTAAACCAGGAAACGGCCGGGCAGCGCGATGTGGCTGGTAATGCGCGCCCCTTTCTTGCCGATGGGTTCTTTCGCGATCTGCACCAGGATTTCCTGGCCTTCCTTCAGCAGGTCGCTGATGAGCGGAACCGGAGCCGACTCGCGTCGCCGGAAACGTCGTGCGCCACCGCCGCCGCCTGTGTTGCCGCGGCGTCCGCGCTGACCGCGCCGCTCCCATGCCGGGCGCGGTGCACGCTGCGTGTAACCTGCGGTCGTTGCCGGAGCACGAACTTCGACCCGGGCATCGACCGTGCCGTTGCCACGGGCTTCGGCATCCAGCATGGCCTCTGCTTCGGCTTGCGCCTCTTCGAGTTCCAGCTCTTCGCTGTCGTCCTCGCCTTCGGCGGGAGTTCCTTCCGCGGCATGCACTTCGCCAGCTTCGGCCAGCCCCGACTCGCTCAGCGACGACTGGTGAATCTCTGAAACCACCTCCCGAGCTTCACCGTTGAGGTGTTCCGGGCCTGCCGCCTGCGTCTCCTCTTCAAACTCGTCATAACCTTCGTCGGAAGATGATTCGTAGTGGATCGTGTCCGCCTCTTCTTCGTCGATGGTTTCCTCTTCCATCGTGCCCGGAGCGGCGAATACAGGAGTCTGGTCCTCTCGCGCGGAAGGCGCGGGCTGATTGGGGTGTTCGGAGACGGGGACAAACCGATCATGCACTTCTTCTTCGCTGACTTCCTCGATTTCAAGCGCCGCACTGGCCTCGCCAGGCCAACCGAGAGCGGGTAGGCTCTCCTCTTCTGGGCGCCGGAACTCCCGGTTCCAGTCGGTTGAGGCCGAAGCCGACTCCACTGGTTCTTCGCGCGCTGCACGAACCTCTTCCCGCTCCTCGTGTTCATGCTCCTCGTGCAACGGCTCGGCCACCGCTTCCGCGGCGGCAAAAATTGGCTCATCCTCGGGGAATGCTGCGGCAATCGGCCGGTCCGGCACGGCGACTTCTTCGGTCACCACTTCGCTCCCGTGGTCGAGGGCCTGCGGCGGCACCTGCGCAAAGCGTTGATACTTGGAAATGGATTCTCCGGGCAGCAGGATGGGCGTATAGCCCGGAGGCGGTCCGGCAGGCTGACTCCGACCGGATTCGGTAGTGCGGGGAGCTTCAGGGCGCGCGAAGCGTGGCTCTGGTCCACGATCCGCACCGCGATCGGCCCCGCGTTCAAATCCGCGGTCTCTACCATCGCCACGTCCGTCACGACGGCCACCACGACGGCGTCGACGTCCCCTCCAACCGCCACGCTCGCGATTCTGCGAGTCGCCACCACTGTCCTCTTCCTGCATTCCAGGTGCAGGTGCGACGGGCTGCGCCTCGGCCAGGTCCCCGGCCTCAAACGATCCTTCGTCGGTATCGGCCCGCAAAATGGGTTCCGGGCTTGCCGTCTCAGTCGCGTCTGCGGCCACCGGGGCCGACTCCGCTCGCGCAGCCTGCGGGCGCAGGTCGTGCACGGCGCGAGTGGCCGGAACGGCGTCGGTCAGATCTTCGTCCTGCTCCTCCAACTCCATGAAGTCGGAAACGTACAGGAAGGCGTCGCGCTCCAGGCCAATGTCGACGAAAGCCGACTGCATGCCGGGCAGCACGCGCGTGACGCGGCCCTTGTAGATGGACCCAGCGAGGGTGTATTCGTTTTCGCGCTCGAGGTAGATTTCCGCGAGCAGATCGTCTTCCACCAGCCCCACCTTGGTTTCGTGAGGCGTGGAAGAGACAAATAGTTCTTTATTCATCGAACACTCCGGTCCCGCCCGTCAGAAAAGTGGGGCGGGTTTCACCGGGGTGGAGTCAGGAAAGGTGAGGGAGGATTGAAGGTCGCGATGCCGCCCCGAATAGGGGACGACCTGGATCGCAGGAGTCTTCTCCTGACCAGGTGCGCTGCATAAGCTTGGGGATCTTTTGCACTTATCGCTTTAACTTCTGCCGAGGTTTGTGACCGCACTCTCAGACCCATTTGGGTCGGGGGGCCGTTCCCTGCCCGGCTACCTTCTAGCTTCAATCCTGCCCAGCCTTCGACTGCTCGACTGGCCGGTGAAATTGCCCTCTTTACGCGAGGGCGATCGATATTTTGGGGCTGCGCCTCCAAGCGCAGCTAACTGCTTGCTGCCGTCTCCCCCGTTCCTGAACCCTGTTCGCCTAGCCGGCTCGTCTTAATCGCTAAACCCAATCGCTCAACCAGCTAGTTGACGAAGCGGCGCATACGAACATTCATAACCATCCCCAGCGCCAGGAACATGAACAATACGGAAGACCCACCATAACTCATCAACGGCAGGGGTATTCCGGTGACCGGCATAAAGCCAACCACCATGCCGACGTTGACCAGGATATGGAAGCTAAGCACAGCCACCACACCCATGACGACGAACGTGCCAGCGCGGTCGGTCGCTGTTTGCGCGTTCTGGGTCAAGCGCATCAGCACAATGAAGTATAACAGCAGAATCCCGAGAGCGCCTACGAATCCATGTTCTTCAGCAAACGCGGCGAAAATGAAGTCCGTTTGCGGAACTGGCAGGAAATTGCCGTGGGTTTGCGAGCCTTTCCCGCCCCACAGACCTCCAGAACCGACGGCAATCTTGGATTGCTCAACTTGGTACCCCGAGCCCTGCGGGTCCATTTCGGGGTCGATAAAGCTGGTCAGCCGCTGCTTCTGGTAAGACTTCAGGACGTGGACCCTGGGGACCAGGAACACGGCGCTTATGCCAACCACCGCCAGCAGACCAACGGCTACTCCTTGCTTCCACTGCAACCCACCCAGGAACACGCCCATGACGGCGATGGGAACGTACGTGAGGGCCGTGCCTAGATCGGGCTGAGCCAGAACCATCAGCATGGGAATGCCGACGATTGCGCCGGCCTTCATGAAATCGGACCAGGAAAGATCTTTGTGGCGCATGTCGGCGAAGTACTTGGCCACGGCGAGAATCAGGATGAGCTTGACCCACTCCGATGGCTGGAAATGAGTGCCGCCGATCTTGATCCAGCGCCGCGCCCCAAGGTACTTCGAACCGAAAACCATTACCGCCATCAGGGAGCCGATGGCGGCAAAGTAAAACCAGTGAATCTGGTCGAGCAGCGCCTGGTAGTTCACCAGGCTCATCAGGAACATCGCGCCTACCCCGGCTACGACCCAATAGATCTGTTTGACATGAGCCCCAGCGAACTTGGTGTGCATGGTGGCGCTGTGGATTTCCATCACCCCCATCGCGCAGAGCAGGAGCACGAAGCCCAGCAGGACCCAGTCGAAATCGCGATATGAAACGTAGCGTGACATTCAAAAAAACCGGTTGTCAGTTGTCAGTCATCAGTTCTCAGCAACATCAATCGCTTGTCATCCTGAGCGAGGATTTTGCTTCGCGATCAGCGAAGCAAAACCGCAGTCGAAGGACCTCGTGCTTACCGACCTCGTCACCGGCTCATCAAGGAATTCTTGCCGGCGCACCCAACAGCGACTCAAGAACGCCTCGCACCATACGTAGCACCGCCAGCGGGCACGGGGTCCTTCGACTCCGGACGAGGTTCGCGTTCGCGAACCTCGCGCTCCGCTCAGGATGACACTCCTCACCGCATTCCCGGCGCGGCCGTCGCCACCGCCAGCGGCTTTCGCGGCAGGTCAAGCACAAAGCGCCCGGCCTCCAGCCTTTCTCTGTCGCCGTCGGGCGCGGTCCACAGACCACCAATGTCGACCGTGCCATCGCTCTTCGGCTTTTCCACCATCTTCTGTGGCGTCTTGTGCTGCTTGTCGACGTAGGCTTTGATCACCTGGGTCGCTAGGCGGGCCGCCAACCTGCCGTGCTCGCCTCCTTGAAAAAGAACGCAGACGACGATGTCGGGATTGCGGCGGGGAGTGAAGCCGACGAACCAGCCGTTCTGCGCCAGGGCATCACTGTTCTTGAATTTGGCGCGGGTGGTCAGCGATACGATCTGCGCCGAACCCGTCTTGCCCGCGATATCGATACCCGGAATATGCGCGGAAGGCGCGGTACCCTCCGGGAGAAGCACGCGTGACATCGCGTCCGTGATGAAGGTCCAGCCATTCGGATCAATGGCGACGCTCTTCACATCAGTCAAGTGGCTGGTTTCCACGTAGCCCGGCGGGATGTCGGTTGGGTTGATGACGTGGGGCACGACCATGCGCCCGCCCATCGATATCGCGGAAATGGCGCGCAGTAATTGCACGGGCGTAATGGCGACCGCGCCTTGGCCGATGCCGACCGAAATCGTTTCTCCGGCAAACCACTTCTGCTTGAAGTTGCGAATCTTCCATTCTTCCGACGGCATGACCCCGCTGACTTCGTTGGGCAGATCGATTCCGGTCTTTTGCCCAAGCCCGAGCATGGTCGCGTATTTGGCGATGCGGTCGATGCCCAGCTTATTCGCCAGTGTGTAGAAGAAAACGTCGCAGGACTGGTAGATAGCCTTCTCCAGCGTCACCGCTCCGTGGCCACCCTTTACCCAGCAGCCGAAGCGGCGCCCATAGAACTCGGCGCCTCCATTGCAGTTCACATGGAGCTCCTGAGCAACTCCTTCCTGCCAGCCCGCCATCGACATGATGATCTTGAACGTCGAACCGGGGGCCAGTTGCGCCTGGATCGCTTTGTTCAGCAGAGGCTTATCAGGATCGGTAACCAGCTTGTTCCACTCATCGCGCGACACGTGCACCGCAAAATCGTTGGGATCGTAGGCAGGCCCGCTCACCATGGCAAGGATCTCTCCGGTGTGCGGATCCATGGCCACGATAGCTCCGTTCTTTCCCGCCAGCGCCTCTTCGGCCGCGACCTGCAAGTCGATATCGACGGTCAGCTTGAGGGGCTTGCCCGGGATGGCTTCGGTTTCGCCCAGACGCCCTACTTCGCGGCCATGGCTGTCGACTAGCGCCTGCCGCGATCCGTTCGTGCCCATCAGCAGATTGTTGTACTGCCGTTCGACTCCGGAAATGCCAACCACGTCACCCGCGTTGTAAAGCTCAAACTGGGGCATGTTCAGCATGTCTTCGCTGACTTCGCCCACGTAGCCGATCAGGTGCGCCATAAACCCGTTGCGCGGGTACAGGCGGCGGTGCGACATGATGGTATCCAGCTCCGGCAATTCGTTGCGGTGGGCTTCGATGAACTGCAGTTCGTCGGGAGTGATGTCTTCCTTCAGGAAAATCGGCTGGTACTGCGGCATGGAGGCGAAGCGCCGGATGCGCGCCCGCACTTCATTCGGATCCAGATGCAGGCCCTGGGCAATCAGGTCGGCATCGGCGGTGAGATCGCGCGATGAATCGCGCATGAGCAGTGCGGTAAAGGAAGGATAGTTGTCGACGATGGTGCGCCCTTCGCGGTCGAGAATCTTTCCGCGCGGCGCGAGCACGGGCACATTGCGAATGCGATTCTTTTCCGCGGCCAGAGAGTAGTAACTGCTCTGCATCACCTGCAGGCGCCACAGGCCGTAGGCAAGCACGAGAAAGATCGCCAGAATGATGTACTGGGACGCCGTCAGGCGGAGCTCGGAAACTTTTTCGTCGCGGCCGAACATAATCAGTTGCCAGTACCGAGTACCCAGTTGCCAGTCGAGTCTTCCCGAGAAGTGCTTCCGGCGCGCAACGAGTACTCTCCCGATGGTTGATGGAAATGGTGGTTACAAGACATTCTAATGCTTCCCGCCCCACCCGGGTTGGCGAACAAGTGACGGAAGTCATCAGGTTTAGGGCTTTGCTGGCAACTGGCAATCGGCTATGGGGAATTGCCTCCAGGTCCCGTTTCAGTGGTTCGCTACATAAGTCAGAACGCTTTGAAAGGACACGGCCTCACAGCTTTCGGAAAGATTCGCGACGGAGACGAGTCCGGGAAGGACACGAGTTTGCACTCGTGCCTTAGCCGTCGCAAAATCAATCGCGGCTTCAGCCGCTGAGGTTTGCTCTTTGCCTTCAACCGAGCTTGTCCTCAAGTTTGTTGAGCCGCGCCGCTCGGTCGCCACAAAAAAAGGGCCTTAACCCGGACGTATGCCTGTCTTCCCCGAACAAGGGTCCTGTAGTTATTCAAATCTCTGTGGGCGGATACCAGGACTCGTCTCTATAAATGATTTCTTGAGAGAAAGTCGTTCCACATCAGGGGCCAAAGCCCAGAGTTTATGCAGGTCGTAACGGCAGGACTGAAGTCGTGCCCTTCCCAAAACCATTTACGAGACCACATCTAGTGTGCTGTCCCGGAAGTTCGTGACATAAGTTCGCACGGTCTTGGGAAGGGCGCGGCTTTCAGCCGTGCCGTTGAGAGCTTGATACTGAACGGCTTTAGCCTCTGAGGTCAGGAAAGCTCATACGTTCCGTTGCCGTCCGACGATGTCACGATCTTGCGGGACCCCCACATCTAGGTCCTCTGCTTAAACTTGTCCAGGAAAAAGTAGAGCACTACGCCGAGCACGGCATTTGCCAGTCCCGCCAGCAGACCGCGACTCCAACTCCAGGTCAGGGTAAGGCTGACCAGACCGCGCGCCACCGTGAAATAGACGGCCGCATGCACCAGGTAAAAACCCAGCGTCACCAGAAGCCGCGCTCCGGCGTTCTCCACGTCGAGTTTCACGCCGAGCGACGAAGCGCCATATCCTACAACCGTCTTGGCAATCCCGTACAAGCCCAACTGCAGGCCGCCCAGCGCATCCTGAGCCAGTCCGATGACGGCTCCTGTGAGCAAGCCGGAAATCGGGTTGCGCCGGGCCATACCGAAGAAAATCGTCACCAGCAGCGGCAGGTCGAGGTAGGAAAACAAGGGAAAACGCCGCGGCAGGAAAGCCTGCAGAAACAGCGCCAGCAGCGGAAACCCGACCGTCGCCGGAATGCTGAACCGGTAGACCTCAACCTGCTCTCCCGATGTGTAGGTAATGGGCACGCTATTGTGGGTTGTTCTCGTCAGCCGTTGGTTGAGGATTCGATGGTTGGGCGGACGGCTGAGTTGGTGCGGGTGGCGCGGGTCTCGTGGACGGACCCTGCGCGGGCTTGGTCGATGGAATCTGAGCAGACCTGGGCTGGGTCGCCGGCGGCTTCAACCCGGTCGCTGGTTTGCTCGGAACGACGGAGATCTTATGATCGGCGGAAGTTGAGACCGTCGTCGGTCCCACCGCCGTCGATGCTCCCGTGGAGATGCGCGCCGCAGCGGTCGTGGATGAGTTCTTGGGTTGCGGAACTGCCGCCGCGCCAGTGGGCTTGGGTTCAGTATTCGCAGTGGAAGCGGGCTTTGCCGGCCCGGCCGGTGTCCCGGTTACGGCGGCTGCGGCGGCGGCAGTAGCTGCGCCCGAATCCGTGGCGGGCTTGTCGGGCACCGAGGGCAGACGCTGCGCCAGAATGTCGGCGGCGCGCGCCCGGATGTTATCTTCCGCGGTCGCCTGTCTCTCTTGCTTCTCGACCAGCACCAGCACTTCTTCAAGCTTGTCAAGGTTGGCGGCCGTCTTGATCTTGATATTCAGGAACAGGTCCTTGCCGTTCGCCACCTTCGCCACGGTTCCGACGGGCAGGCCTTTGGGGAATATCTGGTCGCCGCCGCTGGTCAGAACTGTCTCGCCCACGGGAACCTGCTCGTCACTCATCACTCGTTCGAGCACCACTTCCCCGTTCGTGGTTCCGCGCAGCACTCCCTGCAAACGCGATTTCTCCAGGATTGCACCCACTCCGCTGGTCTGGTCGTTGACCAGCAGAACCTGCGAAACCGACGGGTAGACGAGCAGGACCTTGCCCACAATGCCGTCAGCCGTAATCACTGCCATGTCGCGCTGCAAGCCGGAATCCCCGCCCTTGTCCACGTAAATGATCCGGGACAGGTCACTGCCGCTCGATCCGATCACTTGCGCCGCCACCGTCTTCGAAATGAACTGTTCCTTGAAGGACAGCAAGGTTTGCAGGCGGCGCGCCTGGGCGGCGTCCTCGGTGAGGCGCACCCGCTCGACGCGCATACGCTCAATCTGCTCTTTGAGGTCGCGGTTCTCGGCCCGCACACCGCGCAGGTAGAAGTAGTTGTGCCAGACATTGCCGGCGCTGTTCTGCACCCAGACCACGCAGCGCTCGAAAGGAGTGATCGCGCCCACCGCCCAGATGCGAATCAGGCGGGTGTTTTCCGTGTCGCCGCCGCCGCGCTTGACCTGCACCGCCAGGCCCAGCACCTGCAGAAACAGCACGCCCACCAGAATGATCAGGTTGCGGTAACGGACGAGGACGGATTCCATAGGAGCTTTGAGCTATGAGCCTGGAGCTACGAGCCAATTCATGACTTCAGATCTCAGCGTTGGTCCTCAGTGAGAACCGGAATACTCACTTAGCGAGGTAGTGCTGGGCAAACATCCATGCGACTCCGGCCAGAACAACCGCGCCATCGATTCTGTAAAACCAGATCAGCCTGCCTTTTCAGGATTGATTGCCCAGCCACGACGGCCGGGCGAGTAGCGGACCGCAAACTCCACCATCTTCGTGAGGGCACGACGGGTATCAAACGTCAGCCATGCACCGAGAGCTGCCGCCAGAAACATCAGGGCGCGGGCGGGCCAGAAATCAAACATTTCAAACGGCCTTGTATCAGCCAAGTGAAGAACCATGAATGTCCCCTGGCTCGCTCACAGCTTCTAGCTCGAAGCTCGCAGCTATTCGATCGAAATCTTGCGCAGCAGCTTGAAGTCGGATAGCATCTTGCCCGTCCCCAGCACTACGCTGCACAGGGGATCGTCGGCGATCGAGACCGGCAGTCCGGTTTCTTCGCGGATGCGTTTGTCGAGATTCTTCAAGAGCGCACCCCCGCCGGTCAGCACAATGCCGCGATCGCTGATGTCGGCCGAGAGCTCGGGAGGCGTCCGCTCCAGCGCGACGCGGATCGCGTTCATGATGGTCGAAACGCACTCGCTCAGCGCCTCGCGAATCTCGCCGTCGTCGACGGTGATCGTCTTGGGCACGCCTTCGATCAGGTTGCGGCCCTTGATCTCCATCGTCATCGGCTTATCGAGTTGATGCGCGGAGCCGATTTCCATCTTGATCTGCTCGGCTGTTCGCTCGCCGATCAGCAGGTTATATTTCCGCTTCAGATAATTCATGACGGCTTCGTCCATCTGGTTGCCGGCCATACGTACGGAGCGCGAATAGACGATGCCGCTTAACGAAATCACCGCGATGTCGGTGGTACCGCCGCCGATGTCGACCACCATGTTGCCGCTAGGTTCAGTAATGGGCAGTCCGGCGCCAATCGCCGCGACCATGGCCTGCTCGACCAGATGCACCTCACTGGCCTTCGCGCGGTAGGCAGAATCCATGACCGCGCGCTTTTCGACTTGGGTGATCTCGGAAGGCACGCCGATCACGATGCGCGGATGCACCAGCATCTTGCGGTTGTGCGCCTTCTGGATGAAATAGTTCAGCATCTTCTCGGTAACCTTGAAGTCGGCGATCACGCCGTCTTTCATGGGCTTGATGGCGACGATGTTGCCGGGCGTGCGGCCCAGCATCTCTTTCGCCTCTTTGCCCACGGCCTCGACCTCGCCCGTGTTCTTGTTGATGGCGACGATGGAGGGCTCGTTAACCACGATGCCCTTGCCCCGCGCGTACACGAGCGTGTTGGCGGTACCGAGGTCGATGGCCAGATCGCTGGAGAAAATGCTGAACAGCGATCGCAGGTTATGCGCGCGTGATCCGTTGGAGTATCCGTTGTTTGACATGACGAAATGTCTTTTCTAAGCCGCTACTTCCGGGAGTCTCCCGGTCTCTCTTAAATCCCGTCGGGTGGCTGGCTATCCCTATTCTACGGGATGCCCGGCCAACCTGCTCAAACCAAAACCATTACCTGTACGCTGCAAACCTTAAGACTTCCCGATATCACACCGTTACTGGATGATGATCTTCTTCTGCTGCGTATTCACTCCGCCCTGCGCCGTCTGCGCCGTCACTGTGATCACGGCTTCTCCGGTGGGCAACGGCGGCGTGAAGTAATGGAACGAGCCATCGGTGCTGATCATCGGCACCTCGCTCCCATTCACCATAACGCGCGCCCCGGTCTGCGTCTTGCCCGTTACTTCGATCACGTGGCCGTGCTGCACAAACGGATCCAGGTCCAGTTCGATGGCTTCGGTGTCCTTGCCCTTGGCAATGATGGTGAAGCGATTCTTCTCGCTCTCCACCGATTCCTTCCCGCCGGCGTCGTAAGACTGCACCATCCAGTAATAGGCGCCTTCGCCCAGACCGGAAACCGTAACCGCCGCTGTATTGATCTTCTTGTCAACCAGTGTAGAAGAAAAATAAGGGTTGCGGGAGATGCGCAGGCGGTAACCAACTGCATTCGCCATCGCCGTCCAGGAAAACTCGACGTCTTTCGGCGCGTCGCCCGAGAACAGAGGAGCCATATTGGCCGGAGCGATGGGCGTGGGTGGACCAATTTCCTTCACCTTTTCGAGGTGCGACTGCTGGCCGGTGAAGCTGACCTTTTCCCAATTGGCCAATTTAACGGTCTCGCCGTTGCGCGTAACCTCGCCTGTTCCTTTCTTCATCACGATTTCGTGCTGGTCAGACTTGGGATCGTTGTGCACCTGCGCCGCCGACTCGGGAGCCAGCGAGGCCGTGGCCCCGGCCACAATCACCTTCGACTTCGATCCCTGGCTGTAGGTCGCCGTCGACAAGTCCACCGTTCCCGTGCTCACCGCCACAGCAACGTTAGTTTGCTGCTGATCGTTGGCCGAGTTCTCCTCGATCACAATCAGGGAATCCTGTTTTACGGTATAACTGGTGCCGTCGTTGAACACGACTTTGGCCATGCCTTCCGAGCCAGTCTGCACCACGTCGCCTTTTTCCAGAGGGACGTTATAGTCCGCGGCCACCCAGCTATTGCCATTCCCTTTCTTTACCCGCACAGTGCCGTCGAGCGCCGTGAAATGCGCCTGTTGCGCGGTCGAGGTCCCACCGCTCGCGCTGGGAGCCATGCCCGCAACGCGCTCCAGCAGCTTGCCAGCCACGTCGTCGGCCTTCTTGATGCTGTTTTGAGTAAACTGCGGAAACGTCACCCGCATAACAACGAAAAATATTGCGGCGCCTGCCAGGATCAGCAGCGCCACACTGCGGTATGTGACCGTCGTCCACGCAATGTGGATTCCCGGTTTGCGATTCTCGGAAGACACTTGGCCTGAAAAATCCTCTAAAACCTTCGTGATTGCGCTATAAGAAAACGGTAGCACAAGGAAAACAGGGCGCAGAACAGGTAATCAGCTTGCGAGGTTACCTTGGTTTCGAAGCGCGGTGACCGCACGCCTCCACCCAGAAATTTGTCATGCTGAGCGGCGTTCTTTGCCGCGAAGAGTCTGCCCTGCGTATCCATGGGCCTGGCCCACCGAAGCGGACGAAACTGAGGTGCCCCACTTCTCGCCGCTTTTGCGAGAAAGCCTGCCCTGAGCCTGTCGAAGGGTGGGAGTTCCGCGGGTGCCTCAGTTTGAGTCGTGCCACTCTGTTTTAGACGGCGTCATCCTGAGCGGAGCCGTTCTTCAGGCGGAGCGAAGAGCCTGTCCTGAGCGAAGTCGAAGGAATCTCCCAAAAGTCCCTGCCAGGGGAGATCCCTCGCCCCGCTGGTGAAAACGCGGGACCTCGGAATGACCCCTCACCGAGCTGCGGATTCAAACTGAGGCACTACCGAAGTTTCGACATAGCGAAGCCGAAGGGACCCTGCAATTCGTTCGAGGCTTTCATGACACGCCGTCTGCCCATCAGCTATGCTTGTTGTCCTCAGTATGGCCGGTACAACCACCCTCCCCGACGGCGACCGCTCCAGCCAGTCCATGGCCCTGATCTGGGCGATCGCCCTAGCCACGCTCGTCCTCCACATCTGCTTCAACAACCGCTACGGCTACTTTCGGGATGAGTTCGACTACATGTCGTGCGGCGACCACCTGCAGTGGGGATACGTCGACCAGCCTCCACTCATCCCATTTCTGATTCATTTCAGTCGTGCGCTATTGGGCGACTCTCTTCGCGCCATCCGTTTCATCCCGGCGCTGGCATCGTCCCTGCTCGTCATGCAGACCGCCGTCCTCGCCCGCGAGCTTGGCGGACGCCGCTTCGCCTTGTTGCTCAGCGCCATCTGCGCCCTGGTCGTGCCGCAATATCTCTCCAACGGCAGCCTGCTCGGCACCAACTGTCTCGAACCAAACCTGTGGATGGGCTGTGCCTATTTCATCATCCTCGCCATCAAGCGGAACGATCCTCGCTACTGGCTGTGGTTTGGCGTGATCGCAGGCCTGGGCCTGGAGGAAAAGTATTCCATCGCTGTCTTCGGCTTCGGCATTGTCGTTGGCCTGCTCCTGACCGAACAGCGCCGCGTTTTTCTCAGCAAGTGGTTCTGGCTCGGAGGACTCGCCGCCTTTCTCATCTTTCTGCCCAACCTGCTTTGGAACATCCACTACGACTGGCCATTCGCGCAGTTGATGCGAGCGATCCGTGCGGAAGGAAGGGACGTGGTGTGGGGCCCGTTTCAATTTTTCTTTCAGCAGGTACTCGTCATCGGCCCTTTGGTCGCGCCTATTTGGCTGGGCGGGTTGTTCGCCCTGCTGTGCTCCGCACGGCTCCGGCCCTATCGACTCCTGGGCTGGACCTATCTGGTCTCGTACACGGCTTTCTTCCTGCTTCGCGGCAAGAATTACTACCTCACCCCGATTTACCCCATGCTGCTGGCGGCCGGGGCAGTCGCGATCGAAAACTTGCTGGATCGCCCCGAGACTGGCACGCCCCGCCTGCAGTGGTTGAAGCGCGCCATCGTGATCACTCTGCTGGCCAGCGGCATTTGTCTTGCGCCCGTCGTCATCCCAGTTTTCTCGCCCGACCACTTTCTCACTTACGCGCAGTATCTGCCGTTCAAGCTACCGGTGAATGAGTACTCCCACGCCCGCGCGGCTCTGCCCCAGTGGTATTCCGACCAGTTCGGATGGAAGGAAATCGCCGACGAGGCCGAAGTCGCGTGGAACCGCATCCCCCTCAACGAGCGCGCCGACTGCGGCATCTTCGCCCAGGACTATGGCCAGGCCGGGGCCATCGACTTCTTCGGCCGCGCCCACGGCTTACCCGGGGCCATGAGCGGCGACCGCACTTACTGGCTGTGGGGACCAGGACGTTACTCCGGCAACTGCCTGATCGTTCTCGGAGACCGCCGCGAGCGAATGGAGGAACTCTTTGAACACGTCGACTACGTGGGCACTTCCACGGACAATCCGTGGGCGCTGGAGACGCAGATCGGTGTCTACATCTGTCGAGGGTCGAAATTCGGCACCTTGAGCGATCTCTGGCCGAAGATCAAGCGCTGGCGCTGAGTGTCGCGTGTGAGAAATTCATTCGGAAAAAACGTTGGACCGTAACCCTCGCATAAGCCAGCCGCGGAGCGGCGAAATAATTTGGCCGGACGCCAGAGTCTGTTACGAAACTCTCGGCGAGGTTGCGGGAGTGGAACAAGCCCTCTTCGTTAAGCCGCACAGCGGCGAAAGAATGCAGCCCACGGCGCAAGCCGTGGGTGCAAAAAAATTGGAACAAAGGCAAGCCCCGCAGGGGCGAAAGAAGAATTCCGTAACGGACTCTCAAGTCCGGCGTAGGCCAAAGAACAAAGAACGAGGAATGAGTCCTGCCAGGGACGACACAGATTCCCAGGCACATTCTTTTCGTCCCATAGGTCTCGGCTCGTCCCGCAAAATCAGCGCAATGTACGAGACGCAAAGCACCAACACAAAACACCTCACATCTGTGAATCGATTTCCCCGCGTGCGCGCTTGACATCGCATCTCGCGCTCCAACACAATCACTCCGCCGCCAAGCCAATTGAAGGTGGATCGTTCTCCCGAGAGGATCTTATGTTTCGAGTCCTGATCGTCTTCTTGCCATTTCTTCTTTCCGCCTTGGTCACCGGGCAGAGAGTCTCAATCTCGCAGCCGACGGTTTGGGTCGCCAAGCCCGACGTCGCCGCCTTCGAAAAGATGGAGAACGATCGCCTGTCTGCCGCGCAAGCATCGATTGACACACTGCTCACCGCCAAAGGCGCGCGAACCATTGAGAACACACTTGCCCCGTTCGACGAAGCGGTGCGTCAGGTCAACTCCGCCGCTTACCTGGCGGGGTTGATGGAGCAGGTCCATCCGGAGGCCACCTTCCGCGATCACGCCACCGCCATGTTGACCAAGGCCTCGGCCGCGCAAACTGCCATTTCGCTGAATCATGACGTCTACAACGCTCTCGCCGCTCTCGATCTCTCTAAGGCTGACGGTGCGACCCGCTATTACGTGCACCGGCAACTTCTCGAATTCAGGCTGGCCGGAGTTGACAAAGACGAAGCCACGCGTGCCCGCCTCAAGAAGTTAAATGACGAGGCGACGGAACAAGTTTCGATGTTCGATCGCAACATTTCTGACGACAAGAAAATTGTCGATGCCGATCCCAGCCAACTCGACGGCCTTCCCCAGGACTACATCGACCGTCACAAACCCGAAGCGGATGGAAAGGTCCGCATCACGACTGACTATCCGGATGCCCTGCCCGTTCTCACCTTCGCGAAGAGCGACTCTCTGCGTCGCCGTGTTTCAATTGCATTTAACACGCGGGCCTATCCCAAGAATCAAGAAGTGCTTACGAACCTGTTGAAGACCCGCTACGAGATCGCCACGCTCCTTGGGTATTCATCCTGGGCCGACTACAGCGCTGCCGACAAGATGATCGCCAAAGGCCATAACATCGCGGACTTCATCCGGCAGATCAACGACGCTGCCCGTCCGCTGGCTCAACGTGAGTTCGAAATGCTGTTGGCCGAGAAACAGAAAACGGATCCTGGCGCGAAGGAAATCTGGGATCACGAGCGCGGATATCTCTCCGAACTCGTCCGCCGAGAGAAGTACAACTTTGACTCTCAATCGGTGCGTCCCTACTTTCCCTTCCCTCAGGTCAAGCAAGGCATCCTGGATAGCGCCGCCGAATTGTTTCACGTCAGCTTCCAGCAGGAACCGAACGTTCCCGCGTGGGATCCCGCGGTTGAAACCTGGATCGTGGTCGATCACGGCAAGCCCATCGGCCGCTTCTACCTCGACATGCACCCGCGCCCCGGCAAATTCAGTCACGCCGAAATGGTCGCCGTACTCGATGGAATTCGAGGTAAGCAATACCCCGAGGCCATCCTGGTCTGCAATTTTCCGGTTCCGACCGCGACCGATGCCGGTCTGATGACTTACGACGACGTAGAAGTTTTCTTCCACGAGTTCGGTCACCTGATGCATCACATTCTCGGAGGCCAGCAGCCTTGGGCCGGCATCAGCGGCATCAGCATGGAGTCGGACTTCGCCGAAGCACCCTCGCAAATGCTCGAAGAATGGATTCGCAGCCCGCAGGTGCTCGCCAAATTCGCCCGACACTACAAGACCGGTGAGCCGATTCCCGCCGAACTCGTCGCCCGCATGAACCGTGCCTCGGCATTTGGACGCGGCACCTGGGTGACGCGCCAGCTTTCCTTCACGGCCATCTCATACGACCTCTACAAAGACAAGCCCGAAAACGTCGATCTGGATGCCATCACTTTCGCCGACAGCCGCAGCTACACGCCATTCACTCCCTTGCCCGACACTCACATGTGGGCGTCCTTCGGCCATCTCGGCGGCTACTCCTCCGCCTACTACACCTACCTGTGGGACAAAGTGATTGCCGAAGATTTCTTCGTCCAGTTCGATCACAAAAACCTGCTGGCCGGCGACGCCCCCGCGCGCTACCGCCGCCTGGTGCTGGAGCCGGGCGGCTCCATGTCCGCCAATGACCTGGTCAAGAATTTCCTAGGCCGCCCCCACAACATGGCCGCCCTGCAGAAGTGGATGTCAGAAGAATTCGACAGCTCCGCAGAAGGAACCAAAGCAGCAGGAAAGTAGGAGGAGAAAAGGTTCATGTAGGGACAGCCGCCCCCGGCTGTCCGGTCGAGCAACGCTCGACTGCCTTGTGGCCCGCACGCGTGAATTATAAAGATAGACTCGCCTGCCCGCGCTAGGTGATGCGCCCTCCGCCCGATTTCGATTTGGCGGCCTTCGGCGGGTGCTTCTCAGCTTTATGTTGGGCGAACGCTTCAAACATGGCTGCCTTTGCTTTTAGTCCCCGCTCCGACGTCCTAAACTCGTATCCGCAAACGGAGCATTTGCCGTGTCTAAACGGCCCCGCTTCAGACCTCAGTACTCGTAAATTGGCTTTCGGCATTCTCAGAGTTTCCCTGAAACTGCATGAACGACGCAAGCGTGAACCTTCAGCCATCCCCGCCTTGCCGCGCCTTCGGCTCCGGTTGTAGCATCAATAGGTTTGGGCATTCATCCCGGAAAGGCAAACATCATGGCCACCGATACTCTAGCCACGCCAGCCACTCTCAGCGACGCTAAAACCCGCGTCTTCAAGAACTTCATCGACGGCGAATGGGTCGAGTCCTCGACCGGAGAGACTTTCGAAAACCGCAATCCCGCCGACACCCGCGACCTGGTCGGCATCTTTCAGAAATCCAACAAGCAAGACGTGGACGCCGCCGTCGACGCCGCCAAGCGCGCCTTCAAGAAATGGCGCCTCGTTCCCGCCCCGCGCCGCGCCGAGATCGTCTTCCGCGCCGCCGAAATCCTGATCGAGCGCAAGGAAGAGTA
>Ga0075030_100002217_pt1 | contig 17610 bp, 9 predicted proteins | sample LitLauG_LLR_2012_FD_71393 | JGI IMG/M metagenome (GOLD analysis project Ga0075030, IMG submission 71393) | Freshwater sediment microbial communities from Pennsylvania, USA - Little Laurel Run_MetaG_LLR_2012 | ecosystem: Environmental > Aquatic > Freshwater > Creek > Sediment | place: USA... | reverse complement strand
CACAGGCCGAACTCAACAAGGTCGCTCGACAGCTCAACACCCGTCCACGGAAGACCTTGGGATTCCGGACACCAGCGGATACTCTCAACGACGGTGTAGCGTTGACCGGTTGAACCCGCCTCGCCTATGTCCATCGACGCGCTCTGGTCGTCGATCACCGAGCAGCAGCTCTACCAAAGCGAGCACTCCGACCCCCGCCGAGCCCTCTACGCAGTGCTGTACCGCGCGTCTGCTCAAAACCAGAGTTCACGTGGCCCCACGCACCGCCCCTTCGTACGCGTAGCTCCTGCAACGTTCGGACTAGCAGCACTAGGACACGTCGCGGCACCAACGCGTCCGCGAGAGAAAGCATCGAGCGCTCGCATCGCATCCAAGCGCGAAATCGTGGAGCTGCTGCGACGGGACGAGTTGCTGGCAATCATGGAGCACTTCGCGATTGACGTTGCAGACCGGCGGGTGAACGACAACATCGTCGACGCCCTCGTCCGTGCAAAGAAGGTCAGGATCGCGGAAGTCCTTCCATGGATGTCTCGCGACCGGCTCAAGGACATCTGCATCGGTCTAGAGCTTGACCCTACCGGTCGTGACAAGACGACCCTGATCGACCGAATCCTGGGCGACAGCGCCCTGGATCTTCCCGTCGAGACCGAGCCGGACGCGGATGACCGTGCTCAAACTTCTGGGCAGGAAGCTGCGGCCCTGCTCGCGCGGCTTCTTGGTCCCCTCTTTCAAGTTACAGACGAGAGCGACGGCTGGCCGATGAAAGGCACGCTAATTGTCCCCGATGGCACGTTCGATGTTTCGGTCTACGTCCGCTGCATCAGTGGCAGCGCACGTGGAAACCCTCTTGAGAGGCGCTTCCAGAATCCGTCACAGCAACATCCCATCGTTGACGATCCTGCCCGCTATGAGTTGCTACTTGGAATCTGGACCGAGCAAGGAGAGGACCGAGCCACAATCGTAGCGTTCGACGCGCACAAACGAATGGATCGAAACACTCGCTTCTCTCTGTTCATGCCAGTCGCTCTGCTCGAGCAAGCGGCCGACACCGGGTTCGCGACCCATGAGAACAACCGGGGCGAGATGCTTTACGCATTTCGGCCCGACAACATCGCCCGGTATGTGCAAACTCAAATTGAGCAGGCCACATGGAGAGCCGAGCACCCGCAACCTCAGCCGTCGGCAAACAGAAGGTCAGAACCGAGACTTCAACCCGCCACTGCTCCGACGGCAAACAAGAAGGACAGCATCTACATCCGACCGCAGGTCGGTATGTATTCGGCCTTCGCTCGCCTGAACTACAAGCCTTGGTTCGCCCTGGCAGAGTTCGTCGACAATTCGATCCAAAGCTTTCTTCACAACCGGAGCAAGCTTGAAGGTGATGGCCACCAAGGCCCGCTCATCATCGACATCAACCTCGACGATAGCGAGCTCTGCGTAACCGACCGTGCTGGCGGCATTGCATGGTCGGAATTTCCGCGCGCCTTTTCTCCCGCCGCGCCTCCGGAGGACGCTACGGGCCTCAGCGAATTCGGCCTCGGCATGAAGGCTGCTGCGTGCTGGTTCTCGAAGAGGTGGGATGTGCGAACCTCAGCGCTCGGCGAAGGCGTGGAGCGCACCGTGACCTTTGACGTCCCGAAGATCTCGCGCGAAGGGCTTGAACACCTGCCGATAGAGTCGAGGCCCAGTCGGGAGGCAGATCACTTCACCGTCGTTACGATGCGAGATCTTCGCGTGCACCCGCGCGGTAGGACTCTCACCAAGATCAAGGAACACCTATCGAGCATCTATCGCGTCCTAATGAAGGACGGAATCGCGCGCATCCGATTCACAAGCGGCGGTCGAACTGAGGAGCTCGTCTACGAGCACCCTGAACTGCTTGTTGCGCCGTACCATCGGACGCCGCTGGCGCCGCCTATCCTTTGGCGCCAAGAGTTTACCGTTGACTTCGACGACCGAAAGGTCACTGGCTGGGCGGGCATCATGAAGTCGGGTAGCCATAGCCGCGCTGGATTTAGCGTCTTCCGCCGACGAAGATTGATCGAGGGCAGTGTGGGAGAAACGTACAAGCCGTCGCTAATCTTTGGCTCACCGAACAGCTTTGCGTCCCAACGTGTAGTGGGCGAGCTCTTCGTAGAAGGCTTCGACGTCACGCACACAAAGGACGGTATCCAGTGGCATGGGTACGAAGACGAGGTGCTCGAGTCAATCCGGCGCCAGATCGACAGCCCTCGCATGCCGTTGCTTGACCAAGCTGAAGGATACCGCGCGCGAAAAGTAGCGACGTCTCTTCCGAAGGACTTCGGAGCCGAGGCTTTGGCTTCGACTGCGGAGGCGCTATCTACACCCGCGGCGGCAGCAGCTTTGGAGATGCAGCCTATCAACGAACCTGTAGAGGTTGCAGCCGCTTCACCGTCGGCGGCGCCCGAGCCTGTCGTTCTTCAACAACGCATCTTCAAGATGCAGATCGTTCGAGATGGCCGCTCGTGGGACGTGCATCTCGAGCTAGTGCGCGATCCATCCTCGCCGTTCTACACGACATCCTCAATCGTTGAAGACGGGCGGGAGGTCGTGACAGTTCAAGTGAACCTCGACCACGAGTTCAGCATCAGCTACCTAAACGACAATGAGGCGGTACTCCAGCCGCTGATTCGGATCATCGCCGCGCTTGCCTTAAGTGAAAAAGTGGCGCGCGATGCCGGAGTGAAGAATGCAGGCATCATTCGCCAGAACGCGAACCAAATCCTGCTAGCAATCGCGACCGAGCGACCCACGAACTAATGACCATGACCACAGCTGATTATCCGGTCATTGGTGAAACCATCGAGGGGCTCGGGAAGTACTTGGTTCGGACGAAGGGCCTTCCGAACGAGGAAGCCTTTGCACGCGTTCGTCGCGACGCGATTTCGATTGTTCGCAGCTGCAGACGCTTCACCGACGGCGACGGCACGCGCACCGGTTTGGTCGTTGGCTACGTACAGAGCGGTAAGACTCAGTCGATGACCGCTGTGAGCTCCCTTGCACGTGACAATGGCTGTCGGATCGTTGTGCTGCTTGCAGGCGTTACCAACATCCTGCTGCACCAGAGCGCGAAACGCTTCCGCGAAGCCCTTCGCGGCGCCACTGGACGCGCAACAGCGTGGCGAATGTTCAATTCGGCCGATGGGTTTGCCGAGACAGAACTCCAGGATCTCCAACGAGCGGTCGCTGAATGGAACGATCCGGTATTCAAGGATGACCGCCAGACACTTCTGTACGTCGTCCTGAAGAACCACACGCATCTCGATCAGCTCCATTGGCTTCTGAGCCGCGCGAACATGAAGGGCATCCCCGCCCTGATCATCGACGACGAGGCCGATCAAGCTGGACTGAACACCTCGCCCGATGAACCACAGGGTTCAACGACGTATCAGCGTATCGCGCGTGTTCGGAGCTCACTTCCCCACCACACGTATCTGCAGTACACGGCCACGCCGCAAGCACCGCTACTCATCGCGCTCGATGACATGCTCTCGCCAGCGTTTGCCGAGCTCGTGGAACCTGGCGATGCATATACCGGTGGGAAGGCGTTCTTCGGGCCGAGCAGCTCACTGGGACTTGTGCATGCAATTCCGGAGGAAGACCTTTTCAAGCCCGGTGAGCCGCCTGACGAGCCGCCCGAGTCCCTGATCGAGGCATTGCGCGTATTCATCGTCGGCTGCGGAGTCGCTTCGCTTCGAGGCGGTCCGACCCCGCGCTCGATGCTTGTACACCCGAGCCCCAGAACAGCGGATCATTCGAAATACCTGCGCTGGATCTCCGAAATCGTAAGGCGCTGGGCAAGCTCGTTGCGCAGCAAGGTTGAGGACGACCGACGAGATACGTTCGACGACATCCGTAGCGGGTACGACGAACTCGCCCGGACCGACAGCAAGTTGCCGCCGTTCGAGCAGCTCGCGCACCCGATCTTGATCAGCCTCGGGCGTGTGTCGCTGAAGGAGGTCAACTCTCAGGACGGCAGCGAGATCGACTGGGACAATGCGGACGAACACATCCTCGTTGGCGGCGAGAAGCTGAACCGTGGCTTCACCGTGGAGGGGCTAACGGTCACGTACATGCCTCGCGATGCCGGCGGATGGAACGCCGACACGATTCAGCAGCGCGCACGCTTCTTCGGATACAAGGCTTCATACCTATCGCTTTGCCGCTTGTACCTGCATCGCGAAGTTATCGCGGCGTTTCAAAGCTACGTACGGCACGAGGAGGACATACGCAAGCAGCTCTCCGCGCACCGTGGTCGTCCGCTGCGTGAGTGGCGGCGTGCATTTTTTCTGGACTCGCAGATGCGACCAACGCGCAAGAATGTCCTTTCGGATCCGTACTACAAGATCTCCAAGGACCGCGTCTGGTTTACGCAGCGATACCCGCAAGACGCCGATGCAGCAAAGAACGCGGCACTACTGCGACCGTTCGAAAGCACAGGGCGCTTCACGACACGCGATGGCTTCTTCAACCACACCGTTGCCGAGAGCTCGCTGAAGAAGCTCTATGAGGATCTACTCGTAAACTTCGATGTCCGCGGACTCGACGTCCCCGCGTGGTACGGCCAGCTTGTTACGATCGGCGATATTCTAGATGAGGACCCAGGCGCCAAGGTCTTTCTTGTGCGGATGGAGGGCGCGAAGCAAACGCTGCGATCGCGTTCCGAAGATGAATCCTCACGCGAAATCACGTTGCATCAGGGCCGAAGCTCGGCGAAGGAACGAGAGGGCAAGTATCCGGGCGACAAAGAGATGCGCTCAAACGAGCTCGTCACGATCCAGATCCACTCGATCAACGTTGAGGGCGGGCCACAGGGCCTGGCTGCACTAGCGATCCACATTCCGACGGATCTCCGGAAGGATGACGTCGGCGCATCCATCCCCGGTTAAGGTCGCGTTCAGGAGATCTTGTTCCGCGGTCCGATCCCCACCGCCACGGCAGGTCGGCAAGATCTGTCGATCCTCTTCGGCTACCCTTTCTTACAAAACGCGTACAAGCTCACGACTGTCAGGGGCATGACTTCTCCTGTCCTCTCGGAGGTGCGCGTTCCTCCTTATCGAGAGCATCGATCGATGCCTACGCTGCCCAGAGAACATCTGGCCGCGACTCCTTCTTAAAACGACCCGAACGTTGCCCTTCCCGAGGCCTGAACAGAATGTCAGACCCATTCTCTAACGTGCTGCAACGATGACCGGACCGAAGGTGATCAGCCTCTTCTCTGGGGCTGGCGGTCTCGACTACGGCTTCGAGGCGGCTGGTTTCGAGACTCGTGTTGCCGTGGAGATGAACCACGACTGCTGCAACACGTTGCGCGCCAACCGCAGCTGGCCGGTGATCGAGCGCGACATCATGCAGGTGGGCAGCGACGAGATCCTCCGTACCGCTAAGCTCAAGGTTGGCCAGGCTGCAGTGTTAATTGGAGGACCGCCGTGTCAGCCGTTCTCGAAGGCTGGATACTGGTCGCGCGGCGACGCACTTCGCCTTGATGATCCGCGTGCCAATACTTTGGGGGCGTACCTTCGTGTACTCGAGGAAACTCGTCCTCATGCGTTTCTTCTAGAGAACGTCGAGGGACTTGCGTACCGGGGAAAAGACGAAGGACTCCGGCTCTTATTGGACGCTATCGAGGGCATCAACAAACGATCGAGAAGCAAGTACCGCCCTACGTTTCAGGTGCTCAACGCCGCCGACTTTGGCGTTCCCCAGATCCGCAAACGGGTTTTGATGATCGGCGTGCGCGACGGCACCGAGTTCCAGTTCCCCGTGGCAACCCATGCCGAGACAGCTGGCTCAGATCTCTTCTCATCACTCCAGACTCATCGGACTGCGTGGGATGCACTTGCAGATGTGAGGGTGGATGCGGACGAGGATCTCGCGGTGCGTGGGCGATGGGCCGACCTGCTCCCATCGATCCCGGAGGGCCACAATTACTTGTGGCATACCGATCGAATGGGAGGGATGCCCTTGTTCGGCTGGCGTCGACGATACTGGTCGTTCCTGCTCAAGCTCGCAAAGAACCAGCCGTCATGGACGATCCAGGCGCAACCCGGTCCTGCGATCGGACCGTTCCACTGGGACAATCGGCGGCTCTCAAAACGCGAGCTGTGCCGGCTCCAGACGTTCCCCGACGATGTGGCGATCAGTGGCTCTCGCGGTGACGTGCAACGTCAGCTCGGGAACGCAGTGCCTTCCCTGCTTGGAGAAGTGATCGCCCGCCGCCTACGACGGAACGTACTAGGTGATCGGATCGGCGAGAGGCCGAAGTTGCTGCCGGCTGATCGGGCGCCGGCTCCACCGCCAGAGAAACCGAAAACTGTGCCACGGAAGTTCTGGTCGCTTCGGGGCGAGCACACCGCTCACCCTGGTACGGGTCAGGGGCATCGTGCGACGCAGGCGCCATAGCTCAAGACCGCTGCATAGCGCGAGGCGGATCGTCGGCGGTGCGTAATCACTTCACCAACTTGCTGGGCCGTCTCACTTGGAACCATTTCGCGTCCGGCGGATACTGACCTCACGGTGTTCGTGGCGGGGACAAGGGACCAGCGCAAGTACACGCGCACTCCAGGGGAAGTCTGTCGCCGACTCGAGCGACTAGTCGGGCAGGTTCGTCGAGGCCACTCACGATCGGAGATGTGATTGGTTGCGCCATTGCCCAAAGACGCCGAACTCATTCGAGCAGTCTGCGCCCTTCTGGCAAAGGGACCACTCAAAGCGCGCGAACTTGCGCGGTTGTTGACTGAGTCCGGAATCCACATCGATCGTCGTGAACTCAACATCACCCTATATCGGGTGAAGAACGCAACGCCTGGACTATCGGTGAATGACGGCGTGTGGAGCTACGAGCCAGGCCCCGCCGCAAAGGATATGCTCCGGGAGGCGTCCGAACGTGAGACATCCAAGATCGGATCGTCTCGTTCGTCGACTGCCGACACATCCACGGACACACCAAAACGGTCGGTCGCCGGGCGCGTCGAACGCATCGGAGTTCGAGCAGCGGCGGCGAGTGCTGCGATGCAAGCGCGGACATCCGAGGAGAGATCAGGGGCAGCGGCGCGAGCAGCAGAAGGCGGACCTCGCCCGTTCGCGACAACAACGGCCCCGTCACCTCCCCCTCAACCGTTCAAGAGCTCACCCGAACAACAACGGATCATCGATGCCGCGCCGACCAAGTGGACATTAGTAGAGGCAGGTCCTGGGACTGGCAAGACCGCAGTGGCCCTGGCGCGCGTGGCGCATTTGCTTGACCAAGGCGTTCCAGCTACCGCGATCCTGATGGTTTCGTTCACTCGGACCGCAGTGACCGAACTCCGACATCGGATCGAAGCACTGGCGAAGGACGTCGCCGCAGTCGCGTCGGTCCGGATCACTACTCTTGACAGTGAGGCGTGGAACCTTGGGATCAGTTTCCGTGGCGGAAGCGTGAGCGAGAAGCTCGCAAAGGGCTTCGACGGCAACATCGAATCTGCGATCTCGCTGTTCGAGGCGTCCGACCCGGCGCTGTGTGAATGGATGGCGCAGACGCGCCATGTGATCATCGACGAAGCGCAGGATCTCGTCGCGCGTCGCGCGGAGTTGGTTTTCCAGATTCTCGACCACCTACCCGATCAGTGCGGGGTTACGGTGTTCGTCGACCCCGCTCAGGCAATCTATGGGTTCACGGAAGGCGACGGAGACGAGGACGACGCTCAGCAGCGGCCCCCAGAGCCAGCTTTCCACGAGAAGCTGCTCAAGAACTTTCCTGGGCAATTCGAAGTATGTTCCCTCACGGCGCTGTACCGCTCATCGAACCCAACGCTTCGACAGCTGTTCGAACGAGGACGAGCGACCGTACTAGGTACGGCACCAGCGCCACAGCGACTCGAGCTACTCCGGGAGATGGCAAGGACCATCTGCGGACGTGCACCAACGATCGATGACTGTGCACTATTCGGCCCCGACGAACTCGTGCTGTTTCGGCGTCGGTCCGAGGTGCTGCTCGCGTCGTCGTTTCTTGCGAAGCACAACGTCCCCCATCGCATCCGTATGGGCCACGCCAGCCTGGGGGCTCACGCCTGGTTCGGGTGCCTGTTCGGCAGCCAGCCAGCCAGTGTCGTGGGTCGGGACGATTTCGACCGGCGGTGGGCTGCGGCTGGCGATGCTACACATCTGCGCGCGTTGGATCGCGAAGGTACTTGGAGGCTGCTGCTGCGACTGGCGGGAACGAGCACGGATACCGCAGTCGATGTGCGTGCCCTGCGCCGCCAGCTTGCGCGATCGCGCCCGCCGGCGGAGCTGTCTCAGACCGAAGTCGGCATCGTCGGACCGATCATTGGGACGGTCCACGCATCGAAGGGGCGCGAGGCGAACCGGGTTTCGCTGATGCTATCGAACGTACGTGAGGGCGGTCCGCCCGCGGAGATCGACCAAGAAGTCCGCGTGACCTACGTTGGCAGCACCCGCGCTCGAGACGAGCTGTTGGTCGGTTCGGGATATGTCGGCTACGGATTTCGCAAGCTGAGTCGTGGCCGAGTCTATCGTCCGGTGACGAACAAGCAAGACAAACGCCCCGGGCGTATCCAGGTCGAACTCGGGCGCCCGGAAGATGTGGATGAGTTCGCAAGTGTATCGAAGCTTCGCTGGACCGCGGAGCAGGTGAGTCAGGGGCAAGCGTTCCTGTCTCGCTACGCCGGTGAGGTGGTCGAACTCGATGTCGTCGCGGCCGAGGCGTTCACCTACGTCCTGAAGACATTGGATGGGATTCCCCTGGGCGCATTCGGGCAAGCCGTCAACAAAGACCTGTTCACGATCGCAAAGGAAGTCGACAAGAGAACTCCGCGCAAGCCGCCCAACGCGATTCCCTTCGTGTCGCTAATTGGCGTGAGGACGTTTGCGGTCAACGATGACAACCCTCGGATAGCCGAGTTGCATGAGCCATGGGCGACGACAGGCATCTTCCTCGTACCCGTCGTACGCGCGCTGACTAAGATATCCCTGCCCCCAAGGACGCGAGGAGCACGATGACGATGCCTGCCACGCCTTCACCCACGCCACGCGACGTCTTGCTTGAACGGCTGTCTGAAGACCTCCTCGGCCCTGGCCAAGAGGGTGAAGGGATCGCCGAGCGTCCGTCCGACCGGTACCTGACAGGCATCCTGTTTCCCAAGGGGGCCAAGGTGCCAAGCGAGGAGGACCAGGGCGAACTCGGCACCGCTGGTGCGGACGATGAGGAAGCTGATGATACGCCACCGCCGATCATCGGCGGCCTCCGACCCTCTACCTGTGGGCTGTCATTTGCACTCACTTCGAAGGAGCGACCCGCGATCAAGGTTGCCGTCACATGCGCCCGCTACACGCGGTTCTTTGTCGATCCCGCGACCCAACAACCGTCGACGCAGGCTGAACACGCGAAGCGTGCAAACGCTCGGTGGCGCCGTCGCGAGTTCGTCGCAGAGTTCTCACATGTGCTGGCAGTCGACGATGTGCCCCAGTCAGTCGATCTGAGCGCGCATGGCATCAACGGGCTCGAACTCTACGTGCGGTCCTCCCGGGGACCCAATTGCACGATCGTCACCGCTGCGCTGGTGAACCGGCTGGAAGATCCGCAGGACGACCGGGTTCAAGCAGAGCAGAACGCGTTCTTTCAGGTGTCCATGACGATCCGTCCGATCGAACCTGCGCAGCTGACCGCTCGCCCGGCGAAGGCTGCAGGCGACGATCGCGACGCCCGCGTGTCTGCGTTGATCTACCGCGACGTTCGAGAGATGGCGGTGGGCCACACCTGCTCCGCCAGCTGGGGACCGAACGATGAGACGGTCGAGTGGGTTGGCACTGAGTGGCTACCACGTGCGGTCGTCCGAGGCATGCGTGCGGAGGGTGACCCGGCGTTCAATGTGCTGAGGGCACATCCCACACTAAAGCCGCTTTCGGCCACATGGCTCGCTGCGACCGCGAGCGACGGCGAACTCACAGATGGGCTCGGGCTGCTCGTCTCGGCCTACCGAGGCTGGCTCGATCGTCAGGAGGATCGGATCGCGTCGCTGCCCCCGGAGCTCCGGGGCTACGCCGCAGACAATCTCACCGACTGTAAAGCGGCGGCCACCCGGATGGCCGCAGCAGTTGAACTCTTGGCATCCGACTCGACCGTGCGTCAGGCGTGGCGTCTTGCGGCTGGCGCGATGGCCCTGCAATTCCGGTGGGTGAAAGAGCGTGAGCTCCAGTGGCACCCGTTCCAGCTTGGTTTCCAGCTGCTCGTCCTGAGTTCGCTTGTCGATAGGAGCAGCCCGGATCGCGGGATCATGGATCTTCTCTGGTTCCCGACGGGCGGCGGCAAGACCGAGGCTTACCTCGCGCTTACCGCGTTCCTATTGTTCTATCGGCGACTCTCCGAACCGGGTGGCAAGGGCAGTGGCACCGCTGTCCTCATGCGCTACACGCTACGGCTGCTTACCATCCAACAGTTCCAGCGGGCAACGGCGCTTATCGTTGCGTGCGATGCGATCCGCCGTGGGCATGAGCACGTCACAGCGGGGCCTACGCCCGAGCTTGGAGATACGCCGTTCTCGATCGGCTTGTGGGTCGGCGGTGGGGCCACCCCGAACACCTACGAGGAGGCCGAGAAGGCGCTGCGTGAGAGTAGCGCATCGACGCCGCGCCAACTCCAGCGCTGCCACAGGTGCAAGCAACGGCTCGACTACAAGGCGAATCGGGCACGCCAGGCGATCGAGGTACGATGCTCAAACTCAAGCTGCTATTTCTCGGATCGGACGCAGCCAATGCCGATCTGGGTGGTCGACACGGACGTCTACCGCGAACATCCGAGCCTGCTAATCGCCACGCTCGACAAGTTCGCCCAGATCGTTCGAAAACCCGAGACGCGCGTGTTGTTTGGGTTGGGCACGGCCCACTCCGCCCCGGATCTGATTATCCAGGACGAGCTACATCTAATCTCCGGTCCACTTGGGAGCCTTGCTGGCCTGTACGAGGTCGCGATCGATCGCTTGTGCTCACGGTCGGTGGGTGAGCATGTGATCCGGCCCAAGATCATCGGATCAACCGCGACGATCCGTCGCGCCGTCGAGCAGGTCGACAAGCTGTTCGCACGTGACGCGTTCCAATTCCCCCCACCGGTAATTGACGCGACCAATTCGGGCTTTGGCATCGAGGACACGGCGCACCCCGGGCGCGTCTACGTCGGGCTCACCACGGCCGGGCGGTCCGCCAAGTTCGCGCTTCAGGCGACGTACGCATCTGCGCTTCAGGGCGCGACCGATGCGCGGATCCCCTCCGCTCCGCCACCGACGAACCCGCAGGATCGATATTGGACACTGACTGGCTACTTCAACTCGCTCCGCGAGCTGGGTGGCGCGGTGACGCTCGTGATGGACGACGTGCTCAAGACGATCCGCGGATACGCTCGGCGCCGAGGCGAGGACGCTCGGACGCTAGCGTCTCCCCCGGTTGAACTCACGAGCCGCGTGCCGTCGTCCGAGATTCCTCTGACACTCGATCGCCTCGAACGACCGGTCGGGCACTCGGACTGTGTCGACGTCTTGCTCGCGTCGAACATGATCTCGGTCGGCGTCGATGTGAGCCGTCTCGGGCTCATGGTCGTCGCAGCCCAGCCGAAGACCGTCGCGGAGTACATCCAGGCGACTAGCCGCGTCGGCCGTCAGGATCCGGGGCTTGTCATCGTTGTCTACAACCATCCGCGTGTTCGTGACCGCTCGTTCTTCGAGACCTTCCCGACCTGGCATCGCGCGCTGTATCGCGCTGTCGAGGCGACGTCAGTGACACCGTTCGCCTCGCGTGCTCGTGATCGTGCGTTGCATGCCGTCGTTGTGGCGCTAGCGCGCCATTTGGTCGACGGGTTGCTCGAATCTCCCGTTCTCAATCACACGCAAACGGAGCGAGTTCGAGCCTTGCTCGACGTGATTGTCACTCGCGTCCAACGCGTCGATGTAGATGAGCTGGTTGGTTCGCGGCGGTTTGCCGACGCGGTCCTTCAGGACTGGTTGGTTCGTGTGACCGAAGGCATCACCGACTACTGGAGTAAGGACCAACTTTCCTCGCTGTTGATCGGGGCGGAAGATGCCATCGCGCTTGAGGAGCATGGCGAGCAGGTCAGGGCATGGCCAACGCCAAACTCTATGCGGGAGGTCGAGCCATCGGCTTTGTTCCGGATCTGGTCGCCTGGTGGTCTGCTGCGTTCGCGAAGGAGAGTGTCTGATGTCGATGAATGACCTCGGGAAGATGCGACGAAGCCAGATCCTGTTCAACGCAGGGCCCGGGGCAATCGTCGACTTTCGCACGCAGAAAGGGCCCGTCTCGGTGGTGTGTCTCGGGCTCGATCAGTATCCGCCCGGGCCTGCGATCCACGAGGCACGGCTGGAGAAGCGGCTCGGGATCGCCGAGCTGCGCGTGCCACCAGCGGCTATCGACGGCCGGCCCGCGCAGCCGATGCCGGCTCAAAGGTTTCCGCGGTGGATGCAGTGCCCTCGCTGCGACCTGTTTCAGCACGAAGTCGGGTGGGGACGGGATCCCGGCGAGCCGGCGCTGTTCTGTCCGAGCTGTTCCGGCGGCGGGGGGAAGAAGGTTTACGTCATTCCAGCGCCGTTCGTGGCGGCGTGCGAGGACGGCCACCTCGCCGACTTTCCGTGGACGGAATGGGTCAGTCACAAGCCGAGCTGTTCTACGAAGGCCGAGTACACGCTCCGATCGGAGGGTGGTGGTGGTCTCGCAGGCTTGGTGCTGCGCTGCAGTAGTTGTGGTGAACGGGCACCGATGGAGGGCTGCTTCAGCCCGGACGCTCTCAGGCGGTTCGGCCCATGTCCAGGAACCCAACCCTGGTTGCCCGACGCACCCAAAGAGGACTGCAAGGCAGGGGGCGAAGGCCTCCGGAAGACACTCCAACGCGGTGCCTCGAACATGTACTTCCCAGTGATCGCGTCGGCGCTCGACATCCCACCCTGGAGCGACGGACTGCAGCAGAAGCTCAAGCGCGACTGGGACCGGATCATGACCTTCGACGACGACCAGCTACGCGCCTTTCTCAAGACCATTCGGATCGCAGCACAGTTCAAGATGTCCGATGAGGATCTGTTTCGCGAGGTGGTGGTGCGGAAGCGCCGCTTGCACAGCGCGACGGACGAGGATCTACGCATCGATGAGTACAAGCAGCTGTGTGCCGACGCGCTGCCACGGGATGAGCGCAACGAGTTCGAGATCAAGGTCGAGCTGGTACCGGCGGAGATTCGCCCGTGGATCCGCCGCCTCGTGCGAGTGCTGCGGCTACGCGAGGTCCGCGCACTGCGTGCGTTTACTCGCGTTCGGCCTCCTGATCCGGAGACTCCGGGAGTCCAACCCGCGTGGGCGAAGTTGAGTCTGAGCACGCCCAACTGGCTCCCCGGTATCGAGGTTCGGGGTGAGGGGATCTTCGTCGAACTAGATCCCGCACGGGTGGCTGTCTGGGCTCCGCGCCTTGATGACCGCACGAAAGAGATCGAGCAGGCCTGGCTCGCCGACTGGGAGCGCCGCCATCCCGGGATTGCAGCGCCGCGGGAGATCAACCCCAAGACCTTGTTGGTCCACTCGCTTGCCCATGCAGTGATCCGCCAGCTCAGCATCGAATGCGGCTACTCGGCGGCCTCGCTCCGCGAACGGCTCTACGTTCACGGCGACGCGTGCGGCTTTCTGGTCTACACCGCTGCGCCAGACTCCGACGGCACGCTTGGGGGATTGGCGCGCCAGGGCAAGTCAGCGCGGTTCGTCTCGGTGCTCGCCGGCGCCCTGGCCTCGCAGCGGTGGTGCGCGTCGGATCCGCTATGCATCGCGGACCGCCATTCGTTCAGCGAGACGGCGACCGGCGCCGCGTGCCACTCGTGCCTGCTCGTCTCGGAGACCTCCTGCGAGGAGTTCAACCGGTTGCTTGATCGACAGGCTCTCGTCGGAGCGCCAGGCGATGCATCTGTGGGTTACTTCGACGGGAGCACGCTCATCTCGTGATGCCGCTCCACCGGCAGCTTCTCGATCTGCTCGCCGGTCACCGGACCCAGGACGTGTTCGCGCCGGAAACCTCCGCGAAACTTCTCGAGTCGCCAGAGGGCCGCCGCCTCGTAGGAGCGCTCGACGAGCAGCCACCGTCGGTGCTGGCGCTGGCCGCGTTGCGCGCGTTAGCTGCCCAACGTGACGCCATGGAGGGCCAGGCGCTGGAGCTGGAGCTGGTAGCGACGATGCCTGGATTCCGTTCGTCCGTAGCCCAGGACACCGGTCCGGCCGTGCTCGCGCTGGTGCAAGGCGCGCAACGCCAGCTGATCGTTGTGGGCTACGAGTTCACCAACAGGGCGTTCGAGAACGAACTTCACAGGGCCAGCGATCGAGGGGTCGAGATCGTCGTGATCACGGACCGAGGTTCTAAACACGGCCCTCGCTTGTTGCGTGAGTGGCCGACTCACCTATCGTTGCCGCGCGTCTACCAGGAACGCGCGAGCGACGTCAATCACATGGCCAAAATGCACGGCAAGGCACTGCTCGCAGACGGGAACCGGCTGTTCATCTCGTCGGCGAACTTCACCTGGCTCGCGGTAAACGCGAACATCGAACTTGGTGTCGTGCTCCGAGGACCGCAGATTCAGGTAGCCCGCGATCTCTTCGAGGAACTATTGATCGAGTCCCGGCTGCTGGAGCGGGTCTCATCGTCGCCCGCGGAGCCTTGATGCATTAGCAAGGATCGCCCCTGTGCAGGCTTCGCGGTCGGCTGATCGATGACCTTGGTACGATTGGGAGGACCTTTTAGGGAATGCGCTGACGTTCCGAGCGGCTGGTCTTGAAGTATTTTCTCGGTGCACTGCTCAAACTCTCAAGGACCCAATGGCAAAGACTTCGTTGGTCCCGCATGAACTCGTCACCGAGATCTGGAAATCGATCCTCGAGATCGGTGAGCTCACCAGCGAACAGATCCGCGAAACTTGGGGACTCGATCAAGACGAGTACGCTCGTGTCCGACGGGAACTCGACAGCCGCCCCAGCATCGAGGCAGTCCGCAAGGTTGGTGGTTTTCGGGCAACGCTAAAGAAGAGTCGCGAACCCGTCGATGGTGGAATGACGTCGGCTGAATCGAGTACTAACGATTGGGGTAGCCGCGCGCGCCATGTGCTAGAAGGCGTTGGCCTCCTCGCTCGACGCACGCGGACGACGGACGGTGATGCGTCGAGTTCTCGAGAGTTCGAAATCACCTCCGAAGTGGTGACCGGAACTCATCCTCGTTCACCCAGCTCATGGCAGCAGCGCACGATCGTTCGTCTCAGCGAGGTGCTCGAATACGAAAGTCTCGAAGCGCTACTTGGCCCTTTGGTATCGATGATCCGCCGTCTGCGAAAAGAGAGGGACGGCGAGGATCGTCGCGGCACAAAGCGCGAGCTTGCAGAGGCAGTACTGTTGCGATTTGATCGAGACCTGTTCGCGGAGAAGCAGCTCCGTGATCTCGTGGCCAAATCTCTTAGGATTGAGTCACCAGGGCGGTGGCACCCGGGGAAGGTGAGCGCCGCGGAGTTCGTGAAGCTCGCTGGCTTCCCGATCGAGACGGCAGGCGATGCGGTTGAGGATGAGCGATCAGACTACGAATATCTGGAACCGGCTGTCGACCTTCGGCCACTGGAGCCGTTCCAAGAGGAGGCAATGGAGCGACTGCTCCAGCTGATTGAGACGTCAGCCGGACGCGCCGTTCTGAGTCTTCCGACAGGAGCGGGAAAGACGCGGGTTGCAGTCGACGCGTTGCACAGATGGTTCAAGGAATATCTCGACGAAACTGATCGCGGTCAGCGTCGTGCGATCCTTTGGCTCGCGCACACAGAGGAACTCTGCGAACAAGCGCACGCATGTTTTAAGCAGGTCTGGCAAGGCAAATCCGGGTCATGTCCTCTCATGATCGTTCGTTTTTGGGGGAAATTCACAAGTGACCTTGCACGTCATGGTGAGGTCGTGCGCGAGTTCTCTACGAGACCCTGCGTTCTGATTTCGACACCGCAGAGGATCGTGGCGCTACTTCGTTCAGAGCTACAATCTGCATCGGATCTTGTAACCAGCCTTATGCGGGCGCTTGCGATTCTTGTGATCGATGAAGCGCACCGAGCTGCTGCGCCATCGTACCGAGCGATCCTGGACCGCCTGATCGCGAACGAGTCGCCGGCGTCCGTAATCGGACTGACAGCCACGCCATTTCGGATCGAGTACAAGGCTGACCCATTCGAGGGAACCAAGGAGTTGCTCAACATCTTTGAGGGTCTCGTTGAGCCCGAGCGAACGTTGGGGGCAGATGTTCGTGGGCGGCTACAGGAAATGGGAGTGCTGGCGCGTCCAGTGTCCCTCGAAATAGCAACGAAGACGAATCTGCGCATGCCCGCGGACGTTGACGTAGAGAGTGAGCCATTCGACGAAGGCTCAGCCGAGCGAATCGACAAGGCACTTGCGATTCACGCGGATAACACGCCCCGCCGCCTTCGCATCCTCGATTACATCTCAAGTCTCGCCGGTGATCCGACAGCGCTCATTCTGTACTTCGGACCGAGTGTTCGAGACGCCGAGGCGATGGCATATATGATCCGATCAACCACGTCCCTGACAGCCGCAGTAGTAAGCGCGGAGACACGCGAGTCGACTCGTCGAGCGATCGTTGAGGACTTCAAACGTCGGCGTGTTCGCGTCCTCTGTAACTGCGAGGTCCTCACAACGGGTTTCGACGCGCCACTGGTGACTCACGTAATCATCGGGCGACCTACAGTTAGTCGTGTTCTGTATGAGCAAATGGCTGGTCGTGCGCTACGCGGGCCGAAGTTTGGGGGTACTGAGCGCGCGTACATTGTTGACTGCGTCGATGGCTTTCGGGGCCCTCGACCACGGCTCGGATATGACCAGTTCCGAGCGGTGTGGAAGCCGGACCTTCGTGACGTAGCTACGGCGGGAGCATCACGTCATCGCGGTGAGACCTAGATATAATCTCCCAGTTTCGATATCGACCACACTGCGCGTGTTGTAAGCTGGTTGTCGATGGGCAGGGGAGACAATAGACGATCTTGGAAGATGCGCCGTCGAAAGAGCCAGGCAAGACACAAGGCGCGGTTGCAGCGAACCCGGGACAAGGCCAAAGCGGTGCAGCCTAAGTCGCCTGCTAAACGGTTTGTCGTAGCAGCCGACCTTGTCGACGCGATCGTCTCGCTTGGGCTGAAACACGCGATCGTGTGGAGCAGCGAAGTGCGCGAATACTTCAGCGCAAATGGCCTGCTCACTGGCGAGCGCAGGGAGGACCCGACAGTGCCATGGAACGGCGCTCACTTTGAGCGCGCAGACCACGAAGCATGTCGCTCCGGCGAACTGCAAAAGTGGAAGCGAGGAAGAACAGTAGGCTGGTCCCGTTCAGGCGCTCGTGATGAGGCAGCGTATGCGCGTGCAAGCGCTTCCGCGCTCTCCGAGGGAGCTGTCCGCCTAGACTACGTCGGCGGTCGCTGGAGGACGATGCGATTTGACGCAGCAACCGGCCGATGGACGGAGTAGCGCAGTCGCCATTGGCAGTGACCAAGACTGAGATACCGTCTTCTTCGTCAAGCGGCCTTGCCATCT
>Ga0075030_100002216_pt1 | contig 17616 bp, 11 predicted proteins | sample LitLauG_LLR_2012_FD_71393 | JGI IMG/M metagenome (GOLD analysis project Ga0075030, IMG submission 71393) | Freshwater sediment microbial communities from Pennsylvania, USA - Little Laurel Run_MetaG_LLR_2012 | ecosystem: Environmental > Aquatic > Freshwater > Creek > Sediment | place: USA... | reverse complement strand
CTTCAAGCACTTTACGAGCGTCAGCCGGACGTGCCGCTAACATGTTGATGCCGGCCTGAAGACTTGGCAAGAGTGCCTGAAAGCTCTGCAAGAGCGTGTCGTGGAGGTCGCGAGCAACCCGTGTGCGTTCGGCTACCCGCTCCTCCAGACGCATGTTGAACTGCGCTGCCAGTTGCCGCACCCGCAATTCATATATTCCCCAGATCATCGCCAGGAACGCCGCAACGCATGCCGCGCGGAACCAGTTGGTCTGGTACCAAGCCGGAGGGATCACGAAATCCAGTGCCGCGCCTTCTTCGTTCCACACGCCGCTGTTGTTGCAGGCAAGCACCCGAAACTTGTAATGCTTCGGCGGCAGGTTCGAGTACTGCACCTTACGATCGTTGACGACCTCTCTCCAGTCCTTGTCCTGGCCTTCCAGTTTGTAGCGAAAATGTACTTTCTCAGGCGCGACCAGGCTCAGCGCCGTGTAATCGATCGTCAGATTCCGGACCTGCGCCGGCAGCCGCATCCCGTTCGTCACATCGTAGGTCTTATCATCCGCAGTGATTTGCTCGATGTGTACTGGCGGCGGAAGTTTGTTGAACGGAAGATGACGCGGATCGATGACGCTCACGCCATCAAGAGCTGCGAACCAGATCTTTCCATCCGGAGACTTTGTCACAAGTGGCCTGTATCCCCCGGCCGCGTAGTGGCTCCGCACCCCGTCGGATGCGTCGAAAAGTGCGAATTTTACTGTTCTCGTCGTGTCGGCGGCCCACCCATCCATTTCGCTTCGGGAGATCCGCATGAGTCCGCACGGCATGTAGAGCCACATCGAGTGATCATCGTCCTCCATGCTCCAGTTGACCGTGTCGCACGGCAGTCCATTCCTACTCGTCAGCGTCGAAACATGACCGTCCTTTATTCGACTGAGCCCGCCTTGTGTAGCGGCCCAGAGTGCGTCGCGCGACCCGAAGCGAAGCTGCGTAACGTGGTCTTCGCCGATGCCGTGACTCGCAGAGTACGATTCTCGGAGTCCGCCATCTGCGAAATAGGCGACGCCTCCACGATAAAATCCCAGCCAGATGCCCTGTCTCGAAGGGTCTGCCACCATTGGAGACGCGAAGTCCGAATGTCCGAGTCCAGCCCAAGGGATCCGTTGAATCACCTTTCCCTTAAATAAGTGGAACAGACCGGCGGTCCCGGCGGTGATCCACATGTGTCCTGGACTGAGTTCTACGACGTCGGTCACTCCGTTCGGGAGCTCCCGCAACGCTGGTACGAATCTGCTGTTCTCCAGGTACCCAAATTCCGCGTCCCTCGTGCCGACCCAAACGCGGCCACTGCTGTCCTCAAAAAGAGAAGTGGCCAACAGGCCGTTCAGTTTTCCATCAGGATTGCGAGCGCCCTCGCCATGGCCGAAGAGTGAGACCTGGCCGCCCTGCCATCTGCTCAAGCCGTTCATAGTTCCGATCCAAACGCTACCATCCTTTTCTGCCAGAACCGACCATGCAACACTACCCGCTAGGCCTTGTCTCACCGATAAAGTCGGGACGGCGTACGGGCGAAAGCGCTCCAGTCCCTCAGATGTGGGAACCCATATGCTACCTTCCCGATCCTCAAAAAGACGCTCAATGACGTTGCTGCTAAGGCCATCGCCCTGGGTAAAAACATCGGTTTTTCCTTGATGCAGATGGAGCAGACCCTGGTCGAAAGTTCCGACCCACAGGCTACCGTCATGGTCCCGCAGCAACTGGGTAACTTGGAACTCCAGCGGCGGCCCAGGGAGCCTATACGTCTCGACCCGGCCGTTCACGAGTTGCTTGATTCCATCGCGAGCACCGATCAGCAGAGCACCTTCATCGGACTCAGCAAAAGCTCGGATGAAATTCTGCTGCCCTGGAACCGAAAAGAATTCCGACGCTCCTGGCTTCCAGCGCCAGAACCCATTCTCTAGCCCTACCCACAAAATCCCCTTTGTATCTTCATACAAGCCTGAAATCCCGGTTGCGAAAGTTCCATTCTTGCCCTCGCACTGGACGCTCCCGTTTCGAATGGCGCAGAGTTGTCCGGGAGAAGGCGTAGCTATGGTGCCAGCCCATATCGTGCCCTCCCGGTCTTCAACCAACCGGCCAACCGCCTGCCCGGCCATTTCCGGGTAGGTTGTCAGCCTGCCGACCTTCCAGCTAGCAAGTCCCTTGGTAGTCCCGATCCATAGCGTTCCGTCACGCCCAACCAGGACCCTGAAGATGGTGTCGCTGGGAAGTTTCTGACCAGGCGGCGGTTGCCAGGGGACAACGCGCACACCATCGAATCGATAAAGGCCAAATTCAGTGGCCAGCCACAGGTAACCATCCGGCGTCTGTGCAATCGAATAAATCGTGCCCTTTGTAAACTCGTCGCGAACCTTCCATGAGGTGTGCGCGTACTGGCTGATGTCAAGCGAGGGATCTAATGCGAAAGCGCAAGCGCAGCACGCCAGCAGGATCGCCAGCGAGAGAATCCCTTGCGTGCGGGTCTTCCCCATATGGAAATACATCTTAGCCCAGTTATCGCAGTTTGTGCCCTCTTCGTCGTCGCACGCAGTGATATTGAACATCGAAAAAATTAACAGTCGACACCGTTCCGGGGAGCTATCATGATTGTTCCTAAAGACACGGTTTCAGGGGCACGTCATGACTCGGAGGCCCAGCTCTCGCACAGTCGTTCTCCCAATTGTTTTCTTCATTGTCGCGGGCATTTTCTCGCCCGCACGTGGCCAAACGGAGACTGGCACGATCTACGGTTCTGTCACCGATCCGACGGGCGCTGTGGTGCCCAGCGTTACAATTCGCCTGATTGACACAGATCGCGGTGCTCAAAGCGAGGTTGCAACTGCAACCTCCGGCTTTTATAGCTTCGCGAGCGTGCGCCCTGGCCATTATGGGATGGAAGTAGAAAAGAGCGGATTCAAGCTCGTCCGCCTGACCGGAATTACCGTCAATGTGCAGGACAATCTGGAGCAGAATTTCAAGCTCGATGTTGGTTCTGCCTCTGAGACCATTACCGTTCAGGGCAATACGGTCAACGTAAACACGACCGACGGCACCGTGAGCACTGTGGTGGATCGCACCTTTGCCGATAATATTCCGCTGAATGGCCGAACCTTTCAGACGCTGATCATGCTCACCCCCGGCGTGGTCGTAGCCCAAACAGCTTTCGACGATCAGGGCCAGTTCAGCGTGAACGGTCAACGTGCCGACGCCAACTACTTCACTATTGACGGCGTCAGCGCAAATTTTGGTGTCACCGGCTATCAGCCGATGGCGCAGACCGCAGGAGGATCTTTGCCCGCGCTGAGTGTTCAGGGCGGAACGAACAGCCTTGTCTCTGTCGATGCCATGCAGGAATTTCGCTTGCAAACTTCCTCCTTCGCTTCCGAATTCGGCCGCACTCCCGGCGGCCAAATCTCAATCGTAACCCGTTCTGGAACGAACGCGTTTCACGGGACGCTGTTCGAATACTTCCGCAACAATGTCCTGGACGCCAACGACTGGTTCGTAGGCTACGACCACCTGCGTACCCCAGAGGAGCGGCAGAATGATTTCGGCGGTGTCTTCGGCGGCCCCATCATCAAAGACAAGACATTCTTCTTTTTCTCCTACGAGGGTCTGCGATTGCGCCAGCCGACAACCCAGGAAACGGTTGTCCCAGATAATGCGTCGCGGCAGCAGGCAGCCGCGAATGTGCAGCCATATCTGGCTGCATATCCCATCGCGAACGGGAACGAACTTGGCGGAGGTACCGCGCAGTTTAACGGCAGCTACTCGAATCCTTCGTCGGTGAACGCTTACAGCATCCGCCTCGATCAAATCGTCAATTCGAAGATCAATCTCTTTGGCCGTTACAATTACTCACCAAACAACTTCGACCTCCGAGGTCCCCTTGCTGCACCACTTACAGTTCTCAGCGAGACAGAACCCATTTCATCTTCGATACACACATTGACACTTGGGCTCACAGAGCTCATACGGAGCCACATCAGCAACGAAATACGGACGAATTACAGCAATCAGAGGGTTAGCGAAAAACTTATTTTGGACAGCTTTGGCGGCGCTGTACCCCCCTCTGAGTCGCTCCTCTTTCCAACCGGATACTCCCCCGCGGCCAGCGCCTTTTACTTGTACATCCCGGGTGTCGGCGAATACGGCGAGGGCAAGGCGGGGACCGACGAGCAGCGGCAGGTAAATCTGATTGACAATTTGTCAGTAGTCAAAGGCAGCCACCAGTTGAAATTCGGAGTGGACTATCGTTGGCTTTCACCTTTCGAGAGCAGAGCCCAATACGAGCAATTTGCACAATTTTCAGGAGTAGCGTGCCCTGCGCCGCCCGCACCGTGCACTGGGTACGCCGTTTCAGGCACGACTTCTTTCGCGTCGGTGCAAGCTTTTCAGGACGACGCACTTTTGTCCCGTAACTTTTCACTTTACGGCCAAGATACTTGGAAAGTTACTCCGCGATTAACGCTGACCTTCGGCCTGAGATGGGAACTCAATCCGCCCCTGAAAGGCAAAAGTCTGGCGAATCAGCCCTTCACCGTGACCGGGCTGAACGATCCGCCGACGATCGCATTGGCCGCTCGCGGCACTCCGCTTTACGACACGACTTACGGAAATGTCGCGCCCAGGGTTGGAATCGCGCTCCAGCTTGGCGAAAGACCAAACTGGGGCTCCGTGCTTCGGGGAGGATTCGGGATGTTCTACGACCTTGGCTCGGGACCGCTCGGAGGCGTAACCAACTACTTCCCATACACAGCATCCAAGCCCCTGGGAGGCGTGGCCCTCCCCATAAGCCCAAACGACGCCGTCCCACCGGTAATCACAACGAACCCACCCGTCCAAGACATTCTTGTGGCCGACCCACATCTGGACCTTCCGCGCACCTACGAGTGGAACGTCGCCTGGGAGCAGTCGCTGGGAAGTAGGCAGACTGTTTCTCTAAACTACATCGGAGCGGCTGGGCGCGACCTGCTTCGCAACACAGATCTGATAAGTCCAAACTCTAATTTCTTCCTGATCGGCGTGACCACCAATTCTGCGACGTCGGACTACCACGCCCTCCAGGTCAAGTTCGAGCGGCGCTTGTCGCAAGGCCTGCAGGCTCTGGCATCCTATACGTGGTCGCACTCGATCGATATCGCTTCTACGGACGCGTTCGCCAACTACCTCAACACGCCAAGCTCAGTCGCAAATCCGAATATTGACCGCGGCAACTCCGACTTCGACATCCGTCACTCATTCACCGCGGGCGTGACTTACAATGTGCCCTCGCCCGCATGGAACAACGTTGCCCACGCTGCATTGGGTGGCTGGTCAGTGGACGCTTTCATTTTCGCAAGAACCGCTCCCCCGGTAGACGTACTCAGCGGAATCGTGTTTGCGGACGGCATCGCGCTGTATCCGCGCCCGAACATTGTCCCCGGAATACCCTTCTATCTTTATGGGTCGCAGTATCCGGGAGGGAAAGCCCTGAATAACACGCCAAACCAGGGTGGACCGGGCTGCAAGGCACCGGGCAAGGGACCGTTCTGCCCGCCGCCTACCGGAACGCAGGGCGACTTCGGACGCAACGTGCTCCGTGGGTTCGGAGCCGCGCAAGCCGACCTCGCCTTCCAGCGCCAATTTCATTTGACCGAAAGGATGCAGCTTCGGTTCCGGGGCGAGTTCTTCAACATCTTCAACCACCCCAACTTCGGCCCGCCCACCAACAACCTCACCAGTCCTCTATTCGGCTACTCGACGGCAACACTGGCAAGCAGCCTCGGCTCCGGCGGTGCCAACGGCGGCCTCAATCCGCTCTACCAAATCGGCGGACCACGCTCAATCCAACTGGCGCTCAAGCTGCAGTTCTAAGTTGTAGCAACACATTTCTCTAAGGAGGCGAATGCTGGGCGTGAATTGGAGCAAGGACATCGATCAGACCCTAGCCGCAGCGAAGGAGCAGTTTCGCCCCATCTTGCTGGACTTCAGCGCGGCTCCGGCCTGAGGAGCCTGCGCTCGGCTGGATGCCGAGTCGTATGAAGATCAGAAGACTGCCGAATTCATCGACCAAAATTTCCTTCCGGTAAAAGCTCACATTAAGGACATCCGGCATGGTTCCCCCGCTTTGATGCGGTCTGGACATAGGCTGGCTCGCTGGGGAGTCCGTCTTGGCTATATCAATTGCCGCCGCCTCGCTCCGGATTGAGTGTGCGAACGCATTGCCAAAGCGAACAGCGGAAAAAAGCCCCTAACCAAACCGTTTCCGAGTATTGGCATGGCGATTGCGACCAGTACATGTGATGACCATGGGCTTTGAGTCATCCACCCTCGGAGGATTAGGAATGAGTTCCATTTCGAAGACCGAAAACATGACCAACTCACAATCGCAGCCGGCCCAGAACTCAAACCACGCCCCTGCTTTTCTGTTTGACTTCGATGGGACCCTGATCGATAGCGTTTACCAGCATGTGTTGGCATGGCACGAGGCGCTGCTAAAAGGTGGCATTGAGCTATCGGTCTGGTGCATACACAGGCGCATCGGCATGAGCGGAGGACTCATGGTAAACGCACTGTCGCGGGAAACAGATCGCCGCTTGACAAAGGCGGAAGGAACTCAACTTCAACAATGGCACGCCGAAGCGTACCTCAGGCAGTTAAAACAGGTTCGACCACTCCCGGGCGCAAGGGATCTCCTGGCCTGCTTGACCAAATCAGGCACGAAATGGGCAATCGCCACCAGCGGGCGCATGCTGACTGCGGGGCCGAACCTCAGCATTCTCGGTGTGGGACCGGATGTGCCAATTATTACCCGCGACCAAGTCGCGCGAGCGAAACCGGATCCCGATGTGTTCCTGGCGGCGGCGGAACTACTAAAAGTTCCGATTACATCGTCGATTGTAGTCGGGGACAGCGTTTGGGATCTGCTCGCAGCGCGTCGCGCTGGGGCGCTCGGAGTCGGACTGTTGTCGGGAGGATACGGCAGAGAAGAGTTGGAGCGCGCGGGCGCATACCGTGTCTACAACGACCCAGCCGATCTGTTGCGGCACCTCGATGAGATGGGAGTCAGAACGGAGAGCTGAATCTATGCAGATGAGGTTCTGGCCTTTATCTAAGCGGCTCTCGAACATTTTGAAGCTGGGGCGATTTTGTTATCTGCTCGTGCTGGCAATTATTACGGTCGGGCTCTCCGGCCAAGTTTCGCCTGCAGTATCCGATCTCCCATCAAACCAACAAGTGATCGCGTTCTTGACCGAGTCGATCGATTGGTATCACCATTGCGCGGTCGAGCACCAGATTGCAACTGACCCAGTCGATCTTGTGTTCGTAGAAGACAATCGGCCGGGGGCAGCGCAGATTCTCCAACTATCGTTTGATTTTGCCAGGGCCGATGCGCAGTTTTCGGCGTCGCCGCAGGCGAACAGCCAGAAAGGGAGCGCTGCGATTGCGACTGGCTCGCCCGATCTTGCGCACTTTGTGCAGTTGGAAGACAAAACCGAGTTGCAGAGACGCCAAGCGAGCGAGGAAATCGAAGTTATCAAGACAAAGTTGAAGACTGCCCGTGGCGCTGATCGTCGTGAATTGCAGGCCGCGCTGGACACGACGCAAAGCCGGCTGGATGTTTTGCAGGCGGGACTGGTCACCCTTCAGCAGTCGATTGAATTTGTACAGGCATTCACAAGTCGCGAGACCGGAGATTTGGCATCGAATATCGAAGACCTCGCACGAACTGTTCCCGCTGTGACCAGTCCAACGACAGTCACCTCACAACCGCAAAATTCGGCTGCTATTTTGCCTGCTAAGCCCAGCGATTCAGGAATCCTCACCCTCAGCTCCGAAGTATCAGCGCTGGGAAGGAAACTCCGTATCCTGGATGACGAGATCCGCCATACCGAGAACCTGAGGCAATCTTCCGATGAACTGCGCAGTCCGCTGGTGGCTTCGATCAACAAACGTCTTCCGGCCGTTGCTGAGAACGCTCTGCAGGCCAGCGATCTCGCCGAACTGCAACAGCAGAAAACGAGGCTGGATGAGCTTGCAGCCTTGCTCAAGACGCTCTCTCCGGCGATCGTGGCGTTGGACAAGCAGAGACTATTGCTCGCGGCATACACTTCGCACTTGAAAAGCTGGCGCCTCGCCGTCAGCGCCGAGGACAAGAAAACGTGGAAAAACCTGATCTCGCGGCTGCTCGGTGCTGCCGTGTTGATTGCTGCGCTCGTGATCATAGGCGCGGTTGTGCGCAGAGTGACGCGGCGTCATATGCGCGACACTGAGCGCCGCCATATCGCCCTGGTAATCCAGAGAGTTGTCCTCTGGTCCACCATCGTGGCCATCGCGGCGTTTGCGTTCGCCTCGGACTTGACGTCTTTGGCTACTTTCTTTGGGCTTCTGGCAGCAGGCGTTGCGGTTGCGCTTCAGAGCGTCATTCTGTCCGCAGTCGGTTACTTTGTGCTGGTGGGAAAACGCGGAATAAGAATCGGAGACCGCGTGCAGATTTCGGGCGTGACCGGCGACGTCACCGATATCGGTTGGCTCCAATTCCAGCTGAAAGAGATCGACACTCGAACTCAGCAGCCCACGGGCAACGTGGTTACATTTTCCAATTCTTTTGTCTTGGCGTCGCCCGCGACTGGTCTGTCCAAGTTCAAGCGGAGCGACTTAAAGTCGGCGCAATTGGAAGTCACCGTCAAGGCACTGGAGTCCTAGTCGAAGCGCGGATTTGCCAGCCAATTCGGCCTGTTTCCGAACTCCCTGCTTCTGAAGCTCTTGTTAACCGGTGCCCTGCTGTTGTCACCCTCTGAGGTCACATGCCCAGATGTGGGCACGGATGCTCGGCTGTACACATTTCTGTGTCGCTGTTTTTGCGCGAGTTTTGCTCTGAAGATTTGGCGAGGCAAGTGCACTGATCCCGCTGACAGTGTGGCTGAACTGATCGGTGTTCTGCAAATCAACGCCGGATGGCCTCTGTTGCGTGGCTGGGGATCAATAAAGCGAATTGTTGGGCAATGAAATGCCACAGCGAGGAGTCGGAGAGAAACTCATGAGAATGCTTCTGCCCTATGACAAGAAGAAGATATCTGTCGAAATCGACGACCAGAACTTTGCGGGATCACTCGTTTCAAGAGTAGAAACCTATGAGCCGGGCAAGTCGCCGAAGGAGTTGGTCGAAGCCTCACTTGATCGCCCAATCGGCTCTCCCAAGCTCGAAGAGCTCGTAAAGGGCAAGAAGAACATTGTCATCATAAGTTCGGATCACACACGTCCGGTTCCCTCCAAGGTGATTACACCAATCCTTTTGCGGCGTATTCGTTCAGCACAGCCGGACGCAAACATAAAGATTCTGGTGGCGGCCGGTTTCCATCGGCCCTCTACGCGAGAGGAGTTAATCAACAAATACGGCCAGGAGATTGTGGACCACGAACAAATCGTGATGCATATCTCTACGGATGACTCCGCCATGGTGAAAATCGGCACGCTTCCGTCCGGAGGAGAGTGCATCGTCAACCGGACAGCAGCCGAAGCGGATCTTCTGCTCTCTGAGGGCTTTATTGAGCCACATTTGTTTGCCGGCTTTTCGGGTGGGAGGAAATCCGTGCTCCCCGGAATCGCTTCCTATAAAACAATCATGGCGAACCACTGCGCTGAGTTCATCAATTCTACAAGCACCCGCCCAGGCATTCTTCAAGACAATCCCATTCACAAAGACATGCTGTACGCGGCGAAGACTGCTGGCCTGAAATTCATTCTGAACGTAGTTCTGAATGGTGACAGGGAGATCATCGCGTCGTTCGCAGGAGATCTGGAACAAGCTCACTCCGAAGGCTGCAAATTTCTCACAGCCCTCGCCTCGGTCGACAAGCTCGCCTGCGACATTACGGTCGTCAGCAATGGCGGCTACCCATTAGATCAGAACATCTATCAAGCGGTGAAAGGCCTTACGTCTGCCGAAGCCACGAACAAAGAGGGTGGCGTCATCATCATGGTAGCTGGATTGTCGGACGGCACTGGTGGTCAAGGCTTTTACAACACCCTTGCGCAAGTCAAGACTCCAAAAGAGCTCCTTGACCGCCTATTGCATGTCGGGCGCAATGAGACGGTCGCCGATCAATGGGAGTCACAGGTGCTCGCGCGCATTCTCAACCGGCACCAAGTAATCATGGTCTCCGATCTGATTAAGCCCGAAATCGTAAGAGGGATGCACATGGAGCATGCCAGCTCCTTTGAGGAAGCGCTTCAGCGTGCGTACGAGCTTCAGGGCCGAAACGCCAAGGTCGCGGTGATTCCCGATGGATTAGCCGTCATCGTACGTGAAACGAGCCAGACAGGAGACAGTTCACACTCTGATTCACAAGCAGTCCAAAACGTAGCCTAGCGAAGAGAAGGTAGAACCCATGAAAAAGATGATGCGGCGCGATTTCTTGAAGACGGCAGGGGTTGCTGCGATCGGAGCCGGCTGTCTGGCAGCGGGAATGGGTGAGGTCCACGCCCAGGAGAAACCCAACAGCGTAACCAAAGAGAAACAGTTTAAGCCGGGAGAGAAGGTCAAGACTTCCGGTATCTACGACGTGTTCCACGACAAGATCGATGGCGAACATCATGCCCAGCAGCATCAGGTCATCGTCATCGCCGGGACTGTTTTTCCGCGGTGTAAGGGTTGCCGTGAATGGGTGAGATTTCGACTCTCGCAGGCTGCACAGTATGTCAACAAGGACCCTCATTTCGAGGCATAGCAAAGGTCAGTTCTGTGAAACGACGGCAATTTTCAGCTTCGACACTTGTGCTGCTGGCAGTGACTACAGCCGCCGCAGCATGCCTGGGACAAAGCACAGTGGCTGATGTGGCAACGGATACCCCCGGTGCAAGTAGGCTCGCAACCGCTGACGCTTCCGAGCAAACAGCAAGAAACCACATTTTGACGGAGTCTCAGCCAGCATTGGGGCCCGTGCTGCCGGAGGACATCGACGTGATGGGATCTCTGATCCCACCGAATAGATTTACCAATTGGGGCGCTGCACACAATCTTCGATTCTTCGGATGGGCCAACGGTGGGTACACTTGGTCATCCACCGGAACGGGGCTGCTCAACGTCGAACCGCGTGAGAATCGGTTCGGCGATGCCTTTCTACTCGACCAGGCTGCTTTTGTGTTAGAGCGGAGGCTCAATGAGGAAGCATGGTCCTGGGGTTTTCGCTCTGAGTTTTACATGGGCGCAGACGCAGCGCTTCTGCACCCCGTCAATGGCTTCGGTCCGTCACACAATAACCGATTCAGCACCGATTTCCGCCAAGCATACTTCTCTTTCCACGCACCGATTCTGACGGATGGAGGCGTTGACTTCAAGTTAGGCCGGCAATATGTGCCCCTCGGTTATGAGACAACCATGGCACCGTATCGGCCGATGTACTCGTTGGCCTACGCGTGGATCTATTCTCAGAACGGCGCCACGACCGGGGCAATCGCCACGATTCATGTCACTCCAACACTTGATGTCATCGGAGGCGTGACTCTTTGTGTCAACTCTTTATTCGAGTTCCGCGGTCGTGCACCCTGCTATATCGCCCGCGGCCTGTATTGGCTAAATTCCAGCCACAAAACCAAACTGGTGGGGACGTTCTATACCGGTCCGCAGCCCATTGCCGCGGCGAAGGGGCACATTGGGAAGTGGCAGTCCGAAGCCGAGCTGCAGCTGATCCATAACGTGAACCGTCGGCTGACCCTGGTGTCGGAGACAAACGCTGGATGGGACGCACGGGATCCGGCGAACAATCTCCACACCTCGAAATGGTATGGAACATACGGCGTGGGAATCGTTCATGTTCACCGGCTGCTGGATCTGAACTCGCGGGCAGAATGGTTTAAGGATGCTGATGGCTCGCGCATTGGCACGCGCGGAAACTATGGCGAGATTACCGTCGGCCCTAACTTCATGCCAATGCGGACGATTAATTTCCGTCCCGAAGTTCGTTGGGATGTCGCCAGTAATCCTGTGTTCGGTCCTACGAGCAGTCAGCACCACCAAAGCCATCAATGGACAGGCGCCATCGAGATGTTAGTTAAGTTTTGATCGGCTACCCGGAAGAGGGAAAGATGCTGTCGGAAATTTCACCACGATCCATTAATAGCGGGCTCGATCAATACGAGCTAGATCGAAAAAAGAATGCGTTGCACTCTCGCCTGGCATCGCTCGGAAGCGTCCTCGTCGCCTACTCCGGCGGCACGGACTCGGCGTTCCTGGCATGGGCTGCGCACGAAGTGCTTGGCGGACGCATGGTGGCCATTCTGGCGGATTCGCCAAGCCTCCCGCGCCGCGAGTTGAAACTGGCGATTGAGTTCGCCGAGCACTGGCAGATCCCGCTGAAGGTCATTGTGACTGAAGAGCTTGAGCACCCCAATTATGTACGCAATGGCGCAGACCGTTGCTTCCACTGCAAGAATGAGTTGTTCACTCTGCTGAACCGAGAGAGGCAAGTTTTAGGATTCGAGCACATTGCATACGGGAAGAACCTGGACGACGAGGGAGACTTCCGTCCCGGGCAAGAAGCGGCCGACCAGCACGAGGTATTGAGTCCGCTTGCCGATGTGAGACTAAGTAAGCATGAGATTAGGGATCTCGCCCAGCGTGCTGGCCTGATAGTCTGGGACAAACCTGCTTCGGCATGCCTCTCCTCGCGCATCGAGTACGGACGCCCAGTCACGCGTGAGGCGTTGGCTGCGATCGAAGCCGGTGAGGATGCACTGAGAGCACTCGGCTTCGAACAAGCACGCGTGCGCCATCATGGCGACATCGTTCGCATTGAGATCCCGCGTGGCGATCTTGGCCGCGCATTCGCGCCCGAAATGGCGGCACGATTCGTGCCGATTTTTAAGAGACTCGGATTCAAGTTCGTGACTCTCGACTGCGAAGGATACAGGTCGGGTTCCATGAACCTTGTACTACCGATCGAGCAAATCGGAAAAGCGCATTGAGTTTACTTCGCCAACACTCAAGTTGGTGCCTGAGGTGGGGACAATAAAATATGCGAATCGCTTACATCGAGTGCTTCTCGGGGATAAGTGGAGACATGACGGTTGGCGCACTTCTTCACGCCGGCATAAGTGAAGAGCTGTTACAGCGGACCGTAGCTGCCCTCAATATCGGTGCTGAACTGCGTCTCCGCCGTGTCGATCGCAGCGGCATTTCTGCCACGAAAGTCGACGTACTGGTAAATGGAAAGCTGGCCGATCGGGTCGATGATTCAGATCATGCCCACCCACATCAGCACGATCACCCGCATGCTCATGCCCACAGCCACAGCCATACTCATTCTCATTCTCACTCCCACGGTCATCAGCACGCCCACAATCATGGACCTGCGGATCACCGGGAAAGGCGGTCTCTTTCAACAATCAAAAACATCATCCGTAAAGCGGACATCGCTGCTCCTGCGCGAGACATGGCCATTCGCGCGTTCGAACTTCTGGGCGCGGCTGAAGCCGGAGTTCACAATGTGCCAATCGCGTCAATCCACTTTCACGAGGTCGGGGCAGTAGATACGATCGTCGACATCGTTTGCGCCTCTGTCGGATGCCATGCGCTCGGCGTCGATCGATTCATTTGCTCGCCTCTGAACGTCGGCGGAGGCACAGTGAAATGCGCACACGGCGACTTTCCGGTTCCGGCCCCCGCAACGCTTGTTCTGCTAAAGGGCGTACCTATTTACTCATCTGGAGTTCAGGCCGAACTGGTGACGCCCACTGGCGCCGCGCTAGTGCGCGCACTAGATTGCTCCTTCTCTGCGTTTCCATCCATGAATGTTAAGTCTATTGGCTACGGTGCGGGTTCGCGCGAACTGCAGGGAGCGCCGAGCGTGTTGCGAATCTCAGTCGGCGAACTAACTGACACGGCAGAAAACCTGAGCCATGCCGACTCTCAGCCTGACGTCACCGTACTTGGGCAGACCCTGAGCACAACATTACAGGTCGTCTGACATGGACGCGGATTAAGAACGTTGCTCGACGATGTTCGTCATTCGAATGTTTCATCGGACGAGGTCATTCATCCACTGCGCTATCTTCCATTCGAAGATCTGATCGCGCGCCATGCCTCCTTATGAGTTATGTTCCGTTGTTGGCGCTGGCTAGCGTTCTCGTCCCCGTGCAAGAGTCCGTTTTGATCGTCTAAAATCCCTTTCAAAGCCTGACCCTATGCATCGTAGATCTGCCGCAGTCAAAAATGTAAAAAGCCCGGTTCAGGGTGCGTGGTGGACCCGAATTTCATCCGCCGCAGTCTGGCGCGCACTGAGGTGTGCCACTTCGACCGCCGTCCCGGCGATGCTGGGAGCTGTCACCGGCAATCACGATTTTGGCTGGGCTGCACTAGGAGGATTCGAGGCGACCTTGGCCGATCTTGGCGGTTCGTATCAGGTGCGGGTTACCGCCATGGGACTGCTTTCGATTGGGGGCGCCTTCGGCCTTTTTGCGGGCATGATCTCAGGCAGCCACCTCTGGTCTGTTTTGTTGTGCACAGTCGTATGGAGCTTCATCTGGTCGTATTCCACTGTGCTAGGCGGAACAGTGAGCGCCTTCAATTCGCTGGTCATTGTAATTTTCTTGTGCGGAGTCGAAACGCACGTATCGTCCTGGACCCAGGCCCTATATCCTGCGCTTTATCTCCTGGCCGGAGCAGCCTGGGCGATGGCTTTAGCACTGCTGCCGTGGCCCATCCATCCGTATCGTCCGGCGCGTGTTGCTGTTGGCCAGTGTTATCAAGGGCTGGCGAGCATGTTGTCGAGTGTGTTGCAGCTGTCGGGTCGGAAGGACGCGTCTCCGGAACTCTGGCACCGTTCCGCGCGCCATCATCAGTATGCAATGCGGAATGCGCTGGAAAACGCACGCGCGGTGATCGCCGCGACTCGCGGCCAGCAACTGGCAGAGAACATACGCGGCGAACAATTGTTAGTGCTGCTCGAAACCGCAGACGTTATGCTGGCGTACGCTATTGCGGCCAGCGACGAGGCCGAGCAGTTCTGTACCGAACAACATCGAATCGACTCTCTCGTCACATTTCTGAAGCAGTGGCGCGAGTCGCTCGAATGGGTGCGCAATACCGCGGTTCGCGACAGCATGCCTTCAGCCACGGCGCTTGAGTACCAGCGCGAGCGAATGCGTAACCTTTCTTCTATCGCGGATAATAGCGACGGCGCGACGCTGAGGCACCTCGCGCACGTGACCGCAGATGCGATGGATGTGGCAATCGCTGCGGTTTTCACGGTCCGAACCGAGCTACCTGTCCGCACAGGGGCGGCCGTCCCGATCGGGCCGAGCCACCGAACGATCTCTTTGCCATCCCGCGGAATGTGGCTTACGTTGCGGGCGGCATGGTCGTGGGAATCGTTGACTTTGCGGCATGCGCTGCGTGTCTCCGTAGTTTGCGGCGCCGGAATTCTATTGGCTGCCTCTTTGCATCTGCACCACGGTTATTGGATTCCGATGACGTCCGTGATCGTCTTGCGACCGTACCTCGCCGTTACCTGGACGCGTTCCCTGGAACGTACCATCGGCAGCGCCGTCGGAGGAGTCCTCGCGGCCGCGTTGATCTTCTTTATACGTTCGAAGGTTGTATTAGCAGCCCTCCTCTTCCCTCTGAGCTTCGCCACACTCGCCCTGTTACCAGTGAGCTACGCGCTTTTTGTGCTGTTTCTGACTCCCACGTTTGTGATTGCTTCGCTTTCGTCGGTAGGCGATTGGCGGCTGGCCGCTGTACGCGCAATCTACACAACGATCGGCTCCGCCTTTGCTTTGCCAGCCATGTATGGGCTTTGGCCGTTGTGGCAGCATGGAGACTTCCTCGATCGGCTGGCTGGTTACTTCCAGGCGGATGTGGACTATTTCGCCACATTCGAGCGCTCTTGCCGAGAACCGGGCAGCCTTAGCCCAATTGAAATCGCGCGGGCGAGACGGCAGACCGGACTCTCCAATAACGCGGCGGAAGAGGCACTCGATCAACTTCTGCAGGAGCCGAAAACAGCTCCGAGGATGCGGGAACCGGCATCCACTTTTGTGACTTATGCGCGGCGGTTGGCACAGAGCGTCACTGCACTGCACAACCAACCTCCAAGACTGTACGGTACTGAAGATCTGCAACAACTATCAGATTTAAGAATAAGACTCGACCGAATCGTACAAGGACTGCGCTGCGGTGGTCTTGAGCTTTCCGTGCAGACGCCGATGCCAGCCTCCCCGTGGAAAGCCTCCGATCAAATCGCTGTGCTCGAACGCCAAGTAAGTGTTTTAGAAGACGCTGCCGGTGCGATTAATCGAAGTGATGGTCAAGCACTCAGAACACCTTCAGACGAAAATCCTTTAAAGTGACCGTTCTAATTGACGGGTAATAGGAAAACCAGCTGCGATCGTTCTGCATTAGCGCGAAAAGCGCCGCTGTTTACTGATCCGAAGGATAACTGCTCAATGTCGACCAGCATCGTTCTAGCGCCTGGCCGAGCAAGCTGAGTCTAGGACTGAACGAATGGAACCAAGCGGATCGTCAGGTGTGGGTTTAAGAGTGTAATTGTAGAAAATGTTCGGTGACAGGGCAGCGTTCTAACCGGACGGAGCGGAGTCCCAATATCATAGTTATTGAAGGCTTTTGGCGCTATCCTGAGAAGATGCGCGACAGCCCCTCTGCGATACGCTCAGCAGATAAATTCCGGTGTTACCAAGTGGCCAAAACCCGAGGTGTGACCAGTACGATCTCAGCTTCCGAATGGCCTCGCCTTTGCTTACGTTCGGTAAGGCAAGTCTTTTCAATGTTCCTTCATCGTCCGCAACGGACGGAGTGAACTGTAGCGGCCAAGGCCTGCACGCTACCAACCCGCACCCGGTACCAAAAATGTCGATCGTACGGTAGATAACAGACTCGGCGATCCTCAGTCCTCGATACTCCGGATAGATCGCGACGTAGTCGATGATTAGCAGATCGAGGTCTACTACTTCGAACTCATTTTGTATTTCTTCTTTAGGATAGCCAGTTTCCGCGTCGAAAAGATGTTCCCAGTATTCTGAGATGTCGCCAGAGATGCCATCTCCGAGCCTTTCCGCACTGATGCCGTGGTCCAGTGCCTCGCCGAACTGAACGAGTGAGGCGCTAATTTGCCCCGCATCCTCTTCTCCACGGTTTTGCGTCTCGGCAATAATTCTTCCAGCAATGGAGTGGACAAAGTCATCCTCAACCGAGTCGTGCAGCGCGGCACGGACTACAAACTCGACACTTGCGACGACATTAGCCTTCGATTCGATCTCCTTGGTCCTAAGGGCGGGTCTTTTTCCAGTCTGCATAGGGCACCTCATGCCGCTATTTACCCCCAGTCTTCGCAATCCGTCAACCGGGATAGAACTCCTCGGGAAACCCGTTTCACCTTCGAGATTGATAATTTTCATCGGTTTTCCCCAAAAATCATGCCCGTTTGACGGAAATTCAGTCTGCATTTATAGAACATTCCCAGAAGCAGCCAAATCAGCTCGATTTTGGTGGTTTGGCTCAGGAGTTCATTATGTCGGCATCCCAGCCTTCGAGGTTCGCTCCTTCTTCAAGCCAGTCTAGGCCTAGGACCGAATTCGTCTTTGAGCCGCTCTTAGACAG
>Ga0075030_100002208_pt1 | contig 17672 bp, 12 predicted proteins | sample LitLauG_LLR_2012_FD_71393 | JGI IMG/M metagenome (GOLD analysis project Ga0075030, IMG submission 71393) | Freshwater sediment microbial communities from Pennsylvania, USA - Little Laurel Run_MetaG_LLR_2012 | ecosystem: Environmental > Aquatic > Freshwater > Creek > Sediment | place: USA... | reverse complement strand
GACCTCCGCCCACCCTACGCCGGTCCGTTACAGGCGCAGGCGACGCCGCCCCCGGCACCCGGAGCGCAGGCCCCAGCGGAAGCAGCGCCTCCCGCCGTTGACTTGCAGACTCCTTTTGCCTACGCCGACTACACCTGGATGAACGCCGTCCCGCGCAATCACGACGCGGTTCTCGACGGCAAGTACTTCTCCGGCGAATTCCGCGTGGACACGAACTACATTTATGACTGGCACCGCCCGATCGACCACACTCTTATCGGAACCACGGAGGGCGAGCGAACCGGCGAACTGGTCATTCAGGCGATCAATGTGGGAGGCGACTTTCACGCGGGCAACATGCAGGGTCGCCTTCTCATGCAGTTCGGCGCGGTCTCCACGGCTGTGCCGCGTAACGACGCCAGTTATAACGTAGGCCAGTGGCACCTTGACGACGCCTATCGGTATCTTACCGATGCGTATGCCGGGTACCACATCAACGTGAACCATGGGCTGAACATCCAGGCGGGCATCTTCCTGTCCTACATCGGGCTGTTCAGTTACTACACCTTCGATAACTGGGCATACCAGCCGTCATATGTGTCGTCGAATACGCCGTGGTTCTTCAGCGGCTTGCGGCTCCAGTATTTTCCAACCAACAAACTGAAGATCGAACCTTGGTTCATCAACGGCTGGCAAACCTTCGCCAAGTACAACGGCCGGCATGGAATCGGCGGACAGATCTTGTGGCGTCCGACGGGTAATCTCGATTTCGTGTTTAACACCTACACTCTGGGCCGCGACGTCCTGGGTAACCCCCAACGTTCCCGCTATCACGCGGATTGGAGCCAGGAGTGGAAATACTGGGAGAACCCAAACAAACTCATGCACCGGATGGCGTTCACGGTGACCGAGGACTTTGGTTGTGAAACCGGCGGCGGCGTAGTTTGCAAAGGCGGAAATGCGACAACCCCCGCGCAAAACTTCCTCGGTGTTATGGCCTATCATCGGTGGTGGTTCGACAAGGACAGGTTCGGCGCGACAATCGGCGGCGGTGTAATGAACAACCCGGGCCGTTATCTGGTTCTATTGCCGCCAATCAATGGCGCGAGCGCAACCACCGGCACCCCGTATTTCACGGAGAACCCGGGCGACAAGTTCAAGGCTTACGACTTTCAACTTACCTTCGACTATATGCCCAGCCAATGGGTAACGTGGAGAGTGGAATTCACGCAGCGTGGCGCCAACGTCCCGTACTTTACCGGACCGGGAGGCATAACCCCGCAGGTAACCCCAGGGACGTATGTAAATACGGGCGACCCCACGGCGATTGTGCCGGGATTCGGGCCCGACCTTCGTAAACATGAGAACCGCCTTCTGTTCTCGCTATTAGTAAAGCTTTAAGCGCTTGGCAATCCCTGGGCGATCAGCGTCGCGTCAGAGGATAGCTGATCGCCTTCTACTTTGGCTTATTTAACGATTGAGGTTAGCGTATATGCGGCGAATGATGTGGTGCTTCGTACCCTTTTCCGCGGTGATGGTCCTGGCCGCGGATCCATCCTGGATGAATAAAGAAGTCTTGAGTTGGAGCCAAGAAGACGCTGTTCAGGTGCTAACTAGGTCTCCATGGGTCGCAGCGTCAACAGTAACGATACTGCCGGCTCGTAGTGAGGCCCAGGAGCGCGACGGCGGGCGAATGGGTGGCGGGAAGGCGGTCGGCTTGGAGGCGCTTCAACCCTCCATCCTTATGGGCTTTGGCAAAGCCAGCAAGGGTTTCGCTTCCACAATCGAAAAACGCAAGACGCTGACGGTTCGCTGGGCGAGCGCAATGCCGATTCGCAGCGCCGAAAAAAAAGCCGGCGAAGATGCGCCCAGCTGGGAAGGCAACTACTATGCGATTTCCGTTTACGGCGTTCCGGGTTTGGAGGATCGGCGGACGCTTCCGGTCGAACTGGCGAAGGCCGCCCTTTTGAAGCGATCGGGAAAGAAGGACGTTAAACCCGCCCGCGTCGAAGTGATCCTGACGGACGAAAAGCTGGCCACCCTGGTCTACTTGTTTCCGCGCACCGAGGAACTTACCATACGGGACCGCCAAATCTGGTTCACCGCTCAGATTGGCCAGTTGTTCCTGGAACAGTCCTTTGACGCGGGCGAAATGCAACTTCAGGGCAAACTGGAACTGTGAAAGCCGTGGGCCGGGCCGTACGAGTGACGGCCTAAGCCGCTGAGACTTCTTCTGGGCGCCCATTGAATGTCCCCGCTTGCGTCCCACGCTGTTGCTCTAAGGCGTGGGGCGGTTTTGTCCCCCCGTGTGTTTTCAGCCTGCAACTTCTTCAACAGACTCATACTCTCCGACACACCATAGGCGCCCAGTTATCGCGCTCATAAGCGATTTTCATTGGGGTGTTCATGCTTTATTTATGGCTTGGTCCCCATACTGTTGTTGATCGGGTGATCAGAACCGACCGGCAGCGCCGGGAAAGGTATTCGGGCTACCCGCGACTCTGTGTGTCGTGTGCCTAACCTGCCCCCAGATCCCAGTTAACAGACTTATCCACTTTTTAAGGACAAGGGTACATGAATCGTCGGATGGGATTTTATGACGCTCGCGTACTGCCGTTAACCTGTGCCATCGCGGCATGTTGGTTTGTGCGCGGGGCTTACGCGCAGGATTCGACTGAAGGCAGCAGCGGCACTGCCGTCGCGGCCGCTTCCGCCGGTTCCCTGCGGGGCATCACCGTTGGTCCCAGTGGCTTGGCGTTAGCCGGCGTTGTCGTCACCATTCAGGGCCCCGATGGGGCCGCCCGGCGGCAACTGGTGACCGGAGGCGATGGGACATTCCTGGTAAACGATCTGCAGCCGGGATCCTACGCTCTCACCGCGGCTAAGTTGGGGTTTTCCACTTCCGGCGAATCGACCGTGGAAATCGCTCAGGACCAGACGGTGGGCGCGCAACTCGCTCTCGCGCCAGCAACGGTGGCGGCCGTCGTTCCAGTACTGCCGTCCGCCGCGCCGGCCGGTTCCGTCGGCAGCTTCTTTCACCGCTTTATCAAAGCTTACCGCGACGATTGGAAAGAATCTTCCGCTAACGGTCCGGAGCCGAAATACAGGGGCTATCCCGCGCCGGTCTCCGCGCCACCTTTCCCTTTCGCCGTCTGGCCCTATGGCGGCAGTGTGACCATCGGATACCCGTTTACGCAGGCCGGACCGCTAATGACCGCCATCTGGGGCGGCTCGAATGGCGATTGGTGGAAAAAGAGCGGCATCCAAGTTTACGGCTGGCTCAATGGCGGATTTAACTCGAGTACATCGAAGCAAGGCGGGTATTCCACGTATCCTGAGGCCTATGCGGAACGTGGCAATTCCGTCCAGCTCGATCAGGAAGTGCTGTATATCGAACGCCAGCCGGACACGGTACAAACCGACCATATTGACTGGGGCTTTCGCGTTTCTCCCCTCTACGGCCTCGATTACCGCTTTACCACGGCAAAAGGGTACTGGAGCCACCAACTTCTCGGCAAGAACCAGGAAAACGGCTTTGACGTTCCCATGGCGTACTTCGATCTTTACGTGCCACAGGTTGCGCAGGGAATGGATATCAGGATCGGCCGGTACATTTCCCTTCCCGATATCGAAGCCCAACTCGCTCCCAACAACTATACGTACAGCCATTCCCTGCTCTATACCTTCGATTGCTACACCCAAACGGGAATCAATACGACTACCAAACTAAACAACCACTGGATGATCCAGGTCGGCGTGTCTCCAGGCTGTGATGTCGCGCCCTGGGTGAAAACGGATCGAAAGTTGACTCTGAATGCCTGCGGAAGCTATACATGGCGAACCGGTCTAGACCAAGTCTATGTCTGTGACAATACTTTGAACGACGGCGCCTACGCCTACAACAATCTGACGGCCTATTATTTCACCTGGTATCACAAGTTTAGCGCCAAGTCCCACTGGCACAGCGCGACGGAATCCTGGTATCAGTACCAAAAGCACACGCCCAATGTCAACAACGCCGTTGGGGCTAACCTGATCGAGACCAACGCCAACGGGGCTTTCTGCAATCACGCTTATGAGGTTACCTGCTTCGCTCCCGAATGGGCCATTGTCAATTATCTGGTAGACCAGATCTCTCCACGCGACTATCTTACGATTCGCAGCGAGTACTTTGACGACATCAAAGGCCAAAGAACGGGATTCAGAACCCGGTACAGCGAGCACATGTTTGGCTGGGGTCACTGGATAGGGAGCACGGTTGTGGTCCGGCCCGAATTGCGGTTTGAGCGCTCGTACGATACGACGGCTTATAACAACGGCACGAAGAAGAACCAGCTCACGTTCGCCTGTGACATGATTCTATTCTTTTGACTCGTCAGAGAACTTCGTGGGTGGCTTCGGTTCGGGCACTTGCCAGGGCCGCGGCATTCTGCTCAACGACATTATTGGTGAGTCTCGTCTGGATACCCTCGTTTGCGAACCTGCGGGTCGCTTGGAGCGACGTAGGTCTCGGCAAAAGATTCGTCTGGTGAGGTCACCGGCCAGCCAATCATGACGAGGAATACGTCAAGCACAAAGAGAGCGATAGCAGTGTCATTAAAGAGGATCGCCTGGCGTAGGCCCGGCCAGAGTTGATTGGCTGCCCAGAACACGAACGCGACGGCTAGCATGATGGCTTTCAACAACTCCCGGAACGGAGGCCGGTGTGCAGTCTGGTAGACGAGGTAGGCAAATGCGATCATCGCCAGTGGAAATGCGGCAAGAAAATCATGAGCTCTGGCGGGAAAATACCTTGGGAAGGCATCCCACGTAAAGAGCACTCCGATGGCCACAAGCGTGAAGCCCCCGAGGATCACTGGCATCGCCCGGTGGACGCGATCAAGGCGAATGTACATAGAGCCAGCCTAACGTGAATTGATGCCCATCTTTGCCGTAGATTTCGAAGACCTCGGCGAGATTGTATGCGCCTCGCGGTCAAATGCTTCGATCGCCGATTGCAAACTGCCGCGTGACGCGTAGCGTCTTGGGAACTCGCGCAAAACGAAGCGCGCCCCGCGCCGCCGGCTTTTCGTGAGTTTCAGGCTCGCGTGGCGGCGCGGGTTCGCGCCCTTTGCGCGTCTCCCGGCGTCCGTGGGGCTGCTCCAAACCCACGGTTTCGTTCGGAACGAAGGATACGCTCTCTCCCGCCACCGGCTCCATAGCGAAAATTCGCCAGCCGTGAGTATAGTCTCTTTTCGCCAGCCAAGGCATGAAAAATCTATAAAGGCGTAGCAGGCATATGTTATAGGCGCCATCAATTTTTTGTTGGTTGCTTTTATGCGATTTTCATGGCCTCGCTCGCATACTTACCGGTGGTTGGGTTGCCTTGCCGCTCGATCAGTTTGGCATTTAGACATTAATTCCGGCGTCGGCAACGCATTGAGTACGCTTCGCTTGCGAGGGCATATGAACGCACATAAGGAAATTTTCAACAAACGTTGGCTGTTGATCGTCTGTGCCGCGACAGCATTGGTTCAACCTGCCGTTGCGGAGGACCCCGCCAAAGTTGCTGAGAGCAGATTAGCCAGCCGGCCCGTCGCAGGAGAGGCCAATCGGCAGGCAACGTCCGGTACCCTGCGTGGAGTCACCGTAGCTCCCGGCGGCTTCTCGGTGGCAGCAGTGAATGTGGTTGTTCACAGCATCGCGGGATCGATCGAGCAGCGCCTGCTTAGCGATGCGGATGGAGTTTTTCGCGTTGACGATCTTCAGCCTGGAACGTATGAAATCACCGCTTCGAAGGAAGGATTCGCGAACTCGTCCGGCACCATGGTTGAAATCGCGCAAAGCAAAACCACCAATGCCAACCTCCAACTGACACAGGGCGTCTTCGGCGTTTTACATGGGGTCACCTCTGCGCCAGGCGGGTTTTCCCTGGCGGCCGTGAACGTCCTGGTTCGTAGCACATCAGGCAACATGGAAAGGAAACTGGTTAGCGATAGCGATGGCGTATTCGCGGCCAAGGATCTGCCCCCGGGGTCTTATCAAGTGATTGCATCGAAGGAGGGATTTGCCAGCCCTCCCCTGGTTGTGGTCGAAATTGCGCAAAACCGAACCTCGAATGCCCACGTGCAACTCGCCCAAGCGGCCCCTCAGATCGCTCAGGCCGGGCTGCCTTCCACCATTGCGCCGGCCCTGGTTCCGGACTTCGGCGACGCCCCCGTAATATCGTCCGCGCCCGCGGCGGTCGATTTGAAAACCCCGTTTGCGGACTCAGATTGGACGTGGCTCAACGGTAACTCCCGCCAGCACGACTCGCCCCTCGATACGAAGCACTTCAGTGGAGAGTTCCGAGCCGACACGTTCTATGGGGAGTCCTTCAACCAGCCGATCGACCATTCGATGGGTGGGTCCAGCGAAGTCTTCCGAAGTGGTGAGATCCAGGTTGAGGACTTGTCCATTGGAGGCGACTTCCACGCCGGCCACATGCGCGGCCGGGTGCTGGCCTTGTTCGGCATGTTTTCCGCGACCACCGTGCGAAATGACTCAAGCCCGGCCGTTGGCCAATGGGACGTTCGCAGCGCTTACAAATACGTATCGGAGGCTTACGGAGGGTACCATTTCGATGTGAACCACGGGCTCAATATCGACGCCGGTATTTTCGTCTCATACGTCGGCCTGTTCAGTTATCATAACTTCGATAATTGGGCCTACCAGCCGTCCTACGTCTCTTCCAACACGCCCTGGTTTTTTAACGGAGTCCGGATACAGTGGTTTCCCACCAATCACCTTAAAATCGAGCCTTGGTTTATCAACGGGTGGCAGGCGTACAACAAGTTTAATGGCCATCCCGGTTTGGGAGGGCAGATCAAATGGACGCCTAAGCCGTGGATGAATATAATAGGCAACCAGTACGGCTTCGGGGAAGATAACGTGGGCCTTCCCAAACGGACTCGGTATCACACCGACAATAGCATCGAAATTAAATACTTCGATAGGCCGCAAGCGGGCAATGGGCTCGACAAGATGGCATTCACGTTCACCGGCGATTTGGGATGCGAAACCGGGCAAGGAGTGAGTTGCGCCGGCAACCATGGCGCCTATAACCCGGCGACGGGAAAGGGCGGTCCCAAGCAGGCCTTTCTTGGTTGGATGGCCTACAACCGCTTTTGGTGGCACAAGGACGCACTCGCCCTTACGCTCGGCGGTGGCTGGATGAACAATCCGGGTCGCTACCTGACGTTGGTGCTTCCGGTCAACGGCGCGGATGCCATTTCGGGAACGCCGTACTTCCCGGCCGCGCCCGGGTTGCCATTGAAGGCGTGGGACACCACCGCCACTCTCGACTGGATGCCCAGCCAATTCGCCACATTCCGGCTGGAGTTCGGTTACCGCCACACAAATGTGCCGTACTGGTCGGGCCGTGGCGGGATTACCCCTCCTGGCGGCAACAACGGCGCCCCTGGAAGTTATGTTTGTAGCACCGGCGCTTCGGCTGGAACGGCCGATTTGTCGGCCGCCTATACAGCCTGCGGCGGTCCCAACAGTGTCTGGTTCCCGGATCTTCGCCGCGGCCAAGCAACGATCAGCGCCATGATATTGGTGAAACTCTAGGACGGGAGACACCGCCATGTCCAACTCCCGGAAAGCAGCATTGGTTATCGCTGGCATCGCAGGATTAATCGCGGTCGGAACCCTGCCGCGAGCCGCGATCGCGCAGAAGGCAGATAAGAGCATACCTAGGCAGGAGAGAAGTCTCGCTCTCGCGGAGGACGAAGTCAAAGATCTGTTGCTCGTAATGGACACTGACAAAAACGGGAAAATATCCAAGTTGGAGTTTATGAGGTTCATGGAAGCGGAATTCGATAGACTCGACAAGGATAAAAGCGGCGAGCTGGATCCTAGGGAGCTTACGCAAATGCGCTTCCGCATGAACCGGCCAGCGATTGGCAAGTGACGGCGCCCCTGGGAGCGGGACAGAGTACATGCGCTTCATGGACGCGGAGTTCGAACGGCTGGATAAGGATAAGAGCGGGGAGTTGGACGTCAAGGAGCTGACCCAATCGAAATCGCAAGTGACCCACTATCGGTGTCTCGATGACCAATCGAACTTGACCGAAGACCAACCCGGGGCCGTCGCGTCACGCTTTCGTCCCGGCATCGCTGTGAGGACTTCGCACAAAACGGAGCGTGCTCCGCGCCGCCACCCAGTTGTCGGCTCGTGTGGCGGGGCTGCGAGTAACTGCTTTTGCCTCAATCGACTAGGGCTTCCCATTTATGGAGTCCCCAAGTTTTTCTTGGGGCGGCATTCATGACTTTTTCACGTCACAAACCGAACAATAGAGAAGTGACATAACTGGAGCAATCTCGCATCAGGTTAGTCTGGGCTGGTGGTTTGGCTAGCGACCGGCACATCATTGTTCGTGCTCCTTCCGGGTGGCGAATGCGTAAGCGACGAATACAGTGGTTCTGTATGATTTCTATCTCGGCGGTCGTGGCGATGGCTGCGGAGCCAGCTTGGAAGACCAAAGCCGCCCCTCAGTGGACCGAGGAGGATGCCAAGCAAGTCCTCTTCAATTCACCTTGGGCCAGAGAGATCACGGCCGGGCTTGCCCGCCGGCAGAGCGAGGATGAGCTTAGGGACGGCGGACAGATGGGCCAGCCGCGCGGCGTTGGCTACGAGGGTGTGGACGCCAAGGGCACCGGCCCAAAATTACCGACGAAAGTCACCGATATCTTCGTCCCGGCGCCAAACGGCGGGCGCAGCATCCGCTCCACCATCCAAGGCATCAACCTGAGGCTGCGTTGGGAGAGCGCTCTTCCGGTGCGTCTCGCGGAGTTGAAGTCCCACGAACTCGACCCTCCCACCTCGGAGGTTGACGGCTACCGCATCGCCGTGTACGGCATTCCCGGCGGTAACTTCAAGGGCGATCCGAAAAAGTTGGGCGATCCCCTGAAGGAAGGCGCGGTTTTGAAGCGCGAGGGCAAAAAGGATGTGAAGCCATCCAGCGTCGAAGTCTTCCACTACCCTGACGGATGGGCGGCTGTTTTCGTGTTCCCGTTCTCCGCCGAAATTTCGCCCAAAGACAGACAGGTCGAATTCGAGGCGCACATCGGCCGCATTGTGGTAATGCAACCCTTCGATCTGGCGGACATGATGTTCCAGGGCAAGCTGGAAATCTAGCGGCAAAGTCATACTCAGCCACGAGCATCAGAGGGTAGTCCTTATCGAGCGCCCAAGTTTTTCTTTCTTTGTGGTCATGACTTTTTCACGACATGGAAGGCAGAGTCAGAGGTGCGGGTGAGTACCGTCTCGTAGTGTGAGCGTCGAGAAGGATGGATTCTCTGGGAGTTTCGGGAAAAATCGGCCGGTCGATAGCATTTCGCGCGCTGAATGTATTGGGCTTAGGGTGCGGGATTCTGGTGGCCGCTGCGACAGCGCAGGTCTGGCCCAACAGCGGCGGAATGGCCTCCGGCGCTACTCTGCCTTCCGGCTTGGCCGTGGCGCTCCGCGGCTCTTCGGGCTTGGGCGATTTTGATGGCGATAGCCGCACCGATATCGCGTATGCGAAATCACGGGGCTTGGTAAACGGAGTCTACCACTATCAGATCCAAGTGCTTCTTAGCGCGCAGCCCCACGCCACTTTCGAAGTGGAGTCCGGCAACAACGGCGGTAGTCTTCACATCAGTGCCAGAGACGTCGATGGCGATCGGGATCTGGACTTGGTGATCACAAACGGATTCAACCGGGAGCCAGTTGGAGTTTGGATCAATGACGGTCATGGTATGTTCACTCCGGGCGACGCTACCGCTTACCCCATGTCCATTTGGCAGGAAGCGAACCAAGCCCTGGAGAGGCCGTATTCGCCGCCGCAGCTGGACCTTTCGTGTGTTGTGCCCGGGGCCGGGTGTGCGGCCGGACCTGACGGCTTGCCCGCGCCGCTATCCGGTAATCCGAGGATGCCTCTCCAAGCTAGGTCGGATGGCCACGCCTCGCATCCGCTGAACCCTGGCCGGCCCCTACGGGCTCCTCCCGTTCTGTAACACGCGGTTTTACCTCCATTGGCGCTCCCCGTGTCCGCGGCGCCTTAATATCAAATCACTGTGGCTGAGGAGAGGAATGAAATTGCAGCAAAATTGGGGCGGTTCCGGATTTCCAATGGGCCTGCTGCGACGTCGGCCACTCGGGATTTTCGTTTTGATTTTCGCCCGTCTGCCGGCGCAAGTTCCGGCTCAGACCGCCTTAACCTGGCAACAGGTGCGAGACCGGTTTGCGGCCGCCAATCCGACTCTTAAAGCCGCCCAACTGAACATCGATGAATCGCGCGCCGCGGAAATCACGGCGTTCCTGCGTCCTAACCCGGACTTCTCTCTGGCGAGCGATGGCACCCAGCTCACTAGATATTACGGAGTCTGGCGTCCGTTCGCCGGCACGCAGATCACAACCAGCTTGAGCTACCTCCACGAACGACAGCAGAAACGGGAGTTGCGGCGCGACAGCGCCCGCCAGTCCACCGCGATCGCGGAGTCCACTTACCTCGATCAGCAACGCGGCCTGCTGTTCAACCTGCGCAACGCTTTTGTACAAACCCTTCAGGCCAAAGCCGTGCTTGAGAACGCCAAGGAAAATCTGGCCTACTGGGACCGGGAACTGGCGGTAAATCGAAACCGCTGGAACGCGGGCGACCTCGCCCAAATCGACCTGAACCGCATGGAGTTGCAGCGGGTTCAATTCGAGTCGGACTTCGAGACTTCCATCGTTAACCTCCGCACGGCCAAAACACAACTTCTGCTATTGCTGAACGAGCGCACGCCGATTGAGCAGTTTGACGTGGCCGGGCCATTCGATTTCGTGGAGGAGTTGCAACCACTGGAACAATTCCGGAAGGAAGCGCTGGACGCCCGCCCGGATCTCGCGGCGGCCCTCAAGAACGTCGAACTCGCCAAGATCAATCACCATCTCGCCGTCGCCAATAGCTCCACCGATCCGACGATCAGCGCCTGGTGGACTCACAACCCTTCGTTCAACAATCCCTATGACTTCAACACGTTGGGCGCAAGCGTCAGCATTCCCTTGCGCGTTTTCGATCGCAATCAGGGCGAGAAGGCCCGCACGCTGATCGACATCGGACGCAACGAACGGTTGCGCGACGCTAACGAGGCGCAGGTATTCAGCGATGTCGATTCGGCCTATTACACCCTGGTCCAAAATCTAAATCTACTGAAGCCATATAAGACCAAGTATCTGCCGTTATCTCTGGATGTCCGGAACCGGATGACTATTTCTTACCAGAATGGCGGCGCCTCGCTGCTCGATTTTCTCGATGCCGAGAAGTCGTACCGCGATACGCGCCTGGCCTATCTGAATTTGATTGGTTCGTACTTGAGCGCCGCCGCCCAGATGAACATGGCGGTCGGCCAGGAGGTCGTCGAGTGAACCGTTTCCTTATCGTCGAAGCAACTGTATGTCTAGTTTTGAGCCTTGTCTTTACAGGCTGTGAAAAGAGCGTCACGGCCCAGCAGAACCTGGTGGCGGGGATCGGGCCGGCTCCCGCGCCCATCCAGGCGGATATGGACGCCAGTAACTTCAAGGTCGATCGTCCGGAGCAGTTTCCGCTAGTGATGGCTAAAGAACACGTCGCCGCGCCGGAACTGAACGTTACCGGCGTCGTCCAACCGGATGTATCGCGGCAGGTGCCCGTGCCCTCGCTCGCGTCCGGCCGCGTGGTGGAGATCGATGCCCGGCTTGGGGATCAGGTCACAAAAGGCCAGCTCCTCTTCAAGGTCCGCAGCACGGATATCGCTGGCGCGTACTCTGACTATCGCAAAGCGGTTAAGAACGAGGAACTCGCCGTCAAGAACGAGGGGCTAGCGAAAATTCAACTGGATCGCGCCAAGCTCCTATTCGATAACGGGGCCATCCCCAAGAGCGCCCTGGAAATTGCGGACAACAACGAGAAAGGTGCGCAAACCGCGCTGGAGAATGCGAGGGTCGATACCGAGACCACAACAGAGCATCTCCGGCTGCTCGGTTCCGATCCGGAGCACCCTTCAGGAATCGTCGAGGTGTTCGCGCCGGTTGCCGGCGTCATCACCGACCAACAGATCACCGGCTCATCCGGCGTGCAGGCGCTGACGCCCCCGAACCCCTTCACGATTTCCGACCTGTCGCATGTGTGGATCGTCTGCGACGTGTACGAAAACAACATGGCCCAGGTGCATCCCGGCGAGTACGCCGATATTCACTTGGCTGCCTATCCGGACCGTGTCTGGAAAGGCCGGATCGGCAATATCCTGCCGGTCGTGGACCCCAACATCCGGACGGCCAAAGTCCGCCTGGAAGTGGAGAATCCGGGCATCATGCGGATCGGCATGTTTGTCACGGCCACCTTTCATGGCGAGACCATGGAGCGGCGCGCGCAGGTGCCGGCCACGGCGATTCTCCACCTGCACGACCGCGACTGGGTTTACGCGCCGGTGAACGAGAATCATTTCCGACGGCTCGAAGTTGTGGCTGGGGACCTGCTTGCCGGCGACATGCAAGAAATCAAGTCCGGTCTCAAACCCGGCGAGCGGGTGGTTGCCAACGCGCTGATCCTGCAAAGCACCGTGGAGCAATAGAAGCCATGATTCGCGGCCTCGTCGATTTCGCTCTCAATAACCGCATCCTGGTTATCGCGTTTGCCATCCTGCTCTTCATTTGGGGCGCCATCTCGTTTAAACAACTTCCTGTGGAAGCCTATCCGGATGTCGCCAACAACTATGTCCAGATCATCACTCAATGGCCGGGGATCACGGCGGAGCAAATCGAGCAGCAAGTCACGATTCCTATTGAGATCGTGATGAATGGTATCCCGCATCTTGAATCGCTGCGATCCTTTTCCCTCTTCGGCCTATCGACCGTCAAACTGACATTCGACGACCAATCGGAGAACGACTGGAACCGCGAAAAAGCCCTGGAGCGGCTTTCGCAAGTTAGCCTGCCGCCGGGGGTCTCACCTCAGATCGGCACGGACTGGAGTCCGGTGGGTCAAATCTACTTCTACACACTGCACAGTACGAATCCTGCGTACGACGTAATGGAGCTGAAGACCATTGAAGATTGGGTGATCGAGAAGCAGTTCAAATCAGTGCCCAACGTTGTGGACGTCGCCAGCTTCGGCGGTCCCACACGCGAATACCAAGTTCGCATCGATCCGAACAAGCTGATCGCCTACGGGCTCAGCCTCGCCCAGGTGGAGCAACAACTCACGGCCAACAACGCCAATGCCGGCGGCAGCTTCATCTCCATTGGATTGCAGCAAGTGAACGTGGCCGAGATTGGCTTGGTAAGAAATGTTCACGATATCCAAAACACGGTCCTTTTTACCAAGAACGGGACGCCGTTGCGCATCAGCGATATCGCGGCCGTCGCGCAGGGGCCGAAGATCCGGCTGGGACAATTCGCGCGATCCAAACATCTTTCCAACGGAACGATCGTCGACAACGATGACGTAGTCTCGGGTATCATCCTCCTGAGGAAGGGCGCCAACTCCGACTCCACCATAGAAGCAATTCATCAGAAAGTCCAGGAGTTAAATGACCATATCCTTCCTCCCGGCGTGAAAGTGGTTCCTTTCCTTGATCGCAGCGATCTGGTGCATTACACCACTCATACCGTTCTCCACAACCTGACGGAAGGCATCATCCTCGTAGTCGTCGTCTTGTTCCTTTTCCTCGGCAACGTGCGTGGTGCGCTCATTGTCGCTCTGACAATTCCCTTCTCTTTGCTCTTCGCAGCTACGTGCCTCCAGCTTCAGCACATCCCGGCGAACCTATTGTCTTTGGGCGCACTCGACTTCGGTATGGTTGTGGAAGGCGCCGTGGTTATGGTGGAGAACATTGTACGCCACCTCTCGCACCGCGACGCCGCGGATACCAGGTCACCCGTGGACATCATTCGGCACGCGGGTCACGAAGTGCAAAGGCCGGTTTTTTGGGCGATCGGTATCATTATTATCGCGTACCTTCCGATTTTCACCTTGGAGCGCGTGGAAGGGCGCCTGTTCAAACCGATGGCCTGGACCGTCGCGTTTGCCTTGCTGGGAGCGCTGATGTTCTCGATGATGCTGGCGCCTGCGTTATCGAGCATTCTTTTCCGAAAGGGCACACGGGAATGGCTCAATCCGCTGCTGGTTTTCATCACGGCCCAATATCGGAACATACTCGGATGGGCTATCAAGTGGCGCTGGATAACGCTGTCTGCCGCGCTTGCCGGTCTCGCTTTTGCGGTTCAATTGGCGGTTAATGTGCTCGGTTCGGAGTTCTTGCCCCACCTCGATGAAGGCGCTATTTGGGTGCGCGGCACCCTGGCGCCCAGCACCAGCCAGGCGCAAGGCACCCTCGTGGCCAACCGGGCGCGCGTCATGCTGTGCTCGTTTCCGGAAATCACTCAATGCACCAGCCAGGTGGGACGGCCGGACGACGGAACCGATACCACGGGGTTCTTTAACACAGAGTACTTCGTCGATTTAAAGCCAAAGGAGGAGTGGCGCCCCGGATTCCATCAAAACAAAGAAGAGGTCATCGCCGCACTCGATCGAGAGCTGGAAAAGATTCCCGGCGTGATCTGGAATTTCTCGCAGCCCATCGCGGACAACATGGAGGAAGCCGTCAGCGGTGTGAAAGGCGAGTTGGCCATTAAGGTGTTCGGCGATGATTTGAAGACGCTCGAAGCCAAGGGCGATCAGATCGTCGGCATCATGCGCACGGTCAGCGGCATCCAGGACCTCGGACTGTTCCGTGTGATCGGACAGCCCAATCTGACCGTCGCCCTGGATCGCCAGAAGGCCGCGCGTTATCAGATCAGCGTCGCCGATGTGCAGGATGCCATCCAGACCGCGGTCGGCGGCAATGCGCTGACGCAGGTCCTCCAGGGCGAACAGCGGTATGACCTGGTCATGCGTTATCTTCCCGGGTTCCGTGATCGCAAAGAAGCTATCGAGAATATTCGACTACTCTCGCCCACGGGCGAGCGCGTTTCCCTCGCCCAACTGACCAATATCAAGATGGCGGATGGGGCTTCGGAGATCTACCGCGAGGCGAATCAACGCTATGTTGCGATCAAGTACGGAGTGCGCGGGCGTGACCTCGGCAGCGCCGTTCAGGAAGCCATAAAAAAGGTCAGCGCCCAAGTTCAGTTGCCGCCGGGTTACCATATCGATTGGGCCGGAGAATACGAATCGCAGCAGCGCGCGCAACGCCGGCTCGCCATTATCATTCCGCTGACGATGCTACTCATCTTCTTCGTCCTCTACTCGATGTTCAAATCGCTGAAGTGGGCGTCGCTTATCCTTGTGAACGTTGCGATGGCGCCGGTTGGCGGATTAGTTGCGCTTTACCTCACTAGAACTAACCTTAGCGTGTCATCCGGCGTCGGATTCCTCGCGTTATTCGGCGTCTCCGTCCAGGTCGGCGTCATCCTTGTGGAGTGCATCAACCAGTTGCGTGTGCGTGGTGACACTATCCTTGACGCCGCCAAAGAAGGCGCGGTTCTGAAGCTTCGTCCCATCATGATGACCATGCTTGTCGCGGCGTTGGGATTGGTTCCGGCCGCCACCTCGCATGGGATCGGCTCGGACTCTCAGCGGCCGTTCGCAATTGTTATCGTCGGTGGCCTCCTGGCCGCCCTATTAATGAGCATTTTTCTGTTGCCAACCTTGTACGTGTGGATGGCCGGTAACCGCGACGTTCTCCCTGCGCCGGAAATCAACCTCGAGGAAGCATAAAACTCGTCCACAGACATGACTAGAGAACAGGTTCGCAGTCGAATCGAGGAGATCGGTATTGTCCCGGCGATTCGCGTTTCGTCTCCCGAAGACGCCCTTTTTGCCGCGGATGCCGTCTGCGCCCACGGCATCCCGATCGTCGAAGTCACCATGACGGTGCCCGGCGCCATCAGTGTCATTTCGGAACTCGCCAGCAAGAATTCCGGCTTCATTACTGGCGCCGGCTCCCTAACCCGCGTGGAAACCGCCCGGCGCTGTATCGACGCGGGGGCCCAATTTCTCACCAGCACCGGACTCAATATCGATATTGTCCGCTTTGCAGTGGGACGGAATGTGGTGGTGTTTCCGGGAGCCTTAACCCCCACCGAGCTAATGGCTGCCTGGGAAGCCACACCCGACTTCGTCAAGATCTTTCCTTGCTCTTCGGTGGGCGGGCCTGCCTACATACGGGCGCTGCGCGCGCCGTTCCCCCACATCCCTCTGATCGCTTCCGGAGGCGTGAATCAGCAGACTGCGGCCGATTTCATCCTGGCCGGCGCGACAGCCCTCGGCATTGGCGGGGAGCTAATCCCGCATGAAGCCATCGAGCGGCGGCAGAAACACCGCATCGGCGAACTTGCGCGCCGGTTTCTGGGCATCGTTAAGGAATCCCGGCTGCCGGCTTCCGACCGGAATTGAACACGGCGAGCCGCAGACCCATCAACGCGCGGCGGTTAGCCAGTTCGATTCCAGGCCGGTCTTCACCACGTGGCCGGGGTCTGCCTCCCAAAACTCGAACATCCCCTCATCGGTTTCGTTCGAGCGGTCGTGCAGTTCATCCAGCGATCCAATATCCACCTTCACCGAAAACGGACTGGTCTGTTTTACAAACCTCTTCACACCCGAGTCGAATGTGGCCTTGAGCGGCTGGAGGGTTCCTCCAATTTCCACCGTCTCCAGCCTTACGTGGATCACTAATGTCGGCGCGCGCGTCGAGGTCTTCCGCCATTCTGAAACCGGCGTGCTCGAAGGCCCGTAATATCGGTTGACGCCCACGATGCGGCCCGCTACGGGTGAACCTTCGGCGACCAGCACTTTGTCGTTGCGGTCTCGTATGGCTGCCTTCAGCCGCCCGCGGATCGGGTCACCGGCCGCCGCTACGGCCGTGTCCACGCGATCCGTGAAGGTCACTTTGAACGGCAAGCCGGCCGGCAGCGAGAAAGTTACGGCAGCTGCCGCGCGCTCCGGCGCCGGCCCTTCGGCCTCAATTGCGGCCTCGTATCGCACCGTCGAGTCGCCGTGAAACTCGTGGCAGGCCGAGTATGCAATGCGGTTGTGCGCCTCGGTGCCGTCGCTGTGAACCACCACCACCTGCGCTTCCGAGGGAAGCAGGAAATCCCCGCCGTTCATCCGGACTCGGGCATATTCCAGATCCTGGTTGAGCTCGCATACGCCCGTTTCCGCCGGCGGTTGCTCCGTGCGGATTCGCAACCGCACGAGATCTGAGGTTTCCGGATCGGCCAATGCCGTGCCGTCGTACGCCATCGCCACCTGTTGCCTTTGACTGGTCCCGTAAACATAAAGGTATTGGCTCTTCTCCCGGGGAATGCGGAATCCGAATTCGGCGAGCAGCCGGCCGCCACGGGTGCTATCGCCGTCGTAAGTGAACCGCGCCGAGCTGTTGCCGAATATTGAGGTCAGCATGGACGTAAAGCTCCCCGTGGAAACGGCGCCATCGCGTACGAACTCGAACAGGTCGCGGTTGCTGAAGCGGTTTTCACCCGCCCACGAGTACATTTCGTTTTCCATGCCCGCGACTTCGTGGCTCACCGCTACATCGAGCCGGAGCCGGTCCGCCGAAGACAGGGTGCGCCTGAAGCTCCCGCGATGCGCTTCGGCCACCGTGTCATCGCAGGACCTGCGCCGCACCTTGCCGTTGGTTCCATACTCCGGGTTGGCTGGCTCGTATCG
>Ga0075030_100002204_pt1 | contig 17681 bp, 18 predicted proteins | sample LitLauG_LLR_2012_FD_71393 | JGI IMG/M metagenome (GOLD analysis project Ga0075030, IMG submission 71393) | Freshwater sediment microbial communities from Pennsylvania, USA - Little Laurel Run_MetaG_LLR_2012 | ecosystem: Environmental > Aquatic > Freshwater > Creek > Sediment | place: USA... | reverse complement strand
CGGGGCCTGCGCGGTGGTGAGCGCGCCGATCTGCGTGGCGGTGACGTTGGTGCCGAGGGCGTTGACCTGGGCCGTAGCGAAGGCAGCGAAGTCCTTGGCGCTGATCGAGGCGAGCTGGCCAGTGGCACCGGTGCTCAGGGTGGCGAGCACGCCGGTGGTGAGGCCCGGGGCCTGGGCCGCGGTGAGCGCACCGATCTGCGAGGTGGTGAGGTTCAGCGCCAGGGTCGTGACCTGGCCGGTGGTGAGGGCGGCGACCTGGCTGGTGGTCAGCTGCGTGACCTGCGTGGTCGACAGGCCGGTCGTCAACTGGGTGGACGTCAGTGCGGTGATATCCTTTGCGGACAGCGCGCCGAGTTGTGATGCATTGAAGATGCCGATGGCGGTGGTGCTGATCGAGGCGACGTCCGAGGTGGACAACGCCGCGATCTGAACCGTGGACAGCACCTGCGCCTGGGAGGAACTCAGTGCGGCAATGTCGGAAGTCGCCAGCGTTCCGATCTGCTTGGCAGACAAGGCGGAAATCTGGCTGGGTGACATCGAATTGACGATGGAAGTCATGTAGCACTGCTCCCGAGATGGTCCTGGCTGAACCCGCGTTCAGGTTCGCCGCGAATTACATATTGCATCCACAACTCGACAGCGAGTCGAGCCTAGCCGTGGTGATCGGCGCGATCGTCCAAATCTTTAGTACCGGCCAGATTGCGCATGCCGGCGACGTTGCCGGTGCTTACCGCATCGGCAGAGACGTTGAATTCTCAACAGATATGCGCGGCCGCGCGTTGCGCGACGGGGCGCAGGTCGCTGCGGAGCCAGCGTGATCGGCGTCACATGAATCGCATTTCGACCGGGCGATCGCAGGCGATCAGCGTGCTCGGCGATAAGCGTGCCAGGCGCTGAGCATGCTGGAGCTGCGCTTCGGAACCGCCCGGCGGAGCGCCCGGCCCGAAGTTCTACAGGCTGAAGGGGCCCTCGCAGGCGATCTGGGCCAGTGGCCGCCGGTCGCTGGGGCGTTCACGCGCGCGCAGCGACTCGCTGAGCTCCGCAGGATTGCCGGGCCTGCCGATCACGGCCATCGCTTCGATCGCATAAGCCTCGGGCACGCGCAGTACGCGTCGTGCGCGCGCGTAATCGAATCCCTGGATGCCGTGTACCACGAAATTACTGCGTAATCCCTGCAACGCCAGGCTCTGCCAAGCCGCGCCCGTATCATAGGAGTGCGTGACGCAGGCTCGCCCATCGCCATCGAAGTGCGTACGCGAGATGAACAGCACCAGTGCGCCGGCGCGCTCGGCCCAGGCGCGATTGCCCGGCACCAGCAGGTCGAGGAAGGCCGGCCAGAAATCCGTGTCGCGCCGGGCGTAGAGAAAACGCCAGGGCTGGAAGTTCATCGAGGAGGGCGCCCAGCGCGCCGCCTCCAGCAGCGTCAGCAATTCGGCCTCGCTCAGGGCCTCGCCCGACATCGCGCGCGGCGACCAGCGGTCCAGGAACATCGGATCGATCGGGTATGCGGCCTGACGCACGGAGCTGCCTTTGTCCACGGTTTTCCCCGATCCTGAAGGAGTCGCGATCCTAAGGCGTTGTTCGGGGCATCAGCGGCCGAAGGCGGCCAGCAGTGCAATGCCGGCCACGATGCGATACCACGCGAACCACGTGAATCGGTGCGTCTGGATATAGCGCAGCAGCCACTTCACGGCGATGAAGGCGACCACGGCGGAAACGACGAAGGCAACGTTGAAGGCGCTCCAGTCCTCGTGCACGGGCAGGCCGCGGATCTTCAGAAATTCGTAGGCGGTCGCCGCGAACATGGTCGGAATGCCGACCAGGAAGGCGAATTCGGTGGCTGCGGGGCGCGAGGTGAGTCCGGCCAGCATGGCCGCAAAGATGGTGGCGGCCGAGCGCGAGGTTCCCGGAAATACGGCCGCGAGTATCTGGCACAGGCCCACCCAGATGGCGACGTTCCAGGTGACCTCGGTGACGATGGCGCGGTTGGCGATCGCCCATTCGATCACGAGGATCAGCACGCCGCCGACGATGAAGGCTATGGCAATGGGCAGCACGGTTTCGGGCAGCACCACACCCAGCTTCTTGGCCAGAAAGCCGCCCACGGCCGTAATGGCGAATGCCAGCGTCAATTTGGCCAGGTAATCACGGTTCTCGGGCACCGCCAGGCCGAGGATCAGCTGCATCAGCCGCGGCCAGAATACGACCACGGCCGCCAGGATGGCGCCGGCCTGGATGGCCACGTTGAACAATTCCGAGCGGGCTCCGAGCCATTGTTCGGCCACCAGCAGGTGACCGGTGCTCGAGACCGGCAGGAATTCGGTAACGCCCTCGACGACGCCGAGTGCTGCGGCAGACAGGAGATCGCTCACTGTGGTCCCTCAGGCGGGAAGCGGAACAGCGGGCATCTTACCTCAGGCCTGGCCGAGTTCGCGCCTCGCAAATTTTGCGACCGTACCGCCCTGGCGTCCGTATACGGGCTGGGTGCCGCCGCCGCGCAGGGTGGCAAGTGCCTGGCGCACCTGGCTGAGCTTCAGCGCGACCACCGCGCCATTGCGGTCGTTGAGGTCCTTGCAGCGCCGGGCCAGCTGCAGGTTCTGTTCCCACCGCTGGCGCAGCGTCTGGCCGGAATCGCACCACTCGAGCACCCGGCCGAAGCCTTCGCGGCCGCTGCCGAAGGACAGCATGCGGCCCGGTGCCTGCCGTTCGGCGTCCAGCTTCGTCAGTCTGTCGAGGCAGCTGCGGCGCACGTCGCCGATGCGCTCGATCGCAGCGGCATCGTCGCCGTTCACGACGACGGTTTCTCGAATCAGCAGCTGCTCGAGTTCGGCAAGCTGTCTTGCCTCATCATCCAGCACGCGTGCGAGATGCTGCCGGATTTCGCCGGGTTGTACGTTCATGGTGATCCTAGGAAGGTTGGCGGCGGCTGGCGCTGTTCAGGTCGCGTTCCAGCTGCAGCAGGCGGTCGGCGATCCTGGCCGGATCGGGCGTGTACTGGCCCTGCTGGATCGCGTTGCTGATGGTGGCCACCCGGCCGGCGTCGATCTCGGGTGCGCCGGCGACCGCCTCCTGAAGGCTCGCCAGGCTGTGTGCGGTCTGCGTGAGGCTGACGCTGTCCGTCGCCGACGCAGTCTGGGCGGTGGTCGGCGTGGTGGAAGAACTGGCGGGCGCCACCCGGCTCAGGCGCTCGACCGCGCGGCTGGTGCCGGCGTCGATGCTGCTGGTATCGGTTCCTTTGATTCGGTTAGGCACGGTTCCTCCTGCTCTCAGGGCCCTATAACGGCGCCTCCGAGCGTAACTTTAGGCCGGAGTTTGTCATAAGAATACCTCGACCAGCTGTGCGCTGCGCACGGTCGCCTGCAGTACGCGCTGTGACGACGGATTCTGGACACGGATCCGCTCCTCGGGCTTGCCGTCGGCGAGTGCGACGACCGTCACACGCACGTCCATGCCATTGGTATGAGCCAGTAGAGTCACCTCCTGGCCACGGTGAACGACCGGGGACAACCGCAGCGCATCGACGTTCAGTGCCTCACCGAGCACGACGGCCCGCTGCAGATGCTGCCCGGCGAGGGTCGCCTCGTCGCGGACATAGTTGCCGGCCAGGCCCGGGAGCCGGCGCAACACCGGCTTGAAGTCTCCAGGCGCGGGCACTGCGTCGCGCGGCAGAGCGCGCTGCGCAACCAGGACGGGCACTTCCGCCGCCACGGTGACGCCCAGGTACAGCGACCAGCGCGGGCCCGCCTCGCAGCGCACCGCCACGGTCGTGTGGTCGCGCAGCTGGCCGTCGCCCGCAATTAAGGCGTGCAGCGGTTCGGGGCATAGGGCCAGCCGCAGCCGCGGGTCTATCGGATCGGCGGTCGCGATCAGTTCAGCGGCGGGCACTCCCGCGGCTTCGTGCACGGCCTGCTCCGCAGCCGCGCGAACCCCGGCCAGGTCGGCGTACTCGGGTGCCGCCGCGTGTACGGGCCGCAGCAGCATCAGCGCCGCCGCAGTCGCTGCAAATCTGTGGATGACGCGGTAATTCATGATCGACACCTCATTACTCCGATGGAGATGCCGGTGCCGGAGCAAGCGGCATGCCAGGGGGTCGCGTCGGAATACTGGCGCTTCGGGCCGGCGGGCCCGCCGCGGCGGCGAGGTTGCGGCCAGGGGCGGCGGAAAGTTGCCGTCTCCGGCAGGCCGTTGCCGCGCGGATCATGCCGCCGCGCCCGTTACTGCGAGCCGCGTCACACATCCGCGCGTCGATCAGCGGCTGCGTGACCGATGGCACACAGCTTGCTCCCATTGTCGCCAGTCAGTTCGAATTCGCGTGAGTGCACATGTCCAGCAGCATCGACAACTTTCTCGGCGTACATGCGCAGGCCCTGCTGCTCGAGTCGCGCCGTACAGAGCTGTTAGCGACCAATCTCGCCAACTCTGAAACGCCGAACTACAAGGCGCGCGACCTCGATTTCAAGGCCGCTCTGGCCAACGCCGCGGCGCCGACCGCGGGGACGCTGCCGCTGCGGGTGACGCAGGCCAGCCACCAGGCCGGCGGCGGCACCACCAGCGTTAATGACCCGGCGCTGCTGTACCGCGTGCCCATGGCACCGGCGCTCGACGGCAATACGGTCGACGCACAGCTCGAGCAGGCGGCCTTTGCCGAAAACAACGTCCGCTACCAGGCGACGCTGACATTCCTGAATGCGAAGCTGCGCTCGCTGATGACGGCGATCACGGGGCAGTGATGGGCAGTTCCCATCAGGAGTGACGCACATGTCCAGCTTCAGAATCTTCGATATCGCCGGATCGGGCATGAGCGCCCAGTCCGTGCGCCTCAATACCGTGGCCAGCAACCTGGCGAACGCCGACAGCGTCAGCGGCGACCCGCAAACGGTCTACCGCGCCAAGCACCCGGTGTTCCAGGCCATTCTGGGCAGCGGTGCGGACCAGGGCACCGCGAGCGTCAATGTATCGGGCATCGCCGAGAACCAGGCCAAGCCGGAGTCCCGCTACGACCCGGGCAATCCGCTCGCCGACGGCCAGGGCTACGTCTACGCGCCCAACGTCAACGTCGTCGAGGAGATGGCGGACATGATTTCGGCGTCGCGGTCCTACCAGGACAACGTCGAGGTTCTGAACACCTCGCGCGACATGATGCTCGCGACTCTGAAGCTCGGGCAATAGCGCACGGCAGTGAAGACACCCCGCTCCTCGAACATATGGATATAGGCAGACAGGAACCACCATGACGACCAGCAGCGTGAACTCGAACGGCAACATCAATCCCTACACCGGCGTCGCCAATCCGGCCCCGAGCGCAGGTTCCAGTGCCGCCGCCAGTGGCGTGCAGGGCCTGACCTCGAACGATTTCCTGACGCTGATGACCGCGCAGCTCAAGAACCAGGATCCGCTCAATCCGACCGACAGCAACCAGTTCCTGTCGCAGCTCGCGCAGCTCAGCACGGTCACCGGCATCAACAGCATGAACAGCACGATGTCGAGCCTGTCAGCGTCGCTGATGTCCGCGCAGGCGCTGTCGAGCGCCTCGCTGGTCGGCCACAGCGTACTGACGGCCGCGAGCAGCGCGGCCTATGCCTCCGGTCAGCCGATGAACGGCGCGGTGCAGGTACCCGCTGGCGCCAGCACCGTGACCCTGACCGTCACGGATGCCAGCGGCGCCGTCGTGCGCCATATCGCCGTGTCGCCGAATTCCGGGCTGCAGGGTTTCAGCTGGGATGGCACCACCGATGGCGGCGCCGCCGCGCCCACGGGCCTCTACAACATCTCCGCCAGCGCGGTCGTCAGCGGCGCGACCCAGGGAGCCAGCACGCTGATCCAGGGCACGGTGTCGAGCGTCTCGCTGGGCAGTACGGCCGGCTCCGGCGCGGCCGGCAGCGGCGTCACCCTCAACACCCCGGAACTCGGCCCCGTGGCGCTCACCAGCGTCCAGCAGATCGGCTAACCATTCATTAAATTCCTCAAGGAGTACGACCCATGTCATTCGGCATAGCGCTCAGCGGCATCGATGCGGCACAGAGTGATCTGAACGTGACCTCGAACAACATCGCCAATTCCGCGACTACGGGCTTCAAGTCCTCGACGTCCCAGTTCGCCGAGCTGTTCGCCGTGTCGCCACAGGGCGTGAGCAACACGCAGAGCGGCAATGGCGTCAAGATCTCGCAGGTGCAGCAGAGTTTCGCGCAGGGCAACATCACGACCACCGGCAACAGCCTTGATCTCGCGATCAGCGGGGCCGGCCTGTTCACCGTCAGCGACAACGGCGCCTACCAGTACACGCGCGCCGGCGCATTCCAGACCGACAGCAACGGCTACGTGGTCAACGCCGCCGGGCAGCGCCTGCAGGTGTTCAAGCCCACCGCGACCGGTGGATTCGATACGACCGCACCTGCCGACCTTCAGCTGGTGTCGGGCGACAGTGCGCCCAATGCCTCCACGACCGCGCAGATGGTGTTCAATCTGCCGGCCAACGCGACGGCGCCCGCCACGGCCGTGTTCAGTCCGACGGATCCCACCTCCTACAGCCAATCCACTTCCCTGACGCTGTACGACTCGCTGGGCGCCGCGCATACGGCCAGCATGTACATGGTCAAGACCGCGACCCCCAACGTCTGGGACGCCTACCAGTACATCGATGGTGCGGCGGTCAACGCGGCACCCGTGGCGCTGACCTACAGCGCGGGCGGCGCACTGGCCAGCGTGGTGGATGCGGTGGGCGGCACGAACAACGCCGCGGTGGCCTTTGGCCCGTACACGCCGACCACCGGCGCGAATCCCATGAATGTGACCTTTGATTTCACCAAGACCACGCAGTACGGCAATACCTTCGGCGTCACGGCGGTGACGCAGAACGGTTACACCACCGGCAAGCTCAGCGGCATTTCGGTGGATTCGACCGGCGTCGTGCAGGCCAACTACACCAACGGCCGCTCCACGGCGCTGGGCGAGGTGGCCATGGCGAACTTCGCCAACCAGAACGGCCTGCAGCAGGTGGCCAACACCAATTGGACCCAGACCTATGCCTCGGGCGCGCCCATTTACGGGCCAGCCGGCGGTTCGGGTTTCGGCCTGATCCAGTCCGGCTCGCTCGAGGATTCGAACGTGGACATCACCGCCCAGCTGGTCAACATGATCACGGCGCAGCGCGCCTTCCAGGCCAATGCGCAGGCGATCTCCACCGAGAATCAGATTACGCAGACGATCATCAATATCCACGGTTGATCGACGGCGGCGCCGTCCGGGCGCCGGAGTCCTTAAGGAGCAGCAGCGATGGATCGTCTGGTATACGTGGCCATGTCGGGAGCGAAGGAAATCCTGCGCGCCCAGGCTGCGAACAACCACAATCTGGCCAATGCCAGCACGACCGGCTTCCGGGCCGATCTGTCGGCGTTCCAGACGCAGAACGTGGTCGGGTCCGGGCTGCCATCGCGATCATATGCCACCAACGATACGGTGGGCTGGGACTCGAGCGCCGGGTCCATCGAGGCGACCGGCCGCGACCTCGATGTGGCGGTCAAGGGTCCGGGCTGGATCGCGGTGCAGGCCAGCGACGGTACGGAAGCCTATACGCGTGCCGGCGACCTGAGGGTCGATCCCACCGGCGTGATGACCACGGTCACAGGCAACCCGGTCATGGGCGATTCCGGTCCGGTCACCATTCCGCCGAGCACTTCGGTCACCGTGGGTTCCGACGGCACCATCTCGGTGGTCCCGCTGGGCCAGGAGGCCAAGACGGTGTCCGCGGTCGCGCGCATCAAGCTCGTCAATCCGCCGGCCGGCGACCTGGTGCGCGGCGCCGACGGCCTGTTCCGGCTGGCGGCCGGCGGCGATGCGCCGGCGGACGCCGGCGTCAAGCTGGTGGGCGGGGCGCTTGAATCGAGCAACGTCAACATCGCCGAGACCATGACCAACATGATCGAGCTGGCGCGCAACTACGACCTGCAGGTCAAGGCCATGCACGCTGCCGAAGAGACCTCGGCCTCGAGCACCAAGCTGCTGACCAGCGGCTGATAAACCAGGAACCAGGAGCACGATATGAATCCAGCACTGTGGGCCGCAAAGACCGGACTCGACGCGCAGCAGACCCGCATGGCCGTGGTGTCGAACAACCTCGCCAACGTCAACACCACCGGCTTCAAGAAGAGCCGCGCGGTTTTCGAGGATCTGCTGTACCAGAACGTCACCCAGGTAGGGGCATCCACCACGCAGAATACGCAGGCCGCGAGCGGCCTGGAACTCGGCACGGGTGTGCGCGTGGTCGCCACCGAAAAGACCTACACGCAGGGCAACCTCGACCAGACCGGCAACGCGCTCGATCTGGCGATCAACGGCCGCGGCTTCTTCCAGGTGCTGATGCCGGATGGCACGGTGGCCTACACGCGCGCCGGCGACCTGCAGATGAATGCCACGGGTCAGCTCGTGACCTCGAGCGGCTATACGGTGCAGCCCGCGATCACCATACCGCAGGGCGCGCAGAGCATCACCATCGGCAACGACGGCACCGTCAGCGCACAGCTCGCCGGACAGTCGGCGCCCACCACGGTCGGCAACCTGCAGCTGGCCGACTTCGTCAATCCGGCGGGGCTCCAGCCGCGCGGGGAAAACCTGCTGTCCGAATCGGCATCCAGCGGCACTGCGCAGACCGGCACGCCGGGCCAGAACGGCCTGGGTACGCTGCAGCAGGGTGCCGTGGAAAGCTCCAATGTCAACGTGGTCGAGGAAATGGTCAACATGATCGAGACGCAGCGCGCCTATGAAATGAATACCAAGGCCATCTCCACGACCGACCAGATGCTGCAGTTCCTCAGCACCAATCTGTAATGAACCGCGCTCGCCAACCGGACAAGGAAATCACCGTGATCAGGAAAGTAGGCACGATGCCCCGGGTATTCCTCCACATGCTGCTGCTGGTCTGCTGCATGGCGGCGGCCGCCGCGCTCGATGGCTGCCGGACGGCGCCGCACCCGGACGAAAAGTTCGCGGCCACGCTGCCGGAGGAAATCCCCGCTGCGGATGCGGGCAATGGCTCGATCTACCAGGCCGGGCACGACCTGCCATTGTTCGAGAATGCCGTGGCACACCGTGTCGGCGACGTACTGACCATCACGCTGCAGGAATCGACGGCGGCATCGAAGAGCGCGACCACGACCACCAAGAAGACCACCACGGCGGCCATGGCGGCACCGACGCTGCTGGGCAGTTCGCTGACCTTCCACGGCCGCAATCTGCTCAACAACTCGCTCAACGACGCCTCGACCTTCGACGGCGAGGGCGACAGCAAGCAGAGCAACCAGCTCACGGGCGACATCTCGGTGACCGTTGCCAAGCGCCTGGCCAACGGCAACCTGCTGGTGCGCGGACAGAAGTGGATCACCATCAATCAGGGCCGGGAATACGTGCGCATCCAGGGCATCGTCCGGCCGGTGGATATCGGCCCGGACAATACCGTGCCGTCGACCAAGGTGGCCGATGCCACCATCGCCTACGGTTCTCAGGGCGTGCTCGCGGACGCCAACACCAAGGGGTGGCTGGCGCGCTTCTTCGATTCGAAATGGATGCCCTTCTGAAAGTGACCCAAACCATGAAATACACCCCGCACGGAATCCGATCGCTGCTATTCAGCCTGTTGTGGTGTAGCGCCGCGCTGGCGCCGGCCGGCGTCCATGCCGAACGCGTCAAGGACCTGGCCTCGGTGGCCGGCGTGCGCACCAACCAGCTGGTGGGCTACGGCCTGGTCGTCGGGCTCGACGGTACGGGCGACCAGACCACGCAGGCGCCTTTCACGGTGCAGAGCATCGTCAACATGCTGGCGAAGTTCGGCGTGACCATCCCTGCCAACGTCAATCCGCAGCTCAAGAACGTCGCCGCCGTCACGGTGACGGCGGAGCTGCCCGCCTTCTCGAAGACCGGACAGACCATCGACGTCACGGTGGCCTCCATCGGCAACGCCAGCAGCCTGCGCGGCGGAGCCCTGCTGATGACGCCGCTGCGTGGCGCCGACGGCGAGGTCTATGCCATGGCGCAGGGCAGTGTCATGGTCAGCGGCTTCGGCATTTCCGGCAAGGATGGCTCGCGGGTCAGCGTCAACGTGCCGAGCGGCGGCCGCGTGCCCAACGGCGCCACGGTCGAGCGCGAGGTCACCACCAGGTTCGCCAGCGAACCGCTGGTGATGCTCAACCTGAACTCCCCTGATTTCACCACGGCGGCGCACCTGGCGGAGGCGATCAACAAATCCCTCGGCGAGGGCAGCGCGCAGGCGATCGATGCCATTTCGGTCAGGGTGCAGGCGCCGGCAGACCAGACGCAGCGCGTGGCCTTCATCAGCGCGCTGCAGGAGATGGAGATCGAGCCGGGCGAGGCGCCGGCGCGCGTCATCATCAATTCCCGCACCGGTACCGTCGTGATCGGCTCGCACGTGCGCGTCATGCCGGCGGCGGTCGCGCACGGGTCCCTGTCGGTGACGATCACCGAACGCACGGACGTCAGCCAGCCCAATGCGCTTTCGCAGGGCGGCACCACGGTGACCACGCCGCGCTCCGACATCGCGATTGGCCAGCCGGGCGATTCACGCATGTTCCTGTTCAACGCGGGGGTCAATCTCGACGAAATCGTCCGCGCCGTGAATCAGGTCGGCGCGGCCCCAGGCGACCTCGTGGCCATTCTTGAAGCCCTGCAGCAGGCCGGCGCGCTGCGCGCGCAGCTGATCGTCATCTAGCGGCATCCGCCATCGCATCATGAGCAGCGGCAGCGTCAATCCGACCTACTACGCCGATTTCAGCGGCCTCGAGGGCCTCAGGAAATCGGTGAAGGCGGACGACCCGAATGCCCTGCGCCAGGTGGCACGGCAGTTCGAGAGCCTGTTCACCAGCATGATGCTCAAGTCCATGCGTGACGCCAAGCTCGGCGACGGGCTCGGGGACAGCCAGGAGACCGATCTCTACCAGGGCATGTACGACCAGCAGATTTCGCTGCAGCTCGCGCAGGGCAAGGGCATCGGGCTGGCCGACATGCTGGTGCAGCAGCTCACGCGCAGCGGCGCTCCGGCGCCGAATCCGCCAGCGCCGGCGGCCACGAGCAGCCAGGCCACCGGCCCGTCCGCGGCCGAACGCACCCGCTTCATCAGGAGCGTCGAACCCTACGCGGAGCAGGCCGGCCGGCAGTTGGGCGTGTCTCCCGATGCACTGATCGCGCAAGCCGCACTGGAAACGGGCTGGGGCCGCCACATGCCTGGGGCGCCGGCCGCCGGCAATGGCGGCGGCGGCAGCAGCGGATTCAATGTTTACGGAGTCAAGGCTGGCGCAACCTGGGGCGGGCAGACCGCGACTGCGGCCACGACCGAGTTCCAGCAGGGCAACGCCGTCAGTGTGCCGCAATCCTTCCGGGCCTATGACTCGCTGCAACAGGGCATGAATGATTATGTCAACCTGCTGCAGGGCAGTGCGCGCTACCAGGGCGCCCTGGGCACGGGCAGCGACGTGACGGCCTTCGCCAGCGCGCTCAAGAGCGGCGGCTACGCCACCGATCCGGATTATGTGCAGAAGCTCAGCGCAACGGCGGCGAACGTCAGGGCGCTGCGCGGCGCGGGAACGGCGCCGCCGGCCGTCCCGGACGCGCCGCTCAATTTAATGGCCGGTCAGCCGATAGCTCAGCAAGGGGAGTCCACATGATTGAGAGGGCACCGCAGTGAGCGACATGCTGTCCAATGGCGTATCCGGCCTGCTGGCCTTTCAGCAGGCGCTCAGCACGGTCAGCCACAACATTTCGAATGCCAACACGGCGGGCTACAGCCGCCAGAACGTGAACCTGGTCACGAACCCCGCCGATCCCACCGCAGCCGGCTGGATCGGCAACGGCGTGGCGGTCGCAGGCGTGAACCGCTCGTATGACACCTTCCTCTCCTCGCAGACGCGCACCGCAACCAGCAGTTACAACCAGCTCAACACGGCGAGCACGCTGGCCGGCAGCATCAACAACCTGTTCGGCAGTACGACCTCAGGCCTCTCGGCGACCCTGCAGGGTTTCAGCACCGCGATCCAGACGCTCACGACGGCGCCGGGGCAGACCGCAAATCGCCAGGCGGTGCTCAACCAGGCGCAGACCCTGATCAACCAGTTCCAGGGCTACGAGGGCAACCTCGGCCAGCTCGACGGCCAGGTCAACACGCAGCTCGGCAGCGAGGCGAGCACCATCAGTTCGCTGGCCAGCAATATTGCGAGCCTCAACCAGCAGATCCAGGCGGCCAAGGCCCGGAGTCAGGGACCGCCGAACGACCTGCTTGATCAGCGCGACAACCTCATCGACCAGCTCTCGCAGCACATCGGGATCAGCACCGTCGCGCAGAGCGACGGCTCAGTCAGCGTGTTCATCGGCAATGGCCAGCCGCTGGTGATCGGCACGACCGCCGCGACTCTGACGGCCGGCCCGGACCAGTACGGCTCGGGTCAGCAGCAGATCTTCATGCAGACGAACAGCGGCAACGTCGACGTCACGAGCTCGCTGAGCGGCGGAACGGTAGGGGGGCTGCTGCAGTTCAGGGAACAGATGCTCGTGCCGGCCCACAATGCGCTCGGCCAGGCCGCGGTCACGCTGACCAACCTGGTGAACAACCAGAATGCCGCGGGGCTCGACCAGACCGGAGCGATCGGCGCTGCGCTGCTCGCCGTGGGCGGACCGCAGGTGCTGCCCAGCGGCAACAACCAGGGCGCTGCGACGGTCTCTGCCGTCGTGAGCAGTCTTGGGGGACTGACCACGAGCAACTATCACCTGGGGTACGACGGTACCAGCTGGACGATGACGGACGCGGCGAGCGGCGTGGTGACTCCGCTCACCAGCAGCACCAGCGGCGCCACCACCACGCTCACCGCTGCGGGCCTGACCCTGACCGTCACGGGTAATGCGCAGGCGGGGGACCAGTTCCTGGTGGAGCCGACCAGCCAGGCGGTGCAGGGACTGTCGCTGCTGACCAACGATCCGACCAAGATTGCCGCCGCAGCACCGCTGCTGACCAGCGCGACGAGCACCAATGCGGGCAATGCCAGCATCGACGCGGGCAGCGTGCCCAGCACCGCGGCCTGGGTGCGCGGCAACTACAGCCTGAGTTTCTCCAGCCCCACCGCCTACTCCGTCACGGATGCCAGCGGCGCCACAGTGGCCTCCGGAACCTATGCTTCAGGGACGCCCATCAGCTTCAACGGCATCCAGGTCACGATCAGCGGCGCGCCGGCCACCGGCGACAGCTTCGCGATCAACGACAACGCCAGCGGCACGGGAGATAACCGCAACGCCCTGCAGCTGGCCGGCCTGCTGAATCAGAAAGTGCTGAACAACGGCCAGAGCTCGCTCAGCGATACGATCAATGCCTATGTCGGCACCGTGGGCCTGCAGACCAACCAGGTGCAGACCGGCGCGACCGCCCAGCAGACCGTGCTGAACAGCGCGCAGAGTGCGCAGCAGAGCGTGTCCGGCGTCAACCTCGACGAGGAGGCGGCCAACATGCTGAAGTTCGAACAGGCCTACCAGGCCGCCGCGCAGGTCATCAAGGCCTCTGACACCCTGTTTCAGTCGCTGCTGAGCGCCGTCGCCCATTGATGAACCGCAGCTGAAGGACGAATCCCATGCGCATGTCCACCTCGATGCTCAACCAGACCGCGGTCAACACGATCCTCGACCAGCAGAATGCGCTGTCGAAGACGCAGCAGGAAATCTCGAGCGGCAAACGCATCCAGACCCCGGCCGACGATCCGGTCGCGGCCGTACAGCTGCTGCAGCTCAACGATACCCAGACTCAATACCAGCAGTTCATCAGCAACGGCCAGAGCGTCACGACGCGGCTGACACTGCAGGAGCAGGCGCTGTCCGACTCGACGACCACGCTGCAATCGATCCGCGACCTGGTCGTGCAGGCCAACAGCGGCGTCAACAACACCAGCGACCTCAAGTCCATCGCGACCAATATCCAGGGCCTCGAGCAGCAGCTCCAGGGCATCGCCAACCGCCAGGACGCGTCAGGAGCCTACCTGTTCGCAGGCTATTCCTCGGGAGTGCAGCCTTTCGTCCGCGGCGCGACCGGCACCATGAATTACGTCGGCGACAGCGGCGCGCAAAGCGTGCAGATCGACACCGGTACGTCCATCCAGATGGGCGATGCGGGTTCGAGCATCTACATGAACGTACCGGCCGGCAATGGCACCTTCACGACGGCTGCCGGGGCCGGCAACGCCGGGACCGGCGTGGCCGATACCGGGACCGTGACCAATGCGGCGGCCTGGGTGCCGGGGCAGTACACGGTAACGTTCACGGACGCCACGCACTGGGCCGTGACGGACTCGTCCGGGAACGCGGTGACGGACGCCTCCGGCAATCCCGTGACCGGCACCTACAACGGCAGCTCCGGCAGCGTGTCCTTCAACGGCATCTCAGTCGGCATTTCCGGCGCGCCCGCCGCCGGCGACACCTTCACGGTATCGACGGCGGGCCAGGAGGGCGTGTTCGCGACGCTCGACAAGCTGGTCAGCAACCTGAACAGCGCCACCGCCACACCCGCCTCGCGAGCGCAGCTGGCGACGGCGCTGGGCGGTTCGCTGCAGCAGATCGACCAGGCGCTGGGAAACGTGTCGGCGGTCACCTCCAACGTCGGCGGGCGCCTGTCGCTGGTAAGCGCCACGGCGAGCTCGCTGAACAGCCAGGGTACGACGCTGACCAGCCAGATTTCCACGCTCTCGAATGTGGACATGGTCTCGGCGACCGCCCAGCTGAGCCAGCAGTACGTCGGCCTGCAGGCCGCACTGAGTTCCTACGCGCAGACCGCGCAGCTGTCGCTGTTCAAGTACCTGTAGGCACCGGGGGCAGGGAAAACATGCGCAACTGTGACCGGCACCGCACCTCGGGACGTGACGGAATTCGCATTTCTCCCCAGCCCTGCAGCGTGCCATTCAAGTTCGGCGGAAACGCACCGATACCCACACCGAACAGGATGCGGCCTGTGCCGCACGGGAAATCACAGCGCGACGGACTGGTGTCCGGAGCCTGCACCACACATCAGGAGTAACAGGCAATGTCACTGGTCCTTAACACAAACCTCAATTCACTCAATGCGCAGAACAGTCTGTCGGCATCGGGCAGCAAGCTTTCCACGGCGCTGCAGCAGCTGTCTTCGGGCCTGCGCATCAACACGGCGGCCGACGACGCCGCCGGCTATGCGATCGTGCAGGGCATGACCTCGCAGATCGGCGGCCTCAACCAGGCTGCCCGCAATGCCGCCGACGGCGTGTCGCTGACGCAGACGGCTTCCGGCGCCCTGTCGGAGGTCACGAGCGACCTGCAGACGATGCGCGACCTGGCCGTGCAGTCGCTGAACGCGACCAACAGCGCCAACGACCGCGCTGACCTCAACCAGCAGTTCCAGCAGCTGAGAGCCGACATCGACAACGTGGCGGTGAACACGGCCTTCAACGGCGTGAACCTGCTCGATGGCAGCTTCCAGGGTGCGACCTTCCAGGTGGGCGCAAACGCCGGCCAGACGATCGCCGTCTCTTCGGTGGCCAGTGCGCAGAGCAAGGACCTGGGCGGCATCTATACCGCCGCCGGCGCTACCGCCGCCGTCGTATCCACGAAGGGCGACACCGGCACGCTGACCCTCACGGATGGCGCGGGTGTTGCGCACACGACCGGCACGATCACCCTGACGGGAAATATCGCCACCGATCTGAAGACCGCTGCTGCGGCCCTCAACCAGCTGTCCACGTCGGACGGCGGCCTGGTCGCGACGGTCAACGCCGCCGGCACCAGCATTGACATCAGCAGCACCGCGAATACGGCCGCCGCGGTAGGCATTGCCTACACCGCGGGCGCGACCAACGTGGGCAACGAAGGTCTCGCCAACGTAGGCCTGGATGCCAGCTACGACCTGACTGCCGCGACGAAGACCGCGCCGACCAGCTTCCTGTCGGCGGCCGACGTGACCACGGTCGACAACTCGAACAAGGTGCTGGTGCAGATCGACGCGGCGCTGCAGCAGATTGCGGCTTCGGGTGCCCAGCTGGGCGCCTACCAGAACCGCTTCCAGGCGGCGATCACGGGCATCAACACGACCGCGACCAACCTGACCGCGGCACGCAGCCAGATTCAGGACACCAACTTCGCCCAGGCGACCTCGGACCTGTCGAAGGCCCAGATCCTGCAGCAGGCGGGTACGGCGATGGTCGCGCAGGCCAACACGGTGCCGCAGAACGTGCTGACACTGCTCCAGAAGCTCCCTTAATGGGCCGCGGGTTGCTGCAACCCTCCTCGGCTGAAGGGCGGGGACCGTAAGGTCCCCGCCCGCTGCCGTTCCGGCCAGGGTGGCCGCGGCTTCAGATTGCAGACAGGCCTGATTGCGCCTGAGGCAGGATTGACATGACCACCAGTAGCGGTTCGCCGGTTGTTTCAGTCGCATCCAGTACCAGTGCCGGAGCGGCGGGCGGCTCCGTCATCAATGTCAGCAGCCTGGTATCGCAGCTCGTGGCGGCCACCCGGGCTCCCCAGGACACGCAGATCGCGAACCAGACCGCTACGGTCACGACCGACATTTCCGCCATTGGCACGCTCAAGAGCGCGCTCAGCACCTTTCAGTCGGCCCTCGCACCTCTGAGCACGACCAGCTCGTTTGCCGCTGCCACGGCCAGCAGCTCCAATCCCGCGGTGTTCACGGCCAGCGCCGCCTCCGGTGCCGTGCCGGGCAACTACAGCGTGTCGGTGACGGCGCTGGCTTCCAGCCAGCAACTGGTCTCCGGGGCCTTTGCCGGTGGCAGCACCGCCACGGTCGGCACGGGTACGCTGAATCTCCAGCTGGGTGGCCTGGGATTCAACGTGACGGTCGACTCCACCAACAACACCGTGGCCGGGTTGGCGGCGGCGATCAATGCCGCCGCTGACAACCCCGGCATCAGCGCCGCCGTGATCCAGGGTACGGACGGGGCGCACCTGCTGCTCACGTCAAATCAGGCGGGGGCGGCCAATACCATCCAGGTCACCGAGACCGATTCCGGCACGGGGCTGGCCGCGCTCACCTACGGGACCGGCAACCTGACGCACTATACGCAGAACGCGCCCGCGCAGGACGCGAGCTTCAGCGTCGCCGGCGTCGCCTACACCAGCCCCAGCAATACCGTCAGCGATGCCATCAGCGGTGTTACCCTGAATCTGCTGAGCACATCACCGGGCAGCGCCGCCGCGACCCTGACCGTGGCCAACGATACCAGCACGGTCAGCGCCAATATTCAAAGCTTCGTGTCCGCCTACAACACCCTGTCGGCGGCGCTCAAGAGTCTTGGCAGCTACGATGCGGCCAGCGGCACGGCCGGCCCCATGCTCGGTGATCCGGTCCTGACCGGCGTGCAGAACCAGCTGCACCAGGCGCTGGAAGCGGTCGTCGGTACCTCGAACTACAATTCGCTGCCGAGCATGGGCATCGTCACCCAGAGCGATGGAACGATGACGGTCAACAGCGCACGGTTGCAGACTGCGCTGAGTACGGATTTCTCCGCGGTCAGCCAGGTGTTCAGCGGCAGCAGCGGCGTTGCTGCCCAGCTCAACACGCAGATTACGGCGGAGCTCGCCAGCGGCGGGCTGATCGACAGCCGCAGCCAGACGCTGATCAAACAGAACAAGGCGCTGACCACTGAGACCAACAACCTCAATAC
>Ga0075030_100002203_pt1 | contig 17681 bp, 16 predicted proteins | sample LitLauG_LLR_2012_FD_71393 | JGI IMG/M metagenome (GOLD analysis project Ga0075030, IMG submission 71393) | Freshwater sediment microbial communities from Pennsylvania, USA - Little Laurel Run_MetaG_LLR_2012 | ecosystem: Environmental > Aquatic > Freshwater > Creek > Sediment | place: USA... | reverse complement strand
GCCTCCAGTCGACCCCGTTCATTCGTGGTGTACTTAACGCCGTCGATCGCTTCCTGCCCCATGACCCAGAGAAACGCTTCCGCAGCTTGGTTCAGGGCTCGACCGACACGCATGACGTTGTGGGGGTCGTTCTTCGAAGCCCGCGCAATATACTCGTTGGCGAATCGAACATGACCTATTTCGTCGGCAAGCTGCGCCTCGAACAGATCGGCCAACTCGGAATCACCGCCCTCGCGCGCCTTCTGAATCTCGGGTTCAACGGCGTCCACACCTTCGGCTTCGAAGGATCGGTTTTGCACCGCCAACCTGCCCACCAGATTGTCGATCTTAGAAATGATTCGGAATTGAAAGTTCAAAACCGGGTAACGGCCCAACCAGGATCCCCGGCTCTCAAGGATCCGACGAAACATCTGGACGTGCCGCGCCTCATCCGCAGCCTGCCGGGCAATTGACACACGTACGGACCACTCCGCGTCGGGAAAATCCACCAGGGACTGCGCTGCGTTCTCGAGGCCGTTGATCTCCTCGTTCATCTGACGGTGAAAAAACTCCAGGTTGCGATCGGGGTGAGTATCTGGCAAGTTGAGACATTCTGCCCACCGCTCCTTGACGTCGAAGCGGGAATCGCGTGCGGGTCCGGGGGCGAAGGCCGCCTCTGGTTTCGGGTTTGTACTGTCTGGATGCATGGAATTCTCCGTGTTTGCGGAAACAACCGCAATGCCACATGAAACTTTGGAATCAAGAGAACTGGGGCTGAGAGGCAGGGTTTTCTTGACCCCGCGCTCCTCACGCAACTAACGAACTCATGCCTGCCTGTCGGAGGATTTCGTTGATTTCATCGTCACTGAAATCCGCATGGCGACGGTCTTCCACATTGATGCCGATTTTCGTGTGCTGCTGCGCAGACGTCTCTCCTGAACTCGGACCAGGTTCCTCCGAAAGGGCCGCGTTCGTTTCAGCCAGAACGCGCACTGCGCTCGCTACCTTGAGCAACAGCCTTCGATCCGATTGGATCATCTTCCGGATCCATTGGTTTGCGAAGCGGACATGATTGATCTCATCCGCAAGGATGTGCTCTAGAACTTCGGCGGTCGTCTCATCTCCAACTGATCGCCAGATTTGGCGCAACGCCCCGAGCAGATCCATTTGTCCGGCCTCAAAGGTGCGGTTCTGAATTGCCAGCCGGGCGGCCAAAGTATCGCACATGTTAGTGACGGCCCATTCGAAATTCCCGATCGGGAATTCACCCTTATAGCCGCCGAGCTGCAGCAGCCGCTGGTAAAGGGCGCGAACATGCCGGCTCTCGTCGAATGCCTGCCGGGCCAGTTGCAAGCGTAGTTCCCAAGGTGCCTCGGGGAAATCGGCCAGACATTGAGCAGCGATTTCGAGCGCTCCCATCTCGTTATTCATGTGACGATGGAGTCGCTCACGCCGGGCCTCTTCGGACATGCCGCTCTCAAATTTCTGCATCTCGCTGTCAAGCTGTGCTACGTGAAAGCACTCTTCGCGGGCTGGATCAGCACACAAAACGACCCCCAGCACAGTTTTCCGTTTGGCAGAGGCGGTCATGCAATCATCTCCCGTGCCAGTGTGGAGCCCGAACCATGAGACACGATTTCGGCGACCGCGCTCTCTTGCCGCGACCATCCTTGCGCCCGATCGGCATCGAAAACCAGAGTTTCCCTAAGCTCCGAGCGAAGTTCCTCGCTCTCTTTCCGCATGCGGGCATAGTCGTGCAGTATGCCTTCGATTACCCGGAAACTTGGTTCGTCTAGCAAGGAGTCGGAGTTCTGCAAGTAGCGTTGGTATCTAGCGGCAAAGCCCGGCACGATCGTGTCGTAGATAGCCTGGATCCTGCCCGGCGTATCCTCCACACGCGACAGTTCCTGCATCGTATGGAGGTACGGAGGAAGCGGCGTTAGCGTGTAGTGCAATGGAGCCCGTAGCTCGAAGGTTCTCTTGCCAAGAGCGTCAGCATGTTGGGCAGCATCCCAGATGTGGCGGCCCATCAACACCTTCACTTCCATCTCAGGTGTAGTAGGAACCCATCTGGCGAGCGTCTCCATGAGGAAAACTTCCAGCCACCGGAAGGTGGCAAGGTATTCGGCTTTCTCCCGCAAAATCAATCCCATAACTCCTCCTTAAGGGTTTCCTCAACAATGTCCGCCGTCCCCTCCGGTGATCCCCCCACGTCCAAATGCCACCAGCGCGCATGGCCTAATGATCGGAACAAGTCGAGCGCCCGCTCGGCCGGCGAATGGCCCCATACGCTTGCCAACAGCGGTGCGATCGGCGGAAGCTGTTCGCTGCTGGGAGTAAAGCGCTCAACGCTGGGACGCGACGCGAACCGACGCAAAAAGAAGATATCGGTCAGCGGCACGATCTGGGGTATGGCTCGTGGATAAACCGCTCCCACGACGGTGCGCACTCGTTGCGTTCCGTCCGGAAGCACCTCGGCGTTGCATTCGTGGCTCTGCAAGAATTCATCGAGCCCGGCTGGATGTGGCCCGGGACGAATGGAGGCCGCGCGGCGCAGTGGCAGGAGATCCCCGGTCAAGGACGAGACAGCGGCCCACTCGTCTCCGAGAAAAGCGTGACCGCGAGACGCAAAGCACAGTGACAAAGTGGTCTTTCCCGCACCCTTTGCTCCGGACAGCAAGACACCCCTTCCCGCGATGCCAACCGAGGCGCCGTGCAACACATAGACATCAGGCTGCAGTCGAAATGCGGTGCTAATTACATAGAGCGCTATTGGGTGCTGCCACGGATGCGCACGTGAAACCAGAATTTTGGATCGTCCGAATGCAAATACAGGTTCGTCGGGAGCCTCTGGCCGCGCCAGCATCTGCCAACCAGGCGCAAGTTCGGTGCACTCGACATACCGACGCTCAGGAACCAGTCGACAAAGGAAATCGGCTCCATCCGGATAGTCGGGATTCATCGACACCACGAGAACGCGAGGATCAGACGGAAGAGGCGTTATACGAAAATCGACGTGCGGTTGGGTGTCCTCCTCTGCAGGCTGCTCGACGGCGCATTCAGAAAAAATGTCCCCAAATCGCCGCGAAAAAGGACCATCCTCCCACTCCATGCTCAGCAACGTGCGGCCGAAACGATACCAGTCTTTGCGCGACTGAGTGGACAAAGCTGGAAGCTCTGTCCTCATCGTGTCCGCACGGCGCCACCACTTGGTCCAGTTAGACATCAAGGAGAACTTAAGTCCACCACATGTTCGTACCAGCGGCCGTAACTTGAAACGCGCTCAAGACTTCCTGCTCTGTCATGACCTTGATCCGCGGAGTTTCGTACTTAGGCTTTGGTTGGCTTTCAACCGGCATCGGAGACTGGTTCTTCCTCTGGTCCAAAACGTTTCCCTTCCTTTCGGTTATCTAGACCTCAGACGAGGTCAAACACTTCAGAGACATCAACTGGTTCACCGTCTGCTCAACGTCTCGAATTGCCTCCGTCAAGCTGACCCCATCGAAATGATCGCAAAGCTTCTCGGCAATTTCAAAAATCGTGCAAGGCTGGTCCAGTTGACCCCATACGAATGTTGCGGTGACGTTCAACAGGCAGAACTGATTGGTTTGGGTCTGAAACAAGACGCTCTCATTCTTCATGGGAGCGAAATCTACGGCGGAACTTCGAGATACTGTAACGGGCATACTGGGCATCCCACCTGGGTTGGAAATCGGCGAAAGTTTTGGCAACTGTAAATCCGGCGGACTGCCCTGTCAAGATTATCGACTAGTCGTTAGGGCTAATTCTGAACTCTTTTTTTTGATCGGGCGAATCTGCTCAAGATCAACGGCTGCCTGTAACTCCAAGTGGAGAGGAAAAACGATCTCGATCAAGAAAGGCCTTCCTCAGGTCGGTTCACAAAAACACGAGTGGACGCCTCCCCATTGACCAATCACACGCCCACGGTGTAGACATGCATCAATACGTTCCATGCCTTGGCAGCACATCTCGGAACTTCTCGTCCACGCCCTGCGCAGGGTTGCCGGTGGGGCCCTCCACGGGTTGAAGATTGCGGTCCTCTTCTATTTCTTCATTTACCTGCTGGAGCGAGCCTCTGGCGGAGCGACCAAACCGTATCGCAGCCGAGGGCTCCTGCAAGACCTGGCCTACTGGTTTTATTACCATAGTGGACTGAACCAGATCTTGTTCTTAGCTGCGTTGTTCAGCTTTCTCGGCCCGAGGCTCGCTTTCTTGCACCTCAGCATAGTCAGTCGTCTCCACCCGGTACCGCGGGCAATCCTATGGCTCCTGGTTGCTGATTTCACCAGTTATTGGGTCCATAGGCTTCAACATGCCAGCCGCTTCTTGTGGGCTTTCCACTCAACACACCACGCGCAGGAACAATTGAACTTTGCGACAACGACCCGCTTTCATCCAGTGGACCACTGCATTTCCGACATTTTGAAGTTCATCCCGCAGATGATGTTGGGGGCAAGTCCGACGAGTTGGCTCCCGCTGTACCTGATTTTGGAGTTCATCGCAAGTACGCAGCACAGCCAAATCAAATGGCGGCTGGGAACGCTGTCAAGAGTGTTGGTCACTCCGTGGTTCCACTCCTTCCACCACTCGACCGATTCGCCTCACTACAACAAAAACTTCGGGGGGCTCTTCAGTTTCTGGGACCACATCTTTGGAACCGCCGTGGACGCCACGGAGCAGCCGGCAGAGTATGGCCTGCCGAATGTCAAGATGCCCACCCTCATGAGCACCCTTGTGGTACCGTTTCGGCTGCTGCGCCAGTTGTATGCCCAACCTTCTTCGAGTGACTCACAGAGCGCCAGATCAGCGGTCGAATCGTAGAACTCTGGGACAGTCTACCCAGTCATGAGTGGCATCCTCGGTTTTGTTTCCGAAAGGCCGCAGACGATACACGTTGGCCGCCTCCGGAGGGCTCTCCGCTCTCTCGAGCAGCGCGGGCCGGACGATTACGGCGTTATCCTTGCGAACGATTTTGGGACATCACGGCTGTTCTTGGACGCAACTTCCGAGCGCGTACACTCCCCTGCAAGCAACCCACCCGCCCCAAACGAGTCGGCGACAGCAATGCTGGCGTGTTGTCTTTTGCGGGAGGAGAACCCGTCCTTTACCCCGGGCAATTCCCTGGAGTCGTCAGATGGTCGAGTTCTTTTTGCCTTCGATGGGCTGATCGACAATAGCCTAGAGCTAAATCGACAACTGCAAAAAGAGGGTTATCAGGCACAATCCAATTTGCGACTCGAGACCTTGCTCGCTGTGGTCGATCAGTGGGGACCCGACTCCCTGTCCCGAGTTACCGGAAGCTTCGCTTTCGCACAGTTGGACCTTCGGCGACGTAGTCTGATTTTGGCGCGCGACGCGTTCGGTACGAGACCGCTGTACTATTCGCAGCCAGTGGGTGGTGCGTTGTTTTTTGGATCGCAGATCAGCGCCCTTCTGGAACTCACTGGTGCCACCCCAAGAGTCAACCGCACCAGCCTCTGTCGATACTTGGCCCACAACATTATGGATCATGCTCCGGAGACCTTCTTCGCCGGGATCGCTCAGATTCCCGCCGGACATTACCTGCTGGCATCCCTCGACCGGCCAACTGAATTCTCTGTGACACGTTATCGACGTATTGCTCCTGCGCGAACGAATCTCACATTCGGAGACGCTGCCGACTGTCTGAGGGAGTTGGTCGTTGGCTCAGTGAAATCCCAGGTCGGCACCCATGAGGCCCTCGGCGCGGCCCACTCCGGAGGATTCGATTCTTCCTTCGTGATAGCAGCCTTCGAGCGCGCCCAGCCAGGTGCGCAACTGCAGTTATACACTTGTCTACCAGTTGTTAAGAATGGCAACTTCTCGCAAAGCGAGGAGGCGTGGGCAGACTTGGCAGCCTCTGGCTTCCGCTCGACCATCAACAAGGTGCGTGTCTCGGCGGAAGGTTTACCAAGAGCATTTGACGCCCTGGTTTACCTGCAAGAAGAACCATTTTCAAGTCCGGTGGTGTTCGCTCAGCTGCAACTATTTCGCGCGGCGCATGCTAATGGCGTTCGGCTGATGCTTAGCGGTCAAGGCGGCGATACGGTGTTCGCGGGTTCGACGGACCACCTCCTTCGAGGAGTGCTCTCGCATCTTCGTCGAGGCCATCTGGGCAGGGCCATTGCATCGTTGAAAGCGGGAGCTCAACTCCCGCAGGGGAGCTTCCGACAGTTGATCCACGCGACCGCTCGAACCGTACTACCTAGAGCTCTGCGTGGGCTTGCCAGGAGATTCCGTGCCTCTGCGCATCCTGAATGGCTCCACAAGGAATGGTTCGAACTTAACTTTGACGAGCCAACTTGGGATCTCGGTTTGCCTATGCTCCGGTTTGAGGACCGCAATGCCATCGCGTGCGCGATGGTGAACCGAATGCCGCTGCTTACCGTCGAGCTACAGGATTTCGTGCGGTCCCTGCCTCCGGAGTATCTAGTAACAGCAAGCCAGCCCAAGAAATCCATAGAAAGCGCAGCCATGCGTGGGATGGTTCCTGATGCGGTCCTGGCAAGGAGAGAAAGATCTGGGTTTCCTGTCCCCGTCCGAGAATGGCTTTATGAACTGGCTCCGTGGGTGGAGATGAACATCACAGAAATCGAACGCTTGCCTTTCCTTGAACAGAGCCGAGTGCGGCAGGTTTGGGAATCGGTTCAGTCGGGGAATACATCCGTGACTGCAGCGTTTTTGGTCTGGCGATGGATTTTCCTAGCGGGTTGGCTTCGCTATATGAATGTCCGTTTGGACTGATCCTGAGAGCCGGCCTGGATTTTAGAAGAGACTTTTGCCACGGCGTGGCGGTGGCCGGCGCGCTCATCCACAAATCAAGATATTTGTTGAATGTGATTCTTTCGCTTTCCGAATCGCGACCCATGTCGCGTTCGCGGAACCTTTTGGTCACGTATGCTTGCGCTTCCCGCATGGGACCGGGCATGGTTCGATTATGGTTGGTTTCGTGGTCGCGGCCCAGATAAACCGGGAGAGCCTACTGCAGAAGAAACTAAACTGCATTAGGATTCTGTCCCAGGAAGTGACATCGCAAGAATACGCTCGGATGCGGCAGCTTCCAGAAACTTCTAGCAATTATTCGAGACAGCAGCTGCCATTAAGACAGGCACGATTAGTTTAGCTTCGTTGTTTCTTGCTTTGCCGTGTTTCTAGAGCTCGGGTCGCGGCAGAACAGAATTCATCTAAGCGACTGAGTCGCTCACCGCGGGAAAGCCATTGATCCCGTAAGCGTATGAAAAAGCGCTTGGGCCGCTCAATATTTGGGAGCAGATGGAGATCCAAGAGGGAGCGGTTTTCAAGGTCTAGCCTTGCCAATAGCGTGACGTGCCTGCGCTCATTTCGCACGGGATCAATCACCCAAGCGATCGTCTTCCCCCATGTCCTGACTGAACGGGCGACAACAACCGACACAATAAACCTGCCTCGGAGTTTCAGGCGTTCTCGCCACCTTCCACCGGGTCGTATCACAGTGATCTCATTCGGAAACGATTCCGCCAACTGGGCGATCAATCGACGTCTAAACTCCTGGGTTCGTCGCCTCAGATCCACGCTGCCGAAGTCATCCGGTGCCCCATAGCCGATCAGTTCGTAGGCCTTTCTGAGACTTCCGAAACGGTCGCGATATGTGGACGGAGATGCGACCTGCTCGGAATTCTTAATCAGGGACAAAGACAATCGACTTTCGCGGGCGAGCAACGCTTTCAGATCGTCCAGCAACTCCATGTCTGTTTTTTTGATCGTTCGGGTATTGAGTATTCTCTGTGCTGCCATAAAGGTCGCAAAATCCACAAGCGGCTCGAAGGCTCCAGAGGTCAATAGCCACTCAGACTTGGGAAGCCTGATCTTGGCTGTGTATAGGCGACTCGATGTTCGCCCATAGACATGGAATCCCGCGTACTTTGGGTTTGTCAGAACTTCATTTACCGTGTGGTGAGTCCACGGTGAGTCGCCACGGTACTCCACGCCCATTGAATTGAGCTTCTGCGCTATTGCATGGATCGGCAATCCATCAGAAATCACCATCCGGTAAATCTCACGAACCACGTGTACCTCATGAGCCGGTCCCGGAACGAGTACTACCCGATCAGTCGCGAGGCTCTTTCGTTCACCAAATGCAAGGGATTGCTTTGGCTGCCTGTCAGCGGAGACTAGCGATCTCCTTAGACCGTATCCGGGCAGGCCGCCTTGCTTGAATCCGAGTCTAGCCAATCGCCGCTGACCTGAAAGGACTTTTGAACCCAGTTCCCGGCTGTACTCTCCCGCCATTACCCTCTTCAGGGCCTTCATGATTGCGCTGGGTAAGCTGCCGTCATTGGTAAACGTCTCTGCGCAATAGTGAACCGGGATGCCTGCGGATTTGCATAGGAACTCGTAATGAGCGGCCTCATCGGTGTCCTGGAAGCGGCCCCACCGACTAACGTCGTAAACCAGAACGGCTTTGTACTCAGTCTTGCCGGCGGCGACATCTTGCAGTAATTCGCAAAGGCCGCGTCGATTCCTCAGCCGCAAGCCGCTCTTCGCGGGATCGGAGTAGGTGCGGGTAATGGCAAATCCGCGAGCTTTGGCATACTGCTCGATGCTAAGTGCTTGGTTGTCGATGGAATACTGCTGATGTTCTGTGGACATGCGCAGGTACTGCGCAGCGGGAATGCGCTGATCGGCGGTCATTAGAGCCTCCAGAGAGGCCCATCGGCAGAACATCAATTAACTTGAGTTGAAAACAGAGATTTCTTGTAAGTCGCTGAAAAGGACGGTGTTTTACGACTACCGTTGATTCTGGCAGGTACGCCCGTCAATGCTCTTGGCCATCTTCCGCGCCGCCTCTAGGATTCCATTCAGATGCCGTTGTATGGCTTCGTCCTCAGGAGCTAATTCATTCAAGAGCTCACAACGGCCAATTACCACGCCGAGGCAATTGTTCAAATCGTGGGCCAGCATGCATTGCGGTGCACTGACGATTTCTAATCCGGATGTGTTGTCTCTGACACGCAACTGAAATGTCTCTACTGCAGTATTTCTCTGACCTTGAAGAAGGCTCAATTCTGGGCTACAACGATTCCGAATTTCGTTTAGACGCTCTTTTCGCAGGGCATAGCTGGCCCGGTCAGAACGAGACGGTGACTCGTTAAGATAGAAGAGACGATCCAAGCGTGAGATTTCGTCCAATTCAGCAGCGTAGCTCTCAATGGTGTCAGTTTTGCTTTCCATGTTCCCCTCGCTGTGTGGTACACCGCATGTGTGCCGCCAACCTAGAGTCCGTGCAAGTTGTTGAATACGAATAGGAATAAGAAGAGCTGTAAGTCGTTGACTGCCGACAGTTCGTCGTGGTGCCGAAAATCTCGGCAAAGAGTCATCAATAAACCTTTGAGGTCTATCATGTCGATTTCAACTACGGAGACTCCCGCTGCTCAATACCTGCGTATGTCCACTGGGCTTCAAGAATACTCCCTGGAGAATCAGTCGCAAGCCATTGCTGAGTATGCGAGGCAACACGGATTCTTTGTCGTCCAGACCTATTCGGACCCGGCACTCTCCGGGGTATTGTTTCGGAGACGAAAGGGGCTTCAGAAATTGATCCAGGACGTAGTCCGGGGCCAAGTGCCCTATAAAGCCATTCTCGTGTATGACGTGAGCCGTTGGGGACGATTTCAAGATGCAGACGAATCCGCTCATTACGAGTTTCTATGCAAGTCAGCGGGTGTCCCGGTTCACTATTGCGCAGAGACGTTTACCAATGACGGCAGTTTATCGAACGCGATCCTGAAGGCACTAAAGAGAACGATGGCAGCAGAATACAGTCGAGAATTGGGAGTGAAGGTATTGGCGGGTCAGATCCGATTAGCACGGCTTGGGTTCAGGCAAGGAGGGCCTCCTGGATACGGACTCAGGCGATTGCTTGTATCAAGAACAGGACAGCCTAGACAGCAACTTGCATCTGGCGAGCGAAAGAGCATTGCCACTGACCGCGTCATTTTAGTTCCCGGACCCTCTCATGAAGTGGAGGTCGTTCGTGAGATTTACCAAATGCATGCCTATGGTGGCTTCTCCGTGCGGGATATTGTCGAAGAACTAAACGGCAGGGGCTGCCTGTTCATAAATGGATCAAAGTGGGATTTGGACGCGGTACATAGCATTCTCGACGGCCGGAAATACTGCGGGTATAACGTCTACAACCGAACTTCAGAGCGGCTTTCATCGAAGAAGATCAATCGACCGCAATCAGAGTGGGTGGTCGTTCCCGGTACATTCCAAGCGGTGGTTGATCCTGCAACGTTCGATGCGTCTCAGAAAATCTTCAATAGACAAACTCGCCGCACCAGCAATGAGCAACTCCTGCAGCAGCTGAGGCGCCTGCTCACACGTCGGGGAAGGCTCACAGGCGGCATTATCGACAAATCCCGCGACGTAGCCTCATGTAGCACTTATGTCAGCCGCTTTGGGAGCCTCAGGGAGGCTTACAAATTGGTTGGATATGGTCTTCCCGCGCTGTTTGGACCAAAGGAAGGGCCTTCCAGAACGCGAGAAATGCAGAAAATGCTTCTTGAGAAAGTTGTGGCAATGTTTCCGGGTCGGGCGTCTATCTTGCGCCAAGGTGGAGGCGGAAACAGACCCATGTTGCGCCTTGACGGAGAGTTGCTCTCAGTTAGGGTTCTGTCATCATTCAGACCTCGCGGTACAGGACGTGTCCTCTGGCGCATGCACAAAGGGTCTGTGCAGGAGAAAATCATGACACTTCTGGCACGTCTGGACGAGAGCAATCGGAGAATTCTCGATCTTCATTTGGTTGCGAATACTGATTTAAACAAAGTGGTTTACTTGAAAAAGAACGACTTATGGTTGAAGAACGGAGTACGGCTCCGCAACCTAAAACAATTGTTGACGGCCCGCAGTTAGACGCTGCGCCAACAGCACCTCTGCAGAACTCAGTTTCACCTCCCGCTCCTCAAACGAGTAGTTCCCCCAATCCAGGGGTGTTATGCGGCAAGGTAATTCCCCTTATAGGAGGTAAACCGATGGATTCACTTCCCCAGTTGCGCCTGCTCCAGAGTCGCAGAGATATCCTGAAATCAGGTGCATTGGCTGTGGTCCCTCTCGCAATTCTCTTTCGGAATCTCGCATTGCAGGATCAGCAGCCGATGATTGCCAACGGCGGTGCCGACCGGTTCCAATTTCCTTGTTAGACAAAATGGCAGCCACAAATAACCGGCGAGTCCAAACCTCGCACCTTCGCATATCTACGATTTCAAAGGTCGCCTCGCCCGCTGCAGCACCTTTACAGGCATGGGCACCGACAATAAAGGAAATCGGATCGCATTCGGCAGTCCCACAACCGGTTACAGTGTGATGACCTCATGAATGAAGAACACCGCGGGCGGTTCTTCATGTGTCATTCATGTGTCTCGCATTTGGTGGGCACGGTGAAACAAAAGCTTGCGCCGCGCGGATAGGTGTCGGCAGCCCACAAGCGGCCCCCGTGCGATTCAACAATGGAGCGGCTGATCCGCAGGCCCATGCCTGTGCCGTGAATCTTGGTCGTAAAGAACGCATTAAAGATCTGGTCCGCCTGCTGCGCAGGAAGCCCCACGCCAGTATCGCTGACCGAGATCAGTACCTGACCTTCCTCACCGAGATGCGACTTGATGGTGAGCTCACGCGTTCCATCCACATCCTTCATCGCATCGATGCTGTTCATCATGAGGTTCATCATCACCTGCTGCAATTGCACGCGATCTCCCAGGACATGGGGAAGATCTTCCGCCAGCTCTGTTCGAACTGATATAGAGTGCCGAGATGCCTCGTCCCCCAGGAGGACGATCATCTCTCGAGCAACTTCGTTCACGTTAAGCAACTCCCGTTGCGGAGTAACCTTCTTGAAGAGCAGGCGGACCCGGTTGATGATTTCCGACGCACGCTTTGCGTCTTTGACAATTCTCCACGCAGCCTCGCGCGCCTCTTTCAGGTCGGGTTCATCGCGCGTAAGCCATCGCACGCAGGTATTGGCGTCTGTGACTACTGCGGCTATCGGTTGTTTCACTTCGTGCGCCAGAGAGGCAGTAAACTCTCCCATGGTAGTCAGCCGGCTGGCGTGCGCGAGATCCGTCTGCGCCTGACGCAGCGCTTCCTCGGCGCGTTTGCGTTCGGTCATGTCCCGCGCCAGCTTCGATGCCCCAACCACCCGGCCCGATGCATCCTTCATCGGGGAAATCGTCAGGGAAACGTCGAGCAGGCTGCCATCCTTGCGCAGGCGCACCGTCTCGAAGTGGTCGACCCGCTCGCCGCGCGTGAGCCGCTCAAGAATCGTTCTTTCTTCGTCACGTCGCTCAGGAGGAATAATCATTCTGATGTTCTGGCCAACCGCTTCTTCCGCAGCGTAACCGAACAGTCGTTCTGCGCCCTTATTCCAACTGGTAATGACTCCATTCAGACTTTTGCTCACAATTGCATCGTGCGACGATTCCACAATCGCAGCCAGCAAACAGGTCGCCTGCTCTGCCCGCTTGCGCTCGGTGATGTCCGTCGAACTACCGACAAATTGGACTAAATCGCCGGATGCGTTCAAAACAGGATGGCCGACGGTGTGGAGGTGTTTGGTTGTGGCGTCCGGGAGAACGATTCGGAATTGCACCTCGTAATCCGACTTTCGGTCGATTGCTCGGTCCATTGCCATTTTCAACTTGGCTCGATCCTCCGGATGAGTGCGCTGCAGAAGTTGTTCAAAAGCAGGCGGGCCATTTTCTGGATCGAAGCCATAAATCCGGTACCATTCCTCGGACAGATGCACGGCGTCTCCCCCCGCTACTCGCCAGGCCCAACTCCCTGTGTGCATGAGCTTCTGCGCTTCCGCCAGATAACCCTCGCTCCGCCGCAGCGCTTCTTCCGCCTGTTTGCGCTCGGTGATGTCGCGGACGGCACCGGAGACAAGCGTACCCTCCTCCGTCTCCAGGGGACTGAGGCTGATCTCCACGGGAAACTCCGTGCCGTCTTTTCGCCGTCCATACAGCTGCAGACCCGCACCCATCGGCCGCACCCGAGGCTGGGCGAAGAACCCCGTGCGGTGTTTGGGGTGTCGGCCCCGAAATCGTTCCGGCACCAAAATTTCGATCTCCTGGCCCAAGAGTTCTTCTCGCTGGTACCCAAATAGCCGCTCCACTTGTGCATTGACCAATACGATCTTGCCCTGCCGATTCATCACGATCATCGCATCCGGAGCGGATTCCAGAAGCCCACGGAATTTCTGCTCGGCTTGCCTGCGCTCGGTGACATCCATCGAGCTGCCCACGAATTGCACTAACTCCCCGGATGAGTTCAAAACAGGATGGCCGACGGTGTGGATATATTTGACCGTGCCGCCCGGAAGAAGGAGTCGCACTTCCACTTCGTAATCCGACTTTTCGCGGATTGCTCGATCGGTTGCCTCTTGCCAGTTGACTCGATCATCCGGATGAATGCGCTGCAGCCGTTCTTTCCAAACCGAAATGCCCTCTTCCGGATCGAAGCCATATAGGCGGTACCATTCCTCGGAGAGATGTAAGGCCACGTCTCCTGCCAGCCGCCAGGCCCAACTCCCAGTGTGGGTGAGCCTCTGCGCCTCTGCCAAGTAAGCCTCGCTTCGCTGCAGCTTCTCTTCCTGTAGTTCCAAGGTCTGGGCAGCGAATCGCCTATCCATCCAGGATGTCAGCAGAGCCAACCCGAGGACGATAAAGGTGACGGCGGCAATTCCGGCGGTGCCAAGTGTGGAGATGTTTACGGCGTGAGACAGGTCCGCTGGCCTGCCTGAGGGCATGAAACTGGCGGCGGCCATCCCGGTGTAATGCATAGCGGAGATCCCAGCACCCATCACGGCGGCTCCGGCCAACTTTTCCCAGCCGATCCCCGTTTTCTCCTCTCGCAAGTGAAACGCAATCCACAGGGCGGCGAGAGAAATCAGAACCGCGAACACGACGGACAGGATGACCAGAAAGGAATTAAAGTGGCACATGGCCGGTAAACGCATGGCGACCATGCCGATGTAATGCATACTCGCAATACCCACGCCCATCAGGACACTTCCGGCGACCGCTCGGGATACACCCATTTTCTGTCGGCTCACCATATACAGCGCAATCACCGACGCGAGAATGGCCGCTAACAGTGACAGCAGAACGGTCGGCAAGTGGTAGGCCACGGGAATCGGCAGGATGAACGCCAGCATCCCAATGTAGTGCATGGACCAAATGCCAGTCCCCATCGCACCGGCGCCGCCCAGCAACCAAACCGCGCGAGTCCAACCACCCGTGGCCGTTACGCGACCTGCAAGATCTAGAGCAGCGTACGAGGCAAACATGGCGATCAACACCGAAAGTGCCACGAGCGCGTAGTTGTACGAGCCAATTAAGTTCATCGCAGCCATGTGACTCGCTCAATCAGATCAACCGGTCTTGGGACATTGCCAATGGCTCGGTGGGTATCGTCATTGGCGCAGGCGTATCCCATACTTACCGCCTTACGGCAGCAAATTTAGCTCACCGCGGTTAAGATTAACAAGCCCGACTTCGGACTGCCAAAAGCGATAAACTCGTTACAGGAAAATCCATGACAGCCGATCAGAGAAACCAACCGACCAACGACGAGCATCCCGGACACATCACGCGGCGCGACTTTGCAGCCCTTTTGGTGGGTGCGGGCCTGGCTGCGACGGTACAGTCGGCAGCGGCAGCGGGCCTTGAAGTGGCCGAGACTGACGTCGAGATCAAGACTCCGGATGGAACGTGCGTCACCGCATTCATTCGTCCGAAAACCGGTTCCCATCCGGGAGTATTGATCTGGCCCGACGCATTCGGCTTGCGGCCCTCTATGCGCGCCCTTGCGAGGCGTATCGCCACTGAGGGTGACGGATACTCCGTTCTCGTGCCTAATCCCTTTTACCGTGTGTCCAAAGCTCCTTTCACGGATGCCTCCACCTTCAACTTTCAGAATGCCGAGGATATGGCGAAGCTCCGGCCGCTGATGGCGTCGGTGAACGCGGCCGGCAATGCCGAAAAAGATGCGACCGCCTACGTTGCCTTCCTCGATGCGCAAAAAGAAGTGAACAAGGCAAAGAAGATCGGAACCCAGGGTTATTGCATGGGCGGGGCGCTGGTTGTGAGGACCGCCGCGTCCTTGCCCGATCGCATTGGTGCAGGCGCATCTTTCCACGGCGGAGGCCTGGTGACCGATAAACCCGATAGCCCGCATCTGCTCGCGCCGAAGATCAAGGCACGAATGTATTTCGGGATCGCGTCGAATGACGACGAGCGTCAGCCGGATGCCAAAGATAAGCTGAAGGAGGCCTTTGCAGCCGCCAAGGTTTCCGCCGAAATCGAAGTGTATTCAGCCTTGCATGGCTGGTGCGTGTCGGATATGCCCATCCGCGACGGCGTGCCCATCTATAACAAGGCCGAAGCCGAGCGTGCCTGGCTGAAACTCGTCGCCTTATATAAAGTGGCTCTGGCATAGCCGATACCCGATCCAGCCTCGGGCGACTAAGGCATCAAGCGCCCGATCAATCATGCAACTGGCTGTACTGCTCATAGCCCCATCGCAAAGCATAGAGTGCGATCAAGAAACCGGTCCATTAGACGCAGCAATTCCATCTCGCCGTAAATCTCAACCGGGCCGCGTTTGAAGGCCTGGCGCTCCAGAAATTCCCAGAGATGTTTCTTAATTACGGCAATTGCCCAGCAGAAGTCGGAGAGCGTTACCCCTTGAGACGCGCGGCGCTCACTTAGTTCAAAAAAACGCTGCTCGATGTCATCGCCCGTCTTCGTAAGCAGCCACTCACTCAGGTCCTGCAAGATTTCCTCGATTTGTCGCCGCAATTCGTCGACCGGAACGAATAATAAGGATATGGTGGCCAGGAAGGGACTTGAACCGCCGGCGCCAGCCTTTTCAGAGCTAAATTAAACTGTAGTTTCAAAGACTTGAGGGGTTTGGGTGGGCTGCGTAAGTATTTGAGAGGTCGTAAGAGAGATATCGATCTTGGGTGGAGTTCTTGGGTATGGGGATATGTTTCGGTGAATTCTCAAGAGGCGCTCACTGGCAGCAAAAAATTAAGAAACCGCCGATGCGGAAGGTGTTCGTACTGTGTCACCGCCGTGAAAGAACGGCCCATACACGACTTTAAAGGACTTACAAGAGGCGGACGACCTCTAAGTCGTTGGAAATTACCGGTAGCGGGAGCATAACCGTAGCGTAATCCGTAGTGCGGAGCAGCCGAACTGAGCGCCGGATCCAGGCCTCTGCCGTGACAGTTCTAACAGCAATGGCGGAGAGAATGAGAACGAGTAGTGCCAAATTGCAGACGGTTAAAGCCTTTGTCACATTTCCGGGTAAGCCCAGTGGGCCCTACTAGCAGTCGTTTGCAGGCACTTGGACGGGCATGGATGCGGGGGTTACGTCACAAGTCACGTCACAAGAATTAGGCCGCACAACTTTGGCCTAGTTCCTGGCATCCGCTCAGAATCGCTTTCACCGTGGCTGCAATCGTTTCGACAGCCTCTAGCAGCATGGTGGGAGTGACCTTGTAGGCCGCTAGGTAGAAGTCCGAAGGGGATTGAATCCCGAAGTAAGAACCCACGACGTAGGCCGTAGCCTCAGCCTCTAGTTCCCGCTGTTGCTTGTCGATCTCCTTACCCTCTCGCGTAGTAATCCGCTTGCCGTCAGCCGTGAAGTGCAACAGCGAATGCGCGATCTCGTGTGCCAAAGTCGCCGCTTGCGTGGTTATGTCCGTTTCGCTCGTCCTGATCTCGACTTCCGTTCCCTTGGATGTGCCTGCCGCGCCATTGAGCGAGCATTTTTCGACAAACCGGACGGTGATGCCTCGCGATTCCGCGAATCGTAGCAATCGGCTCAGCATGTCCGCGCCACGTTCGCCCATGGACTTGGTAGGCAGCTCAGGCAGTGGCGTCCCATCGGTCTGGGAGATATCGAACACGTTCACGACCTTGAACCAGATACGCTGGACTTCGTTCTTCCCTCGCTGTACCGTCTGCCGTTTGTCCTTGAAGGACATCGGGGCGAGAATCGCGATTCCCTTCTCCCCTTTGCGGACGTAACGTCCACACTTCAGCCAGGTGTGAAAACCTCCTACGAAGCTCGCGTCTGGTTTCTGTCGCCAGATCAGCATCTGGTTGTGCCAGGAGTAATCCCAGAATGCAGCAGAGGTTCTTAGGTAATCTCGAAACAGCTGTGACTGTCGTGCGGCATCGGTTTCCTGTGCGAGTTGTTCAATCGTGGGTCTAATGCTGGAGTTGAGCTCGGTTGCTTTGTTTTCCATGGTGCCCTCCTGCCGATGTCGAAGGGCAATCGCCGCACCATCGCGTTTTCGCAATCGAATGTGTGAGTTGAGTTAGATGCCGCGAGAATTTCCGGGGAGTTTAAGCTTATCGCTCGGGGGGTGGCCGAGAGTGACCGTGGGCCCCTCGCGGACGAAAATTTTAGATTTTTGGAAATTCGGGTAGGGAGCCTTTCAGTTAAAGAAACGCTGGTATAGGGTCATCCCTTTGAGGGGAGACAAGGGAAAGAGATGGTCCCAGAGACACCCCCCTAGGTGTGAAATCGTATTGGACAGGGAATGGGACTCTCACGATCGCTGGCCGAAGCCTATTTTCTTTCCTTCAATAATAACTGGCACTTACTCGCCG
>Ga0075030_100002201_pt1 | contig 17697 bp, 20 predicted proteins | sample LitLauG_LLR_2012_FD_71393 | JGI IMG/M metagenome (GOLD analysis project Ga0075030, IMG submission 71393) | Freshwater sediment microbial communities from Pennsylvania, USA - Little Laurel Run_MetaG_LLR_2012 | ecosystem: Environmental > Aquatic > Freshwater > Creek > Sediment | place: USA... | reverse complement strand
TCATCGCGGGCGCAGCGATGGCCTTCAGTTCGGTCTTCGTCGTATCCAACAGCCTACGACTCCGCAGATTCCGACCATGGGCGTCGACATGACGGCCCTGGACCGCCAGGGCGAGCCGGGGCGTCGCCTCCTCGGACGTTCCACGAGCACTATCACCTAACCCACACCCCAGTGGTGGGCCGCCTGGGCATCGAACCCAGAACCCGCGGATTAAAAGTCCGCTGCTCTGCCAATTGAGCTAACGGCCCAGGCGTCTTGAGAGTACTTGACGGGCAGCATGCCGTGGGGAGGCAGACCACGCCTGGACCGACACCTTCCCAGGACGCTCCGCAGAGCCCCCTCACGCTGCTCAGCGGAGTCGAGCGCCACTCTTGGGCGCAACGTCGAGATCGAGCTGGATTGCCAGGTCAGGGCGGCCAACTGCACTGCGCGCATGGACCAGCGCCCCGCTCTCAATGTGGCCCCGAACCTCACCAAACGGGCAGCCGTCCTCCAACGTGGCTGTCACAACCAGGACTGGGGTCGACGGGTGGCCGATTAGCCTGGCCCGGGCAGCCTGGACTCCTCGGTAGCCGGCCACCTCGTCCGCCACCGCATCGGTGAGGGCGTCTGCCACCACTAATGTCCTCCCGGGTGGCCCGTCCGTAGCGACCACCAGGTCAGCGACGCGGTCAGTGGAGGCAAGAATGGCGAGCAGCCAGCGCAAGGCGAGGAGCGCAACCAGTACGGCGATGATGGCGACCACGATCCAGAACCAGTTCCCGTGGCGCCCCACGAAACCCGGGATCCGGTTGTCGGTGAGGTTCAGCTGGGCCCGGGCTGTACCGAACGCCCCCCAGGACAGGGCCGCCAGCAGCCCTCCCCCGACAACCATGATGACGGCGACCACCAGGAGCACGACACGGTTCGTGCGGTCGGCATGCATCAGGACTTCCTGGGTGTGATCGTCAGCGCCACCGTGGGCGCTGCCACCAGGTCGAGGGAGTCCAGGCGCTCCTTCGCGGCGGTCTCCACCCGGTCACGCAGGTCCGGCGCGACCACCCGCGCGGTGTCCATCGCGCCGACGCGCAGCTTCAGGCGGCGCGCGGACGCGCTCGCGTCGGTAGTGCGCACACCGCTCACCCGCTGCACGGCCAACCGGACGGCGGCGGCGACACCGTGGCGGCTGAACGCAGTGTCCACCGCGGCCGTCGACGACGCCAGCGGCGTGACCTGCAGTCGCGTGGGTCGGGTCGGTCGCAGCTCGACGACGAGCAGGACCAGGCCAAGGACGACAAGAGCCCCCGCGGCGATCCGCACGCCCGGTGCGGTCCAGGCGGTGCTCTGGGCGCGGGCGTACACGGTCGGCCAGTGCACCACGACGGGCGCCTTGTGGAGCCGGAAGGCGACGACCTCGATGACGACGATGACGGCGGCCGCCGCCACCAGGATCGCGAGCACGGCCGCCAGCAGCCGGTTGACGAGGCGTCGGGTCATCACTCACCGCACCCGGGACCCGGAGGGCGCGTGGACGAGCTCGGTGACGGTAACGCCGATGTCGGTGACCTTGAGACCGCACGTGGCTGCGACAACGTCGATGACGCGCTCGCGGACCGCCTCCGCCACAGCCCCCACCGGTGCCGGCCATGCCACAGCAAGCTCGAGGCGCAGCACCGCCGTGTCCCCGCTCACCTCGACGCGGGCGCGCGGCAGCCGGACGTCGCCACCTCGTCGCGGCCGACCCCCGACGTCGTCGACCTGCAGGGCCGTCCAGGCCGCAGTCCGCTCCACGACCCGGTCCGCGATGACCACCTGCCCGCTGGGTAGACCCGTGGCATCGTCGGTCGGCCGCGTCGCGGCTGGGGGCATCAACAGGCTCATCGGTCGCTACGACGGCCCGACAGGTAGGCGCTGAGGTCGATGTCACCATCGAGCACCTTCGCCACGACGAACCCGATGATCCCGAACAGCCCGACCACCAGCATCTGGCCGAAGCTGCCGAACGCGGCGGCCAGGCCCAGTACCAGGCCGACGATGGTGCCGAAAATGGTGCGTGTCATGGTCATCTCCACGGGTGGGCGGGCGGCCGGCGCGAAAGCAGGGTGTATCGGGTGGTCCAGGTGGGCAGGCCGCGCCGGGCGCGGTTCAGCCACCGCTGGTGCCACGCCGTGTAGGGCACGACCACCACGCGGCGACGCGGGGCGGGCGCAGCGTCGAAAGCCGCCAGCCCGGCGATGAACACCGCGGCGTCCCCACCCCGGTCGGGGTGATGCGCCCGGATGAAGTCGCGCCGCGCCAGCAACGGCGGGTCCTCAGCCATCGACGCTGCCCACGCCGGCGAGCGGCGCCACCACGTCACCCAGCACCAGCTGGACGGTCCGGTCGCCCACCAGTGGGGCCACGGCGAGGCGCACCTGCGTCGCCCACGTGGACGCCGGCACGCCCCACCGGCCGCGGACCGCGACGACGACGCAGTCCGTGTCCACGCGGACGCCGTCGACGACCCGGCCCGGCAGGTAGGTAACGACCGGGTTCTCCTTCGGCGAGCACAGCCCGTCCACGCCGGGACAGGCAGCCACGGCCTGGGCCACCGCGTCCACGTCGACGCCGTCGACGACGGCGTCAGCCTGCGGTGCGGTCATGACAGGCGGGGTTCCGGCTCCGGCTCCTCGTCGTGCGGGAGGTACACGTCGCCCACGTTGACGTTGACCTCGACGACCTCCAGGGCGGTCATCTGCTCGACCGCTGCCTTGACGTTGCGCTGGATGCCCTGGCCGATGTCGGCGATGCTGACGCCGTACTCCACGACGATGTCGACGTCGATGGCCGCCTGGGTCTCCCCCACCTCGACCGCGACGCCCTGGGCCACGTTGGGCCCGGAGCTGCCGGGGATCCGGCTGCGGATCGACCCCAGCGCCCGGCTGCTGCTGGAGGAGCCCATGGCGTGGACACCGGGCACCTCCCGGCACGCCATGCCAGCGATCTTCTGCACGACGCTCTGAGCCACGGTGATCTTCCCCTCGTCGGTGGTGAGCCGGCTGAGCGAGGTCGACGGGGTGGTCGGTTCGGGGGTAGCGGTGGGCTGGGTCATCAGCGGCCCGCCTCCTGTCCTAGGGGTCCGATGGGGGTCGACAGTCACCTACCCCCGCCATCGGCACGCTACTCCCGATCCGCGGGACCGTCGGAGGAGTCCCACGATTCGCCTGAACCTCACCGTCTTTCCCCCTCGCGGCCACGACACCGCAGGCCGGCCAGCCCCGGATGTCCGGTCACGGCTGTCCCCGCAGCGGACGGCCAGCGCGGACCTCGTGGACGCGCACGCGGGCGCGCTGCACTGGGCGATGGCCGGCACGGTCCTGCTCGCGGCCGCCCGGCACGCGACGCTGCCGTCGCGCGACCTTGCCGCCGCGCGTGCAGCTCCCGGGACAGCTGAGGATCGACCCGGTCGCGGTAGCCCTGCCGCTCGGGCTGCTCACGCAGGGGGACGGCTGGCGCATCGACAGCACGCGGGCCTGGCTACGCATGGTCACCGACGCCCTGATCGCGTTCATCGCCCTGGTCAGCGCGGTCAGCGTTCGCCTCGCGGGTCGTCGTCGTCATCCTCCACAAAGCTGACAAGGAGGTCGGCAGCGCCGCCCGCCTGCTGGCGGCGGGGTGGCCATCTGGCTGATCAACATCCTGGCGTTCGGCCTGTGGTTCTGGGACCTGGACCAGAGCGGGGCCGTGCAGCGGGCGGCCGATACCGACCGGCCGCCCGCGCTCCTGTTCCCTGACATGGGCAACCCGAAGGGTGTCCGCACCGGCTGGCACCCCGTGCTGCAGGACTACCTGCAGATGTCGCGGGGTGGCTGCGGCCGCAGTTCGGGTCAGGCAGCGGTGGTGCGGCCCGCGGCCTCGGTGCCGGACCACCGAACGCCTAGGTGGCAACAAAGCGTGCAGCAGGTGAACGACGCTGGAGTAGTCGGACGAACTACTCACAAACTCGTGGCATCCCTGTCGCGGATCGGCCCCCCGTCGCAAGCCCGGTCAGACATGGGGGGCGCTTCCGCGCGTCCCACCGAATCGTCGCGAGCCGCGGCACACGACTTTCGGCGGAAATGTAGATCAGCTACCGCGCGGCGTCCGCCCCTTCCTAGGATGACCACGTCGGCCCCGATCAGCGACACCTACCGCCTTTGAAGGGTTACACCCCGATGGCTCGTGTGCTGGGGACGACTCAGATGGGCATGTCGACGAACGGCGAGGCCGCCTGCGCGTCGGCGTCAATGAGCCGCTCGGCGTCCAGCCGGTCCATCCGGTCGGCCTCTGCGCGCACCAGCAGCGGCAGCAGCCCCACGTCGCCCGCGGTGGCAATACCGGTCACCTCGGGGTGCGACAGCACCCAGCTCAGCGCCGCGCGCACCGCTGGCAGGGTGTGGAACGGCTCGTACCAGGTGGCGTAGTCCCCGTGCGCCCCTCCGCCGGGCCAGTTCCGCCGGGCGAGGGTCTTGATCGTCATCAGGCCCGCGTCCTGGTGGCTCACCTCGGCGGCCAGCGCGGCAAACGCATCCCGGAACCCCCGGTCGCGGGCCAGCACCGGGTTGAGCGGGGTCAGCACGGTGTCGAACGGGTAGCGGCGTAGCGCGTCGAGGTGGGTGGCCGCTGCGGCCACCCCGTGGCCGGTGATCCCGATCGCAGACACCAGACCCTCCGCGCGGGCCCGCGTCAGCGCCTCTAGCGCCCCGCCCGGCGCGAGCACCTGGTCCAGGTGCTCGCGGTCGCAGACCGCGTGGATCTGGACCAGGTCCAGGTGGTCGGTGCGCAGCAGCCGCAGGGAGCGCTGCAGGTCGGCCCAGGCCCCGTCCCGGTCGCGCTGCTCGGTCTTGGACGCGAGGAAGATGCGGTCCCGCACGGCCGCGACGAACGGCCCCATCAGCTCCTCGGACCGCCCGTAGCTGGACGCGGTGTCGAAGTGGTTGATGCCCGCGTCCAACGCCGCGTACAGGGAGCGCTCGGCGGTGGCCTGGTCGACCTCGGACAACGACGCGGCCCCGTAGATGAGCACCGAGCTGTCGTGCCCGGTTCGCCCGAGCCTGCGCTGCTCCATGCGGCCTCCCGCTCCCGTCCCGCCGGTCCCCCTGCCCCAGCATGCCCCGGTGCGGCCCGGTATGCGCCCAGCGAGGCAGGCGTGGCGGGCGTGGACCGCCCGCGGCACCCACGCGGATAAGCCGAACGGCGGGTGCCCCAGGCAGCTTCCCGGAGCACCCGCCGTTGGGTGACGCTGCTGCTAGTGCGCGGCTTCGTAGGCGGTACGCACGCTGGCCGGGATCGGCCCGCGCGACGGCACGCTCATCCCCTGCTCGGACGCCCAGGCGCGCATCTGCGCGGCGGACGGGCCGGAGCTGGACTTCTTCGCCGCCGCCTTGCGGGGCGGACGCGCGGTCGAGGTCGCGCGCGTGGCGCGCTTGGCCGGTGCGGCCTTGCTCGCCCGTGCTGACTTGGCCGCGGGTGCCTTCGCCGCCGGGGCGGCCGGGGCCGGCGCCGGGGTGTCGTTGACGACCGCCAGCTTGACGTTGAACAAGGAGCCGACAACGGTGAGTACCGCGTCCAGCAGCTCCGACGGTTCCTTCGGTGCCTTCACGTGACCTCTGTTCCCCTGCCCGTACGGGCAGTTGTGGCGACCGAGTTTCGGCCTCTTGGGAACAAGAGTAGTGGACAAACCGTGAAACACCGGTTTCGGGACGTTGCGGGGGACGTCGCACCGACCTGCGCGCTCCGGTGCGCCGCCTTGCGGGTCACCCCGCGCTGGGCTCGGGAACCGTTGCCAGCACGTCGGTCAGCGCCGCCACCAGGGCCCTCGCGGCCGCGGGGTCCAGCTCGACCGCGACCCGCGCGCCGGGCCCTTTCGCCGGGTTCAGGAAGTCGATATTCACCGTGTGCTCGTACTGGGCGTGCACGGGGTGGTCGTAGTACACGCTCGCCGACGCCAGCGGGAACCACCCGGTGGCCCCCTTGCCGGACCCGGCCACGTCGATCCGCTCGGTGTAGTAGGTGCACATGGGCATCTCCCCCGCTCAGCTCAGCGTGCGGTCGTAGAAGTCGTGCACCAGCTCCCAGCCGGCGACCGCCGCCGCCTGGCGGTAGCTCGGCCGGTCCGCTGCGAAGAACCCGTGCCCGGCGTCGTCCAGGGTGTGGAACTCATGCGGCTTGCCCAGGCGCTCCAGCTCCGCGGCCAGCACCGCCGTCTCCGCTGGGGAGGGGTGGCTGTCCTGCACCCCGAACAGCCCGAGCAGCGGGCAGGACAGATCGCCGGCCCGCCCCAGCAGCGGCCGGGCCTTCAGCGGGAACTCCGCCGGCGGCTCGTTCACGATGAACGCCCCGTAGCAGTCCACCGCCGCGTCCAGCGGCAGGCTGACCGCGGACAGGAACGACTGGCGGCCGCCGGAGCAGAACCCGATGACGCCGACCTTGCCGTTGGCCCCGGGCAGCGAGCGCAGGTGCGCCGCCGCCCCGTCGACGTCGGTGACGACCCGCTCGTCGGGCACCCCACCGGCGGCCCGCACCGCTGCGGCGGCGTCGTCGGGGCTCGCGCCGGGTGCGTCGCGGGAGTACAGGTTCACCAGCAGCGCGGAGTATCCCCAGGTCGCCAGGCGCCGGGTGATCTCCTTGGTGCCGTAGTCGTAGCCGGGCAGGTGGTGGATCACCACCACGCCGCCCCCGCGCGGCGACGCGGGCGTCGCGAGGTACCCCTCGATCGGGGTGCCGTCGCCGGAGCCGAACGTGATGGTGCCGGCGGTGATCGTGTCGTCCGGTGTCGTGGTCACGGTCGCGATTGTGGCAAACCCCCGCCCGCTGCGCCGGTCGGGCTCCCCGGCTCCGCCCGGCCCCGTCGAAACCCGCAGGCTCCGTGTGGCGCGGCCGCGCGACGGCTCAGTTGGCCAGCACGAGGTCGGGTGCGGACTCCTGGCGGGCGACGGTCCGCCGCCCGGCGATCAGCCAGCCGACGAAACCGAGCACGATCGCGACCAGCACGCCGAGGTTCGCGAACTCCCAGGACCCGGTCTTGCCGCCCAGCCCGACCGGGCCCAGCAGGTAGCCCTGCCAGGACAGCCAGCCGGCGCTGGGGTCGGAGTTGGTGACCAGGCCCCAGCCCACGGCGGTGGCGACGACGAGGACCAGCACGGCCGGCCAGGTCACCCAGCCGTAGCGCCCGCGCGCGTCGTACAGCTCGGCGTCGGCGAACGGGCGTCGGCGCAGCACCATGTCGGCGAGGAAGATCCCGCACCACGCGGCGATCGGCACCCCCAAGGTGACCAGGAAGGCCTCGAAGACCAGGACGAAGGACGAGGCGAAGAACACCACGTAGACGGTGCCGATCACCATCAGGACCGCGTCGACGCCGGCCGCGACCGGGCGGCGCACCGGCAGTCCCAGGGTCAGCAGCGCCAGCCCGGAGGAGTAGATGTCCAGGACCGCGCCGCCGACCAGGCCGAGGATGGCGACGAGCAGGAACGGCAGCAGGTACCAGGTGGGCAGGATGGTGGTCAGCGCCCCGATGGGGTCGGCGCCGATCGCGGCGCTCAGCGCCGACGACGACCCGGCGAGCAGCAGCCCGTAGCCCAGCAGGATCACCGGTGCCACGCTCGCGCCGAACGTCGTCCAGCCGACGACGGCCGGCCCGGAGGAGTTGCGGGGCAGGTAGCGGGAGTAGTCCGCAGCGGTGTTCACCCAGCCCAGGCCGAACCCGGTGACCACGAACACGGTCGCACCGACCACGTGCTGGAAGCTGCCGGACGGCAGCGCGGTGACGGTGTGCCAGTGGATGTGGGACACCGTCAGCGCGATGTAGCCGACGGTGAGCACCGCGGTGGCCACGGTGATGACGGTCTGCATCCGCATGATGACGTCGAAACCGAGGATGCCGCCGCCGGCCACCAGCGCGAGGACCACGACGAGGGCGAGCACCTTGACCCCGGTGCCGTTGCCCAGGTGGGGGAACAGCCGGTGGGTGACGGTGGCGGCGGCGAGGCTGGCCAGGGAGACCAGCACGATCTCCCAGCCGACCAGCAGCACCCACGACAGCGCCGTCGGTCCGGCGTTGCCACGCACCCCGAACGCCCCGCGGGACAGCACCATCGTGGGCGCCGACCCGCGCTTGCCGGCCAGAGAGACGAACCCCACCAGCAGGAACGAGGCGATGATGCCGACCAGCCCGGCGACGCTCGCCTGCCACAGCGACACCCCGAACCCGAGGACGAACGCGCCGTAGGGGACGCCGAGGACGGAGACGTTCGCCGCGCACCACGGCCAGAAGAGGCTGCGCGGGGTGCCCTTGCGCTCCTTCTCGGCGATGACGTTGATGCCGTTGAGCTCGACGGTGAGCCCCCCGGCGACGGGGGCTGCGGCGGTGGGGACGTCGTGGACGGTCATGGCTACCCCTCCCGGGGGACCCGGTCGCTCCGGTGCCCGTGGCGCGCGGACGGCTGCCCGTGCAGGGCAGCAGTCTGCCGTCCCGTCCGTGCGGCGCGCAGCCCGGGCACGCGTCGGCGCGCCCGGGGGCCACCCGCGCCGCGAGGTAGCGTCGTGCGCGTGCCCGTCCCGCTCACCCTGGCGCTGACGCGGCTGGTCGCCCACGCGAGCCGGCTGGCGGGGCGGGGCTCGGGGGCGACCCTGCCCGGGGCGCTCGCGCAGCGGCTGGACCCGGGGCTGGCGGGGCTCCTGGCGTCCCGCCTGCCGGGCGGCACGGTGCTCGTCACCGGGACGAACGGCAAGACCACCACCACGAAGATGCTGGCCGCGGTGCTCGCCGCACACGGGCAGCGGGTGGTCACCAACACCAGCGGCGCGAACCTGGCCACCGGGGTGACCGCGGCGCTGGTCGCCGACGCGGACCTGCGGGGTCGGCCGCGGGCCAGCATGGGGCTGTTCGAGGTGGACGAGGCGGCGCTGCCCGCGGTGGCCGCGGCGCTGCGCCCGCGCTGCGTGGTGGTCCTCAACCTCTTCCGCGACCAGCTGGACCGCTACGGGGAGCTGGACACCCTCGCGGCGACGCTGGCGCGCGGGGTCGCGGCGTGCACCGCCACGGTGGTGCTGAACGCCGACGACCCGCGCATCGCCGCACTGGCCGACGCCGCGGCGCCGGGCACGCGGGTCACCACCTTCGGCCTGGAGGTGCCCGCGGCGTCCGGCTCGTCGCAGGGCACGGCGGGTCGCACGACCGAGGACGCCCAACGGGTGGCGCCGGGGGACGCCGACCGGTGCCCGCGCTGCCAGGGCCGGCTCGTGGTCAGCCGCTCCTACTACGCCCACCTGGGGCACTACGCGTGCCCGAACGGGGACCTGACCCGCCCCTCCCCCGACGTCGCCGTCACCGCCCTCGGACCGGCGACCACTGCAGGCTCGACGTTCCGGGTGGCCAGCGGCGACACCGAACTCGACGTCGCCATCGCGCTGCCCGGCACCTACAACGTGTACAACGCCGCCGCGGCGCTCGCCGCGGCGGCGGCGTTGGGCGTCGCGCCGGACACCGCGGTCACCGCGCTGCGCACGGTGTCAGCGGCGTTCGGCCGTTTCGAGCGGGTGGAGGTGGCGGGGCGGACCCTGTACCTGCTGCTGGTGAAGAACCCCGCGGGCCTCGGGCAGGTGCTGGCCACGTTCCTGCACGGCGCCGAGCGCCCGCACGTGCTGCTCGCCGTCAACGACGCCGCCGCCGACGGCCGTGACGTCTCCTGGCTGTGGGATGTCGACCTGGCCGGTCTGGCCGCGACCGACCCGGTGGTCCTCACCGCGGGCAGCCGGGGACTGGACATGGCGCTGCGCCTGAAGTACGACCAGATCCCCGCACGAGCACAGCCGTCGCTGCGCGCGGCGTTGGACACCCTGCTCGCCGAGCTGCCCGAGGGCGGCACCGGCTACGTACTGCCCACCTACACCGCGATGCTGGCGCTGCGCGCCCTGCTCGGGCAGCGCACCCCCACCCGGGGCGAGGCCGCGCCGGCGGTGTCCCGGTGAATCCCCGCACGCGGGGAGCGAGGGGGTCGGCGTGGGCGTGAGGCTGACGATCGCCCACCTGTACCCCCGGGAGATGAACCTCTACGGCGACGCGGGCAACATCCGCGCGCTGGTGCAGCGGCTGCGCTGGCGGGGCCACGACGCCGAGGTGGCGGCCGTGGAGGTGGGCGAGCCGTTCGACCTGGCCGGTGCGGACCTGGTGTTCGGCAGCGGCGGCCAGGACTCCGGGCAGGCGATCGTCGGCCCGGACCTGCTGGCCCGGGGCGACGAGCTGCGGGCCGCGGTCGCCGCCGGGGTGCCTGTGCTCGCGATCTGCGGGCTGTTCCAGCTGTTCGGCCACGGCTACACCCCGCTCGGTGGGGGGCGGATCCCCGGCATCGGGGTGTTCGACGTGGACAGCGTGGGGGGCGGCGAGCGGGTCACCGGCAACGTGGTGCTGGACACCGCGCTCGGCCGGGTCGTGGGGTTTGAGAACCACTCCGGGCGGACCGTCCTGGCCCCCGGGCAGGCCGCCTTCGGCCGGGTGGTCCGCGGGGTCGGCAACGACACTGCCTCCGGCCTGGAGGGTGCGAGGACCGGGGCAGCGATCGGCACCTACCTGCACGGACCGGTGCTGCCCACCAACCCGCACCTGGCCGACCACCTGCTCGCCGCTGCGCTGCGCCGCCGCGGCGTCGACGAACCCCTGGCCCCGCTGGACGACACCCTCGAGCTCGCGGTGGCCGAGGCGGCGGCCGCCCGCCCCCGGCGCACCTGACCCGTCGTCGGACCCGCCCCGCCGCGCGCCGTCAGCCGAGGGTGGCGACCAGCTCCGCGGGGTCGGGGACGGCGGCCGGCCCGGCGCGCGTCACGGACAGCGACGCGGCCGCGGTCGCCGTGGCCAGGGCGGCGGCGAGGTCGGCCCCGGCGCCGAGGCGGGCCAGCAGGACCCCGGTGTGGACGTCCCCCGCACCGGAGGTGTCGCGCACCTCGACGGCGAGCGCGTCCGCCTGACCCGCCACCGTCGCGCCCCGGGCGGCCGCGGCACCGCGCGCACCTGCCCGCACCACAGCGACCGCGTGGTCGGACAGCTGGCTGGACAGCGCTGCCGCCAGTGGGCCCGGGTCGTCCCCGGTCGGTGCGGCGGCGCCGAGCATCAGGCGGGCCTCCCGGGCGTTGAGGCTGAGCAGGTCCAGGCGGCGCAGCACCGCGGCCAGCAGGCCCGGGGGGATCTCCGCCACCAACGGGCCGGGGTCCAGCACGAGGGCGGGCCCGGGCGCCAGCGCGGCCAGGAAGGCGCCCAGCACGTCGCGGGACGTCGCGTACACCAGGTCGTAGCCGGACACGTAGACCGCGTCGGCGCCCGTCAGGCCGAGCCCGGCCAGCTCCCCGGGGGTCGGGGCGGCCTCCACGCCGGGGACGGTGAGGTAGGTGCGCTCCCCGTCCGGCTCGACCATCCCCACGCAGAACCCGGTGTCCGCGTCAGTCCGGGGCGCCAGCAGGGCGGACACCCCGGCGTCGGCGAGCGCCGCGCGGACCGCGTCGCCGTGCCGCCCGGTGCCGTGCGGGGCGGCGTAGGCGGCGGCCAGCCCGAACGCCCGGCCCGCGCGCAGCACGTTCACCCCACCCCCCACGACCTCGGCGGACCCCAGCGCGACGACGTCCCCGCCACGCGGCGGCAGGGCGGGGAGGTCGACCACGACGTCGACCAGGGCGCTGGCCAGCCCGACGAGGCGGCGCGGGCGCGGCAGCGCGGCGGGGGCGCCGGGCGTCCTCACCTCGCTCATGGCGCGGCGTCCCGCAGCGCGAGCAGCCCGACGGCCAGGGCGTCAAGGTCCGCCGCGAGCCCCGGTGTGGCGGCCGCGACGGTGGCCACCGCCTCACGGGGCAGCGCGGCCGCCCCGGTGCAGGCGCCCACCACCGCCCCGGCCATGGCGGCGACCGTGTCCGCGTCCCCCCCCAGCGAGGCGGCCCGTCCGGCCGCCAGCCACGCGTCGTCGGGGGTCAGCGCGGCCAGCGCCAGCGCGGCCGGCACGCTCTGCGTCGTCGCGACCGAGGTCCCGACGAGAGTGTCCACGAGGTCCAGGGCCTCGTCCACGCCGTGGGCGTCGCGTACCAGGCCCACCGCCCACGCCACCCGGGCGGCGACCGACGGCCCGGCCGCCCACGCGCCGCAGCGCTGCGCGCGGCGCGCCACCCGGACCGCGACCTCCAGCGCCGCGGGCACGTCCGCGCCGTCGACCCCGGCGGAGACGGCTGCCGCGACCGCGGCCGCGCCGGCGTGGGCGATGCCCGTGTCGTGGGTGACCCGGCCGGCGGCGACCACCAGCTCCAGCAGCGGCCCCATCGGCCGCGCGGACCGGGCAATGCCGAGCGGCGCAGCGCGCATCGCGGCGCCGTTGGTGGTCCCCGCCCGCCCGGTCGTCGCCGGGTCGGCGCCGGCGGCGACGGCGGCCAGGGCGACCGAGGTCGACGGGCCCAGCAGCCCGGTGCGGCCCCGGGCGGCCAGGGTGTCCGCCCACTCGGTCAGGGCGGCGGCGACACCGGCCGGGCTGAGACGCCCGGCCAGCAGCAGCTGGCCGAGCAGCACGGCTTGCTCGGTGTCGTCGGTGACGCTGCCCGCGGACAGGCCCGACGCGACCGGCTGGTCGGGGCCCGCCGCAGCCAGCCGGGGCCACGGCCCGGCGGCGGCCAGCGCCGCGGCGGCCTCCCGCGGCAGCTCCTGGGTGGGCATGCCGAGCGCGTCGCCGAGCGCGAGGCCCCACAGCGCCCCCCGGGCGCGGTCCAGCCGCGAGCCGGGTGCGGGCGCGACGGGGCGGGTCACAGCGGCTGATCCTCCCACCGCACCACCACGCCACCACCGGGGCGCGTACGGCCCCGACAGCGTCGCCCGGTCAGTTGAGGACCGGGCCGTCCTTCGCGGGGCGGGCCTGGCCGATGATGTCGACGGCGACCGCGTACGGGCCCTGGCCCTGGCTGACGGGGGCGTCGATGAGCATCCGGCTGCCGATCGGCTGGCCGACGAGGGCGTTGAACGGCGAACCGCCGCTGGTTGGTCCGACCGTGACGGTGACCGGACCCCCGTTGGTCCAGCTGGACTGCACCGGCTTGGACTTCCAGTCCACCGCGACGTACTGGATGATCAGCTCGCCATCCTGGGCGAGCGGTCCGCTGCCCTTGGCGATCAGGTACCCGTTGGCCTTGGTGGGCTTGGGGGTGCCGGCGGGGACGGTGACCGTGGGCGGGGCGCCGAGCGCGCCGGCGACCTGCGGGCGGCCGGCCTGCTGGGGCACCGGCGTCGCGGTGGTCTGCCCGCCGGTGGTGGCCGGGTGGGTCGCGATGATGTCGACGACGAACACGAGCGTGTCCGTGCCCTTGATGCCGGCGGAGGTGTTCCCGGTCGAGCCGTACCCCTTCGCCGGCGGCACCGTCATCAGCACGCGCGAGCCGACCTTCTGTCCGACCAGAGCCTCGTCCCAGGCGGGGATCAGGTGGCCGACGCCGATGGTGAACCCGGCGGGCACGCCGCGGTCGTAGGAGTTGTCGAAGACCTTCCCGTGCCAGATCTGGCCGAGGTAGTCCACCAGCAGGAAGTTCCCCTTGGCCACCGTCGCCCCGGTGCCCTGGTGCAGCACCGTCGTGGTCAACGTGGTGGGCGGGTTGCCCGAGGGGAAGGTGACGACCGGCTTGGCGCCGTAGGCGCCGCTGGCGCTCAGCGTCGTCGTCGAGGACGACGACGACGAGCACGCCGTCACGGCGAGCAGGGGCAGGGCAAGGACGGCCAGGACGGCCAGCACACGGCGCACGGGGGGAACCTCTTCGTCAGGGTGGCGCAACCCTAACGGCGGCACCTAAACGCCCGCTGAACGCCCGGGGCCGCGCGCTGGTGGCCCCGGGCGATGTGGGCGAGGTCACACGTGCAGGTGCTCGCCGACCCGCAGCAGGTTCGGGTTGGCGCCCACCTCGGCGCGGTTGGCCGCGTACAGGGCCACCCAGCCGCCACGGGTCCCGAACCGGGCGGAGATCCCGGACAGGGTGTCACCGGGCCGCACGGTGTACTGCGCTGCCGCGGGCGCGGTGCGCCGCGCGGCGGGCCGGGCCGCCGGGCCGGCCGGCTGCCGCTGCGCCACCTGGGGGGCGTGGCGCTGGACGCCCACCGGCGCCGGGGCGCGGTGGACAGTGGCCGCGGGGTGGCGCGCGACCGGGTGGGTGACGCGGCGCGGCGCGGCCGGGGCGGGCGGCGGCGGCGGCGGCGGGGAGTAGTTCACCGCGCCGGAGATCCGGGAGCAGACCGGCCAGGCACCCCAGCCCTGCCCGGCCAGCACGCGGTCGGCGATCGTCATCTGCTGGGCCGGCGAGGCCTGGTTGGCGTAGCGGGCGTAGCCGCCGCCGCCGTAGCCCAGCCAGGTCGGCTCGGAGAACTGCAGGCCGCCGTAGTAGCCGTTGCCGGTGTCGATCGCCCAGTCACCCGAGGACTCACACCGCGCGACGGCCTCCCAGACCGATGCCGGCGCCGAGCTCAGCGCGAACGCGGGCGCGGCGGCCAGCACCGGCAGGCCGAGGACGGTGGTGCCGGCCACGCCGAGGGCGACGCCGCGCCGGGTCAGCTGCCCGCGACGCTCCGCCGCGTTGGCGCTGACGCCGGCGAACCGGGACGTGCGGGGACGTGCATGACGGGCATGCGACATGAGAGCTCCTCCGACGCCTGCGGGGTGAGCTGTCGGGTTCGGGCGGGAAGTTCGCCCGGCCGCGGTACGCGGCTTCACCCCGAGGAGCCCCTGAGGGCCCCGTGATGCGGTGGGTCCCCCACTCCCGCCCCAGGGGTGTCAGCGGCCAGCGTCGGGGGGCGGGACTCGGCGTTCCGACCTGGCACCTACCGATGGCAGGCGGCACCACCGTAGCCGGGCAGGGGGGCACGGATCCACCCGAACGGCCCAGCGAGGGACATCGTGGCGCGGTTGGTGCGCCGGTGCGCACCCCATTCACCGCCGGCTGCTGGCCGGTTGCGGGCCGGTCGCCCGCCGGTCGGCTGGTCCTGGGCAGCCGCCGGGCGGGCCGTGGTGGAGGCTTCACAGCAACCTGACAGCACAGTGCCAGGCAGGGACCAGTCGCCCGCCGCACACTGGTGCCCAGGCGCGGGCGACGGCCCACGCCCGGGACCCCGGAGGACCGATGACCGCGCTTCCCACAGCGGCGACCACGCCGGGCGGCGCCCGGCTCCTCGTCGTCGACGACGAGCCCAACATCGTCGAGCTGCTCGGCGCGAGCCTGCGGTTCGCCGGGTTCGAGGTGGCCACCGCGGCGGACGGCCAGACCGCGCTGAGCACCGCGCGCACGTTCCGCCCCGACCTGATCCTGCTGGACGTGATGATGCCCGGCCTGGACGGCTTCGACGTGCTGACCCGGCTGCGCGGCGAGGGCTCGGGCACCCCCGTGCTGTTCCTGACCGCGCGCGACGGCACGGAGGACAAGGTGCGCGGGCTGACGCTGGGCGCGGACGACTACGTGACCAAGCCGTTCAGCCTGGAGGAGGTCATCGCCCGGATCCGTTCGGTGCTGCGCCGCTCCGGCAGCCTGGTGGCCTCCTCGACCGTGCGGCTGTCCTTCGCCGACATCGAGCTGGACGAGGACACCCATGAGGTGTGGAAGGACGGCGAGCTCGTCGCGCTGTCCCCGACGGAGTTCAAGCTGCTGCGCTACTTCCTGGAGAACCCGGGCCGGGTGCTGTCCAAGGCGCAGATCCTCGACCACGTGTGGCACTACGACTTCAACGGCGACGCCAACGTCGTGGAGTCCTACGTGTCCTACCTGCGCCGCAAGATCGACACCAGCGAGCCGAGGCTGCTGCACACGCTGCGCGGGGTCGGCTACGTCCTGCGCGTGCCCCGCACGTGAGCACCCCTGCCCCGGCGCGGGTGCGGCTGCGCGACCGCCTCCCGCTGCGCACCCAACTGGTGTCGGTGGTCGTCGTCGTCGCGGCGCTGGGCATCGCGGTGTCCGGGGCGACCGGCACCTTCGCGCTGCGCAGCTACCTGATGAGCAGGGTGGACCACGAGCTCGCCGGGGCGCTGGCGCACGAGGTGACCACCCTGCCCGCGCAGGCCGGGCTGACCGCGCCCGTCGCGCTGCCCTCCCCCGCGCCTCCGGGCGACCGCGACCCGGAGGCCGGCGTCGCGGGCCAGGGGCCGGCGACGGGCGGCCAGCTGGGCGGGCAGGGCACGAGGCCCGCCGCCTACTACTCCCAGCTCAACTCCGCGGCCGGTGTCCCGATCCACACGGACACCAGCCTGACCGGGACGACGGTGCCGCCGACCCTGCACACCACCGCGGCGCAGGCCACGGCCACCGCCGGCCAGCCGTTCACCCAGGACGGCTGGCGGGTCAAGGCGGGCGTGCGGGTGATCAACGGGGTGCAGTACGTGGTGCTGGTCGCCAGCGACCTGTCCGAGATCGAGAACACCCTGGCCCGCCTGGCGCTGATCGAGGTCGTCGCCGGGCTCGCCGTGCTGGCGGTGGTCGGGCTGCTGGCCTGGCTGCTGGTGCGCACGGCGCTGGCGCCGCTGCTGGACGTGGAGACGACCGCGGAGGCGATCGCCGGGGGCGACCTGGCGCGCCGGGTGCCCACCGGGGACCCGCGCACCGAGGTCGGCGGCTTGGCCCAGGCGCTGAACACGATGCTCAGCCAGATCGAGGCGGCGTTCGACGACCGGGCGGCGTCGGAGGAGGCGGCGCGGACGTCGGAGGGGCGGATGCGCCGCTTCGTCGCCGACGCCAGCCACGAGCTGCGCACCCCGCTGACGTCGATCCGCGGGTTCGCCGAGCTGTACCGCCAGGGCGCGGTGCGCGAGCCGGACCAGGTCTCCCGCGCGATGGGTCGCATCGAGGACGAGGCCGCGCGGATGGGGCTGCTGGTCGACGACCTGCTGCTGCTCGCCCGGATGGACCAGCAGCGCCCGCTGGAGCACGAGCCGGTGGACCTGCTGCGCCTGGCCGCCGACACCGTCACCGACGCCCACGCCACCCAGCCGGGGCGCCCGGTGCGCCTGGAGGCCACCGGCGGCGCGCCGGTGGTGATCGGCGACGAGGCGCGGCTGCGCCAGGTGCTCGCCAACCTGATGAGCAACGCCCTGGTGCACACCCCCGCCGACACCGCGGTGACGGTGCGGGTCGGCCACGACGAGACGACCGCGGTGGTCGAGGTGGCCGACGAGGGGCCCGGCATGACCGCGGAGGCGGCGGCACAGGTCTTCGACCGCTTCTACCGCGCCGAGGACTCCCGGGTGCGCTCCGCCGGCGGCAGCGGGCTGGGCCTGTCGATCGTCGACGCGCTGGTCACCGCCCAGGCGGGCAGCGTGAGCGTGACGACCGCGCCCGGGCAGGGCGCGGTGTTCACCGTCCGGCTCCCCCTGGCGCTCGTCCCCGACGACGAGGAGGAGACCGAGGCCGCTGCCACGCCCCACCCACCGCTCGGCAACGCCGTGGGGGAGACCGAGCGGGTCTGACCGCCAGCCGTCACGGCCCGGGCGCCGCGAGCGGCCGGGGCCCCTGCTTGGGGGGTCGGCGGGACTCCTCGTCCGGACGGGGGGGCCGCATCACCTGCGCCGGGTCTGCCCGCCGATGAGTCTGCCCCCGCACCGCGCACGTCGGCCGGGCAAGCACCGGCGGACCGACTCGTGCACCAGGCCACGCAGCCCCTGACGGGTGCGGCAGGATGCCGGCCGGGGCGCCGACGGCGGCGCCGCAGAGGGG
>Ga0075030_100002199_pt1 | contig 17711 bp, 18 predicted proteins | sample LitLauG_LLR_2012_FD_71393 | JGI IMG/M metagenome (GOLD analysis project Ga0075030, IMG submission 71393) | Freshwater sediment microbial communities from Pennsylvania, USA - Little Laurel Run_MetaG_LLR_2012 | ecosystem: Environmental > Aquatic > Freshwater > Creek > Sediment | place: USA... | reverse complement strand
TGAAGGTCGTCCTGCGCGAGGCCGGCTTCCAGGCGGTTCCGGCCGAAACCGCCTCCGAGGCCCTCGATCTCGCCGCCGTGCGCCCGCCGGAGGCCGCCATCATCGACCTGGTGCTGCCCGACTTCGACGGAGTCGAGCTGACTCGCAGGCTGCGCGAGTGGAGCGAGATGCCGATCCTCGTGCTCTCGGCGGTGGGCGAGGAGGAGCAGAAGGTCAGAGCCCTCGAGGCGGGGGCCGATGACTACATCACCAAGCCGTTCGGCACGCGCGAGCTGGTGGCCCGGCTGCAGGCCGCGATGCGACGTGCCGGGCGTGGCGAGGGGGAGCCGAGCATCGAGGTGGAGGGCCTCGAGATTGACCTGGCCGCGCGGATCGTCCGCCGCGCCGGCGAGTCCATCCATCTCACGCCGATCGAGTTCGACCTGCTGCGAGTGCTCGTGCGCAATCGCGGAAGGCTGATGACGCACCGGAAGCTGCTCTCCGAGGTGTGGGGGCCGGAGTACGTCGATGACATCCAACCCCTGCGCACCCACATCGCGCGGCTACGCGCCAAGATCGAGCCGGACGGCGCCGCGGCGCCGCGCTACGTCGTGACCGACCCCGGGGTGGGGTACAGGTTCGCGGTATGAACCGCGGGCTGTGGGACCGTCCGGCCGCTGAGTAGGACCGCCCTCGCCCTATCGACATCGCCACTTGGCGCGCATCCCAACCGCCATCCGCTGGCGCGACCGTCACGTAATCGTCATGCGGCAGGCGCCAATCGTAACGTGGCCGTGACTTGTCGGCGCCCATAGTGATCGCATGGACGTCGTGGCAGTTGTGCTCGGGATCGCGATGTTTGCGGTCCTGATACTCATCATCGAGGGGGTCGACCGGATATGAACCCGTCGCTTCCGGTTGGTGCGTTCATCGCGCACATGAGCGCCGCGGACTTCTTCGGTCTCGTCGTGTCGGTGCTGGTGGTCGCCTATCTCTTCTATGCGCTGATCCGCGGGGAGAAGCTCTAGGTCATGACTTTTGCGGGCTGGCTAACGATCGTGCTGTTCGCGGTCATCCTGACCGCGCTCGCACTGCCGCTCGGACGCTACATGGCCAGGGTATACACCGGCGAGCGGGTCTTCCTTACGCCGATCCTGGCCGGGCCCGAGCGCCTGCTCTACAAGATCCTGCGCGTGGACCCCAACCACGAACAGCACTGGAAGTCCTACGCAAAGAGCGTCCTCGTCTTCTCGCTCGCCGGCTGGCTCGCCCTCTATCTGATCCTGCGCACCCAGACCTTGTGGGACTTCACCGGGCTGAATCCGACCGGCTACCACTCGGGCACGTGGAACGTGACCTTCAACACGGTCTCCTCATTCATGACCAACACGAACTGGCAGTACTACAGCGGCGAGACAACGCTGAGCTACTTCAGTCAAATGGCGGGGCTGACGGTGCAGAACTGGCTCTCGGCCGGAGTTGGGATCGCCGTTGCGATCGCGTTGATCCGGGGGATCGTCGGGCGAAGCGGCAAGAGCCTCGGGAACTTCTGGCAGGACTTGGTGCGCACGATCTTGTACGTGCTCAGCCCGCTGTCGGCGCTCGCCGCGCTCGTGCTGGCCTCCCAGGGGGTGCTCCAGAGCCTCTCCAACTACCTGACCGCGCACACGATCACCGGTCTCACGCAGAAGATCGCGATGGGTCCGGTGGCTTCGCAAGAGGCGATCAAGCTGCTGGGTACAAACGGCGGTGGCTTCTTGAACACCAACTCGGCCCACCCGTTCGAGAACCCGACCGCATTCACCAACTTATTCGAGATGCTCCTGGTGCTGATCATCCCGGCGGCGCTGATCTTCACCTTCGGGCGTATGACCGGGAACCGCCGCCACGGCTACGCGATCTACGGCGTGGTGATGGCGATGTTCCTGGCCGGCGCCGCAGTCGCCTACGTCGCCGAGGCGCACGGCTCGCCGGCCCAGCACGCGGCGGGCCTGCACACGCAGGTGATCGCCGGGTCGGGTGGGGGCAACATGGAAGGCAAGGAGCAGCGGTTCGGGATCGCGGGCTCGGCGCTGTTCGACGTCGTCACCACCGTCACCTCATGCGGCGCGGTCAACAGCGCACTAGAGTCCTTCACCGGCATCGGCGGGGCCGTGCCATTCGCCAACCTGTCGGCCAGTGAGGTGATTTTCGGCGGTGTCGGCACCGGGCTCTATTCGATTCTGCTCTACGTCCTGCTCGCGGTCTTCATCGGCGGGCTGATGGTTGGGCGCACGCCCGAGTGGCTCGGCAAGAAGCTCGAGGCGAGGGAAATCAAGCTCGCCGGGCTGGGCATCCTCGTGACACCGCTGGCTGCTCTGTTCTGCACGGCGCTCGCCACCGCAAGCCACGCCGGGCGGTTGTCCATCTCCAAAGCGGCCACTGGCCCGCAGGGCTTCTCAGAGACGTTCTACGCCTACCTGTCCCAGGCGAACAACAACGGCTCGGCCTTCGCGGGCTACACCGGCTACGTCCAGCCGAACGCCGGCAACCCGGGGGCGCACGGAATCACGTTTGCTGATCTCCTCGGCGGCTTCGACATGATGTTCGCCCGCTACGCGCCGATCCTGTTCGTGCTCGCCGTCGCCGGCGCCCTGGCCGGCAAGCGCGTAACGCCCGCGGGCCTCGGCACGATGCGCACGGACAACCCGACGTTCGCCGTGCTCTTGAGCGGCGTGATCGTCCTCGTGGGCGCGCTGACCTTCTTCCCCGCCCTGCTGCTCGGACCGATCGTCCAGGGCCTGACCTCGCACCTCTACTGAGATGAAGCGCGACATTCTCACCTCGGCCATCGGCATCGTCGGGTTCACGATCCTGCTCGGGCTTGTTTACCCGCTCCTCATCACGGGCGTCAGCCAGGTGGCGTTCCCCGGCGAGGCCAACGGTCAGCAGATTCACCTCGACGGCAAGCTCATAGGCTCGAAGATCATCGGGCAGGCTTTTGAGGTCCCGGTCCTCGGCAAGAACGGCAGGCCGCAGGAGAAGGAAGGTAAGCCCGTGCTCGAACCGGATCGGCGCTACTTCCAGACCCGTCCCTCGGCCACAGAAGCCGGTCCCGACAATGCGGCGGCGAGCACGTTCTCCAACCTCGGCCCCAACAGCAAGGCGACCGAGGAGGCGATCGCCGAACGCATCAAGGCCTACCTCGCGCTCGAGAAGCCCTACGTCCCGGGGCTCACCCCGGGACAGGTGCCGGTCGACGCGGCCACCGCCTCGGGCTCGGGTCTTGACCCCGAAATCTCGCAGGCCAACGCGCGCGTCCAGGCCCACCGCGTGGCGGCCGTGCGCCGCTTGCCGCTGAGCACCGTGGACGGGCTGGTCGCCAGCTACACCGACGCGCGTGGTCTCGGGTTCTCCGGTGAACCGGGGGTCAACGTGCTCGAGCTCAACCTCGCGCTCGATCGGCTGCAGGGGGGAGCGGGCTGATGTCCGCGCAGATCTCGGGTACCCGCGAGCGGCAGGCGGTTTCGCTCTTCCAGCGCGAGATAGTCGCTCGCGCGCTCCTCGACAGCGTCAAGAAGCTCGACCCGCGTGTGCAGGTCCGCAACCCCGTGATGTTCGTCGTCGAGATCGGCTCGCTAATCACGACGGCGACCTGGGTGATCCAGGCGACGGGCGGTAAGCCGCTCGGTGGCGGCCACGCGCCCGCCTGGTACACGTTCACGATCGCGCTCTGGCTGTGGCTGACGGTGATCTTCGCGAACATGGCGGAGGCCTTCGCCGAGGGTCGCGGGCGCGCCCAGGCGGACACGCTGCGCACGATGCGCAAGGAGACCGTCGCGACGATGGCCGACGGCAGCGCCAAGCCCGCGTCCGAGCTGACTCGCGGCGACGTCGTGCTCGTGGAGGCGGGCGAGCTTATCCCTGGCGACGGGACCGTGATCGAGGGCATCGCAACGGTGGATGAGTCGGCGATAACCGGCGAGTCCGCGCCGGTGATCCGCGAGTCCGGGGGAGACCGCAGCGCGGTGACCGGCGGCACGCGCGTGACCTCCGACCGGATCGTGGTCGAAATCACGCAGGAGCCGGGCCGGTCGTTCCTCGATCGTATGATCGCGCTCGTCGAGGGCGCCGAGCGTCGCAAGACGCCGAACGAGATCGCGCTGAACATCCTGCTCGCCGCGCTGACGTTGATCTTCGTGATCGTCGTTGCGACGCTGCGCCCGTTCGGCCTCTTCGCGGGCACGCCGATATCCGAGACGACGCTGATCGCACTGCTCGTAGCGCTCATCCCTACGACGATCGGCGCTCTGCTCAGCGCGATCGGGATCGCGGGTATGGACCGTCTCGTGCGCCGCAACGTGCTCGCCCTGTCCGGCCGCGCGGTCGAGGCCTCGGGCGACGTCGACGTGCTGCTCCTGGACAAGACCGGCACCATCACGATCGGCAACAGACTCGCGTCGGAGTTCGTCCCGATGCCGGGCGTCAGCGAGGCAGAGCTGGCCGAGGCCGCACAGCTCTCCTCGCTCGCGGACGAGACGCCCGAGGGCCGCTCGATCGTGGTGCTGGCGAAGCAGTACGGCATCCGCGAGCACGACATGAGCGCGATGCACGCCGAGTTCGTGCCCTTCACCGCACAGACCAGGATGAGCGGCGTCGACTTCGACGGCCACCAGCTGCGCAAGGGCGCCGGCGACTCGATCGTCGAGTTGGTCAGGCGCGAAGGCGGCTCTCCGCCGCCCGAGCTTCAAGCGCAGCTCGACAGGATCGGCCGCGACGGCGGCACGCCGCTGGCGGTCTCGCGCGACAGCCAGGTGCTGGGCGTCATCTACCTGAAGGACACGATCAAGGAGGGCATGAAGGCCCGCTTTGAGCAGCTCCGCTCGATGGGCATAAAGACCGTCATGGTCACCGGCGACAACCGCCTGACGGCGGCGAAGATCGCAGAGGAGTCGGGCGTCGATGACTTCCTGGCCGAAGCCACGCCGGAGGCCAAGCTCGCGCTGATCCGCGAGCAGCAGGCCGAAGGGAGGCTCGTCGCGATGACAGGAGACGGGACAAACGACGCACCCGCTCTCGCGCAGGCCGACGTCGGCGTGGCGATGAACACCGGCACCCAGGCGGCGCGCGAGGCAGGCAACATGGTCGACCTGGACTCCAATCCGACGAAGCTGATCGAGATCGTGGAGGTCGGCAAGCAGCTCCTGATCACGCGCGGGGCACTCACGACCTTCTCGATCGCCAACGACGTCGCGAAGTACTTCGCGATCCTGCCGGCCGTGTTCGTCGCGACGTACGCGACCAGACCGGCCGGGCAGGGCCCGCTGCACGTGCTGAACATCATGAGTCTGGGCACGCCCGAATCGGCGATCGTCTCGGCGATCATTTTCAACGCGCTCGTGATCCCGCTGCTGATCCCGCTGTCGCTGAAGGGTGTGCGCTACCGCCCGATCGGCGCGAGCTCGCTCCTGCGGCGTAACCTCCTGATCTACGGCCTCGGCGGCATCATCGCGCCGTTCATAGGCATCAAGCTGATCGACCTGATCGTCCACAACCTGCTCGGGGGATAGCGCCGTAGTCCAGGTGGAGTAAGGACAATGCCCTGATGTCCGACGAACGAGGGCACCTGAAGGTCTTCATCGGAATGGCCCCGGGTGTGGGCAAGACATATCGCATGCTTCAGGAGGGCGCGGCCGAGGCAGACAACGGGCGGGATGTTGTGATCGGCTACCTCGAGCCCCACGGGCGGGCCGAGACGATGGCGCAGGCCGAGGGCCTTCAGATCCTCCCGCGCCGACGTGTGGAGTACCGGGGGACGCCGCTGGAGGAGATGGACCTGCCCGCGGTGCTGGCGCGCAGGCCCGAGTTGTGCCTGATCGACGAGCTCGCCCACACCAACGCGCCCGGCGTCGAGCACGAGAAGCGCTACGAGGACGTGCGCGACGTGCTCGAGGCGGGGATCGACGTGTTCTCAACCGTAAACGTCCAGCACCTTGAGAGCCTCAACGACCAGGTGACCCAGCTGACCGGGGCGCGCGTGCGCGAGACAATCCCCGACGAGGTCCTCTCCTCGGCCGATGAGGTCGTGCTGACAGACCTCACCCCGGAGGCGCTGATCGTGCGCCTGCGGGCAGGCAAGGTCTACCCCCGGGAGCGTGTTCCGGCGGCGCTCAACAACTTCTTCAAGATCGAGAACCTGGCGGCGCTACGGGAGACGGCCTTGCGCCAGGTGGCCGAGGACGTTGAGGTGAAGCGCCTGGAGCGCGACCCGAGCCCCGTCGTGGAACGCGACGAGGAGGGGCTGCCAACCCCCGCGGATGCCGGCCCCCGGCCGATCGCCGAGCGCCTGCTGGCGCTGGCCACTCTCGATCCGCACTCCGAGCGGGTCGTGCGGCGCGCCTGGCGCTCTGCTCAGCGCCTGGATGCCGACCTCGACGTGCTCGTCGTGCGCCCCCCGGTCCGTCAGCCGAGCGCGGAGGATCGCAAGCGCCTGGAGGAGCTGCGACGCCTTGTTGCCATGCTCGGAGCGCGCCTGCACGTCGAGGAGGGAGAGGACGTCGCGGCGGTTGCGATCGCTTCGGCACGTGCGCTTCGAAGCACCTACGTGCTGATCGGTAGCCCAAGTTCACGTCGCGGCTTGGGCCGGCTGCTCCGCCCAGCCACGGGTTGGTCGCTGCTGGAGCGCCTGCTCGAGGGTCTACCGGGCGTCGACGTGCGCATCATCGCGGACCCAAGCCTGCGCCGAGGACCGGAGGGAGCAGAGGAGCGTGCGCCCGCGAAAGTCCGCACTTCAGAAGGAGACGCGACAGAAGCCTAGATGCCGGTCGATGCGCTTCAGGGTGCGGGGCTGGGATCGAATCCCAACCCCCTGGGCTCGGGAGAGGTGCCTCGGCGACCAGCTGGCCTGAGCTACCGCTTCGACCCATCATGGAGCGCCGGCGGTGCACCGCCCGCGCTCTCTCATCGCCTCTCTATTGGGCTTCTACGATCATCAACTGGTTGGCGTCGTGGTCGCGCAGGAAGAACATCCTCGGCACAGTGCCGTCGCCCCCCATGAGCTCTGCGTCGACGTCGACGCTCTTCGCCTGCAGCTCGGCGTGATCAGCGCCCGGGTCCGGCGAGGTGAGCGCTATGCCCGTCATGCGCCCGGGCTGGTATTCGCCCTGCGGGGGCACGAGCGCGATCGCAGCCCCGCCACCTTTGGGCGCGACCTCAACCCAGCGGCTGCCTTCGCCGAAGGGGACGTCTGCGACGAGCGAGAAGCCGAGCATGTTCGTGTAGAAGCCGATCGCTGCGTCCTGGTCGCGCACCGGGACCATGACCCTGCCTAGCTGTGTGATCTGCGTCATTCCGTCTCCTTCCGAGGGCGTCAACGGATATTACTCGGGGGGCGGCGAAGGAAAGCCGACAGTCGAGCTCAACGCCTGCGGCGCTCGCACCGATCTCGAGGCCGCCTGGACATGTACCGTGGGTTTGACCCCATGCCTCATCGAATCGTGGGGCCGACCCGCCTGAGGAGGCTGCAAATTGGAGTGGAAACTCGAGCTCATCGTCGTTCCGGTCTCGGACGTGGATCGCTCCAAGGCCTTCTACATCGAGCAGGCGGGCTTCGATCTGCTCGTCGACCATAGCGCCGGCGATGACTTTCGCGTCGTGCAGCTGACACCACCCGGCTCGGCGTGTGCGATCGCCGTCATGAAGGATGCTCAGAGGGCAGGCTCCGTCCAAGGCCTGCATCTGATCGTCTCAGACATCGACGCGGCACGAGCCGAGCTCGTGGGTCGTGGGACCGACGTCAGCGAGCCCTTCCACTTCAAGGACGGCAAGCGGCTCCCCGGTGCCGACCCCGAGCACAGCGACTACAACTCCTTTCTCTCGTTCAGCGATCCTGATGGCAACGGCTGGATGGTCCAGGAGATCGGGCGAGCGCGGGCGATTCCGGCCTGAAACCCGTCCGACAGCCGCTCCGCGGCGTCCCAGCGTCGTCTCAGCGGGGGCCCTGCCCGCGCTCCCAACGCGAGCAAGGCATCAGCGCCGCGGCCACCGGCGATCGCCGCCTTGCCCTGGCTTGCTACCGTCGCGCCATGAGCAGCCCGCGAGTGCCCGGTGGGGTGGTGCACAAGCTTCCAGGAGACCTGCGCACGGCACTGATCGGCCGCCCCACGGCACTGGATGCCTGGGAAGACACCACGCCCCCGGCCCTCAACGAGTTCATCTGCTGGGTGGAGGATGCCAAGCAGGAGAAGACCCGAGAGCGCGGCATCCGCCGGACCCAGGAGGAGCTGGAGGAAGACCGACGTCGGCCCTGCTGCTGGCCAGAGTGCAGACACCGCGAGCGCACCGCCAATTGCACTTGACATGAGCAAGCTCAGACTCAGCATCACGATGTCGCTGGACGGCTACGTCGCCGGCCCTGACCAGAGCGAGGAGAATCCGCTCGGAGTCGGCGGGATGGAGTTGCACGAGTGGTTCTTTCCCCTCAGGGCGTTCCGCGAGATGCACGGCGAGGAGGGCGGCGAGACCAACGTCAGCTCCTCGGTGGTCGAGGAGCGCCGCGCAAACATCGGGGCCACGATCATGGGCCGCAACATGTTCGGCGGCGGCGGCGGACCGTGGGGCGAGGATCCGTGGCGGGGATGGTGGGGCGAGGACCCGCCTTACCACCATCCGGTGTACGTGCTCACCCACCACGCGCGGGAGCCGCTCGAGATGCAGGGCGCCACCACCTTCCACTTCGTGACCGCCGGGATCGAGTCGGCGCTCGAGCAAGCCAAGGACGCCGCCCGGGGGCAGGACATCTGGCTCGCCGGCGGCGCGTCGGTGGTCAACCAGTTCCTGGCAGCAGGCCTCGTCGACGAGGCCTACATCTCGATTGCGCCGGTCGTCATGGCTGGCGGCGAGCGGCTCTTCAAGGGCCTCCAGCGCGGAGCTCTCAAGCTGACGCAGATCCGAGCGATTGACGCACCCGGCGTCACACACATCAAGTACAAGGTGGGCTGAGCCACCGGCGAGCCGGGGGGCTGCGGAAGGCGCCACCGTCGCGCCAGTCGGCCCTTCCCGGCACCAGTGCGCTACACGGCGCCGCCCCCGCGGCTTCGCGTCCCTCCGTGCCGCCGGGAAGATCGCACGCTGGGATGCCTAAGTGAACCGTAGCGAAGGCCTCAGAGCCATCGAGCTGGAGGGGTAGGCGAGCTGCTGCGGGCCGGTGGGCTGTAGCGGTCAGCTGCCGATGTGCGGCATGAGGCCGAGGTCTGCGGGCGCACGACACGAGCACATCCATCGCTATGCGGGCGTCTCGCCACGCTCAGGTCTGGCTAGCGCCTCGGACGAATAGCTCGGGCAGTCTGGGCCCGCTGCCGCTAGCGCTATCGTGGAAAGCGAGCGTGAGTACGCGCCGAGCGCTTGGCTCTCGCCGGGGCCCAGCCGAATCCCGCCAACCGTCGCTTGGTGCCGGCCGGCTTGGGGAGCCGGTGCTCTCGCGGAAATCACTCGTGTTGCGACAGGAGTTCCCGCAACGACGGCAGCAGCTGGGGCGCCTCCAGCACCGTCGGGATCAGGTCGTGGTCTCGCAGGATCGCGTCGAACACCAGGCGGACTGTGACGCCGTGCTCCGGCACCGACGCCGGGCCCACCACGATCTTGTCGCCTGTGGCCAGATCTCCCTCTTCGAGGATGCGGAGGTAGGCCCCCGGGCGGGATGCGTGCGCGAACCTTCTTACGAATCCCGGGTCGTTCATCCGCAGTCCGAGCTTGAAGCAGGGGAGCCTCGGCTGAACGACTTCGAGCAGCGTGCTCCCGACCCTCCAGTGCTCCCCGACCAGGGCACCGGACACGTCGATGCCCTCTGTGGTGAGGTTCTCACCGAATGCGCCGGGGCCGAGCTCTCGACCGAGTTCGCGCTCCCACGAGCGCGTCTCCTCGATCGCATAGGCATACACGGCCTTGTCCGGACCGCCATGGACGGTGCGGTCCGCCTGGTCGTCGCCGTCGAGGTTGACCCCGCGGACACGAACGCGTCCGTGAACGGGGTGCTTCCAGATCGCGGTCAGGACCGTCCGTCGTCCGGTGTCGATCGCTTGAGGTTTCCCCACGTTGACGCTCAGCAGTCGCGCTGGGGTCAAGGTGGGCGCTGCTCCTGCCGCGTCGACCGTATCCAGCGTCATCGAGGCCATCTTAGGCCCGCTCGCGCACCGTGGCTGCAACGGCCCCCTCCGAAAGCAGCGGTCCGGGATACTCGCCGGGTGATGCCCGAGCAGCTCGCCAACCTGGAGCTGGCGAACGAGCCGTGGAGGTTCACAACGAGCGCGATCTCGACCGCTTCGGCGAGCTGACGACCGACGACTTCGAGTTGGTTCCCGCCATCGCCGGCAGCCTCGAGGACGGCGGCATCCACGGAGGCGCGAGCAAGCAGCGCTATGCAGCGATGCTCGACGAAACCTGGGAGGGATTCCGAATCATCGCCGATGAGTTCCGCGATCTCGGCGACCCGGTGCTCGTCCTCGGTCGCACCGAGGCGCGCGGTCGAGGCAGCGGGATGCCGGTGCAGGCCGCTTGGGCAGGCATCATGCATCCCGCGACGGCAAGCTTTCGCGGGTCCGCCGCTACATGATTCACGGCGGGCACTGCGAGCGGCGGACCTCAGCGACCAGCTTCTGCCTCGCTGCCTCCATGGCGAGGCGGTGCCCCCATGCAGGCCCCGGGGCGCCGAGTTACGCCTTGACGAGGTTGACGATCTCTGCGCTGCGCTCCTGCGGTTGGCCCTCGAAGCCTCCCGCGATGGGCATGCTCGCCATCAGCTTGTCGTGAAGGAAGCTGTCGTATTGCGCCTTGGAGTCCCATACCGCCGTGATGAGGATGCCGCCCTCGGTCGGCCCCGCGGCATGGTAGGTCTGCCCGTCTGGCAGACCTGTGGGCGGGTGGACGGCCGCCACCGTCGCGTGGTACTGCTCCTCGGTAGCTCCGGGCCAGAAGTGCGTGGTCAGGTATGCCATGGGTTGAGACCTCTCGGTTGGGTTCGCGCAGCGTACCCGACGTGGGTTGGCCACCGTGTCCAGGTTGAAACCCCTCGTCGGCGGTGAGGCGGCGCGGAACCAAGGATGATGGGCGCATGAGTTCCGCCGCCATGGCGTCCGCGTCGGCTGTGGAGAGCAGGTTCGGTCGGGTGCTCGGAGTGGTTGCGCGCAACCACGCTCTGACGCGCCTCCTGCTCGCCTACCTGTTGATGGTCGTCGCCGAGTTCGGTGAGTGGCTCGCTCTCATCGTGTACGCGTACGTGCGCGGTGGCGCTTCTGCGGCGGGCCTGGTGGTGATCCTTCAGCTGCTTCCGTCGATGCTCCTCGGCCCGATGATCACCGCCCAGCTGGCGCGCATCGGCGTCGCGAGGCTGCTCTCCTGCGCCTATGCCGCAGCAACGGTGACACTCGGTTGCTGTGGCGTGGCGATTCTCGTGCATGCGCCCGTGTCGGTCGTGTACCTAGCCGCGGTCGCGTTCTCGCTGTCGCTCGGGGTGAGCAGGCCGTTACACCACGTCCTCATGCCGCTCGTCGTACGCCACCCGGACGAGCTGACCTCGGCCAACATCGCCACGGGTTGGAGCGAGGGCGTGGGAGCGTTGGTCGGCCCGGCGATCGCGGGCGTGCTGATCAGCTCAGACGGCCCCGCGCTCGCGTGTACGGCGCTCGCCGGGCTGTGTGCTCTAACCCCGGCGCTCGCCGGCGTGCGGCCTCTGCGCGCCGCCGCTCAGGCGCCCGGACACGAAGCGGGCGGCCTCGCCGACCTGCGCGCCGCAGCTCGGGTCATCTTCTCCCAACCGGGCACTCGGGCGCTGATCGCCTTTCCCGCGGGAGCTGCCGCGATCGAGGGGGCGATCGACCTGCTCGTCGTCGTGCTCGCTGTGCGGATCCTCGCAATCGGGCCGGGTGCCGCAGGCTATCTGAGTGCAGCGTTCGGCGCGGGCGGGCTGCTCGGGAGCACCGTGGCGGTGCTGTTCGCGGGCCATCGGCTCGCACTGCCACTAGCCGCCGCGACCCTGGTCGGCGGTGTGGCCCTCAGCGCACTGGCGCTGGTCTCCACAGTGCTCCTCGCCGTCCTGCTGCTGGTGCTCGTGGGCGCCGCGCGCAGCGTGCAAAGTGTCGCCGCCCAGACGCTGCTACAGCGCTCCATGCCCCTGGACGTGATCGTCTGCGCGTTTGCCCTGATCGAGTCGACGCGCGGCCTTGGCATGGCGTTCAGCGCGTTGATCGTGCCGCTGCTCATCGGCCTCGGCGGTGCGAGGGCCGCGTTCGTGGGGATGGGCTGCTTCGCACTTGTCGCGGTGCTCGCCGCCGTACGACGGATTCGCCGCATCGACTCCGGGGCCTCGATTCCGGTCGTCGAGATGGGGATGCTCCGCAACATGTCGACCTTCTCGGCGCTCCCGGCCGCCCCCCTGGAGACGCTCGCCCGTGAAGCGCGCTACCTGAGAGTCAAGTCTGACACTGCGATTATCAGTGAGGGGGAGGAGGGGGACCGCTATTACGGCATCACCGACGGGTCAGTTCGCGTCACTCGAGGCGGGCGCGAGATCAGACGGCTCGGCCACGGAGACGGCTTCGGGGAGATCGCGCTGCTCTACCCCGTCAGGCGCACCGCCACCGTGACCGCGACGAGCGACACGACCCTTCTGAGCGTTGGGCGTGAGGCCTTCCTCACAGCGATGCGCGCGCATCCCTCCACCTCTGCGGCCGCAGAAAGGAAGGCGGCGGTCCTGTTCGAGGAGTCCGAATGAGCGGTTGGCCGCGGCAACCTCGGGTGGGCACTCTGCGCGGCGCTGTTCCGAGTCGGGGCGACCGATCCGCAGTAGGCTCCGCGCAGCGATGGCTCCCGAGCTCGTTCTCCACGTCCTGCCGCTCTCGCATCCGTGCATGACGGTGATGACGGCCCTTCGTCTGAAGGGCCTCGAGCACGAGCGCGTGGAGCTCGCGTTCGGCGAGCACGTCGAGAAGATGCAGGCGATCTACGGCGAAGGCAACCACACGGTCCCGGGGCTGCTCCTCGACGGCGTGCCCGTGCACGGCTCGCGCGCGATCCTCGCGCGCCTGGAGCAGCTCATCCCCGAGCCGGTCCTCTACCCCTCCGACGAGGTCCGGGAGGCCGAGTGCTGGGGCGATGAGGAGTTACAGGACCTCGGCCGACGGCTGACCTGGGGGGCTCTGCACTTCCGCCCCGAGGCGATGGGCACCTTCGGCGGCGCAGGGCCGCTGGACGGGCCGGGCACCGACTTCGCGATCGGCTTCATCCGTAGCGCGTGGGCGTATCACCGGGTCACCGCGGCGCGCCTGCGGGAGGATCTGGCTGGGCTACCCGCCTTGCTCGCGCACGTCGAGCAGCTCGCCCGTGACGGCGTGATCGGTGGCGATCATCCAAACGCCGCGGACCTGCAGATCGGCGCAACGCTGCGGGTGCTGCTCACCGTCAACGACCTGCTTCCGCTGCTGCGCGGCACGCCCGAGCGAATCGCCCGAAGCTTCTTCCCGGAGTACCCCGGCGCCGGCGAGGTGCCAGCCGGCGCGTTCCCCGCCGGCTGGGTGCCCTCAGCCTGATCCACCCGGGAACTCGCCCGACCGTGCGCGTGAGCGGCGGGCGGGCGATTGCGTGCTGGACGAACGCTCGAGAGAAGCGCAGGCGCGCGTGAGCTTCCTCACCGCACTGCGTCTTAGGAGCAGTCCCAACGAGATCGACGGTGGCGCGGGCCGACTGGTGGCAACAGTGCTGCCGCACGGTCGCTTCGCACGGGTCGCCAGACAGGAGAGAGAATGCAACGGATCCGACTTGTGATCGCTACCGGTGCTGCGCTGACCGCCTCGCTCGCGGGGCCGCAGTGCGATCTGGGCCCGCGCCACCGGGGCGGACGGCGACCAGGCAGCCGCACTGCTGCGCGGCCCGGATGCGTACGTCTTCACGGCGCGCGCCGCCGAGGTGTGCGTGCGCAGAGTTCTCGCCGAGGCACCCGCGGGCTTTCATACGCCGGCTGGTGCTTGGGGCCCCGACCTCGTCCTCGGCGTGGACGGGTCTCCCGCGGGGATTGTGGGTGAGCGCCGTCCGGCCCCGGCCATAGGCGCCGCCCGCGCCCCGGCCCCGATCCCTGCTGATCGCCGGCCCGGCTACCCGCTTGCTTCGCCGTGCGAAACGGCTAGCATCGGGCCGACAGGTGACCGCCGCGAGCTGCTGGCCGCGACATGAGCAGGCTCCCCGCGGGCCGCAGATCGCAGGACGGTCGAGAGCACCCGAGCGCAGAGGTGGGCTGGTGTCACGGAGGGACCCGTTGAGGAGAGCACGGTCGAGGCGGTCCGCCACCAGGAGGTCCGCGGCGGTGACCGCGGCTGCGCTCGTCGGTGGCGCTGTGCTGGTCGGCTGCGGCGGCGGCGGCGTGCTACAGAGCACGACCACCGTGACCGTTCCCGTCGCGTCATCCACCGGGCAGACCGGCGCGGTCGTGAAGACCGGGGCCCCAACCGCCGCTGCCCAGTCGAGACCGAGCAGGCGCGCGCGCACCCACACCCGCACGGCGAGAGGCGCCGGCGCGCACCTGCGGGCCGCCAGGACGGGCACGGGGACGAACTCGCCATATGCGCGTGTCCCCAGCGCCGCGGCGAAGAACACGCACACGACCTCGCCATACAAGCGCAGCCCCGTCACTCCCTCGGTGGCCAAGGAAATCCTCGGCCAGTACATCGCCAAACTCGAACGGATCGAGCGCACGAGCAAGTTCCCCGCCGAGAAAACGCAGGCCGCCGAGATGATCAAGAAGGCGCGAGCACGCAAGTAGGCAGGCGCGGGCCGGGCGGATCGCACGCCGCGCGCGATCCGCGGCGCCCACCGGGCGGTCGCGCGGCGCGCTATACGCCGAGGAGGGCGGCGGCGACGCGCTCAGGTGCTTCCAACGGAGGCCAGTGCGCGACGTCCTGCAGCTCGAGGAAGGGCCTGTCGGGCAGACGCTCGCGGATGCGCTGTGCCATGTGCGCCCCCGAGACCGGGTCGAGCATCCCCCACACGAAGGCGAGCGGCACGTCGGTGCGCTCCAGCGCCCGCACCCAGCGCTGAGCATGGGCTTCGCGGTCGCGTATGTAGCGGATCAGCAGGTGCGCGATCGGCTGTCCGCCCTCGCGCGCGAGCGCGCGCCACATCTCTGCGCTGTGGCGAGCGGCGTCGAAGTCGGCGGCGAAGGTCGGCTTCAGTCCCGCGACGAACAGCTCCTCGTTGAGGCCTGCGCTGATCTGCGGCCCCAGCTCAGGGTCGAGCAGCGCCAGCTGGCCCGGCTCGGGTCGATGCAGCTCGGGGTACAGCCCGCCATTGAGCAGATGCACGGCCGTGATCTGGACGTCGAGCGCACCTTCGGCGCTGCGCGCGAGCAGCTCCTGTGTGACCGAGACCGCGTAGTCGTGGGCCGCGATCGCCGTAGAGGCGATCCCGTCGTGCGCCCACAGCGCCTGCACCAGGTCGGCCTGCTCGTGCAGCGAGTAGCTGTGCTCTGCGGGCTTCTCCGAGGCGCCGAACCCGAGGAAGTCGGGCAGCAGCAGCGCGTGGCGTGGCGCGAGCGCGGACGCGACCTCGGCCCAGTCGTGCGATGAGCTCGGGAAGCCGTGCAGCATCGTGATCGCCGGGCCCGAGCCCATGCGCCTGACGAAGATGCCGCGCTCGGTGCCCTCACCCAGCTCGAGCCGCACCCGATCGCCTGAGGACCACCACTCCTCGATGCCCGCCACGGGGGCCATTATGTCCTCTGATCACGCGGCGAGGCCCGCCCGCGAGGCCCCGAGAGCGTCGTCCGCGAAGGCGAGCAGGTGGGCGGCGAACTCCTCCGGCCTGCTCGTGTGCGGCACATGTCCGGTGTCGAGCACGACCAGCCGCGCGCCGCTGATCAGCTTCGCCGCACGGCGGGCCACGCGTGTCGGGATTACCGGATCGCGCCGGCCCCACAGCAGCAGCGTGGGCGCCTCGATGGCGTGCGCTCGGGCCCGCAGGTCGTGCTCGGGCGATCCGAACGAGCGCCACAGCTCGCTGACCGCGCGCAGACCCGCGTCCCGGCGCGTCGTGGCTATTCCCGTCGCTCGCGCGCGCTCGTCGGCGGGGGTCTGTGCGCGCATGTACAGAGCCGAGAAGACGGGGTAGATCCGCCGCAGGAACCACGGCTGCGCCATCAGCGCGCAGAACGCGCGAACGTGCGGCGGGCGTCCCGCAAAGCCGCCCCCGTCGACGACGACGAGTCCCTTGACGAGCTCGGGCCGCCGGATCGCGAGACGCGCCGCGGCGAATCCGCCGACGGAGTTGCCGACGAGCACTGCGCCCTCGGGGGCGAGCTGCTCGACGAGCTGTTCAGCGACATCGGCGAAGCGCATCGCGCTCGCAGGACCGCTCCCCGCGGGCGACTCGCCGTGTGCGGGCCAGTCGAGCGAGATCGTTCTGAAGCGGCTGCCGATCAGAGCGCGCAGCTCGTCGTAGTCGTGGTGGTCATGTGCTCCGCTCGGCAGGAGCACGATCGGCCGACCATCGCCTGACTCGTCGTAGGCGATCGGCCCGGAGGACGTCGAGAGTGTGAGCACGCGTGCGACCATAGCAAATGACCGACCGGTCGGTCATAGAGGGTGACCGACCGGTCATATAGTGTCATGCACATGGCCACCCGAGCCACCGCACCCGATCCGCACCCGACGCGCGAGGCGCTGCTCGACGCGGGCTTGGCCGTATCGGAGCGGTACGGCCTGGCGGGGCTGAGCGTGAACCGCGTTGTTGCTGAGGCGGGGGTCGCGAAGGGCACGTTCTACGTCCACTTCGCGGACCGTGGCGCGTTCGTCGACGCGCTGCATGAGCGCTTTCATGCGCGTGTCGCTGAGGCGGTCGCGGCCGCGACGGCGGGCATGCCCGACGGCGCGCAGCGGCTCGTGCGCGGCGCGGAGGCCTATCTCGATGTGTGCCTGGAGGATCGCGCGGTGAAGGCGCTCGCGCACGAGGCACGCTCGGATCCGGCGCTGAGCGGCTCGATGTCGGCGCGCCACGAGCGCTTCGCCGCTGCCTCGATCGCGGGCTTCCGCGCGATGGGCTGGGGCGACGCCTCGACCGCGGCGCAGCTGTTCGCGGCGCTCACCGCGGAGATCGCGATCCGCGAGATGGAGGCCGGCAGGCGTCTGCCGGCGGCCAGGCGCACCCTGCGGCGCTTTCTCGCGGTCTGAGGGACGCCGCACCCCTCGCACCCGACGCGCTGCCCTTCGCGGCGTCACTCGGACAGGCTCGGTGCGGCCGCGACCTCGGTGAGCATGCTCACGCCTCCTGTTGGAAGACGAGCTTCGTGTGCGGCTGCAGCAGCGCGGTCTCGGCGTCGGCGAACGGCAGCACGCGGTCGGTCACGCGCGCGGGGTCGAAGCGCCCGCTGAGGATCAGCGACAGCACGGCTGGGATGTCGGCGCGTGCCATCGCGCGGCCGACGTGGAGGTGCACACCGGCCATGTACATCTCCAACAGCGGGACGGGGGTCTCGGGCTCGTACAGGATTCCCACGTGGGTGCAGTGCCCGCCGGGTGCGGTGGAGCGGCACGCGCACGCCAGGGTCTCGCGGCTCGCGCCCGCGTCATCGGGCTGTTGGCGGGCGCGGCCGGAACGCCGCGCGAGTTCCTGCGCTCGCTCACTGCGGCGCTCGCGGCGAGCCTGCAGGCGTCGGACTTCTCGCGCGGCTGCCCGATCGCGACGGTGGCGCTCGAGACGGCGACCGCCTCGAGCTC
>Ga0075030_100002197_pt1 | contig 17713 bp, 9 predicted proteins | sample LitLauG_LLR_2012_FD_71393 | JGI IMG/M metagenome (GOLD analysis project Ga0075030, IMG submission 71393) | Freshwater sediment microbial communities from Pennsylvania, USA - Little Laurel Run_MetaG_LLR_2012 | ecosystem: Environmental > Aquatic > Freshwater > Creek > Sediment | place: USA... | reverse complement strand
CCTTGCGCACTGGAACTGTTGGCAACTCCGCGAACTTCCGCCCGCACTCTACAGAAAAGAATGTATTTACGGAAACACCAGATTCTCAAAAAAATAGTCTAACTCCGCTCAGAGGTGGGGTGTGGTGTGCCGCAAGGCAAGCCAATCGCATAGAAAGGACTTCCACTGCATTTTTCACATGTCGAACGCACAACTAACCCAAGAAATCATCCGTTGTAGCTCAGGATGTGAAGGTCTGGACGACGTTCTGGGAGGAGGACTTCCGGCCGGCCACATTTATCTTGTCGAAGGAGAACCCGGCACCGGAAAAACCACTCTGGCTCTACAGTTTGTGAGTGAGGGGTGCCGCCGAGGCGAAAACGTCCTTTATGCTACGCTCTCCGAATCGGCCAACGAGTTGCGCATGGTCGCGAAGGTGCACGGCTTGTCGTTGGACCACGATGCCGTGCTTGAGGTTCGTCCGAGCGAACAGGACCTCACGCCCGAAGGTCAATACACGGTCTTCCACCCGGCAGAGATTGAATTAAATGATCGGGTGCAGGCCATTATGGCCGAGGTGGACCGTCGCAAACCGACCCGGCTGGTCATCGACGCACTGTCGGAAGTCCGAATGCTCGCCAAGGATCCTCTGCGATATCGCAGACAGGTGCTGTCGCTCAAGGAATACGCTCCTGAAGATTGCACAGCCCTGTTGCTGGACGACCGCAGCAGCCGCTATGCCGACCTGGAGCTGCACAGCATTGTGCATGGTGTGGTTTCAATGGGCAGAGTGGCACGCGAGTATGGCAAGACCACGCGCCGACTTGAAGTAACCAAGCTGCGCGGTTGTGCCTTTCGCGAAGGCTTTCATGACTACCTGATCCGAAGTGGCGGGATCGTGGTCTTCCCTCGCCTGGTTGCAGCGGAATATGTCGCCGAAGGCAACGAAAACGAAGTGGCCGCGAGCGGGATCGCCGAACTCGATCAGTTGGCGGGTGGAGGACTCGGGCGTGGAACCAGCACCTTGCTCATCGGCCCGGCGGGATGCGGCAAGACCTCCATTGCATTGCGCTGGCTTACCAGTGCAGCTGAACGAGGCGAAAACACCGCGGCATTTATATTCGAAGAAACCGTCAACTCCCTGCTGGGTCGCGCCCGCGGACTGGGCATGGATGTGAATATGCACTTAAGCAGCGGACGAATGATGATCGACCACCTGGATCCGGCGGAGGTTTCGCCAGGTGAATTCGTCGAAATGGTGCGGAGGCGCGTAGAACAGGATGGGTGCCGGGCGGTGCTGATCGACAGCCTGAATGGATTTCTCCAGTCCATGCCGGGGGAGCAGTTTCTGGCGCTTCACCTGCACGAACTGCTGACCTACCTCAACAACCGCGGGATAGTGACGCTCTTGATTTTGGCGCAGATGGGGCTGGTCGGCAGCGCCATGCAGACCCCGATCGACGTCAGTTATCTCGCCGACAACATCCTGGTCTTGCGCTATTTTGAAGCGCACGGAGAAGTGCGTCAGGCGATTTCGATGATGAAGAAGCGCAGCGGGAGCCACGAGCGCTCGATCCGGGAACTTCGGTTGCAGCCGGGTGGAATCGCGGTCGGAAATCCTCTGGTGGATTTTCAAGGTATCCTTTCGGGCAGCCCAACATCCTTAGCACCGATGGTTTCGAGAGGCGGGCTGAATGACTGACCTTTCCACTGGCGACATGCCGGTCCTGGTCTTTGCGCCTTTCGGCAAGGATGCTTCCCTGATTGAACGGGTGCTGCGTCAATCGGCGGTAGCCATTCGTACGCTGCCTACAATTCAGGAATTTGAATCGGCCATCTGCGAGGGTGCGGGGGCTGCGATCATAACGGAAGAAGTCCTGCAAAAAGGTACCATCAGCGCCCTGGCGCGGAAGCTATCGACGCAACCACCGTGGTCTGATTTTCCCATTATTGTGCTCACGGGGAGCGGAATGAGCACGGAGTCCACGGAATCCGCGGTACGATCCCGGGCACCTCTGGGAAACGTGGCGCTTCTGGAGCGGCCGTTGCGCCCGGTAACGCTCATCAGCGCGGTTCGCAGTGCCCTGCTGGCGCGGCGGCGGCAGTATGAAGTGCGCGATCACCTGAAAGAACGCAACGTAGCGGAGGAAGCTTTACGCCGCGCGCACGATGCGCTCGAGTCACTCGTTGAGCAGCGGACCGCCGCCCTGCGACGCCTTTCTGTAAAGCTCCTTCGCGTGCAAGATGAGGAGCGCCGCCGCATCGCTCGGGAACTGCACGATAGCTTGGGCCAGGATCTCACCGCTGCAAAAATCTGCCTCGATATGCTCGCGCAAGAGTTTCCAGGAGATTCACGACACTTGCGCGAAGCACAGGACCTCGTCAATCGCTCGATTGCCGATACCAGGACGCTGTCGCACCTGTTGCATCCCCCACTGTTGGATGAAGCCGGCTTCCTCTCCGCGGCGAGGTGGTATGTCGAGGGATTCGGACAGAGGAGCGGTATCGCGACACAACTTCACTTGCCCGAACATACCCATCGTTTGCCGCGTCGCACCGAGACCGCTCTGTTTCGCATCATGCAGGAAGCTTTGACCAACGTGCATCGGCACTCCGGAAGCCGTACGGTCGAGGTGAAGGTCGCTACCGATGACTCGCGCGTAGTGCTGACAGTGAGAGATTTCGGCACTGGCGTTCCCCGAGAAGTCCTCGACCGATTCTGGAAGACCGGAAGCGTGGGGGTTGGACTGGCCGGTATTCGCGAGCGACTGCAGGAGCTTGGCGGAGTCCTTGAAATTGAGTCGAACCTGGATGGAACACTGCTGAAGGCCACTATCCCAGTTTCGACGAATGGCAAGGGCCCAGAGGATTCGCTAAAGCCGGAATATTCCGGCGCAGGCCAGCAGAGGCACAATAGCCGGAACTCCGCCTAAGCTACTGCCAGCAAGACCGAACACCCCGCGATGTTCTCCCGCGCTTACAATATCAGGCGAAACAAAATAAAGTGAGCACTATGCCTGATTCTCTTTACCTGAGCTTGTGGTTCCCGGATTTTTCTGGACCCGCAATGTTGCCCCACCTGCTTGCGGTTTTGCGGCAATTTCCATTCTCCACACAACGACCGGGAGTGACTTATCTTTCTGTACAGCCGGTCTCCTGGAACGAAGCTAGCGCGTTGGAGCAGCGATTCTCACCGGGCATTGAACCGGAACAGGCGCTGACGGTTGCCGCTGACCTGATCCACGACGATTATGCGTATGTGTTCGATGCATATTGGGATCTTTGGACCCCGTCACAGAGCGGACTCGAATGGAACTTGCTTCCGAGTGGGGTAAAGTTCATCGCCCAAGGAGAGGAATTCGATGAAGGAGTGCAGGAGCAGACGGGACACATCGAGATCGATTTCGGGCTGGACTCGCCATTCCTGCAGGAGAATGTCGAACTCACCGAAGAAGTTCAGAACAAGGTGAGGGAGAATGTGGGCAAACTGGTCGAGTTCACGATGAAAGCAGAGAAGAACACGCGGGCGACCGGAAGGCTGTTGTGGTCGGAATCCGAGGAAAACCTGGCGCAGAAGTTGATCGCGCGATTGCAGAAAGTGCAATGAAACCACAGAGGGCACGGGGAGTCACAGGAAGACCCCTGTGGTTTCCCTGTGCCCTCTGTGGTTCAAGCTTTTATTTCGTTCGTCCGCCCTCGACCTTTAACGCCTCGGCGGCGGCAGCCTGTGCAGCCGCTAAACGGGCAGTCAGGACGCGGAACGGCGAGCACGACACGTAGTTCAGTCCGGTCCGATAGCAGAACTCCACGGACGACGGCTCTCCACCGTGTTCGCCGCAGATTCCTACTTTCAGGTTCGGACGCGTCTTACGCCCACGCTCCGTCGCCATTTTCACTAGTTGACCGACGCCCTCCTGGTCGAGCGCGGCAAATGGATCCTGCTTGAGGATGCCTTCCGCCAGATACGTCGGAAGAACTTTGTTCACGTCGTCGCGGGAGAAGCCGAACGTGGTCTGGGTCAGGTCGTTAGTGCCGAAGGAGAAGAACTCCGCTTCCTTCGCGATCTCGTCCGCAACCAGCGCGGCCCGCGGCAGTTCGATCATCGTCCCGACCATGTAGTCGATCTTCGTTCCCTTCTCTTTGAAGACCTCCTCGGCCACCCGGCGTACGATCGCACCCTGGTTTGCCATTTCCTTCAGGGTGGCGACCAGAGGAATCATCACCTCGGGCAGGACCTTGATTCCCTTCTTCGTGCAATCGACCGCGGCTTCGAAGATGGCGCGAGCTTGCATTTCGGTGATCTCGGGATACGTAATACCGAGGCGGCATCCACGATGCCCGAGCATCGGATTGAACTCGTGCAGTTGCTCAACGCGGGCAAGGAGCTTGGGCAGAGCGCCTTTGAGATCGCCGACTCCCTTGATACCGTAGTCTTTGTACTTGGAAACAAGTTCCTTCTTCTGCTTCGCGCTATAGCGCGACAGCAGGGCGATGTCGACCATCAATTCTTCGCGGCGGGGCAGAAACTCGTGCAGCGGTGGATCGAGGGTACGGATCGTCACCGGCAAACCGTCCATAGCCTTGAAGACGCCGGCAAAATCGGCGCGCTGCAACGGCAGTAGCTTCTTCAGGGCTGCGCGGCGGTCTTTCTCGTTGTCCGCGAGAATCATGGTGCGCATGTGACCGATCTTCTCTTCGCCAAAGAACATGTGCTCGGTGCGGCACAGCCCAATGCCTTCCGCCCCGAAGGTGCGCGCCTGAATGGCGTCGCGCGGAATGTCAGCGTTGGCGCGGACTTTCATCTTGCGGAAGGGATCGGCCCAGCCCATGAACGTCTGCAGTTCCGGGTCGTCGGCATTCGCCGGAATGGTATTCAGCTTTCCTTTGATGACGCGGCCGGTCGTACCGTCAAGAGAGATCCAGTCTCCTTCCTTGAAGACCTGCCCCTTAACGCGCATTTCCCGCGCCTTCTCGTTAACATCCACATCACCCGCGCCTGCCACACAGCACTTGCCCATGCCGCGGGTAACGACAGCAGCGTGGCTGGTCATGCCGCCGCGAGACGTAAGAATCCCCTTCGCCACTTCCATGCCGTGGATGTCCTCCGGTGTGGTTTCCGCGCGCACGAGAATGACCGACGCTTTCCCATCCTTGTGGACAGCTTCCACTGCGGCGTCCGCAGTAAATACGATCTGGCCGACAGCCGCCCCAGGAGAGGCCGGCAGTCCCGTCGCCAGCACCTCCACCTTCGTGCCCTTCTCATCGAGGCGTGGTACCAGGAAGTCATAGAGCTGATTCGGCTCCACGCGGAATATGGCTTCTTCCTTGGTGATCAAACCCTCATCGACCATCTGAATTGCAATCCGAACCGCGGCCAGGCCGGTCCGCTTGCCGTTCCGGGTCTGCAGCATGTACAGCTTGCCATCCTGCACCGTGAACTCGAAGTCCTGAACGTCTTTGTAGTGCTTCTCCAGACGGGTGGTAATTTCGCGCAGTTGGTTGTACGCCTCAGGCAGAATCTCATGCAGTTTTGAAATTGGCACCGGAGTGCGTACGCCGGAGACCACATCTTCGCCTTGCGCGTTCATCAGAAATTCACCGTAGAACTCCTTGGTGCCAATGGCGGGATTCCGTGTGAAGCCCACGCCTGATCCACTGGTGTCGCCGAGGTTTCCGAAAACCATCGCCTGCACATTGACCGCGGTGCCCAGCATGTCGTCGATATTGTTCATGCGGCGATAGTGTTTGGCGCGATCGTTCTGCCAGGAGCGGAACACGGCATCGCGCGCCAGGACCAACTGTTCGCGCGGATCCTGCGGGAAATCTCGCTTGGCGTGTTTCTTGACGACCTTCTTGTACTCTGCAATCACTTCCTGTAGAGCCTTGGCGTCGAGATCGGTGTCGAGCTTGGCCTTCTTCTGTTTCTTCTTGGCGTCGAAGACCTCTTCAAATGCCGCCTTCTCGATATCGAGCACAACGTTGCCGAACATCTGGATCAGGCGCCGGTACGAATCGGCGGCGAATCGGGGATTGTTGCTCCGTTTCGCCAGCGCTTCCACGCTTTTGTCGTTCAAACCGAGATTAAGGATGGTGTCCATCATTCCCGGCATGGAGAACTTCGCGCCCGAGCGTACGCTCACCAGCAGCGGATTCTCGCCCGTACCCAACTTCTGCCCCTGCAGCGCTTCAAGTTTTGCCAGCGCTTCGTCCATCTGGCGGTCGACATCGTCTGAAAGGCCGCCACGCATATACTCGCGGCAAGCTTCGGTCTGGATGGTGAACCCGGGAGGAACGGGCAAGCCAGCATTGGTCATCTCGGCGAGGCCAGCGCCCTTGCCGCCCAGCACATCTTTCATCTTCCCGTTTCCATCGGCCTTGCCGCCGCCGAACGAGAAGACGTATTTGGTGGTGGATTTCTTGCTTTCCTTTACTTCAGTTTCGGGGAGAGTCATCGTTGCCATATGAGTCCTTTGCGGTTGCAGAGTTTGAATGATTTGGTAATCGAGTAATTTTGTAATTGAGTAATTGAAAGATCGTTACGTAGTACTTCCAATTACCAAATTGCAAAATTACCCAATTACGAAATCGCTTAAGCTTTTCCTTCTGTCACGATCTCGGAAAAATCCGCGATCGTGGAAAACTCTCGTAACAGGGTCTGCAGCAATGCCAGACGGTTTGCACGAATGCGTGCGTCCTCGACCATGACCATGACCTTATCGAAGAACAAATCGACACGCTCGCGCACGGTTGAGAGCAGCAAGAGCGCCGCTCCGTAGTCCTTTTTCTTGCGAAGTGCCTCGATCTCCGGGCCCGACGTTTCCACGAATGCCGCAAGGTTCTTCTCTTCGAATGCGGAACCCGGCAGCGCCTCGAACTTCGGCGAAAGCGCGATTCCCTTTTCTGCGGCCTGTTTCAGGATGTTGCGCATGCGTTTGCAGGCTGCCCCAATCGCCTGAAACTCCGGCATGTGCAGCACCTGCTTCACAGCTTCTGCGCGCTCAACGGCATCTACGACATCGTTGGCATCCGCGCCTAGAACTGCTTTGACCACGTCGTAGGAATATCCACGCAAGTCGCGGAGATAAAACTCCATGCGCTCGCGGAAAAACAGCTGGACCGACTGCAGGAACTTTTCATCATCCACAAACTTCTTCTCTGCAGGCGATCCTTTATATCCTTCGCGTGCGTCGCGCATCATGTCGCCCAGCAGTAACGGCAGCTTCTTTTCGGCGATGACTTTCACCATGGCATTGGCCTGCCGACGCAGCGCAAACGGATCTTTCGATCCGCTGGGCACAAGTCCGAGGGAGAACATTCCTGCGATCGTGTCTGCCTTGTCGCCGATAGAGAGAACGGCGCCCTCGGTCGATCGCGGAATCGAATCCTCGGTTGACTCGGGCTTGTAGTGATCGTAGATCGCATCGGCAATCGCCATGCGGGTCGCTTCTGGGAGGCTCGGGTCGAGTTGCTGGACTCGCGCGTACAGGCCGCCCACGATCCCTTGCAACTCCGTGAACTCCTTGACCAGTTCGGTGGTGAGATCTGCCTTGGCCAGGCATGCGGCCTTATGCACGACGCCGGGGCGAACCGCAACTCCGTGCTGCTTGAGAATCTCGCTGAGCCAACTGCACAGGCGTTGCACGCGCTGGGTCTTTTCGTAGTATGTGCCGAGGTCTTTCTGGAATGTGACATGGCGCAACAGCTCGTGTCGTTCCAGCAACGATTTCTTCTGGTCCGTTTCCCAGAAAAATCTCGCGTCGTTGAAGCGAGCCCGCAGCACACGTTCATTCCCGTGACGAATCAGGTCCTGAGGATCGCGGTCGGTATTCAGAACGGCCAGAAAATGCGGCAATAACTTTCCCTGCGCGTCCTCGAGCGCGAAATATTTCTGATGATCGCGCATCACCGTCACCAGGACTTCCTCTGGCAACGCGAGGAATTGGGGATCAAATCCACCCAGAATGACGGAAGGAAATTCCGTCAGATTCACCACGGAATCCAGTAGCGTCTTATCTTCCCGCCAACGCGCGTCCGGGATCGTGCGCGCAGCCGCGTCGAGAGCCTTCCGAATCTGATGCTCGCGGTCGGCTCGGCCCAGAACCTTGGCGGCCCGCAATGCATCCACATAAGCTGCACCCGCCCGCGGAATCGCAACTGCCCCAACGGATAAGATGCGGTGCCCTCGCGACGTCTTCCCTGCCCGGATGCCATCGAACTCGAGCGGAATCGTCTCACCGTCAAGCATGGCCACTAGCCAGCGCACCGGGCGTACGAACCGCTCATTCGGTTTCCGCCAATACATGTTCTTGGGCCAATAGATGCCGGCGATTTCCTTCGGCAACGATTCCACCAGGATCTCTGCCGCCGTGCGTCCCTTCTTCGTGACTTTGGCGCTGATGTATTCGCCTTTGGGGGTGGCGACGCGTTCCAGCCGCGCCACGTCAACGCCCGACTTCTTGGCGAAAGCTTGAGCGGCCGGAGTCGCTTGACCATCTTTATAGGCGACATTCACCGACGGTCCGGTGACTTGTTCGGTGACGTCTGATTGCGCTGCGGCGATCCCGTTGGCCATCACAGCCACACGGCGTGGCGTTTCCAGCGAGGTGATCTCTCTAGCCGACAAACGTTCCCGCGTGAGCAACGCACCCACGCGCTCGCGCAACTCCTTTGCAGCCGCGTCAATCATCCTTGCGGGAATCTCTTCGCACCCAATCTCTAAGAGGAAATCTGGCATGCACTTAAACCATCAAGTTTTCCAGAATTTGACAGCCCTGACTGTGACACTCATCACAAACGTGATGAAAGATTCCTGATTTCGAACTGCCTGCTCTTCTATCCCACTGGCAACAACGATCCCTTGCGCTGCGAGTTCTTCTGGCGCACAGGTTCCGGCTCGTCGGTCGGCGCAGCCGCCTCAGATTTCTGTTGATCGACCCAAGCCTTGGCAATTCCCACAGCCAATACCCGGACGCGTGCAATCACGCCCACACGCTCTGTGACTGAAATGGCGCCACGCGCATCGAGAATGTTGAACAGATGCGAGCACTTTAGGCACAAATCATAGGCACCGAGGAGCGGAAAACGACTTTTCTCGCGAATAAGATCCGAGCCTTCGGCTTTTTCACTCGAGAGTTCCGCATACCGATCGATCAGGGCCTTGCACTCAGCCTCACACAGTTCGAAGTGCTTCCATGCTTTCTCGACATCCGCCGCTTCAAAGTTATAGACCGAGAATTGCAACTCATCCGCCAGCCGGACATCGCCATACTTCACCACGGCGCCCGTGTCGGGATCGCGCGCCCACACGATGTCATAGATGGAATCGACGTCCTGCAGGAAAGCGGTGATGCGCTCAAGCCCGTACGTCAGTTCGGCCGAGATCGGAAACAGGTCGAGGCCGCCGCACTGCTGAAAGTACGTAAACTGTGTAATCTCCAACCCGTCGAGCATGACTTGCCAGCCGACACCCCATGCGCTCAGCGTCGGAGCTTCCCAGTTGTCTTCTTCGAACTTGATATCGTGCTGACTGAGATCGATCCCAATCGCCTTCAGGGACTCAAGGTAAAGTTCCTGAACATTTTCCGGCGGCGGTTTCAGAATGACCTGCAACTGCATGTGCTTGAACAGGCGGTTCGGATTCTCGCCGTATCTGCCGTCGGCAGGCCGCCGCGAGGGCTGCACATACGCCACCTTATAAGGTTTGGGTCCGAGCACCCGCAAAAACGTTTCGGGAGCCATCGTCCCTGCGCCCACTTCCACGTCATACGGTTGCTGCAACACGCAGCCGCGCTCAGCCCAGAACGTCTGCAGACGCAGGATAAGTTCCTGGAACGTAAGCGAATTGGAAGTAGCCCAAGTCATCGTCGCGGGGTTACACCTCATCCGTGAGCTTCCAGCTATGGCTGACACCCTTCTAAGGAACCCCTAGAGTAGGTACTCCACAGTACGCTGAAGCGCAGCAGGTTAATCCATGATTGTAACGGAAGGAGCGAGAGATCGTCACCCAAGTGCAGTCCAAAAGTGGACCGGAGAAGGCAGCCTCCGGTTCCTTGCCAAAACGACGATTTCCGGTAACATAATCGTTATGGCAAAGCCCCCCGACGCACGTTTTCTGGGTCTGCTTTCAACCTTAACCATCATGACAGCTCTGATGTTACAGGGCTGCGGCGGAAGTTCGAATGGCTCCGGCGGTGGCGGCGGAGGCAATCCTCCTGCCGCGCCAACGGGGCTCACAGCTACGCCCGGCACACAGCAGATTTCCCTCTCCTGGATGGCGAGCACGACCGCCTCCGGCTACAACGTGAAACGCGGTACTGCCCACGGCGGCCCGTATTCGACGGTTGCGTCTCCGTCCGTCACCAATTACGCCGACACCGCTGTTACCAGCGGCACGACGTATTACTACGTAGTCACCGCGGTCAATGCCAACGGTGAGAGTCCGGCTTCCTCTGAAGTTTCGGCGGCTGCTACCGGCCCGGTCACCAATGTCAGCGTCACCATCGACGTCCTGACAAACCGCCATCCCATCAGTCCGTACGCGTATGGCGGAGCCTATCCTCAGGACGCGGCCACCGTTACCGATAGCGGCCTCAGCGTTGTGCGGTGGGGTGGAAACGCAACCTCGCGCTACAACTGGAAGACCCAGACTTCCAACTCGGCGGCCGACTACTACTTCAGCGACTACACCTATACTGAGATTGGCGATAGTGATTCGGTGAAGTTCATCCAGGACGCCAAAGCGGCTGGAACGAATCCGTTGATGACAATGGTCATGCTGGATTGGGTTTCACGAGGGGATCCAGCCAACAATACGGGGAATGGCCAACTCTACAGCTATTCGGTGGCGAAATATGGCGCGCAGTGCAAGGTTCGCCCCGACGATTCCGACGCTGGAAACGGCCAAAAAACGGATTGCAGCACGAATGTCACCGGAAATGATTTCAACGATGCACACGTGCCGATCTTCGACGACATCTCAACGACATGCCCGTCGAGCGCGAAAGGGCCGTGCGTCTACCGGAAAGATTGGGCAACCGCACTCGCCGCAGCTTTCGGATCCGCTCCCCATTTCTATGACATGGACAATGAGATCGACATTTGGGGTGGCACGCACCACGATGTACACCCACTGCCCTCGGCGTTCAACGAAATGCGCGACACCTATCTCAGGGTGGCACGAGGTCTGAAGACCTGGGACCCGGCTGCTATTCGCCTCGGGCCCGTAAGTTGTTGCTGGTGGTTCTATTGGAACGGCGCAGACGGAAGCGACAAAGGCAATCATGCCGGAATCGATTTCCTGCCTTGGTGGCTCAACGAAGTCTACTGGCAGGATCAGATCGCGGGGAGCAGATCGCTGGATGTGTTCGATATCCACGCGTACCCCGATGGCCCCGATACCTCGACCTGGACGCAAATTCAAAAGCAGGCACTCGCAGTGAGTATTTATCGCGACTATTGGGACCCCACGCTCGTCAGCCCGTCCGGCACCATCAACCAGCAATACACGACGAACATTCAGCCGAACAAGACGATCGCGTTCCGGATTCCGCGCATGCGCGCTCTCGCGAACATGATCTATCCCGGCACGCCTCTCGCCTTCACAGAATGGAGTGCGGCGTTTGCGGGCGAGTCGGACTTCTCCACGGCGCTCGGCGATGCCGACGCCTACGGCATTCTGGGACGCGAACGCGTTTACCTCGCATCGCGCTGGACCGCGCCGAGTCCGACGAATCCGAACTATCTCGCGCTGAAGCTTTACACGAACTACGACGGCGCACATCACGGCTTTGGCACAACTTCAGTTTCAGATACCAACACCGGCGACCCCAACCTGTTCAGCAGCTACGCCGCTCTGGACTCTACGGGCAAGACACTCACCGTGATGGTATTGAACAAGGATCCGCAGAATACGGCGCACGTGCAGTTTGCCCTGAACGGATTCACCCCAGGCTCTGTGACCGCTTACACCTTGTCGGCATCGGCGCCGACCAGCATCACGCAATCGACGCCGGCATGGTCCTCGACCATGAACTTCGCGCCCTACACGGCGACCCTGCTGGTCATCTCCGGCAATACCAACGCAACTCCGTCTTCGGAGTGGGACCTGAATCCCGATACGATCATGCTGCCCGCTGGCGGCACAGTAACCTTGCAGCCGAAGATCACGGGCGGAACAGCGAATGTCACATTAAATTCGCAAACCCCTGACTCCGGGGTTACCGTTGCTCTCACACAACCAAATCTGACCACGACTCAGAACGGAACTGTGACGATCACCGCAGGAAATACGCCAGGGTTCTATCACTACACTGTGACCGGGTCCGATGGAACGGTCAGCCAAACGCAGGGCGGATGGATTGTTGTTGGAAATCCGCCAGCGAGTCTGGTCAAGACAAGTGGAGATGGACAAACCGGAGGCGTGGGCACAACCTTGCCCCAGCCACTGACGGTGACGTTGAACGCGGGAACTTCAGGCGGGATCGCGTCAGGAGCCAGCATTCTCTTCAGCGCCAGCGCAGGATCACTCTCGAACGGCACCAGCACCGGTTCGAAAGTGATCGCGGTAACGAATTCATCCGGAGTGGCGTCGATCACTTTAACTCTGCCCGGATCGGCGCAAACGGTCCATGTAGAGGCTCAAGCGCCTTATGCTCTGGGCAATGCCAACGTCACGTTCACCGAGACTGCACAATAAGAATCGGCGTTGAAGTCCGTTTCGTATTCCGCAGTTCGGTCGCTCGCTTTTTTCAATCAGGTCATGGAACCGCTGTACATTATCGATATTGTAAACAGACCCTGAGACGCGTAGGATGGCTCGCGAGAGGATTGCTCATGTTTAATTTGCATCGCGCGTGGATTCGTTCGTTCTGGTTGTTCTTGCTTGCCTTGAACGCTTTCAGCCTTGCTGCGCATGCCCAGTGGACACCTAGAAACCCCGTCACCGCCGTTCAACGCCAGGGTGATGCAGTCGTTTTCACGCAAGAGCGCGGCTTCCTCAAATTGCAGATCTGCTCTGAATCGGTGATCCACGTCCTGTACTCGCCATCGTCCACGCTTGAGCAACATCCGAATTACGTTGTGATCAAGAAGAGTTGGGAGACGCCTCAATGGACCATGCACGAAACACCCGACGACATCACGATCGCGACCTCGCGGCTCAAAGTGAAAGTCACGCGCCTGGACGGCGCCATCACGTACTCCGAGGCTGACGGGAATCAACTCGTGCAGGACGCCAACCGGTGGCTGAACCCGGTGAAAGTCAACGGAGAAGACACGTACCACGCCGAGGCGTTCATCAGCATCTACGGTTCTCACGAAGGCTTGTTCGGACTGGGGCAACACCAGGCGGGAGTTTGGAACTATCGCGGCGAATCCGTCGACATCTCCCAGGACAACTCCAACATCTCCGTTCCTCTTCTGGTTTCGAGCAAAGGATACGCCATCTTCTGGAACAACCAGTCCCGCAGCCGCTTCAACAATCGCTTCGCTAACTATCTCTACATCTCCTCCGAAGTCGCCGATGCGGTCGACTACTATTTCTTTTACGGTCCAGAACTCGACAAAATCGTTGCCGACTACCGCGACCTCACTGGCCAGGCGCCCATGTTCGGCAAGTGGGCATATGGATTCTGGCAATGCAAGAATCGCTACAAATCGCAGGAGGAAATCCTGGGGATCGCACGCAAATATCGGGAACTGCACATCCCCGCCGACAACATCGTGCAGGATTGGTTCTGGTGGAACCGCAAGGGCGAGTTCGTCTTCAACAAAAACTATCCCGATCCCAAGGCTATGGTGGATCAACTCCACAAGGACAACTTCCACCTGATGATTTCCATTTGGCCGTTCTTCGAGCCCGGCTCCACAAATTACGACTACATGGAGAAACAAGGCTGGTTCGTCGACAAATTTAAATTTGCCAAGCCGCCTTACCACACGGATGGCATGGCCGCGTACGACGCCACGAATCCTGAGGCTCGCAAGTACTACTGGGACCAGGTGAACAAGGCTCTCTTCAGCATTGGGCTCGATGCATGGTGGATGGATACGACTGAGCCCGAAACAGAAGGACAGGAAGAAAACATTCTGCTTGGTCACAAGATCGCCGCTGGCAGCGGCGACCGGTTCGTGAATGATTATCCGTTGCTCGATACCGGCGCGGTCTATGACGGACAGCGGAGCGCATCCGACAAAAAGCGCGTCTTCATTCTTTCGCGCTCGGCTTTTGCCGGCTCGCAACGGAATGCGGTAACCGCATGGTCGGGAGATATCGTTTCGGATTGGCTCAGCTTTCGGCGGCAAGTTCCAGCGGGACTTAATTTCGCACTGTCCGGGATTCCCTACTGGACCACCGACATCGGCGGTTTTGTCTTCGGCAGCCCCAGTGATCCCGCGTTCCGTGAGTTGTTTATCCGCTGGTTTGAGTGGGGCTCGTTCAACCCGATTTTCCGGGTGCACGGCACGCGCGGCAATCCCGATGGCAATGAACTATGGTCCTACGGGCCGGAAGCGCAGAAGATCTTGGTTGACTATGATCGGCTGCGCTATCGTCTCTTGCCGTATACCTACTCTCTCGCCTGGATGAATACCAGCCAGGCTTACACTCCCATGCGGCCGCTGTTGATGGACTTTCGCACCGACCCGCACGTTGTCGACATTGGCGATCAATTCATGTATGGCCCTGCATTCCTGGTAAACCCGATCACCCAACCGGGAGCCACGCGGCGCGACCTTTATCTGCCTCAAGGCAAGTGGTACGACTTCTGGAGCGGTAAGACGGTCGGGGGTTCGGTCAAGTTGCAAGCCGACGCTCCTATCGACCGCATGCCGCTTTACGTCCGCGCGGGCTCGATCGTTCCCATGGGGCCGGAGATTGAGTGGTCGACGCAGAAAGCACCGGATCCAGTTGAGTTGCGGATATACCGCGGGGCCGACGGAGACTTTGCCCTGTACGAAGACGAGAACGACACCTACGACTACGAGAAAGGGATGTATACAACCATCCCGATTCACTGGGACGACGCCAAGCAGACCTTGACCATTGGACAGCGCAAGGGGCAGTTTCCCGGAATGCTCGAGCAACGAACCTTCCGCATCGTCTTCGCCGGCGAAAATCACGGGACAGGCATCGGTTCGGAAGCCAAGCCCGACAAAGCTGTACAATACATCGGACAACAGATCACTGTTTCACCGTGATTCATGGCGAAACATCCTCGTTATCTCGATTCTGCCTTAAAATTCCTTTATGTGTACGTTAACGCAGGCGTATGATGGCCCTGTAAGCCGCGTGTGACGTCGCGCACAAACGTCTCCGCGCCCCTGCATGAAGCCGAACGGTATCTTTAAGATAGCGGAATTAGCGAAGGTGTCGATCGGTACCGTTGATCGCGCTCTCCATGCTCGCCGCGGCATTAGCGAAGCCACGCGCATCAAAGTTCTTCGCATTGCGCGCAAGCTCAATTACTCGCCACATCCGGCCGCTCGCACGCTGTCCAAGGGACGCGCCAATGTTCGCATCGGCGTCTGCGTTCCGCGCGAAATCCGACTCTACTACGACCAACTCCGGGCCGGCATCTCCGACGAGGCGCGCCGCGTTCGCAGCATGGGTGTTGAACTCGTTCATCGCCCCATGCCCAGCCTGGGAGTTGGCGAGATGAAGCAACTAACGGCTCTTCTCCGCGATCAGGTAAACGCCATCATCGTAACGCCGGGCAATCCGGAAGCTTCCAGCGAATTGATCGATCAGGCCGAGGACAAAGGCATCCGGGTCGTCTGCACAACCACAGATGCCCCCCAGAGCCGGCGATCCAGCCTGGTAGCCGTTGATCCCGACCTGAGCGGCCGGCTCGCTGCCGAACTCATGGCGAAATTCGTGCCACCTGCCTCTAAAGTTGCCGTCGTCACCGGCATGTTGAATACGCAAGAGCACCGACTCAAGGCAACTGGATTTGCCGTCGGCTTTGCCTCGGATTGTCTGGGCGGCGAAGTCGTCGCTGTGTTGGAAGGTCACGAATCGGAAGAGGAAAGCTACGAGAAGACGTGCGATCTGCTGACGCGCGAGTCCAATGTCAGAGGGATCTACGTCAGCACGGTCAACTGCCTGCCTGTTTGCCGTGCTCTGCGAAAACTGAAGCTCGAACGCAGAGTCGCACTCATCACCACCGATGTCTTTCCTCAGATGGTTCCCCACCTGCTCCAGGGTACGATCCGCGCTTCGATTTATCAGAACCCCTACTTGCAGGGGCAAACTGCCATGCGAATCCTGGTCGATCACTTGCTGAATGGAACCGCGATTCCGGCAAACAGCTGGGTTAGTCCTACTCTGGTGCTGAAGAGCAATCTTCGAGTGTTCCGAGAAGTGGCCGACGCCCAACCGCCAGTCCTCTCAACCGCTGTTCCAGAACCTCAAGCTGCGATTCTCAGCTAAACGCAGCGTGAAGCCTGCATCACCGCGCGGGCGGAACTAACAAATCGGTAGCCGTGTACGGAGGAACGTTAATGCTGAAACTGTTCCCCACGTCATCGACCTGAACCCCCGAAACCGCCTTGTCCGCCGGGAGGTTAGTTTTTCCGTAGTCGAATCGCATTCCCGGGCCGGCGAGTTTTCCTCCATCGATAGTCACCTTCACAGTGGCCGTGTTCTTTGGGTCTTTATTGATCAGCATAAGGCTTAAGCTGCCGTTCTTGTGGCTCGCCGCATGAACGCTTAACAGCGAGTGACTCGACGACGCCGTAACCAGTGATTCGTTGAAATTCATCAGGTCGTGGATCATCTGGAGGCCGAAGAAAGCTGCGCCCGGCTTGTTCTTTTCATCCAGGAACGATCCACCATGCAGGTCGGACCAGTCGATGTTGGCCGCTCCCGTTTCCATCAAACTGAGGTAGCCGTCAGCAGCGAAGAGTCCGACTACGGTTTCATCCGTAACCTTAATATAGGATTTCGGCCCGGCATCGGTGATAAGCAACTGCATGTTCTGCATGTTCGGCCCGCAATACTTGCGAAAAAGATCCAGCAGACCCGACACGATATTGGCGAGTTCTTCGCGCGGCGCCGCCAGGAGAGCCGCGTTATCGAGTTCTTTCCAGTTCGAGGCCTCCGTGGCGTTACCGGTGTTCCAATGAAACGCAACAAAGTCGAGATCCTTCCCCGCTGCTTGTAAGACGTTGCGATCCCAATCGAGTCCCGAGTCCTGCGCTTTCTGAAAGGCGGTGTTCTGCACGTACTTTCCCGTCACCGGGTCCGGAGTCCACTCCTGAACATCCCAGGCATTGGCCACAGGAGAATCCACCGAGGCACCGATCTTGATTCGTCCATCGACAGCCTTCATGGCTTTGGAATACGCCAGCACAGCCTTGGCATACGCAGCCGGAGAGAGATTCGCATTCTTCCGACGTTGCTTGTCGTTGTCCTTCGCATCTTTCGGATACAGTGCGTGCAAATCCAGCTCTTGCCCTTCTCCGCCGTAGTAACCGTTTTTGTAGACCTCGTTGCCGACCTCCCAATACTTGACGTTCAGAGGCTGCGGATGGGCAATGCGGAGAAAGTTCTTGCCGTCATCGGCGGCCAGCGGTTGAGCGGCGCGCAGGGACGCCCAATATCCAACGGTCTGCCAATCGAATCCGGTCGAATCTTTCCCGATGGCATTGTTATCGGTCGGGCTGCCGTTGGCGTAAGCAACCCAGGCCGCCGCTTCGGCCGGCTCGCCGCCTCCGGTTCCCTCCTGGTTCGAACCGT
>Ga0075030_100002194_pt1 | contig 17735 bp, 12 predicted proteins | sample LitLauG_LLR_2012_FD_71393 | JGI IMG/M metagenome (GOLD analysis project Ga0075030, IMG submission 71393) | Freshwater sediment microbial communities from Pennsylvania, USA - Little Laurel Run_MetaG_LLR_2012 | ecosystem: Environmental > Aquatic > Freshwater > Creek > Sediment | place: USA... | reverse complement strand
GCGTACGACGCGCCGAGTCATTACTATTTGTTCGGCACGCACGGTCAGGAACCGTTTCTAATCGCGCAAGAAAGTGAGAAGACGATGCGCCTCAGCAGTAGCCACGGAAAAAGAATTCTGGCGGGAATGGCGATCTTCGCAGTGTCCCTTTTCGGCATGTCCGGCATACGGCAGCTTTGGTTACATGTTTCCGGCTCGGCCCGGTTGTTGTCAGTCGAGCAGATCGAGCCGGAGGCGTGCGATCGCGCCGATCATGACGATGCCCTCGCAGACTCCCCGAACCTGTTCGCGGCGTTTCAGGCGGAGTCCGTTCATGCTCAGGAGCCAAAGCCCGGAGAATCCGATCGTCCCCCGGTCCGTCAGATTCTGGATACCGCGCCGATTTATAGTTCTGTAGGCGTCGATACGGTGCGGAATGAAGTGTATCTTCAGGACAGTAATCTTTGGAGCATCCGTGCGTTCAACCGGCTCGACAATGCGAAGCCCGGCGATCCGCCCACCGAGCCGAGGCGAGTCATCATGGGCGAGAAGACCGCGCTCCAGTTCAATAGCTGCGTCTGGGTTGACCCGCTTGCGGGGGACGTGTATTCGGTGGAAAACGACACTGGCAACATCATTGCCGTTTACCCCCGCGAAGCCACCGGGAACGTGGCACCGAAACGCACGCTGAAGGTGACGCACCGCGCTTATGCGATGATGATCAACCCGGATACTAAGGAGCTTTTCCTTTCCGTCCAGTTTCCTCCCCAGGTGGCTGTTTACAGCAAGGACGCTTCCGGAAACGACAAGCCCCTGCGCGTCCTTGAAGGACCACACACGCGTTTGGCGGATTCCCATGGAATCGCCATCGACCCAAAGAGGAAGCTGCTGTTCGTCGATAACTGGGGTAATATCGCAGACCTGAAGGTCGCCGGCACCGGGCGATTTGAACAGCCCTCGATCAGCGTCTACGATCTGAACGCGGACGGGGACACGCCTCCGCTGCGCGTCATACAGGGTCCGAAGACCCGTCTTGACTGGCCGGGTGTGCTTTCCATCGACCAAAATACCGGCGATTTGTACGTCGCCAACGATGTGGACCAGTCCATCGTCGTTTTCCATTCCGGAGATCAGGGCGACGTGGAGCCGACGCGGGTCATCAGGGGCCCCAACACCCGGCTGAACTATCCGGTCGGACTGTTTGTGGACACGGTGAATAAAGAAGTCTGGGCAACCAACATCGGCAACTCTTCGGCCACCGTCTATCCACTCATGGCGGATGGAGACGTGGCGCCTCTGCGTACTATCCGCAGCGCAGAAGTAAACAAACAGTCGTTGAGATTCGGCAAGACGTCGGCTTTGGTTTACGACAGCAAGAGAGAAGAGATCCTGATCCCGAATTGTGTGATTCATCCGCAGATTGCGGCGTTCTCACGAATGGCGGGGGCGAATACGCCGCCGGTAAGAGTACTCGAAGGACAGAAGACCCGGATCAGCAGGACGATGCACGGGTTTTCCTACGATCCGGTTCACGATGAGGTCGTAGTCACCAGTCCTCTGGCGCAGGCGATTCTGGTTTTCCGCGGAGGGGCTAAAGGAGAAGAACCACCGATCCGGATCATTCAGGGGCCGCATACGCAGATACAGGGCGACTATCCTGGCACAGGCGCAAATGACCGCGTCAGCGTGGATTCGGTAAACGGCGAGTACTACCTGTTTTCCACGCCCAATCAGATTCTGGTATTCGATCAGAATGCAAACGGAGACGTGCCGCCCAAGCGAATTCTCGGTGGATCCGAAACGCAGATTCGGGGCAGATCCGCGTCCCAGATCGATCCGATTCGCAATCTCCTGATCGTAAACAGCAGGGGGAAGCTATTGTTTTTCGATCGAACGGCCAGTGGAAACGTTAAGCCGAAAGCCATTATCGAGGGGCCAAAGGCAGCACTGGGGACCATGGAGACGTTCCAGGTGTATCCGCCGAAAGGTTTCGTTCTCGTCGCCAACCAGTCGGGATCTGTCGGTGCGTGGAGCGAAGAGGTTTATGGTGACGTGGCGCCGCGGTTCACAATCCCCGTCAAACAGCTCACAGGTTACGATGCGCTGGGAATCGCCATCGATGCGGCACATAAGGAAGTCATATTCAGCTCTGCTGCAAGCGAACGATCCCATCCAACTAACGGGATCATGAATACCGTCATGACGTTCTCCTGGCCAGAAATATTCTAAGTGAGCACACAGCTCCGCTTGTCTGCCCCGGGGCGGCTCCGCGCGAGGGACTCGACCGCATACACTAAAGCCGGTATAACCGTACTGTTTGATCCGGTTTGACTGTTCTACCGTAACTAATCCGATTCTCGCGGCGCGCGTCATGCCGGGCGGTCAGCTTGTGACTGTTCCGGTTCTCCCCGCCTCGTCGCGACTCGTTGCAGCTTAGGTTTGTGTTCCGAAACGGGCTTGATCCGAAGTGATTTGGATTCGGAGCAACAATCGCAGATATCCCTTGACACGCGTACTCAAATATATATACTCCTACCATCGAGGTTGCCAGGGGACAAGACTGGGGGCAACAATGGATTGCAAAAGCACGCACACCCTTATTCACGCGCTCCCCGCATGGGCGAGTACCTTAGTTGTATTTTCCTTCGCATCACTGGCGCCAGGCGTCATCTGGGCGCAGGCATCGACGGCTCAGATCAACGGCACGGTTAGAGATGCAAGTGGCCTCGCAGTGCCAGGAGCCGAAGTGAAGGCAACAGAAACTGACACAGGTGCGGCTCGCACGGTGACCAGCGGTGCGGATGGCAATTACGTCGTTCCGAACCTTCCCGTCGGTCCTTATCAGCTCGACGTCACCAAGGCCGGCTTCGCCAGGTTCACTCAATCCGGCATTGTCCTGCAAGTGGCAGCCAACCCTACTATCGACGTCGGCCTCAAAGTGGGGGCGGTGTCAGATCAGGTTCTTGTGGAAGCCAATGCCACCCAGGTAGAGACGCAGGCCACAGGCATCGGGCAGGTAATCGATAACCAGCGCGTACTGGAACTGCCGCTCAACGCGCGCAATTCCCAGCAGTTGATCATCCTTGCGGGAGCCGCGGTTGCCGGCGGCGGTATCTCGAGCGCGAGAGGCTACCCCGTACAACTGATTTCCGTCGGCGGAGGTTTGAACAACGCCCTCACTTACGTCCTGGATGGGGGAACGCACATGGATCCTTACATAGACGTAAATCTGCCACTGCCTTTTCCGGACGCACTCCAGGAATTCAAGGTAGAAACCAGTTCGGTGCCGGCCCAGTATGGACAGCACGCGGCCGGCGCGGTCGAGGCCATCACCAAGTCAGGAACCAATTCCTTCCACGGCACCGCTTTTGAGTTTCTTCGAAACGCGGCGTTCAATTCGCGGAATGCATTCGCGCCCGTGAGAGACGGGCTGAAGCGCAACCAGTTCGGCGGCGTGGTTGGCGGACCGATCATCAAAAATAAACTGTTTTTCTTCGGTGGAGACCAGTCGACGCTGGTACATTCGGCGCCGACGCAGGAAACAGAGTTCATTCCAACCACTCAGATGCTGGCCGGGGACTGGACGACGATCACCTCCCCTCTATGCAGTGCAAAGGGGCAGATCACCCTGAAGGCCCCGTTCGTCAGCAATCACATCAGCCCTTCGCTGTTTTCACCCGTAGCCCTGAATATCATGTCGAAACTGACGCCGTCCACCGATCCCTGCGGCGCTTTCAAGTTCTCGCAAAACCACAACTCCACTGAGCACATAATCGATGGAAGGGTGGACTTCCTGCAAAGCGTGAAAAACTCGCTTTTCGGCCGCTACATGATCGCGCATCTCGCTACGCCCACGGATTATGACGGCAAGGATCTGCTTTCCGTACAACAACCGAATTATGTTCGCCAAAGCCAGTCGTTTGCTCTGGGGGACACTTATCTGATCAGCAGCAGCATCGTGAGTTCTTTCCACGCGACGTTCCTTCGTACATCCAGCGTCAAGAGTCTCCAGAACTTTTATTCCTGGTCCGATCTGGGTGTGCAGGGGCTTTATACACCCACCACGATACCGAAGATTGGCACGCTGACCGTTTCGGGAGCATTCACTCTGTACACCGGCTCGCCCCTGGGAGGGAAGGCCAGCCCGGGCAAGACCAACGGGATGGATTACCAGCTTGCCGAAGACCTGAGCATGACTCACGGCGCTCACCAGATCGGCTTCGGGGCTAATTATGTCCATGCCAATGTCAATTATCTGTCAGGCACCAACGCTATGGGCGTTTACACCGTCAAAGCCACCAACACCGGATTGGCTATGGGGGATTTCATGCTCGGTGACGCATCGAACTTCACCCAGGGCCAATTGGTGACGTGGTATCCCCGTCAGCATTATGGCGCGCTCTACCTGCAGGACACCTGGAAGGTCAGTTCCCGCTTATCCGTAATCAGCGGCATTCGCTGGGAACCTTACATTCCGCCCACCACCCTCTACACTCAGTCAGGTATCTTCGGCAATGCCGCGTATATTCAGGGCCTTCATAGCAAGGTATACCCAAACGCGCCGGCGGGCCTCCTGTTTTCAGGTGACCCTGGTGTTCCCGGTGGCAACGCGCTCGACTCCTACAACTGGGGGCACATCGCGCCGCGTTTGGGACTGGCATGGGATCCAAAAGGTGACGGACGAATGGTGGTTCGTGCAGCGTGGGGAAAATTCTATGACTATAACCACATCGACACGTATGGTGACCTCCAGAATTCACCTCCGACAGGCGGCACCGTTGCGCTTCCGGGCGTAAATCTTGGGAATCCGTATGGGGGCTATGCCGGAGGCAATCCTTTTCCGCTCAGTTTCTCGAATCCGAAGTTTCTGGCACAAAGTACTTATCTGACCGTGCCAGTAGGACTGAAACACCCCTATATCAACCAGTGGAACTTAGCCATCCAGAAGCAATTACAAATGTCCTGGCTTCTGTCCGCAACCTACATGGGCTCCCTCGGTGTGCATGAAAACCAGGGTTATGAGGGCAATCCGGCGATCTACATTTCCGGCAACTGCGCCGCGGGACAGTACGGCCTGACCGCCGCCGGTCCGTGTTCCACTGTTTCGAATGAAAATTCGCGGCGCCTGCTGGCGCTGGAGAATCCGACCCAGGGCTCATATTTCAGTAACATCGAAACCGTGGGAGACAGCGGTACGCGGAGCTATAACGCATTGGTCCTTTCCGCACAGCGCCGGGCTACCAGGGGCTTCACGGTACTGGCGAATTACACGTGGTCTCACTGCATCGATTTTGGTGGAAGCACCAACACGAACGTTACTCAGGCGTGGGACCCAAACCGCCTGGCTCACGACCGCGGAAACTGTGAACTGGACCGCCGTCACAACTTCAATTTATCGACCGTCTATCAGGCGCCGGAGTTTTCCAACCGGGTGGCGCGGCTTCTTGTGAGCGGGTGGCAGGTCTCGGGCGTCGTCAGTATACTGTCAGGTCCGTGGCTGACGGTGTTATCGAGCCTCGACAACGCGCTCACCGGGACAACCGACCAATTCCCTAACGCAACGGGTATTTCACCTTACGCACCCAACAGGGGCATCCTGCACTGGCTGAACACAGCCGCGTTCTCACAGCCTGCTGTGGGAACCTATGGGAACTCGAACCCTCAGAACGTAACAGGACCCGGCTCAATTGAAATCGACATGGCGCTTGTTCGCACGTTCAAAATTCTGGAGAAGACGTCGGTGATGTTCCGGGCCGAGGCGTTCAACCTGCCGAACCATTTGAATCCGGGTAATCCGGTTGTGGATTTCAGCAGCAACAACTTCGGCCAAATCCTTTTGGCCAACGATCCGCGAATCATGCAGATGGCGCTGAAGTACATATTTTAGCCGACTTCAAGAACATCGCGCTGTCGGAATGGCTTCACGCGCTGCTTCCCTCATGGCGTTGCGGCTTCCTCAGTTCAGCCGGGCCTTAAGGTTGCGGTCGGGTTGATTCGATGGTCCGACAGCGATTTTTCGCCGCCGCAACCGAGTCTCCTAGCGGCCGCCGCGCTCTTTCTGCCTCCGAAAGCATCCGGACTGTCGAGGATGATTGTGGCCATGTGGGTGACCACAACGGACGGATTCGGTTTTCGCGCCTGGAAATGTAATATCATGATCCATTCAAAGCAGCACTCCGGAGGCTGATCGGATGAAAAGCAAATTAACGCCACTATTGGTTTTTGCGGCCATGGTGATACATGCCGTCCCGCTGTCGGCTCATCATTCCTTTGCGGCGGAATTCGACGAAAAAAAGAAAGTCACCATCAAGGGGACGATCACCAAGGTGGAACTGACCAATCCTCACGGATGGCTCTACCTCAATGTGAAGGACGACCAAGGCAACGAGGAGAACTGGGCCGTGGAAACCGGGGCTCCTTTAGCGTTGCTCAGGCAGGGCGGGGATGTGAAGAAGTCGCTCGCGACCGGTACCGTCATCATCGTTGACGGCTGGCTTGCCCGGAACGGGTCGAAAACCGTTAACGGCAAGACGATTAAATTCGCCGATGGCCGGGAAATCCTGGCAGGCACATCCAATAACGCAGCCCAGTAACGGGAGCGCGGTAAGGCCAGGATGCTTCGTGAGACTTATGAAACTATCTGACATGCGAGATCGATGGATTTCCAAAAGCGCGATGGCTGCATCGGTGGCAGTGCTTGCTGCAATCTCGTGTGCACCATCTTTGACCGCACAGACTGCAGCGCCGGGCGGCGCGGGCCCGAGCGCCAAAGCCGCTCCGCCGGCGCGTCCCATGCCTCCGGTGCCGCGACTTTCAGACGGATCACCGAGCCTCGGCTGGGTCGATCCGACTTACCAGGGCGTGTGGAAGCCGGTCCGGCTGCGGGATTACGCAGAGTTGCTGCTCGACAGGAAAGAGGAAGGCCTTCCGTTCCAGCCCTGGGCCAAAGCACTGTACCAGTATCGGATTAAGACGGAACAAAAAGACGACCCCGAGGGTCTCTGCCTGCCGCCGGGAGGCACGCTGGCAACGGTCAACAGGACAGCGTCACCCTGGGAATTCCTGCAGATGCCGGAGCAAAAGCGGATCATCCGGGTGTTTGAAGGAGCGTCCCACATGTGGCAGATCATTTATATGGATGGCCGGCCGCACCCGCAGGAAGCGTATGATCTTCCCACCTGGATGGGGCATTCGGTCGGCCACTGGGAAGGAGACACGCTGGTGGTGGACACAGTGGGTTTCAATGAGGGCCACTGGATGACGACCCTCGGTGCACCCCGAACCAACCTGCATCACCTGATCGAACGCTTCACTCGCACGAATTACAACACGCTGCGCTACGAAGCCACGATTGACGATCCGGGTGCTTACACGCGGCCCTTCAGGGTAGGCTGGAACATTAACTGGGGCCCCGGCCAGGAACTCGTCGAAGTTGTCTGCACGGAGAACAATCAGTATCCGAATCTGTTTCCCGACGAAGATACTTTGCTCAAACAGCTGGAGAGTAAGCCCTGACCCGCCGGGAGGTTTTGACAAGAGATGAAAATGAAGATCATGCGCATGATCGGGCTGCTGACAGTCCTGGCGATCGCCGTGCCCGCTCTGCCGCAGGCGCTGAATGAAGGACAGGGACACCCGCTAAAGGGCGTTTGGCTGGGGGACTGGGGCGTCGACAAGGCAAAGCGGACTCCGGTCACGATCGAGATGAACTGGGACGGAAAGGCCGTCACTGGCAGCATCAACCCTGGTCCGGACGCGGTTGTCTTCACGAAGGCGGAACTGAATCCGGATAACTGGACGGTACACCTGGAGGCGGAATCCAGGGGGGCCCGCTATGTGATCGACGGCCAGATTGAGAACCTGGGGTCACTGCGGCGCACAATTTCCGGCACGTGGACTCAGGGAAGTCAGAAGGGCAACTTCAGGATCACGAGACATTAATCCGGGCAGGCGTGCAGCAAGGCGCCCGGCCGGGTCAGGGTTTAGGGGCGCGCTTTGGGCGAAGCTTTCGTGATGTTGGGGAAGGCGATGACGGACGAGGTCGTGTACACGTCGAGCGTCGTCGGATCCACACCCAGCCCAAGCGGCCGTCCTTCGACCTTGATTACGTCGAAGATCCTGCCTTCCTTCATGACCGCCACCATGCCTGAATTTACATCGCTGACGTAAATGGTGTCGTCAGGAAGAATCGCGATTCCTCCGCGGCAGGGCACGGACCATGACTCCACGAATCTTCCGTCCCTGTCAAAGATGCTGAGGCGCTTGTTGTCACTGTCGCTGACGATCACGCGACCCGTGGAATCCACCACCACGCCGTGTATCAACTGCATTTGTCCCGGACCGCTGCCCTTGATGCCGCCGTAAATCTTCAGGAATTTGCCCTCTCCGGTGAATTCCACGACGCGCGAATTTTCGTATCCATCGCCGACGAACACATGCCCGTTCGGCGCAATGAACAGAGTGGACGGGCGATTGAAGAGATACTCTGAACGGTCGTCACCGGTAACACCTTTTTTGCCGATCGTCAGGAGGATTTTGCCATTCGGATCGAACTTGTACACGACGTGGTCCATGGCGTCGACGCCCCAGAGGTTTCCATCTGCGTCGAAGTAAACGCTGTGTGCTTCCTTAAACAGGCTGTCATTGCCCCATCCCCTCACATACTTACCGTCGCGGGTAAAGAAACGGATGATGGGGGGTTTCCGCATCATCACTACAACCTGCCCTTTTCCGTCGGCGGCAACCCAGGACGTCTCGCCGCGCCAGTCGGGCGGCACCTGCGCCCATCCGGTAAGCTTGACATCATACCGGTCAAAAAGGCTGGTCTGGCCGAAAGCAGAAGCGCATAAGAGACCGGCTGCGATGCCGGTACGTAAAGACGTTTGCATGGTTCTTTCTCTCCGCGAGTTCAGCAAATCAGTGCGGCGACAGCCGCTCTTTTACCGATATCAGGGAAAAGCATATCAGCAAAGACAGGTTCCGGACGGATCCCGAGCGGTAAGTTTGCGGTAACAACCGGCTGACATGAATGCATGCAGAATCTGAGGCACCGGGGCCTCAGTATTTCTATGCCCGAGCGGGCTTGACATCAGGGAATCGGCATGAAAAACTACCGCCCTCGGGTCATTTGATCCAGAGCTCATGATGCTCGGGAACCGAATTGAGGGGAGCGGGGAGCAATGCTGTCCCAACCGACCAGGACCATCGCTACGATTTTCGCGGGTTTCTTTTTGTCCGCAGTGGCGGCCATGGCGCAAGGAACGACGGCCCAGATTAACGGGGCACGTCCGAGACCAGAGCGGCGGCGCGGTGCCGGGCGCGGAAGTAAAGGCGACGCAGACGGCAACCGGCGTCGCACGAACCGTAGCCAGCGGCCCGGACGGATCATTTGTCCTGCCGAGCCTCCCGATCGGTCCCTACCGGCTCGAAGTGACGAAAGAAGGATTTGCGCGATATTTGCAATTCGGGATCGCGCTCGAAGTAAACAGCAACCCGGCTGTGGACATTGCGCTGAAGGTCGGGGCCGTATCCGATCAGGTTCAGGTGGAAGCCAATGTCGCTCAGGTGGAGACCCAGGAGACAGGAGTAGGGCAGGTGATCGATAACCAGCGCGTCCCAAGAAGGGAGGAACCAATGAGTGGACTTGGGTCGGGCGTGGCAGTAACTGACCATGTGCGCCAAAACTTTAGTTATGAGCACGGTTCGTATTCGCGGGCGTGCGAACCGGAAATCAGGTAAAGAAAGGAAAGACGCGATGAAAGCATACAACGCAGTTATTACGGCAGGATTGTTCGTTCTGGCAGCTTTGCCGGCACTCGCCCATCACTCGTTCGCGGCCGAGTACGATGCGAACAAGCCATTTACGGTGAAGGGAACAGTCACTAAGTTTGACTGGGTGAATCCGCACTCCCGTCTCTATATCGACGTCAAGGAGGCGAACGGGAAAACAACTCCGTGGGAGTTGGAAACCGCTAATGTTACATCGTTGCAGCGGCACGGCTGGAAGCGGAACACGCTGAAGCCCGGAGATGAAGTGATCGTCACCGGTTATGCAGCCAAGGACGGCTCTCACGTCGGGGCGGCAAGCACAGTCAAGACGGCTGACGGCAAGCAGTTATTCGTGGGCTCCGCTAACGATGGCAGTCCGCAGCAGTAACGGCAGTAGCTTTCCATGCAGACAGCAGTTGTGAATCCAGCGTTGTCGGGACGCTCTAAAGTTTGTGCCGTGGCCTGCCATCTGACGAATCTGATGAATCTGTGCCAGCCGGGGAGCCGCTCTGTACCGCCTCTGTTCGGCCGGATCACGAATACTGTAATAACCGGATTCGCCGGGGATCCGGACAGGTTCTTAATGAAGTATATCTGCGAGTCAACTGCGTGATCGCAGCGCATTGGTAAGTGATTTTCGTAACGGAGTTGGGATATGAATAGTCGATCAGCCGGTTCGTTTGTGACCCTGGGGGCTCTGGTTGCTGTGTTGTCCCTGATGCCTGCGCTGGCGCAGAGCCAGCAGAAGAAAGGAACCGCGCCCGCGGTGAAAGGAGCCCCATCCGCGGCCCGGCCAACACCGCGTCTGCCCGACGGCCATCCGGATCTGGGGAACGATAAAGGATCGTGGGACCCCACGATCATTGATGATATTGCCGGAACCGGTGGCGGAGATCCCGGCAATATCGATATTCAGATTGCAAATCGGAAGAAGGGGTATGGACTGGGCGGCCCGAGGCTTGTGGATAAAGAAGTCAACGTCCCGTTCCTGCCGTGGGCCAAAAAGGTGTACGACGATCGCGAGCGAACGCTTTCAAAAGACGATCCGGAAGCTCTCTGCCTTCCACCGGGTATTCCGAGAATGATGGCGACTCCTTTTCCGTTCCAGATTTATCAGCTGCCCAACCGCCTGATTTTTGTCTATGAGGGCGGCGCCCACATGTGGCACATCGTTTACATGGATGGCCGGAAGCATTCGGCCGACGCCATGGAATATCCTACCTACCTCGGCGAATCCATCGGCCACTGGCAAGGTGACACGCTGGTGGTGGATAACATCGGTTTCAACGACAAGACGTGGCTCGACGCGGCTGGCCATCCGCACACGGAAAAGCTGCACGTCATCGAGCATTTCACACGTCCCAACGAGGCTACGCTCCACTACGAAGCCACGATTGACGATCCCGGGGCATACTCGAAGCCGTGGACTACCAGCTGGAACATTAAGTGGACTCCGGGTATCACTCCGCTTGAGTACATCTGCCAGGAAGCGAATGCCGACGTTGCGCACCTTGTTGGGAACGTTACTCCGAACGAGCGGGAAACCGGCGACACGAAGCGGAAGTAATCGGGAGGTCCGGGCCAGGCGCCCGAGACTGTTCATGCCAGCGATGACCGCGCCGCTACACAGGAGATATCGATGAAAATCGAACGCCGGGTACCCAAAAACGTATTGTCAATGGCTGGTGCGATGCTCGTCGCCCTCTGCACGATTGCCCAGGCTCAGACCCCGTCGACAACCGGTGGCGAGCAGAACTCGCGCGCTTTGGTACTGCGCGGAGGATTATTGATCGACGGCACGGGACGCGCACCGGTGGCGAACTCCATCGTGGTGATATCCGGCGACAAGATTCAGGCTGCGGGCCCGGAAGGATCGGTAACCGTTCCGGCTAACGCCACGGTGATCGATGCGGGCGGGAAGACCGTCATGCCGGGCCTGATCGATTCCCACGTGCATCTCCGCAACTACATCGCACCGATGTACCTCTATTGGGGTATCACGACGATGGGTGACATGGGGAACCCCGCGGGCTGGACGCTGGCGTACCGGGATGCGATCGCGAAAGGACGGATAGCCGGCCCTTACCTGATGACCGTGGGGGGCAAGTTCGATCCGCCGCTCAAGCCCGGCGACCCGATGGTGACAGGTGAGCTGAACGGCTTGCAGACGTTTCTGCTGGGCAACAGCGCTCGGGTTTATGTGACCGATGAGGAATCCGCCAACAGGGCTGTTGCGGCCGTGAAAAAGCAGGGCGTGGATGCGATCAAGCTCTACACGCGAATGGATCCGGCTCTCATGAAGATTACGGCGGCGGCGGCGCACCGGAACGGGCTGCCGGTCTTTGCGCACTATACATCGGCCTCGACGAGGCAGGGCTTGTTTACCGGAACGGATGAAATTCTGGACACGGGAATCGACGTTCATGTGCATCTGTTCGGTTTGGTGAAGGCGACTGCGCCACAGCAGATCCGCGACCGCATCGCGAAGGGAGAGAACGTACAGGCGTGGCATCTGCTGGATACAGGCAAATACCCACCTCTGGTGCAAAAAATGGTGGCTACCAAAATGTTTCTCAACCCGACACTTGGGTCGCAGTTCCGCGGTGCCAGCAAATACCTGGCCGAGTACGATCGCCTGAACGAGAGCTTTCTTCGCGGGCCGATCGTTGCGAACTACCCGGAATCCATCACGCGCGAGCGTTTTATTAATGGCTTCCGCCAGCAGGGACAACCCAGCGCGGAAGCTCTGGAGGGGTACCGCCGTGCAGGGCTGTTCGTCAAGCAACTCGTCGACGCGGGCGGGAAAGTGATAGCTGGAGACGATACAGGGGCGGGCGGCGGATCGGCGACGCCCGGGCTCGCCATCCATCTTGAAATGCGGATGCTGGGGGAAGTTGGGATGACGCCGATGCAGGTAATCCAGTCGGCCACCAGTTGGGGAGCGGAGGCGTGGGGGAGATCAAAAGAGGTGGGCACCGTTGAGGCGGGTAAACGCGCCGATTTGCTGGTTCTGAACCGAAATCCGCTGGACGATCTCTCGGCTACAACCGACATCTTCCGGGTCATTCAGGGAGGCGCGGTGGTGGATCGCGATGCCCTGGCGAACTGGCGGGATATTCTGCCAAGGCCGGGAGCGATGATCGATCCGCTGCCGGGGTATCCAAATCCGATGCTGCACGTGCCGTTTATCCAGGAAATTTCGCCCGAGTGGGTGACGACGAAGCAAAAAAGCGCAACCGAATTGACTATCACGGGCGAGAACTTCCCGAAGGATGCGCTGGTGCTGCTGAACGACAGGCTGGTGCCGGCGAAATCCGGCGGCGAAGGTGAACTGCGAGTGCCGATTCCCGCGGCGCTGCTGAAGAAGCCCGGAACATATCCCGTGGCGGTAGTGCAGACCGGATCGGCGGGGGCCGTGTCGAACACCTTCTACCTGATCGTGTCAGATTAGTGAACCGCGAAAGCGGTCTGATGAAGTCAGCGAGTACCGGTCAATATCGGAGGGCTGGTTGCGGGGTAGCTTCCCGGGTTGTGATCGATGTTCGATACAGGTGAGTTCATGTCGATGAAGAGGCATTTATGGAGTCTGTTTTCCGCCATGTGGGCATGTGCTTTTTCGGCGCAAGCCCAGGTTGACAAGGTCGCGATACGGACCACCGGAGTATCCTGTGGCTCGTGCGCGGTGTTCTCGGAAATCTATCTCAGGCAACTATCCGGCATTGACACGATTAAAATCAGCTTGTCGCGGGAGGCAGTGCTGATAACTTACAAACCAGGTGCGGCGTTCCGGCCAAAAGAGCTTCGTGAGGCGCTCAGGAAGACAGATGTCGGTGTCGTGCAAATACAAATCGGCGCGCGAGGCCATCTGGAGCGACGGCGGGACGGAGCCACTCTTGTCGCCGGCCAGACCCGGCTCAACATTCAAAGTGCTCCTGCCGGGTTGCCGATTCCCCCGGATGTGCCGATCGAAGTGGAAGGTATCCTCAACGATCTTACAAATCCCATGGAGCTGAGGGTGCTGACATTCAGACCGGTCACAGCGACGCAGTAATACAGGGCAAAGCCCTGCTAAATACATAACGCAGAAAACACACGCCTTGTCAGGGCTTACCCGAAATGTATTTTTCGTCACTTATTTTCAATTGTTTTCGTTTATCCCGTTGACACCCGTTGACACGGACTCCCGAACGCGATAGATGAATAGAGCCTTAGTTACACAGGAGGGACAATGGAATACAAACGGTGTTATCCAATGCTCATCTGTCGGGCAGGAGTCACTGTCCTGATCGCGGTGCTCGCTTCCGGATCTCTTTGGGCTCAGGCTACAACCCAAATGCGTGGCACCGTCAGCGATCCGGCCGGCCTTGCCGTTCCGGGCGCCGAGGTGAAAGTCGTCCAGACGGCCACCGGCGCGGTCCGCACGGTGACCAGCGGAGCCGACGGCGGTTACGTCCTGCCGAACCTTGCGGTTGGTCCCTATCAACTGGATGTTTCAAAGGCCGGTTTCGCCCGTTTCACGCAAACCGGCATCGTTCTGGAAGTGGCCAGTAACCCGACCATCGACGTCAGCCTGAAAGTCGGGGCGGTGTCGGATCAGGTGCTGGTGGAAGCGAATGCCATTCAGGTGGAAACGCAGGCTACGGGCATAGGGCAGGTGATCGACAACCAGCGCGTGCTCGAACTGCCGCTCAATGCGCGCAACTCGCAGCAGTTGATCGTTCTCGCGGGCGCCGCTGTAGCGGGAGGAACGCAGTCCAGTAACCGGGGTTACCCGGTCAACCTGATTTCCGTCGGCGGAGGGTTGAACAACGGGCTCACTTACGTCCTGGACGGCGGAACGCACAACGAACCCTATATCAACGCCAATTTGCCTTTGCCTTTTCCGGACGCCCTTCAGGAGTTCAAGGTGGACACCAGTTCCGTACCCGCCCAATACGGCCAGCACTCGGCAGGCGCGGTCGAGGCCGTCACCAAATCGGGAACAAACTCGTTTCACGGCAGCGCTTTTGAATTCCTGAGAAACGGCGATCTGAATGCGCGCAATACTTTTGCGGCGGTGAGAGACGGGCTGAAGCGCAATCAGTTTGGCGGAGTGGTGGGCGGACCGATCCGCAAAAACAAATTGTTTTTCTTCTTCGGCGATCAGTTTACCCGCACACGATCGGTGCCGAACACGGTGATCGACACCATACCAACTCAGCAGATGCTGGCCGGAGACTGGTCCACAATCAGCAGCCCGGCATGCAACGGCGGCCGGCAAATTACGCTCAAGGCTCCGTTTATTAACAACCAGATCGGCGTTTCCCTGTTTTCGCCGGTGGCGCTCAATCTGGTTAAGAAGTTCCCTGCTATCACCAATCCGTGCGGCCAGGACGTTTTTGGCCGAGTCAGCAACTCGAACGAGCAGTTTATCGTTTCACGAGTGGATTACCAGCAGAGCTCAAAGAATACGATTTTCGGACGTTACATGCTTGCGCGCCTCGATCAGACAAGCGACTATAACGGCACGGACCCGCTTTCCGCCAGCTTCCCCAACTATACGCGGCGCGCCCATTCGCTGGTTCTCGGGGATACTTATTTAATCAGCGCCAGCATGGTGAGTTCCTTCCGGGCAACTCTAATCCGGACCGTGAATGCGAAGAACGTCCAGGATTTCTTCAATTTTTCGGATCTCGGAGTGCAGAACGTCTACTATCCGGCAAATTACGCGAAGATCGCTGAACTTACCGATACCGGCAATTTCGTCCTGTTCAAAGCAACGCTGACTCCAGGCAACACAAATTCCACCGACTGGCAGCTTTCCGAAGATCTGAACATGACGCACGGCGCGCACCAGATCTCGTTTGGCGGCGACTTTATCCAGGCGAGCCTGAACTACTTATCGGGAACCACGGCCCCTGGCGCTTTTACGTTCAACGCAACAAACACCGGCTCGGGCCTGGGGGATCTCATGCTGGGGCAGGCGTCCAAATGGAGTCAGAGCCAGCTGGTGGGATGGTATCCGCGTCAACACTATCTTGCCGCCTACGCGCAGGATACCTGGAAGCTCACGCCCCGTCTGACCGTGATTGCCGGCGTGCGGTGGGAACCGTATCTGTCACCGTACACAAAATACATTCAGTCCGGTGTTTTCGGTAATGACTGGTACCTGCAGGGTATTCACAGCACTGTGTTTAAGAACGCGCCGGTTGGCGTGTTATTTGCCGGCGATCCGGGAGTATCGCTTGGCAGGTCCCTCGACACCAACAGTTGGGGACATTTCGGTCCAAGACTTGGCTTATCCTGGGATCCGGAGGGCAACGGGCGAATGGTGATCCGCGCCGCGGCCGGAAAATTCTTCGATTACGCGCACCTCGATACGTATGGCGACCTTCAGAATTCTCCCCCCACGGGCGGCCGTACGGCGCTGTCAGGCGTTAGCTTTGCTAACCCATGGGCGGGCACGGCGGGAAGCCAGTTCCCTCTGGCTTTTGGCCCGAACGCGATATTTGTACCGGCGTCCACGTACCTGACCGTGCCCCCGGGCATCAAGCACGCATATATCCAGCAGTGGAATGTCAGCATCCAGAGACAGATCGGGCAGGTTTGGCTCGCTTCGGCAAGTTACCTGGGCAATCTCGGGGTACATGAAAATCAGGGTCATGAGGGGAATCCAGGAATCTACATCCCCGGCAACTGCGTGGCGGGACAGTACGGCCTGACGGCACCCGGTCCGTGTTCCACGGTTGGCAATGAAAATGCCCGGCGCCTGTTGTCGCTGGAAAATCCAGGCCAGGGCACATATTTTTCCAATATCGAAGCGGTGGACAGTAACGCTACACGCAGCTATAACGGCATGATTCTTTCGATTCAGCGCCGGGCTTCCCGGGGCGTGGCCGTTCTGGCGAATTACACCTGGTCGCACTGCATCGATTTTCAGAACACGACCAACACCAATACAGTTCAGGCATGGTCCCTTAACCAACTCGCTCACGATCGGGGAGACTGCGAGCTGGACCGGCGGCATCTGTTTAACCTGTCGACTGTGTATCGGACACCGCAGTTTTCCAGCCGGGCCTTGCGGCTGCTCGCAAGCGACTGGCAGGTTTCGGGAATCGTCACCGTTCAGTCGGGCCCCTCAATGATATTGCTTTCCGGGCTTGACAGTGCGTTGACCGGAACCACGGATCAATTCCCCAATCTGGTATTGAATAATCCGTTTACCGCCAACAAGGGGACGGTGAGCAGAACCTGGCTGAATCCGGCCGCCTTCGGGCAGCCCGCGCTGGGCACGTACGGAAACCTGGGTCCGGGAAATATTCACGGTCCGGGACTGTTCACTGTCGACATGGCGCTGGCACGAATCTTCCGGGTTAAAGAACGGATGTCTCTGGAACTCAGAGGAGAGGCGTTCAACATCGCCAACCACGTGAATCCGGGCGACTCGAGCAACTCAGGCACGATTCCAGGCGGCGTGGATGTAACGCTGACAGATGCCAACTTCGGTAAAATCGTGTCGGCACTGGACCCGCGGCTGATGCAGGTTGCGATGAAGTTCACTTTCTGAACGAAGCAACGCTGTCAGGCCCGTACCGGCCTGGTGCTCTGATACATTGCGCGCTGTTGAGTTTTGTGAGTGGATCAGCCGAGAGGGAATAAGTGATGTTTACCTTCATGACAACGGGCCGATTCAGCGCCCAACGAACGCTTCTGTGGGGAACCGGCACGGCATTGTTGTGCCTTGCGGGATTCTGGACCGTGCGGGTGCAGTGGTTCAGCGGGCCACAGCTGCTGTCTGTTCAGGACGTGGGCGAGAGCTGTTACCGGGAGTCCCGCGATGAGGCTCTGCCGCAGCCGGAACAGAATCTGTTTGCCAGCTTCAACCAGGACACGGTTCGCGCGGACGACGCCGACACCATCAATATCGACCGCCCTCCTGTGCGCAACATCTGGGACACGGCCCCCGTTTTCAGCTCGGTCAGCGTCGATACGGTTCGCAACGAAGTATA
>Ga0075030_100002193_pt1 | contig 17748 bp, 11 predicted proteins | sample LitLauG_LLR_2012_FD_71393 | JGI IMG/M metagenome (GOLD analysis project Ga0075030, IMG submission 71393) | Freshwater sediment microbial communities from Pennsylvania, USA - Little Laurel Run_MetaG_LLR_2012 | ecosystem: Environmental > Aquatic > Freshwater > Creek > Sediment | place: USA... | reverse complement strand
GAGTTGTGAAGTTGTACAGATCGCTTCCTTACCGGTCGGATGCCCAGGTCTTAGGAAAGCAACTGCTGCGTTGCGGAACCTCCGTAGCGGCAAATTACAGGGCAGCATGCCGGTCTAGGTCTAAGGCGGAATGGATTGCCAAGATTGGAATCGTCGTGGAGGAAGCCGACGAGTCGGTTTTCTGGTTGGAAATGCTAGCGGACTGTGAAATCGTGCCGTTAGAAAAGGTGGCTTTGCTTCTGCGCGAGGCACATGAACTAAGCGCGTTGTTTACGGCCTCGCAGAGAACAGCGCGCTCGCATAGGTAACAAATTACAAAATTACCCGATTACGAAATTACAAAATGCCAGATGTAAATCTCACAGTTGATGGCAAGAAGCTCACGGCTCCCGCGGGAACGCTGCTCATTGAAGCGTGCAAGAGCGTGGGGATCGAAGTGCCTTCGTTCTGCTACTACCCCAACCTTTCGCTGCAGGGCGCATGCCGGATGTGCCTGGTCAAGATCGAGAAGATGCCCAAGCTGCAGACCGCGTGCACGACCGTGGTCGGCGAGGGGATGATCGTCACGACGGACAGCCCGGAGGTCAAGCAGGCGCGCAAGTCGATGATCGAGATGCTGCTCGGGAACCATCCGCTGGATTGTCCGGTGTGCGATGCGGGCGGCGAGTGCGAACTGCAGGACATGACGTTCGCTTACGGTGCGGCAGAATCGAAATTCATGGAGGCGAAGAACCACAAGGAGGAGCAGCAGTGGTCTCCGGTGGTGTTCTTCGACCGGCCACGATGCATTTTGTGCTATCGCTGCGTGCGCGTGTGCGGCGAGGGCATGGACGTGTGGGCCCTGGGCGTGCAGAACCGCGGGGTGAGTTCGCTGATCGCGCCGAACGAAGGCGATCATCTGGAATGTGAAGAGTGCGGGATGTGCATCGACATCTGCCCGGTGGGGGCGCTGACTTCGGGGGCGTATCGCTACAAGACGCGGCCTTGGGAGATGAAGCACATCGGTACGACGTGCACACACTGCGCGGATGGCTGCAAGACGACGCTGGGTGTGCGGCGGTCGGATACGGGCATGGAGATTGTGCGCGGCGACAATCGCGACAAGAGCGGGACGAATGGGGATTTCCTGTGCATCAAGGGGCGGTATGGGTTTGATTTTGCCAGCCATGAAGAACGGCTGAAGCAACCGTTGATCCGAAAAAATGGGAAGCTGACTCCGGCGACATGGGAAGAAGCGTTTGCGCTGATCGGGAAGACGTTCGCGGGGATTCGCGACACCGAGGGCGGCGCGGCGATCGGCGTGATTGGCTCGACCCGAACGACAAATGAAGAGGCATATCTTTTGTCGAAGTTCGCGCGGTCCGTGCTGAAGACGAATAATGTCGATCACCACCGCACGGCGGACCTCCCTGCTCTCGCTGCGGCCCTGCGCGGCAAACCGGACGCCACGGCGAGCATGGCCGATGTGTTTACGGCGCCGGCAATTCTGCTGATTGGGAATGATCCGACGGAGCAGCACCCGCTGCTGGCGTGGCAGATTCGGAATAATGTGCGTCTGCATCGGGCCAAGCTGCATGTCATCAATTCGCGGCCAATCAAGCTGCGGCGGCAGGCGACAACGTTTACTTCGATTCCTGCCGGCGGCGAGGGGAAAGTTGCGGCATTCCTGGCGGGCGATGATGCGGCGTTGGATGCGATCGCGGCCAGCGCTGGCCAACCGGCGGACGGACCAATGGGTCCGTCGCCACGTGAGTTGTGGCGATCCTTGCGCGACACGCTCAAAGCAGAACAGAACCTTGTCATCATTTTTGGGTCGGAGATTCGCGGGAAGGATCTGGCGAATCTGGTTAGCTTCGGGTCAGCGATTGCTGGCGCGAAGTTCATTTGCCTGGCCGACTACGCGAATTCGCGTGGCGCGGCGGACATGGGCCTGTATCCCGATTTGTTACCCGGATATCACCCAGTAACTGCGGCTAGCGCTTTCCGCGAGGAGTGGCACGAAGTCCCGCAAAGCGCTGGATTAGATCTGCCGGGCATGGTCGACGCTGCGAAGGCCGGCAAACTGAAGGCGCTCTATGTTGTGGGCTCAAATCCCGTGGGGCGGCTGAACATCGATCCGTTTGCATTCTCGAAGAGTTTCGTGGTGGTGCAGGATATGTTCGTCACCGAAACGGCGGTGATGGCTGACGTAGTACTGCCGGCCGCAAATGCTTATGAGAAGTCGGGGTCATTCACCAATACCTGCGGCGATGTGCAACTGGTGAAGAAGGCAGGCGAGGTCGCGGGAACGAAACCGGATTTTGAAATGATCGTGCGCATTGCCGACGCGATGGGATTCGATGTTCGCAAATTGGTGCCCTTCGGTGGCGGGACGCGCGCGGATATGGGCCAGTCGCGCGGCGCGCAGTCCGGCGAGGCGGACCGGCATGCGGTGTGGCTTGAGAACCAGGGTCTGGAACTGAAGCTGAGCCCGTTTGATCCGATGGCGATTCTGGATGAGATCCAGCGGTTGGTGCCAGGGTATGACGTGTCGCGAGGGAACCTGCTGGCGGGAAACAGTGAACACTCGCACCTGAGCAAGAGCGGGGCGTCGGCGACGCACAAGGCGGAGTCGATTGCTCCGGCGAACGACAACCTGTTCACGTCGGGAACACTGGGACGTTACTCGCGGGCGTTGCAGTCCGTGATTGAGAGTCACGAAACCAAGCATTCAGAAGTGGCGGCAGACTAGCTGCGAGCGATGAGCAATGAGCTGTGAGCACGCAAATGCTCGCTGTTGCTCGAGGCTCGTAGCTCGCGACTGACAGAGAGGAACGAAGGGCGTTGCCAATCGGGTATTACATTCTGGCGTCGGTGATTAAGTCGGCAGTGGCACTTATCGTGTTGCTCACCGCCGTGGCTTACACGGTGTGGCTGGAGCGCAAGGTCGTGGGCCACATGCAGAACCGCTGGGGACCCACGCGGGTTGGGCCGTTTGGCCTGTTGCAGCCCGCGGCCGATGGACTGAAATTTCTCTTTAAAGAAGATCTGACGCCGCCGCATGTGTACAAGCCGCTGTTTCTGGCGGCGCCGTTGATTGCTGTGGTCTTTGCGCTGACCTCGATCGCGGTGATTCCGTTTGGGAATCCGATCGAACTGTTCGGCTACACGATTCCACTGCAGATTACAACCGACGTCAACACGGGATTGCTGCTGATTCTGGGCGTAACCTCGATCGGCGTGTATGGCGTGGCGCTCGCCGGGTGGTCGTCGAACAATAAATATTCTCTGCTCGGCGGATTGCGGGCAAGCGCGCAGATGGTCAGCTACGAGATTTCGCTCGGCCTGTCGCTGGTCGGCGTGCTCATCATGGCGGGCAGCTTCAGCCTGAATGACATTGTGAATGCGCAGGCTGGGCACTTCTGGGGCTTCATTCCCCGGTGGAATGTGTTCCCGCAGATCATTGGGTTCTTCTGTTATCTGATGGCGGCGTACGCAGAGACGAACCGAATTCCGTTCGATTTGCCCGAGGCGGAGACCGAACTGGTCGCCGGGTATCACACGGAATACAGTGCAATGAAGTTCGCGATGTTCTTCATGGCGGAATACGCGAACATGATCACGGTCGCCTGCGTGGCGACGCTGATGTTCTTTGGCGGATGGCACGGACCGATTTTCGGGCCGTCGATTTTGCGGGCGATTCTGCCGGTGTTCTGGTTTGCCGCCAAGATTTTTGTATTTCTCTTTTTGTACATATGGGTGCGCGGGACGTTGCCGCGCTTCCGCTATGACCAGTTAATGGCGTTTGGTTGGAAGTTCCTGCTGCCGCTGGCGCTGGTCAATTTGATTGCGACCGCGATTGCCGTAGCGTGGTGATAAAGCAGTACTCAGTACCCAGTACTCGGTACCCAGTTGTGCGGTGGAGTGCTGGCGGTCCTGAATTCTCTGAGTACTGATACCGGGTACTGAGTACTAATTCATGATCAGCATTCATCTCATTTTGTTCCTGGCGTTCGGGGCTGTCGCGGTGGCGGGAGCGGTTAACCTGCTGGCGCAGACGCATCCGATCAACTCGGCGCTATCGCTGATTGCAGTGATGGCCGCGTTGGCGGGCGAATATCTGCTGCTGGGCGCGGAGTTCGTGGCGGCGGTGCAGGTGATCGTTTATGCCGGGGCAATCATGGTGTTGTTCGTGTTCGTGATCATGCTACTGAACGCCGGAGTCGAAGAACGCACCAAGGGCAGCCGCGTCGCCATCATATTCGGCATTCCTGGAATGCTGCTGGGAAGTTTGCTGGTGGGATGGGTGGTGTTGCGGCACTCCGGGACCGAGGCTGTCGTGGCCGGTGCTCTGCCGGGCCCACCTAAGACGATCGGCGACTTGCTCTTTCATCAATTCCTGCTGCCGTTTGAGATCACGTCGATTCTGATCCTGATTGCCATCATGGGAGCGGTGGTGCTGGCGAGCAAGCCCACGGTTGAGGGTGGCGGGCCTGCGAAGAAGGTGACAAGCTGATGGTTCCCCTTTCGTACTACCTGATGCTGAGCGGAATCCTTTTTGCGTGCGGCGTGACTGGGTTCCTGATCAAGCGCAACATCATCACGATCTTCATGTCGATTGAGTTGATGCTGAATGGCGTCAACCTTTCTTTCGTCGCGTTTGCGGCGCACTGGCATGCGCTCGCCGGACAAGTCTTCGTATTCTTTGTGATGGTCGTGGCCGCGGCGGAGGCGGCGGTCGGACTGGCCATCATCATCGCGGTGTACCGCACGCGCGAAACGCTGAATGTGGATCAGGTGAACTTGCTGAAATTATGAACCCGAATCTCAATCTCAGTCTCTGGCTGATCCCGGTGTTGCCGCTGGCAGGTGCGGCGATCAATGGCTTCTTGGGGAAGAAGTCGTCGCGGACGGCGGTCAGCGCTGTCGGACTCGTCTTCTGCGGGGCGGCATTCGCCTGGGCGCTGACGGCGGCAATTCGATTCTGGCCCTCGTCGGATGCTCCGTACGAAGAATATCTCGCGCATTGGATCCGGTCGGGAACCTTCACGGCAGATTTCGCGTTTTACCTCGACCGGTTGTCGATGGTGATGATGCTGGTCGTCACCGGTGTTGGATTCCTGATCCACATCTACTCCGTGGGCTACATGTGGGACGACCCCAGCTACTACCGGTTCTTTACTTACCTGAACCTGTTCATGTTTTTCATGCTGACGCTGGTGCTGGCGAACAACTACCTGCTGATGTTCATCGGCTGGGAGGGCGTGGGACTGGCGTCGTACCTTCTGATCGGGTTCTGGTTCACGAAAGATTCGGCGGCCTCGGCGGGGAAGAAAGCATTCATCGTCAACCGCATTGGCGACTTTGGATTTTTGATTGGACTGTTCCTGCTTATCCAGCACTTTGGGTCGCTGAATTTCGCGCAGCTTTTCGACAAGATTCGCCCGCTGGGAGTGGAGACGGGTGGCGCTGGGCTGCTGACGGCGATCGGGATTCTGTTGATGGTCGGTGCATGCGGCAAGTCAGCACAGATTCCGCTGTATGTGTGGCTGCCGGACGCGATGGAAGGCCCGACGCCGGTTTCGGCTTTGATTCATGCGGCGACGATGGTGACCGCGGGCGTGTACATGGTTTCGCGTTCGCACGTGATCTTTGAACGCGCGCCGATTGCGCTGACCGTGGTGGCGATTATCGGAACTTTGACAGCGCTTTTTGCGGCGACCATTGGCATTGCGCAGACCGACATCAAGAAAGTGTTGGCTTACTCGACCGTGTCGCAACTCGGGTACATGTTCATGGCGTGCGGCGCGGGAGCGTTTTCCGCGGGAATCTTTCACCTGATGACGCATGCGTTCTTCAAGGGCCTGCTCTTCCTCGGGGCCGGGTCGGTGATCCATGCGGTGGGCGGCGAGCAGGACATGCGGAAGATGGGAGGGCTGAAGACCTACATTCCGACTACCTTCGCGACAATGCTGATCGCAACCTTGGCGATCGCTGGAATTCCGCCACTGGCAGGCTTTTGGAGCAAGGACGAAATTCTCTGGAAGGCGTACCAGGCGAATCCGGTGTACTGGGTGATCGGCGCGATCACCGCGTTCATCACATCCTTTTATATGTTCCGCCTGCTATTCATGACGTTCTGGGGCGATTACAAGGGCATTCAGGTCGACGATCATGGCAAGGCACACGCGGCCCATGGCCACGGCGAGCATGGGCATGGCGAGCCGCATGAGAGCCCGATGGTGATGCTCGTCCCGCTGATGATTCTTGCGGCGTTGTCGCTGGTTGGAGGGTTGGTTGGGGTTCACAATGCCTTTGAGCACTTCCTTGAGCCAGTTTTCGGGTCGGAGTTTCCCAAAGCGATTACTGAAGGATCCGGCAATACAGAGTGGCTGCTGATGGGGATTTCCGTTCTCTTTGCTTTTGCAGGCCCGATCCTCGCGTACACCCTCTATGTCAGCAAGCCGGAATTGCCGGAGAAGATTGCGGCCAAGATGAACGGACTCTACGAGGCCGTGCTGAACAAGTACTACGTCGATGAAATCTATGCGGCGGTGTTCGTGAAGCCGCTGGTGGATGCTTCGACAAAAGTTTTGTGGCAGGGAGTAGATCGCAAGGTGATTGACGATTCGATCAACGACGCGGCCGATGGCGCCAAGCATGTTTCGGACAACGTGCGGCACATGCAATCCGGAAATTTGCGGTCGTATGCGGGATGGATCGCCGCCGGGTCTGCGCTTGTGATTGCGTACATGGTGTGGCTGGGGGTGGGGCGATGAGTACCGATAGTCTCAGCCCCTACATCCTGACGCTGGTCACATTCGTGCCGTTGGCCGGTGCGTTGTTCTTAACGGTGCTGCCGCGGCGCGATCGGGACATTCGCATCATATCGCTCATTGTTTCCCTGATTGCGTTTGTGGCGTCCTTACACCTGCCGGTGTATTTCCATCGGTCGCAAGCGGGCTTTCAGTATGAGATCGACAAGCAATGGATCTCGAGTCCGAACATTCATTACCACATGGGGATCGATGGCATCTCCCTGTGGCTGGTGGTGCTGACGACGTTCCTCACGCCCTTGTGCGTGCTCATCTCGTGGAAGTCGGTGCATGACCGGGTAAAGGAATTCTTCATCCTGCTGCTGATTCTGGAGACAGCGCTGATCGGCGTGTTCACGTCGCTCGATCTGTTTCTCTTCTATTTCTTCTGGGAGGCCACGCTTATCCCGATGGCGCTGCTGATCGGCGTGTTCGGGCACGAGCGCAAGGTTTACGCCGCAGTGAAGTTTTTTATGTACACGATGATCGCGTCGGTGTTCATGCTGGCGGCGATCTTGTGGCTATACGCGCAAACCGGGACGTTTGATTTCGTTGAAATCGAGAAGCAACTGCAGGCCGGCACCGTGACGAATTTTCCCGCTGCGGCGCAGTGGCTCTTTCTCGGATTCTTTATCGCCTTTGCGGTGAAGGTACCCTTATTCCCGTTCCACACTTGGTTGCCGGATGCGCACGTCGAAGCGCCAACGGCCGGATCGGTGTTGCTGGCGGGCGTGCTGCTGAAGATGGGCACATACGGAATGCTGCGCTTTAACCTGTCGCTCTTTCCCGAACAGTCGCGGCACAATGCGCCATGGATCATGATTCTGGCGCTGATTGGGATTATTTACGGCGCGCTGGTGGCGATGGTCCAGCCGAACATGAAGAAGCTGATCGCGTACTCGTCGGTCAGCCACCTGGGATTTGTGGTACTGGGCATTTTCAGCTTCACGCAGTTGGGGCTGAATGGAGCGATGTTCGTCATGCTCGCGCACGGGGTCTCGACCGGTGGGTTATTCATGCTGGCCGGGATTCTGCATGAGCGGAGGCATACGTACGAGATTGCAGAGTTCGGTGGATTGGCTTCGATCATGCCGGTGTACGCCGCGTCGTATCTGTTCATCGTGCTGGCGTCGGTGGGTTTGCCGCTGCTCAATGGATTCATCGGCGAGTTCCTGGTGCTGAGCGGCGCATTTCAAGCGCGGGCGGCTTACGGAGTCCTGGCGGCCACGGGCGTGATCTGGAGCGCGTGCTACCTTCTGTGGATGTATCAGCGCGTCTTCTATGGGAAGGTCACGCACCCGGTGAACAATTCCCTTGGCGATTTGATTGGATTTGAAAAAGCCGCGATCTGGCCCTGTGCGGCGGCGGCATTGCTGATGGGCGTGGCGCCCATCTTGTGGCTTGGAGCAATTGATCCGGCGGTGCATGCCGCGCTGACACCGATCGTGCAAGTCGCGAGCAAGGTGGTAGGACAATGACCCACTTCTTCCCTGCCTTGCTGCAAGCGATCCCGCAGGGTGTGGACTACATCCGCATTCTGCCCGAACTGGTCTTGTCGGTATTCGGGATCGCGGTGATGGTCCTCGACCCCCTGGTGGATGAGGAAAAGAGCCAGAAACTGCTCGGCTACATCGCGCTCGTGGGCACGATTGCGGGATTGGCTTCGACCTGGTACATGGCTTCGTCGCCAGGAATGGCCTTCTCTGACATGGTGAAGGTGGACACCTTCAGCGTCTTCTTTCACTACCTCGTCATCGCCATTGCGGGGGTCGTCATCCTGAGTTCGTTCGAGTACATGGCGGTGCAGCGGATTCGGGCGGGTGAATACTACGCGCTGATTTTATTTGGCGTCGTCGGTATGGGGTTGATGTCGTCAGCGGTGGAACTGGTGCTGATCTTCGTCGCCCTGGAAATCTCTTCGATCTCCACCTACATCCTGGCCGGGTTCCGGCGGCACGAAGCTTCGAGCAGCGAGTCGTCATTGAAATATTTCCTGCTGGGATCGTTTGCGACTGCATTTTTCCTGTACGGCGTGGCGATGATGTTTGGGGCGACCGGATCGACCAACATCGACGTTATCGGACAGAAGCTGCAAGCAGTGCCAGCGTCCGTGCTGGTTTACGTCGCGATGGCCCTGATGTTTGTGGGCCTGGGATTCAAAGTGGCGGCGGCGCCATTTCACGTCTGGACTCCCGACGTGTATGAGGGAGCACCGGCGCCGATTGTTGGACTCATGTCCACTGGGCCGAAGGCTGCCGCGTTTGCCGTGTTGCTGCGCGTGGTATTCGAAACGAACGCTCCGGGACTTTTCTGGATGTTGTGGATTGCAGCAGCTCTGTCGATGACCCTGGGCAATATCGGGGCTCTGGTGCAGAACAATATAAAGCGACTGCTGGCGTATTCGTCGATCGCGCATGCGGGATACCTGCTGGTTGCGTTTGCGATGACGACCCCGCAGAATTCCTTGAATGGCATCTCAGCGGCAATGTTCTACACGGCGGCTTACGCGGCGATGAATGTGGGCGCGTTCGCCGTGATAAGCCACTTCGCGAATGCCGGCGAACGCTACGTCACGCTGGAAGACTACGAGGGGTTGGGGCGAACCTCGCCGTTGCTGGCTGCGACCTTAACGATTTTCTTGTTGTCGCTGATTGGCATTCCGATGACCGGCGGCTTTTTCGCCAAGTTCTATGTTTTCAGTGCGGCGCTGCGAGCCAACCTCATCTGGCTGACGTTGATCGGCGTCGCGAACAGCGCCATCGGAGCCTATTACTACTTGCGGATCATCGTAGTAATGTATATGAAGGAACCGCGCAAAGTGGTTCCAGTCATGCCGGTTTCGTTTGGACTGGGCACGGCCTTGGCGATCAGCGTTTTAGCGACTTTATACCTCGGCATCTTGCCCAATCGCATCTTGCAGTATGCGCAAGAATCTGCACACTACGTGCTGCCGCGAGCATCTGTAACGAACGCGGCGAATACCAACCAAGTCACGCCGACGAGTGGCGTCGCCGAGCATTGATTTTGCAGGAAACCTAAGAAAATCGGCATTTGACAAGGTCGAGGGAGCGCGTGCATCATGGGTGAACCAAAATCCCAGATCAGTCCTTCCCTCTCGAGGAACTGATAGGTCTGGAGGAGAGAATGTCCAAGCTGATTCGCACACTTTGGTCGGATGATGCGGGCCAAGATATCGCCGAATACGCGGTGATGCTGGCAGTAATTCTGGTTTTGGTTGTGGGGACGGTGCGTTTGATTGGGTCAAACGCAAACACAGTCTTCTCAAGCGCCGCCAGCAGCATCCAGTAAAGGCGGAGTCCAGCGCATTTAAGTCGGGTAACGGTACGAAACTGCATGCAGCGATTTACACCAAGCCGCGCATTTGTCCTCTACTACTGGTTTACGGGAGTAGCGGCTGCGGCGCAGCTTGGAGTCAGGATCAATCGATAAGAGAGACCTGAAACCAGCAAAAGCCGCAAGCCGCGATCCAGGGATCGCGGTTTTTGCTTTTTGGGGCAAATCCAACAAGGAGACCAGCGAGCCATGATCGTAAACATGTCAGAAAAAGCAACCGAGCAGGAGATCAATCACGTGATCGAAAGAATTCGCGAGGCCGGATACCAGCCTCACGTCACGCGGGGCACAGAGCGAACGATCGTGGCAGCGGTGGGCAGCGGGCGGCGGCACGAGATCGAGGCGCTGCAGGTGGCGCCCGGCGTGGATAACGTCGTGGCAATCGCCCAGCCGTTCAAGCTGGTTAGCCGGCAGGTACGGCCAGAACGATCGGTGGTGAAGATCAATGGAGTGTCGATTGGCGGGCCAGAGGTGGTGGTGATTGCGGGCCCGTGCTCCGTTGAGTCGCGCGAACAGTTGCTGGAAACTGCACACGCCGTAAAGCACGCAGGGGCAACAATGTTGCGCGGCGGCGCGTATAAGCCGCGGACTTCGCCTTACGACTTCCAGGGGCTGGGGATCGAGGCGCTGAAGATTCTTCGCGAAGCCAAGGAAGAAACCGGACTGCCGGTGGTGACCGAGGTGATGAGCACCGAGGATATCGATATCATCTGCGAGCACGTGGACATGCTGCAGGTGGGCGCGCGGAACATGCAGAATTTCGCCCTGTTGCGGCGGCTGGCTACCGTGAATAAGCCGGTCCTGCTGAAAAGAGGGCCCTCGGCGACGGTGAAGGAGTGGCTGTTGGCGGCGGAGTATTTGCTGTCCGGCGGAAACCATCAGGTGGTGCTGTGCGAACGCGGCATCAAGACGTTCGAGACGGAGATGCGAAATACGTTCGATTTAGCCGCAGTGGCCTTGGCGCGCGATTTGTCGCATCTGCCGGTGATTGCCGATCCGTCACACGGAACCGGGAAACAGAGCCTGATTGCGGCTTGCTCGCGCGCGGCGGTGGCGGTGGGCGCAGACGGGTTGATTATTGAGGTGCATCCGTGTCCGGAGCGGGCGCTATCGGATGGGGCACAGTCGCTGGATTTCGCTGGCTTCGCGAAAGTCATGCAAGCGCTGACTCAACCACTGCGCAAGACGGCAACATTGCACGAAACCGTACGAGCGGCCGTATAGAGCTGCTCGATTTTAAAAGTTGTTACGGCGAAGCGAAGAATCGGATACGTGGGGCGTCAAGCGATTGATATAGTAAAAACCTCTTGACCACGACCGGGGAGTGAGGCGGCAGCTTCGGATCAAGGAAGCTCGAGTTCCAGCCCGTAGACATCCGAATTTCTGTGTGCCAGTGATGCCAACGGAGAATCGTCAGGCGCGAGACCGGTCATGATGTAGCTTAGAACGTCGGCACGCAGGATCTGGCGTGACGTCGTGATCGGTTCGACCTTGCGATCGCTGAGGCGAACACGGTAGATCGGCTGCTCCTCGCCATTGAATGGGTGCTGGTAGTAGACGTACTTCGAGTCGTGCGACCATCGAATGCCCCAACCGTAGGGAAGACCATCCGCGAGCGGAGACCATTTCTGAGCCGCCACATCGAATAGCATCAACTTCTGATCGTTTCGACTCCCCGCAGCCAGATATTTGCCGTCGGGCGACCATTGCGGGTCTTCAAATAACTCGGAATTCGGTATCGTCTTGAACTGATGGGTGTTTAGGTCGAGGAGCGCTATGACTTGCGAAACTGCGGGATTCATTAGCAAAAAAGCAATCAAGCGCCCGTCCGGAGACCAATTCGGTTGCAGTTCGCGCGTACCCTCGGGCAATAGCGTTTCTGCCTTTCCTCCATCCCGCGGCACGGTGTAGAGGCGGCCACTTCCCTCAAAAGCTATAGTTTGACCGTCTGGCGACCAGGTCGGGTGATACGTGTCGAGCGGCGGGAAGGTGAGCTGTACAGGCTGAGTTCCGTCGGTGCGTTCGCGCCAGAGAGTACCGTCTTGCTCGTTCCGGTAGGCAACCCACTGGGCATCGCGCGAGAAACTCAAATGCCGGGCGGGTATTCCGCCCAGGTAGGGTACAAACATCTGTTTCGCTGCGTCGTAGCGGACCAGTTCCCTTCTCTCAAGATGATCAACGAAGAAAATCTTTTTTCCGTCAGCGCTAAAGCGGGGCTGAGTGGTGTAACTAGGGCTGGTGTACAAGCGGACCGGATCGATGCGGTGACCGGGAGCCGGCGTTCGCTTGGCGCGGAACACCCAAATGCTGAAAACGTCGCTCCGGTGAGAGCGAAACAAGAAGTATCTTCCGTCCGGAGACCAGTCGCCACAACACTCACCCTCGCCGAAGCGCTTTACGGGCTCCGGCCAGCCAAACGAAAGAGGGCTGGCATTCGTGCCGTCGGCAGCGATTTCCCACAGACCAAGAGTCGAATCAGAGAAGCGTTTTACGGTGAACGTGATGCGCTGCCCGTCGGGCGACCAGCGAATGTATTCAACCATTCCAGCGACGGAGAAAAGCTTGCGGGACTGCGCGCCGTCGTCGTCGGAGACATACAACTCAGTACCCGGAGAGTAGGCAATGTGATGGCCGTCGGGGGAAAAGGCGGCGTAGCCTGCCGTCACATCACCGACCCTTCGGGCGGAACCGCCTGAGGTGGGGAGGATCCAGAGCGGTTGCCGGAACTCCGCATTCGGAGTCTGCGAAGCGAGCAGCAGCCTGCCTCTTTGTCGATCGATATCGAACACGATAGGGCCGCTGATCGACGTGGGAATAAGAGAGGGTTCGCCTCCCTGTTCGGAAACCTGGGCCAGGCTTTGAATTCCACCCAAGCGCTCGGTGAAATAAATGCGCGTTCCATCGCTAAGAGCCTGCCCGAAGGGCTCAGCCATGCCGATATGCGTGAGTTGCACGCGTCGAGCTACCGCGGGCATGGCAGCGGGCCGGAGGAAGATCCATACCAGAACGGCGCCCAGTAATACTCCCGCGATGACCAGCGATGAAATCCTGAGTGGAGACCACCTGGCAGAAGGAGCAGGTAGAGCCTTCCCGTCGCGAGGCGGTAGCAGGGCAATTTCCGGACCTTGATCGAGGATGCGCCCGCCAAGTTTCCCTTCCACGATTACGCGAGAACGCGAAAAGCTCTCCAGGACGATGTCGTCGCCCATGGGCAGAGCACGCACTTTCTGGGCGAAGCGGTAGCCCCGGCCGGGCACGGTGACGATGTAGGAAGAATCCTGGGCGCGCTCTCCCAGAGCCTTGCGCAACTGGAACACGTGCTGCCCGAGGTTGGATTCCTCCACAAATGTGTCGGGCCAGAGCAGGCGCATCAGATCGTCCTTGGTCACGACCTGACCGCTTCGTTCGACGAGCACCAACAGCAGGTCAAACGCTTTGGGAGTAAGTGGAATGAGCTCGTCGCCGCGGAAGAGAGCCCGTTCCTCGGGGTTCACGCGAAAAGAGCCGAATTCCAACAAGTGCTTCATTGCATTGTCCTTAGCCCGCATTAAAGACAATTCAAAACTTATTGATCACGCCTTAAGGACTTTCAAGCGACCTGCGCGGCAGGATGCGCTCGTTCGTGGGGAGGCCCGGAGGCAACACCGGACGTGGCAAGCAATTTATCACGCTTTCAAGGTTGGGCAAAGAAGTGGATGGGAGCTCAACAATCACAACGAAAGACAGAAGTGACGGTCGAGACCCGGCGATTTCTGCTCATCCGGCGGCGCCAAATGCGAAGTGGATGGTGCCCGAAGTGTGGGTGTGACGTGGACATGGTCGGTTTGTCTGAACTGGAACGCGTGACCGGAATGTCGGCTCTGGACCTCCGAGAAAGTCCTCAGGCGGGCGCGTGGCATTTCTGTGAAGCCCCGGATGGGACGGCGCAGATCTGTCTCGAATCCCTCCTGAGATCGGCGTGAATGGGGAGTAACGCAAGCGGTGGGAAATGAAATCACTCGAAGGAGAACTTTGTATGCAGCAAGTGAATGGGGGATTCGCTCAGAAAAAGGTTGGGGCTATTCAGAGGATTGGGATGGCGTTGGGTGTTGTGCTGGTCTGCTGTGGTCTGGCCAGCTCACAGACTTGGGTCACGATGAATACAGGAAAAGCGCCGCCGTTTAACGTGGGTGTGGCACTACAGCTGACCGACGGCAGGATCCTGGTGCAGGAAAACGGTACGTCGAACTGGTGGACGCTAACGGCCGACAAGTCGGGGCTCTACCGAAACGGCACGTGGAAGAAAGTTGCATCGTTTCCGGCAGCGATGAACTATGTGCCTCTTTATTTCACATCAGCGGTCTTGCCGGACGGCCGGGTCATTGTGGAAGGAGGCGAGTACAACAACGGGGTCCAAGACTGGACGAACAAAGGCGCGATCTATGATCCCGTGAAGAACACATGGACAGAGGTCAAGCCACCTTCTGGATGGACTCAGATTGGCGATGCCCAAAGTGTGGTTCTGCCGAACGGGACATTCATGATGGCCAACATCAACAACGGGGAGACGGCGCTTCTGAATGCGAAGACGTTAACCTGGACCGTAACACCGGGCACGGGCAAGAACGATGTCAACGATGAGGAGGGTTGGACGCTTCTGCCCGATGGGAAAGTACTCACCGTCGACACCTACGTGTTCTTGAATGATCCCAGTGGGATGAACTCGGAGATTTACGATCCCTCCACGCAAGCCTGGACCAGCGCGGGGAGTACGAAAGCACAGCTCTGGGATTCCCGGGCGGGATGCGGAGGAAAAAATCCGTCGAACGAGATCGGGCCTGGGGTCCTCATGCTGGATGGTAGGGTCTTCTATCTGGGCGCTAACACCTGCGGAGTGGCGGGACACACTGCGTTCTATGACACCACGACGGGAACCTGGAGCAAGGGACCGAACATACCGGGAGTGAACGACGTGGCGGATGGTCCGGCTGCGGTTTTGCCGAACGGTCACGTTTTGGTGGATACCAATCCAGGCTATGGGATTTCTCCCAGCACGTTCTACTCGTTCAACGGCAGCGGATGGAACACGATTCCTCAACCGACGGGATTGACGTCGAGCAATACGGAAGGACACCGTTTGCTGATGACCGCGGCGGGAACCGTGTTGTTCACCCACGTGGGCAATCCGGAGATGTGGTTCTTCGTGCCGGTTGCCGGATTTGACTCCGCCGCGCAGCCGGTCATTACGTCGTTGCCCAGCACCGTCACTCGCGGAAAGACGTACACCGTTGGGGGCACACAACTGAATGGGATCACGCAAGGAGCGATGTTCGGCGACGATGCACAATCGGCGACGAACTATCCTCTCGTGCTGATCACCAACAACAGCACGGGCCACAAGTTCTATGCCCGGACTCACGGATTCAGCACCATGTCGATCGCGCCAGGCAAGGCCTCGACTGCGAAGTTTGACGTGCCCGCGGGCATGGAGACTGGAGGAAGTACGCTTCAGGTGATTGCCAACGGGATCGCGTCGGCCGCATTGGCGATCACGGTGAATTAGTGGGGAGGCCGCTACAGTAAGGGCAAGGGTGCCTGGATTCTCTCACTGGGCACCCTTTTTTCACGGACTTGTTTAGGGAATATCGAGTTCGAGTGCGAAGACATCAGAGTTGCGATGCACGAGAGAGGCCAGGGGAGAGTTGTCGGGAGTCAACCCCGTCATGCTGTAGCTGAGAACGTCCGCGCGCAGAATCTGGCGAGAAGAAGTAATCTGCTCGATCTTGCGATCACTGACGCGCACGCGAAAGATCGGCTGCTCCTCCATGCCGTAGGCGTGCTGGTAGTAGACATATTTGGAGTCAAATGACCAGCGCAGACCCCACCCATAAGGCAGACCGTCTGCGAGTTCTGACCAACCTTGCGTGCTGAAATCGAAGAGCACGAGCTTGCGATCTCTCTTATCCGACGCAACCGCATACTTCCCGTCGGGCGACCATTGGGGACATTCGAAGTCCTGCGAACCGGGGATGGTAACGACGCGCACTGTGGCCAAATCCAGCATGGCGATATTTTCGGAAATGCCGGGTACCGCGCGGGAGAATAGAAGTGATTTCCCGTCTGGCGACAAGCTGGGCTGGCCACCCCAACCATCGCCCGAGAGAAGAATTTCTGCCTTTCCTCCCGCAGAAGGAACCGTGTACAGTTTTCCGCTGCCTTCAAAGATGATTTTCTTGCCGTCGGGTGACCACGTCGAATGGTAGACATCGAGAGGCGGGAAGGTAAGTTGGAGCGCCTCGGAGCCATCGAGGCGCGAGCGCCACAGGGCGTTATCGCGTTGGTCTTTGTAAGCGACCCACTGGCCATCGCGCGAGAAACTCAGGTGACGCGCTGGAATGCCACGCAGATATGGAACGAACAGACCTTTGGCGGCGTCATAGCGAACGAGTTCGCGCCGTTCCTGGGAATTCACAAAGAGAATCTCTTTGCCGTCGGCAGTGAACCGCGGTTCATTCAAACGGTCTGGGCTCGAGTAGAGACGCATAGCGGCGCTGACTCCCTCACGCCAGTCTTTCTTTGCTCTCATCAGCCAAAGAGTCTCCGTACCGACTCGGGACGAGTGGAAGACGAAGTAGTTTCCATCGGGCGACCAATCGCCACAGCATTCGCCGTCGCCCCAGGATGTAAGTGGATCCTTTGGGCCAACGATGAGCCGATGTGGATTGCGGCCATCTGAGCCAATTTCCCACAGGGAGCGATACCCGTAGGAATCCCTGACGGTCATGTTGAGGCTGGCGCCATCGGGCGACCAACGAACAAATTCGACCACTCCGCCAGCGGTGAACAGTTTTTGCGGGTTGGCCCCATCGTCGCCTGCGATAAACAGGTCTTTGTCAAGAGCATAGGCAATGCGATGGCCATCCGGAGACCACGCGGCGTCGTCGGCGAAAACATCGCCGATGCGCCGGCCGGAGCCACCCGCCGTCGAGATAGACCACAGAGAATCGGAGCCCTCATTGGGCCCTTGAGACGCGGCGAGCAAGCGAGATTGACGCCGGTCGATATCGAGAAGTTCGATATTGGGGACAGATGAGCTGATGCGCCCGGGGTCGCCGCCGGTCTGAGGCACCTGGGCGATATCCCACGTTCCGCCCAACCGCTCAGCGAAGAAGATGCGCGAACCGTCGGAAAGCGCGCGGCTGAAGGGTTCCACGCCGCCGAAGCGGGTAATTTGCAAGGTTTGCACAACTTTGGGCATCGACGACGGACGAAAGATGAGCCAAACCGTGAACCCGCCAACCATAGCGCCCAGCGCGCTCCAACCCATTACGCGCTTCCAGAGACGGCTGCTCGGCGGCAAGGCTTTGATTGAGGAAGCATCGAGTTCTTTCGAGTCATCCACCTCTTCTTCGACCACAATGCGGGTGGTCGATTCCACTCCTTCAAGGACAAACCCGGTGACAGCTCGGCTCTGTAGGGGGGCGCTTGAGTCAACGCTCACGTCAGCCGCGAACTGATAACCCTTTCGCGGAACGGTGACGATCATTCCGCTGTCATCGGCCGTGCCAGCCAGCGCCTTACGCAACAGGAACACGTTCTGCGTGAGGTTGCCTTCCTCGAC
>Ga0075030_100002192_pt1 | contig 17751 bp, 12 predicted proteins | sample LitLauG_LLR_2012_FD_71393 | JGI IMG/M metagenome (GOLD analysis project Ga0075030, IMG submission 71393) | Freshwater sediment microbial communities from Pennsylvania, USA - Little Laurel Run_MetaG_LLR_2012 | ecosystem: Environmental > Aquatic > Freshwater > Creek > Sediment | place: USA... | reverse complement strand
CGTATAATCGACGGGGTTGTTGTTAAAAGGGGAAAGCAGGCGGTGATGCGCCAGCAGGAGCCCGGAGGCGACGTCCACCGATCCGTACCCCGACTGAATGTCGGCGCCGGCCGATGCCAACTGCGAGTTGTCCACCACCACACCGGCCTGATAATACAATCCGTTAAACTTGGGCGGTCCGGTGTTGGAACTGGTGCGAACACCAACCAGCATGTCCCAACCCTGGGGACTACCGCCGAATACGAAGTTGCCGTCGGGTGAAAAATATAAGTATTTCTGGCCGGCTATCAGGTTGGAAGAGGCCGACAAGCTGCCGCCGAAACTGACCACCGCGGCGCCATTGCTGAAGATGTAGCGAACCCCCGAAATGTTCTGATTCGTAACGGTGCTGCCGTTGCCCGCCACATAGCCGCTCGCGCGCACAACGCCGATGTTCCCATTGCCATCGGGATTGAGCTGAAAACTGCTCGCCCGGTTGTAGAGCACGCCGTTCTGCGAGCCCGGGGACGGGAAATCCAGGCTCAACATGGAATACGCGCCCTGAAAGGCGGAGATCGTCGGAGTGGCCGAGGGCAGCTGCGCCGCAATGAACAGATCGTTGTAGGCGTAGCTGTTTTCCGTGCTGCTGGCTACGAAAATGCCGTTGGACACCAAGCCATAGACGGAATCCGGCGGAGACCCCTGGGCCGCCGGAATGGTGCTGCTGAGAAACCCGTAGCCGCTGGCCGCGATGGAATAGGTGCCGCCGGCAGAATAGTTTTGCGGCTGCGACGAACTGCTGTTGCTGTCCATCACCTGGCCATTGATGGTGTAGTTCCCGTTGCCGTCGAAGGTGATACCGCCGAAGATCGAAATGGCTTCCTGGAGGTCACCGTAGTTGTCGCCCACCAGCCACACGACTTGCCGGAAATAGTAACTTCCTTTTAACAGCCCATTTCCGGAGTTATCCCAGGTTTGAGCGGCCGCCGGCCAGGCCGCCGCGAGCGGGAGAAGCCACCCCAGCAACGCAAAGATTCTCGTTTTCACAATTGGTTAGATGTACGAAGCAGCCGCGTTCGGTACATGATTTCTAGTACGCCGACCTTGTGATTTTACCAACGAAACCCGAGCCGCGGCGAGCGGCCCGGAGTATACTGGACTGTCCCCTGGAGATCCTTATGCACATCCCACATCCCCGAAGATGGATCTATTTGGCAGTCGCCCCGATTATCGCGGCCACTCTGTGTTCCGCTCCACCGGCCGTTGCCCAGTGGAACAGCTTTGCCTATGACGCGCAGCATACCGCGCTGTCTCCTACAGCCTCCCAGGCACTGAGCCGGATTCATTGGCAGACGCCGGTCGATCTGGACCCTCAGTATCATCGCGGCTCTTTGCTGATTCACTACGGATCTCCCCTGGTGACGGCAGCCAATACGGTGATCGTACCGGTGAAAACCGGCGCCAGAAGCGGATTCCGCGTCGATGCGCATGATGGAGGCAGCGGCACTCTTTTGTGGAGCTTGACTACGGACTATATTCTCCCCGCGCACAACTGGACCCCCCCGTTCAGCCCTGTGCTGGCGCCGGGTCCGCGATTGTATTTCCCGGGGACTGCCGGCACCGTCTACTATCGGGATTCTCCAGACTCCGTGAGCGGAGCGACCGGACAGATCGCCTTCTATGGCTTGTCGCAGTATCAGAAAGACCTCAAAACAAAACGAGCATTTCAGGAGAGCGTGCGGATCGACACGCCGCTGACCTCCGACTCCGCCGGAAACATCTACTTCGGCTTCGTCGTTGTGCCCAACCGAATCCTCTGGCCGCTGTACGATTCTTCAGGAAAACAGCTCAGCAGCGGCATCGCCCGGATCAGTGCCAGCGGCGTGGGCACGTGGACTCCGGTCACCACCGCGTCCGGGGACACCACCATGACCCAAGTGGTCCAAAACTGCACTCCGGCCATCAGCAATGATGGTGGGCTGCTCTACATTGCCGTGAGCAATGGAAGCGCCGGCTATCTGGTTTCGCTGAATAGCACCACCCTCGCCCCGATCGCCACCGCCCGTTTGAAGGATCCGAAGTCCGGCGCCGACGCGACCTTAACGAACAACACGTCGGCCTCGCCCACGGTAGGGCCCGACGGGGACGTGTACTACGGAGTCCTGGAAAACCCCTGCTGCTCGGAGAATCACGATCGGGGCTGGCTGGTGCATTTCAACAGTGCTCTTTCACAACTGAAAATCCCCGGGGCTTTCGGCTGGGACGACACGGCCGCGCTGGTTCCCACGTCCATGGTTCCCTCCTATGCCGGCAAGTCCCCGTACCTGCTGTTTACCAAATACAACAATTATGCCAATTCGGGCGGCAACGGCCAGAACAAAATCGCGATTCTCGATCCCAACGCCACCGAGACCGACCCCGTCACCGGAGTCACGGTGATGAATGAAGTGATGACCATCCTGGGCCCCACGCCCAATCCGCCATTGCCCGGAGTCAAGGAATGGTGTATCAACTCCGCCGCCGTTGACCCGGCCACCAAATCCGTGCTGGCCAACAGTGAGGACGGCAACCTGTACCGGTGGGATCTCACGACGAACACCCTGTCCCAGAAAGTGGCGCTGACGTCCGGTGTCGGCGAAGCTTACACGCCCACTCTGATCGGTGTGGATGGCGCCGTGTACGCCATCAATAACGCGATTCTGTTTGCCGTGGGACATTGAGGGACCCGTTCGATGGCGCGTTCCGGAAATTTGGGGATTTGGTACACTGTCCCCGAAATAGGTGTTGCGAGAGATGAAATATTTTCTGGCCAAGACCGACCCCGAGACCTACTCGATCGACGACCTGGAACGCGACAAAAAGACCGCTTGGGATGGCGTGAGTAATCCGCAGGCGGTCCGCGCCATCCGGGAGATGCGCCCGGGCGATCGGGTGTTTCTCTATCACAGCGGCGGTGTATCGGGGATCGTGGGACTGGCGACGGTTCGCTCGGAGCCTCGCGACGACCCGAAGAATCCGAAATCGGCGGTGGTAGCTCTGGAATTCGGCGGGCGACTGGAGCCGCCCACCACGCTGGCCGAGATCAAGCAGTCCAAAAAGTTCGACGATTGGGCCCTGGTGCGGCAAGGCCGGCTCTCCACCATGGCGGCGCCCGAGAAGTTTGTCGATTGGATGCGGGCGCGGTATCCGGGCGCGAAGGTTTAGCCGTTCTAGTCCTAGGACGCGGGCATCACAGGATTTACACACATTCGTAACTGAAGTTCTGCTACTCTATTTTCATCAGGGTAATGCATCGTTTTGTCCCCCCTCGTCGGTGGACGAAATCACGCACCGGGCGCGTGCGGATGGGAGTTCCTATTATGAAAACGAAGACGAAACTTGCGATTCTCGCACCGTTTTTTCTGTTTTTGGGTGCGGCATGGGGGCAAACCACCGGTTCCGGGACCATCAGCGGAACCATTCGGGATCCGAATCAAGGGGTTATCCCCGATGTAGGCGTGACCATTCACAACACGGGCACGGGTATCGATCGGGCCGTGCAAACCAACGACGTGGGCATCTATTCCGCGCCGTTTCTCACGCCGGGGAATTACGAGGTCACGGCCTCGAAATCCGGCTTCACCAAGCTGGTTCGTAAGGACGTTACTCTGCAGGTCGGCCAGACGCTGACGCTGGACCTTGCCCTGACGCTCCAGGCGACCGCCGAGACCGTGACCGTGACGGGGGAAACTTCGGTGGTAGACACCGAGAAGACGGACATGTCCCAGGTGGTCAGCCAGGTTTCCAAGGACAATCTTCCCATGGCGGGCCGGAACTGGGCGCAATTCCAGTTCCTCACTCCCAACGTCACCAACGACGGCGGCGCCGGTCTGGCCTCCTACCGTGGGGTCTCGGGGCTGTACAACAGCAGTAACGTGGACGGCACCAATAACAACCAGGCGTTTTTTTCGGAGCAGAAGGGGCGCACCACGCTGCCTTATGTTTATAGCCTGGACTCCATCCAGGAATACCAGGTCGCTTCCAGCAACTACTCGGCGGAGTTGGGGCAGGCGGCCGGCGGCGTCATCAACGCCGTGACCAAAGCGGGCACCAACGACCTGCACGGCGACCTGTTCTATTATCTGCGCTACCCGACGCTGAACGCTCTCGACCCGCTGCAGAAGTCCAAGGGCATTTATACCCAGCCGATCCATCAGCAGCAGCAGTTCGGCGGCAGCGTGGGGGGACGAATTGTCAAGGATAAACTGTTCTACTTCCTGACCTATGACGGGTCACGCAAGGTCAATCCGATCTCGTACACCAGCAGCGGCACATTCCCGCAAGCCTGCCTGCCGGCAATCCCGGCGGCTACGTGCGCGGCCGCCAACGCTTTCATGGTTAGTAATCTCGGAGCCTTCCCTCGGTTCCAGAGCCAGGACATCGCCTTCGGCAAGCTGGACTACTCGGTGAACCAGAACAACCAGATCAACGCCTCCTTCAATTTCGACAACTTCCGTGCGCCGAATTCCTATATCACCTCGACAACGGCCAACAATTCGTCCAATTCGGCCAACGGCAAGGCCGTCTTTCACGAGCGGAATTTCGTGTCTAAGTGGAGTTCCACGCTCAATCCCACTACCATCAATGAGCTGCGCTTCCAGTGGTCGCGAGACCTGGAAACCACCGCCGCCAATGCCACCGCTCCCAGCGTGACCGTTACCAACTTCATAAACTACGGTTTGCCGAACGCCTTGCCTCGCCCCGCCTTCCCGGACGAGCATCGCTTGCAGTTTTCCGACGTCCTGAGCAAGATCCATGGCACACACACCTTTAAGTTCGGCGGGGACATGAACTTCGTTCACGAACTCCTGATCAATCTGTTCCAGGGGGGAGGCGTTTATACCTACTCCGGTACGAATAACTTCAGCAACTATGTGGCGGATGTAGCGGGAATCAATTTGGGCGATGGCCTCACCGGGAGGCATTTCAGCACCTTTGTCCAGGTGAACGATCCTGTCACCGGCGTGGGCAGGGACGATTTTTACAACAACGACTACGCCCTCTTCGCCGAGGACAGTTGGAAAGCGAAGTCGAACCTGACCATCAACTATGGTCTGCGCTGGGATATGTCCACCATTCCGCAGCCGCCCAAGCCCAATCTGGCGACGCCCCTGACCACGCTCTATACATCGACCATCAATATTCCCAAGCACCAGTTCGCGCCGCGGATCGGCTTGGCCTGGGAGATCTCGAAGGGCAGCGTGCTGCGGGTGGGTTACGGCCTGTTCTACGCCAAGACGTCGAACAGCATGTTCTATGCCACGCGCGTGGAGAACGGAGTGATCCAACAGACGTTCAACTGCACTCCCACCACTTGCCCGTTGCTGACGTTCCCTAACCTGATCTTTGCTCCGCCGGGCGGGGCGCCGGGTGCACCATTCGCCGGCGCACTGGTGCCAACGGTCACATCGTTCACCCCTCCGGCGCTTACGCAGACCTCGCGCGGGCAAGTTCCCGATTTCGCCAACCCGCGCGCGCATGAAGGGGACATCTCCTTCGAGCACCAGTTGCCGGGCAACATGGGCATCTCGGCCAGTTACGTGGTGAGCCGGGGCATGCGTCTGCCGGCCTTCATTGACCAGAATCTGGCGCCCTCGACCACCACGCGTTCGTACGACATCACCAGTCCCAGCGGAAGCACCATCCGGTCGTTGACGGTGCCCTTCTATACTTCGCGCATTGATCCCACCGGCCCGGTGCTCGCCGGCTTCAGCGACACCAATTCCTGGTACAACAGTATGGTTCTGACCCTCCGTAAACGGTATTCGCACGGCGTGGAGTTCATCGTCAACTACACCTTGGCCAAAGCCATGGACGGCGGCCAGATCCAGGGACAGTTTGGAACGTTCAACGGCGGCGGCCAGAACTTCCCCGTAGATCCCAAGAACCGCTCGCTGGAATATGCGCGCTCCGATCTGGATCAGCGCAACCGTTTCACAGGCACCGTAGTGTGGACTCCGGAATGGGAAAAGCACATTTCCAACTCCGCCGCGAAATTCCTGGTGGGAGGATGGACTTTCTCCACGATCGTACTGGCCGCGAGCGGCCAGCCTTACAGCGGCCAGATCAACGGCGCCAACCCTCCGGCCGGAGGTGTGCTCGGAGGTTTGACGGGCGGCAGCAACAACAACTCGGGAACCGCGCTGAGCGGCGCCCGCGTTTACGACGAGCCGCGGAACTCCTTTACCCTGCCGGGCATCAAGAACGTGGATCTTCGCATTGGCCGTACGTTCACCTTCCTTGAGCGGTATAAGTTCTCCATCCTGGGAGAGGCGTTCAACCTGTTCAACTTCACCAACGTCTACCAGGTTAATTTCACGGAGTACAACTACGCCGCTGCGGGATCCGGCGCCTGTGCGGGACATACCAACAACTGTGTGGTGCAGAACTTCACGCCCACCGGCTTCGGAGCCCCGACCGCGACCAACACCAACCTGTCCGGGGCGCGGCAGCTACAGATTGCGGCTAGATTTACGTTTTGACCGGTTGTGCCGCTATCCTAAATAGGTGTCGAACAGCGGCGGGTTTCGCGATGCGTTACTGCGCGTACTCGTCGTCTGCGGCGGCGCGTTGATCCTGATCACCGAAGGGCTCAGCGTGTTTGGCGCTCTCCGGCGCGTTCCGCTGCTCCTCTGCTGGATCGTCCTCCTCTTCGCCGGAGTGGTCTGGGCGGCAAGAAAGGCGCCCGCCATGCGGGTGAGCCTTCCGCGCGTGGCCCGCGACCCGATCGTGCTGTTCTGCGGTCTCGGAATCGCGGCCATCCTGGCGCTTACCGCAGTCACGGCCGCCGCCAGCCCTCCTAACAGCGCAGATGCCATGGCGTATCACATGCCGCGCATCGTGTATTGGGCGGAGCAGGGCAGTGTGCGGTTCTTCCCTACGCCTTACTTGAACCAGATTATGCTGCAGCCCCTCACCGAATACTTCATGCTGCACACGTACGTGCTCTCGGGGGGCGATCGCCTGGTCAACCTGGTGCAGTGGTTCGCCTCTCTGATGAGCATTCTGGGAGTCTCCCTGATTGCCGCGAAATTGGGCGCCGGACCGCGTGGCCAAGCCATCGCAGCCTTGTTCTGCGCTACCTTGCCGAGCGGCATTCTCGCCAGCAGCGGAGCCAAGAACGACTATTTTCTGGCGATGTGGCTGGTGGCCGCCGTCTACTTCGCAGCCCGTTTCGCAGCATCCCGGGATTGGAAGGATGCGCTGGCGCTGGGAGGCGCTCTTGGTCTCGCCCTGCTCACCAAGGCGACTGCGTACCTGTTCGCGCCCTGGCTGCTGGCGGCCGCCGTGGTAGCGCATGCCGGCCAGTTCGGGAAGCGGTTGATCGGAGGTCTTCTGGCCGCCGCTGGTTGCGCCCTCCTGCTGAACGCGCCGCACTATGCGCGCAATCTGGAACTGAGCGGCTCGCCTCTCGGCTTCGATTCGGCGCACGGCGATGGTTTCTTCCGTTGGCGCAATGAAACGTTCGGCTGGAAACAGACCGCCTCGAATGTGGTGCGGAATCTGTCGGAACAACTGGGCGGGCGCAGCGACCGCTGGAACCGGAGCGTGTACGCCGCTGCCATACACGCGCACGCCTGGTTGGACGCCGGCTGGAACGATCCCGCAACGACGTGGCGCTGGAGCACGTTTGAACCGCCGAAGAATTCGAATCACGAAGCCAATGCCAACAACCGCTGGCACCTTCTGATCTTGACCATCGCCGCCGCGATAGCGGCCTGGCGCGCGCTGCGGCGCCGCGAACCCGCGCAGGCTCTGTATGCGCTCGCGCTGCTGTGCGGTTTTATGGGCTTCTGCGCCTATCTGAAGTGGCAGCCGTACCTGTCCCGTCTGCTGCTTCCCCTGTTCGTGGCGGGTGCGCCCCTGGCCGGCGCCGCCATCGATACGGCTTTCCGTGCTGTCCCGTCTCGTCCGCGCCTGGCGCTTCAGGCGCTGCTGTGTTTCTTCCTGGTGAGCACGGCCCGGCTGCCCGCGCTCCAGAACTGGGTGCGTCCGCTCCGCGGGCCGGCCAGCGTTCTGCGAGTGCGCCGCGAAGACCAGTATTTCGCCGACATGGTGCAGTGGGGAAATGGTCCAACCTACACGCGAACTCTGCGCGTGCTCGAGGGAAGCGCCTGTCACACCATTGGGCTCGACATCACGAACCTTCCCCTGGAGTATCCGCTCATGGCGTTAATCCGGGCGCGGCAGCCGCAAGTGATGTTCCTCCATACGGGTGTCCAAAACACGTCGCTTCGATTCCAGCAGCCTGTCGACGGCGTTCCCTGCGCGGTCGTATGCCTGGACTGTGCGGGTGATCAGAAGCGGGAAGACCTCTACCGCTCATTTCCCCGAAAGACGGCGGTGGACAAGTTCGTGGTCTTTGAATAATTCCGTATACTTCCCTATTCCTCCCTATTGTTTCCTATGATATAGTAAATTTAGGGTGCGATATGACTCTGAAAGAGCTGGTGAAGGGCAAGAAGGTTCGCTTCAAGTTCTATCGGGACGGAGAGCTTTGGTACGAAACGGATGATGCGTTCGAGTTTCCCGTGCCCATCACCGACACCGGAACGGGCATCTTCAAATCGGAGGATGGCGCCATCCAATATATGCGATGGATCCGCAAGCATCTTGCGCAACGGGCGGAATGGGAACGCGAGCGCGAAGCGCACGCCCGCAATATCGCTCCCACACGAGCGGATTGAGGGAGTGCCTCCGGATCTCTATTCCGTCGAGCAGGTGGCCCGCCTCTTGGGCCTCCACGTGAGGACTGTGCGGAGTTACGTGCGCGAAGGCCGGCTGAAGGCGATTCGTATCGGCAAGCAATACCGGATCGCTCGCGAGGATCTCGCAGTGATGACCGGGCGTCCGGTGCCGGCATTCGAGCCGGTCCGCCGCCATCGCCATGTCGAGGTCTCGAGCATCGTGGAAATCGATGCCATCAGCCCCGAACTGGCGAACCGCGTTACTACCATCCTCGTGGGTGCCGCCAAGGGCCGCGGCCCGGGCGAGGAGCCCCTGCGCATCGAGACCATCTATAACGAAGAGCGCGCCAGCATGAAGATCATCCTGGTGGGCGGCATGGACACGAATGCGTCGCTGTTCCAAGTGATCCAGGCCGTGCTGGCGGCTTAGCCTTCTTACTTTAACGGCTTCAACTCCGCCTTCGCCCCTTCCGGCAGTGGATACCGGTCCAGGTTGAGCGCCATCGAAACCAGGGTGTAATACCCCATCACGCCAACCAGATCCACCGCGCCGCGCTCGCCGAATTTGCTCACGGCCGCCTGGTACGTGGCGTCGCTCACCTGCCTGTTGGTGAGCATCTCGTGACAGAAATTGTATACGGTCTCTTCGTCGGGCTGCAGGTTGGCGGGCCTTTTACCGTTGCCAATCGCCTCGATGATCGCCTCGCTCAGTCCTGCCTGCACCGCGTTGCGATGGTGGGCGTACCACTCGTATTGTGCGCCCCAGTGCCGCCCCGTGATCAGAATGGCCATCTCGTTCAGTCTCCGTGGCAGAGAGGAATGAAAGCGAATCTGCGCGCCGAGCTGTTGGGCCGCGTCGCCCATCTCCGGGCTGCGCAGAAACACGTTGAACGGTCCCTCGGTGGAACCGCCCCGATCTCCCGCCAGCAGATGATCGATCATGGTTTTCTGCTGCGGCGTCAATTGCTCATAGGCCAGCGGCTTGAATCGGTCCCCGCGCAGCTTCAGGACCGGCTCCGTCCACGCCATCGCCACCACGCCCAGCCCCAGTGCTCCCATCCAAAGAAGATTCAGATTCGTCATGGTTCCGCCTTTCCCCCGAAGATTATATCTGGTTCCGGGGATGTGCTATCGTTTCCGCTAGATGGTTGTGCTTGCCGCACTTCTCCTCTGCGCCTCGCCCCTACTCGCCTCGGGTTGGAGCGTGGCCCGCAGCGCGCATTTCGACGTGTATGCGCAGGCCGGAGAGGAAAATGCGCGTTCGGTGCTGCTTGGGTTCGAGCGCCTTCACGCCTTTTTCCTGCGGCAAACCGGGCAGCAAATGGATACGCGGCCGCCCGTGCGTGTCATCGTTTTCGCTTCCCCGCAGGAGTACGAGCCCTATCGCATCGGACCCGCCAGCGATGCCTACTATGCGGGAACGGAAAGCCGCGACTACATCGTTATGGCCCGCCGTGGGCCCGGCGATTGGCGGGTGGCGGCGCATGAATACTGGCATTTTATCGAACACGCGACGAGCCAACGCCTGCCACCCTGGCTGAACGAGGGGCTCGCCGAATTCTTTTCCGGAGTTCGCCTGGACGAACGCGCCAGCCAGGTTGCGAGGGAACTGGACGCCCGCACGCGCACGTTGCGGACACGCCCCTGGATGCCGCTTTCCGAATTGCTGGCGCTCCCGGCCGATGCCGTCACGGAGGGCGGTCGAGCCGCTTCTGATCTGTTCTACGCGCAGAGTTGGGCGCTGGCGGACATGCTCATGCTCGCCCCGGAGTACGGCCCGCACTTTCGGGAATTGGTGGCGGCTCTCGCTGCGGGCGCCAGGGGCACGCAGGCGTTCCAGACGGTTTACGGTAAGCGGCTCGACTCCGTAGCTGGCGATCTGCGCGCCTGGGTCGGGAAGCGCAAGGTAACGCCTTTCGACGTTCCTTCCGTTTCCAGTGGCGCCCTCGCCATCGAAGCCTCCGACCTTTCCCCGCTGGCCGCCCGCTCTTTGATCGCCGGGCTGTGGCTCGCCACCTCGCGGTTCGATCGAGCCGAGGGTCTCTATCGGGAACTCGCCAGCCAGGCGCCTGCCAACCCGGATTTCTCCGCTGCGCTGGCCACCATCGCGCTCCACAAGGGCCATTACACCGAGGCTCGCCGCGATTGGGCCGGTGCGCTCGCGGAAGGCATTCGCGATCCCGAGGTCTGCTACCGTTACGCCATCGCCGCGCAGATCGCCGGCCTGCCAGCCGACGATGTCCGCCCCGCGCTGGAGCGCGCCGTGGCGCTTCGCCCCACTTTCGATGACGCCCTCTATGTTCTGGCGCTGATCGAAAACAATGCCGGCGAATATGCGGCCGGGCTCCGGCATCTCCGCGCCATGCACACGACTACTCCCGGACGCCAGTTCCCCTATTGGATCGCTACCGCCGATGCGTTGACCGGACTCGGGAACCGCGCCGAAGCCAAGGCGGCGGCCGATACCGCCGCCTCCAAAGCTGCTACCCCCGAGCAACGCGCCTACGCCGTCCGGCTCGGCGTGATCGCTCTCACCGACCTGGCGGTCCAGTTCACGCGCGATGCCGCGGGTGACTTGCGCCTTGTCACCACCCGCGCTCCGCATGACGCGCCCGAATGGAACCCTTTCGTCGAGCCCGGCGATCGCATCCACCGCGTCGAGGGGAAACTGCGGGAGATCGATTGCAGCGGCCCCGCTACCCTGTTCTCCGTGGAAACGGCGGCAGGGCTGGTGACGGTCTCCGTCCCGGACCCGCTGCATGTGCAGATGCGCAATGCCCCGCCGGAATTCACTTGTGGGCCGCAGCCCCTGGCGCCGGTGGCCGCGGTCTATGCCGCTTCCACCGACGCAGGCGTTTCCGGCGTGCTGCGCGGCCTTGAATTTCGGTAGCGCCGCCGCATACCGCCAACGGCCGCTCACGTCCTCCCGATCAGCAGCCCGACTTGCGCGACTTAGGACTTGTCGATCGAAACGACGTTGTCCCTCCCTGGACGCACGCTCAGCCCGGGATGCCCCATCACGATCAATCCCAGCTCAAGATCACTTTCCCCGAATTCCCCGAGGCCATGATCTCAAACGCCTTCTGATATTCCTGATACGGGAACCGGTGCGTAATCACCGGGGCGATGTCCAGACCCGACTGCAGCATTACCGTCATTTTGTACCAGGTCTCATACATTTCACGCCCGTAAATGCCGCGAATCGTGAGCATGTTGAAGATCACCGTCCGCCAGTCGATCGACATCTCCCCCGAAGGAATGCCCAGCATGGCAATCTTGGCTCCGTGGCTCATGTTGGCGATCATGTCGCGCAGCGCTGCCTGGCTGCCCGACATCTCCAGCCCCACGTCAAATCCCTCGGTCATGTCGAGTTGCTTCTGCACGTCCGCTAGTTTGGTTTCGCGCGCATTCACCGCCAGGGTCACGCCCAGCTTGCGCGCGAGGTCGAGCCGGTAAGCGTTGATGTCGGTAATTACCGTGTACCGCGCGCCCGCATGCCGCGCCACTGCCGCCGCCATGATGCCGATGGGGCCCGCGCCGGTGATCAGCACGTCTTCTCCCAGCACCGGAAACGAGAGCGCCGTGTGCACCGCGTTCCCGAACGGGTCGAAAATCGCGGCGATGTCCAGCGGCACTGTTTCATGGTGCCGCCAGATGTTGGCCATGGGCAGGGCGATATATTCCGCGAAAGCGCCCGGCCGGTTCACTCCCACTCCTTGCGTGTTGGCGCATAAGTGCCTCCGGCCCGCCAGGCAATTCCGGCAGCGCCCGCACACCACGTGCCCCTCGCCGCTCACGATCTCGCCCGGATGGAAGCCCGCCACGTTCGACCCCACCTCCACCACCCGCCCCACGAACTCATGGCCAATCACCATCGGTACGGGAATGGTCTTCTGCGCCCAGGCGTCCCATTGATCGATGTGAACGTCCGTCCCGCAGATACCCGTCCTCAAAACTCGGATCAAAACGTCGTTGATCCCGAACCGCGGCTCCTCGACTTCTTCCAGCGACAAGCCCGCCGCCCGCTTGCTTTTCACCAGCGCTTTCACTCTTCCACGATAACAGGCTTGCCAAATGGCGAACAAAAGGCGAAAATAAGGAAATGGCACTCGTGGGAATTGCCCGCCTCGCGGCCGCGAGCGAACTGCTCGAAGCGAAGTCCCGCGTCCAGTATTTCGAAATCCCCAGCCGCAGCCTCCTCAATCGCACCAAGCCTCACATGCCGTTCAAATGGACCATCAACCCTTACCGAGGCTGTGAGTTTGGCTGTAAATATTGCTATGCCCGCTACACCCATGAATTCATGGAAATGGATGGGCAGGATTTCGAAGATAAAATCTATGCAAAGTCGGCCGCCGCACACCTGCTGCGGCAGGAACTGGCACGCGTCGATCGCAAAGACCAGATCGCCATCGGCACCGCCACCGACCCCTACCAGCCCGCCGAGCGCCGCTTCGGCTGCACGCGCTCGCTCCTCGAAGTCTTCGCCCGCGAGCGCGGCCGCCACCTGAGCCTGATCACGAAATCCGACCTGATCGTGCGCGACATCGACCTGCTGCGCGAAGTCGCCCGCGGCAACGTGCTCAGTATCCACCTGACCATCACCACTCTGGATGCCAGACTGGCGCGCCTGATGGAACCCCGCGCGCCGCGGCCCGATCTGCGCCTCGACGCTGTCCGCCGTCTCACCGGGGCCGGGCTCGTCGTGGGTGTCAACCCGAATCCGATCATGCCCCTGATTACCGATAGTGAACGCCATCTCGATCGTCTCGCGAAGGCGTGCCGCGACGCCGGCTCCCAGTATTTCGGCGGCGGGGCTCTCTTCCTGATGCCTTGCGCACAAAAGGTCTTTCTGCCGTTCCTGGAACAGCACTTCCCCAGGATCGCCCCGCATTACCGCGAGCAGTTCGAAAAAAGCCCCTATCTCAGCAAGAGCTACAAAGAGACGCTGCGCCTCCGCGTGCAGAAGATCCGCGACCGTTATGGGTTCCGCACGGGCCCTGTCGATTACCGGCCCGAGCTCTGGGAGGGTGACGAGCAGCCTACGCTATTTCCGTTACAGTGAAGCTGGATGGATCTGGCCGCCTTCGACTATCAACTGCCCGAAGAGCTTATCGCACAAGAACCGCTGCCCGAGCGCGCCGCTTCGCGCATGCTGGTGCTGTTTCGCGCCGAAGGCCGCTGGGAAGACCGTGCCTTCCGCGAGTTCCCCGCCTTCCTCGGTCCCGCCGATTGCCTCGTGCTCAACGATTCGCGCGTTTTCCCCGCCCGCCTCTTCGGCCGCCGGGAGGGCGTTCGCTCTTTGCCCATCGGCAAAAACAATCCCAAGCGCCGGGAATACCTCAGCGGCGCCGTGGAAGTCTTTCTGCTCCGCCCCATCAGCGACGACCGCAGACAATGGGAGGCGCTGGTGAAACCGGGCCGCAAAATGCGTACCGGCGAGCGGATTCGCTTTGAAAACGGACTGGAAGGCGAAATCGTCGCACGGGGTGAATTTGGCGAGCGCACCATCCACTTCCACACAGAAAGCGATCCTTTCCAGGAATTCGAGAAGATCGGCCATGTCCCCCTGCCCCCCTACATCAAACGCGCGGATCAGCCGGCAGACCACGAGCGTTACCAAACCGTCTTCGCGCGCGAAAAAGGTTCCGTGGCCGCCCCTACGGCAGGCCTGCACTTCACCCCCGAAATTCTGGCGGAGTGCCGCGCGCGCGGCGCCGAAATCGCCTATGTCACGCTGCACGTCGGACTGGGCACCTTTCAGCCCCTGCACACCGAACAAATCGAGCAGGCACGCCTCCATAAGGAGTCCTACGCGATCACCCCGGAAAATGCCGCCAAAATAGGTGCGGCGCGCCGCCTGGTAGCGGTCGGCACCACCGCCGTCCGCACCCTCGAAACCGCCCTCCGGCGCGGCCCCATCGAGGCGCAAGCCGGCGAAACGGATATCTTCCTTTACCCCGGCCATCCGTTCCTCGGTCCGGGCGCCCTGCTCACCAACTTCCACCTGCCGCGGACCAGCCTTCTCCTGCTGGTCTGCGCCTTCGCTGGCACCGACCTGACCCTCGCCGCCTACCGTCATGCCGTCGAGCGCCGTTACCGCTTCTACTCCTACGGCGATTGCATGCTGATTGTTTAGAGGGCTTGTGCCGCTACCCCCACGCCTTCATTGCGCAGCTTCCTTTGGTTTGTCGTAGTAGGCTTGATAAAACGCGACCTGGGCCGGGGTGAGCCAAGTGCCCGCTTCGACTTTGTCGCCCAGCACCATCAGGTTGGGAGCCTTGTTCTCATCGAACGCCGGCCACTTCGGCAGACCCTTGCCATTCGGGTCGCCATTCGCCGCGAAGTTCACCCAATAGGACGACATGCTGTCGGAAAGCTGCCGGTCCACGTCCGTCCACGGCCGGTTCCCCTGCGCCTGGAAGACGTACGGAATCTCGGCCGTGTGCGTGGCGCCGCGCCCGCGTCCGCCCTTGCCTCCCGGCGCTGCCGGCGGCTCGTGTGTGAAGTAGTAGACGTATGCCTTGGTCTTGCCCGTTTTGGTTTCCAGACGCGCCCAGTTGCGCATCACCCACGCCATCTCATCGCGGAAGGCCGCCAGTTGCGAGGTGTTCGCCTCTTCATCCGACCCCGCCGGATAGAGCTTAAGAAAGGCATCGGCCTGGTCGCCGAAGCGCCGCCGCGATTGCTCGATGAACTTCTCCGCGGTGGTCGGTCGCGCAAAGAACGTTCCCTCGTCTTTATTGGAGCCCACCAGCACCGCGCCGCTATTCTGCTTGCCCGCGGCAAACGCCGAGCCGGCGTCCTCGGGCAGGATCACGCCGTCGATGATCGGTCCGGTTCCGCGCCCGGCCTGGAGAACTGCTTCGGCCGGCTGCGCGCGCAATTCGGCCAGGGAATTCGCGCCCAGCGTTTCGCCCAGCTTCACGCCCGCCCGCTCGGCATCCGCCAGCCCGCGCAAACGGCTGATGCTGGCGGTGGTCCAGGAACTGCTCTCGCCAATCGCGCGCTGGAACAGGCCCCTCGCCTGCGGAGTCGCCATCAGGTTGGCCACCAGTCCCGCGCCTGCCGATTCGCCGAAGATCGTCACGCGCTTCGGGTCTCCGCCAAACCCCGCGATGTTCTTCTGCACCCAGCGAAGCGCCGCCACCGCGTCCAATAGGCCGAAGTTGGCGGCCTCCCGCCGGTCCGATTCTTTGGTCAGTTCCGGATGAGAGAAGAAACCGAATGCCCCCAGGCGGTAATTGATGGTCACGATCACCACGCCCTTTTTGGCCAGCGCTTCTCCATCGTAGTCCGGCTGCGACGCCGAGCCTACGTTGTACCCCCCGCCGTAAATCCAGAGCATCACCGGGCGCCGTTCCGAGGCGGTTTTGGCCGCCGTCCAAACGTTCAGATACAGGCAATCCTCGCTCGCGCCTCGCGCGCCGCCCCCCGTCCCCTGCATGCAGATGGGTCCCAATTGATCGGCCTTGCGCACTCCATCCCAATGCGCCACGGGTTGGGGCGCCCGCCAGCGCAGATTTCCCACCGGAGGCGCGGCGAAGGGAATTCCCTTGAAGATGCGCATTTCCGGGCTGGAACCGGCGAACCCGGAAACCAAGCCAGTGTCGAGTCGAACCGGTTCATCCAGCGCTGCCGCCGCGGCGCCACCAACCGCAAGCGTCACGAGTGCCCAAAATGGTGTTGATCGCATTGACCACGCTCCCGCTGTCCAACCAAGTATATCCGAGTCGATTGCCGGCGAACTTTACACGCTGCGTGCGGTGGCAGGGAACGCGCCGAAGCCCGGGTATCTCAATTCGAACTCCTCCCGAGTGGCCAGCGTGATTCGCCAGGTATCTCGCACCGAAAGAAACGCCGGGACCATGGTCCAGCACAAAAGCAGGTACGTCCAGCCCCGGCGCCGCTGCCCGAGGTAGAAGCAGTGACCTCCCGCCCAGCCGAGCAGCAGCCCTAGAGCGAAGGCCGTCCCGCGGCTCTTCCGGCGGTGCTCGTTCAGGCCCATGGTCCGCAGGATGCGCCGCAGCGCATATTCGATCGAGGGCCAGGCAGGATGCTCGAGGGCGCTCGCGCCCCACCGGATGCCGCAGCGCTCATACCGGGGCTCCCAGCGCGAACTGAACGCCAGGAAGACCGGAGGTTCGTACCCTTTGAACCCCAGATTCAACGCGCGCATCAGCCACTCCGGGACACGCCCCTGGGGCTCTTGCAGGGGCCGTCCCAGCAACTCTCCCAGGCGACTCAACAGTTGTGCGCGCTGTTTGCCTGATTCCACCGCCACCACGATCAGGCGCGTCGGATCCACGGTGCGGATCGCTTCTTCGATTTCCCACCAGACGTTATCGGTGGTCCCCATCCGGATCACTACCAGTCGCGCCCGTGCCATGAAAGCACCGATCTGTTCCCGCCATTCGTCATTCGGGAAATACATACGGGCGGCGCCCAACTCCGGCACTTCTTCCGCCGGCCGGCCGATCGCCACTACCGGACCTATGGGGCTGAGTATCGCCGTCAGGATCTGTTCGAAATTCATCGCTACGTAGAAAGCAAAAATGCGCATCACTCCTGGAAGGAGCCGGTCATCATCCTGGCGGAACGACCGGAGGTAAACAACCGGCGGCCGCCGATCTTCAGACAGCACTTCTGCCGCGGAAATCGCGTCAAAACGGAAGCCGCGGCGGATGAGGGCCACTCCCAACCAGGCGACCGGCGGTAGGGCCAGGTACGCCACATGCTTCTGCCCGCTGTAGTCATCCACCACGATTAGCCAGAACATCACCGCCATCACGTTCGCGCCCAACATCTTCATCCGAAAGCCGGTGCGGGCCCGGGAACTGCCTTTCAGCGGTAATTCTTTCAGGCCCGCCAGGACCAGGAAGAATCCGAATAAGCAGATATTGCTGCCGATTAGAAATCCCAGAATCCAGGGGAGCCCCAAGGCGGGATCGTCTTCCAGGATGCGCGCAAAAAAGGCGAATACATTCGTTTCGTCCTCGAGCGGCAGGCAGAGCGCATACAGCCCTACGAATCCCACCGCCAGGGC
>Ga0075030_100002188_pt1 | contig 17767 bp, 20 predicted proteins | sample LitLauG_LLR_2012_FD_71393 | JGI IMG/M metagenome (GOLD analysis project Ga0075030, IMG submission 71393) | Freshwater sediment microbial communities from Pennsylvania, USA - Little Laurel Run_MetaG_LLR_2012 | ecosystem: Environmental > Aquatic > Freshwater > Creek > Sediment | place: USA... | reverse complement strand
TGGAAGGACCGGGCAGTTGGGCTCCGCAGATGACGGAGTTGAAGACTCCGGAGGAGGCAGTAGCCACTGTCAATTTTTGGGCCGATCGGGGCGTCGACAATTTCAAAGCTTATAACTTCATCTCGCGAGCGACATTGAAGGCTGCGATTGACGCGGCACACAAACGTGGACTGAAAGTCACAGGACATCTTTGTTCGGTCGGGTTTCGCGAGGCGGCAGCGCTCGGGATCGATGATCAGGAGCATGGGATCTCCGTCGACACGGAATTTTTCTCGGGGAAGAAGCCGGATGAATGTCCGGTCAGTTCGCGAGCATCGAAGGTAGCAGTGGCAGACGAATTGAACAAGATGCAGGTGAGTGACGGGCCGATCCAGGAGATGATTCGAGACCTGGTTTCGCACCATGTGGCTGTGACCTCTACCCTGCCGGTTTTTGAGCTATTTGTGCCGAGCAAGACGCCGATGCAGCAGCGGGTGCTGGATGCGATGTCGGAGACGGCTCGCAACCAGTTCCTGCAAAACCGGGTACGGCTCGATTTGCCAATGCGTGATCCGAAGACCGGAGAGGTCCGGACGACGCCGTGGGGACGATCATACGAGCAGGAAAAGGAATTTGAACGCGCATTCGTTAAAGCCGGCGGGCTGTTGCTGGCGGGAGAAGATCCGACCGGAATCGGAGGAGATCTCGCGGGGTTTGGCGATCAGCGGGAAGTCGAGTTGCTGGTCGAAGCTGGGTTCACCCCGCTTGAGGCCATCCACATTGCTACTTACAACGGGGCGCAGTATCTGGGGGAGCTCGACCGAATGGGGAGCATCGCTCCGGGCAAGCAGGCGGATCTGGTGGTGATCAAGGGGGATCCGTCGAAGAAAATTGAAGACATCGAGAATATCGAGACGGTGTTCAAGGACGGCGTGGGTTACGATTCGGCGAAGCTGATCGAATCGGTGCGGGGACTGGTGGGGATCCGGTAGTAACGCGGGGCAAGGCTTTTTACCGCAGAGGTCGCGGAGGAAGGCCGCTGAGAGCGCAGAGAACGTCAGCGACGGCTGGCGCTCGGAGTATCTTGTGGGTACGTATCCTTTCAGTGCGATCGATCATGTGCAGCTGGCTATGCCTCCGGGCGGGGAGGAGCGGGCGCGTGCGTTTTATGGAAGCCTGCTGGGGATGAGGGAGGCTCCTAAGCCTGCGGAGTTGGCCAAGCGCGGCGGGTGCTGGTTCGAGAGCGGGCCGGTGCAGATTCATCTTGGAGTGGAAGCGGATTTTCATCCGGCGCAAAAGGCGCATCCTGCGCTGAAGTGCTTTGACTATGACGGGCTGGTCAACAGACTCAAAGCCGGTGGAGTCGAGGTTACGGACGACGTCAGCATCCCCGGAGTACGGCGTTGTCACATCGCGGATCCGTTTGGGAACCGGATTGAGTTGATCCAAGTCTAGAAGTCGTGAAGTCTCTCGTGAATCGCATTCCTGAGCGAGCGTTGTCCCTCAGGGGCTTAAAAGCCCCCGAATTCCTATCGGATCTGACGCGGCCCTGAGGGGCCGCTCTTCCACTAAAACTGCTTTACGGCGTGGCTGGTGCCGCGCCCTTTCAAAATCATTTGTGAGGCAAGTTGTAGGTTGCTTGGAGCGTTTCGATAGAATCGGTCGGATGCTCGTTCTCGCTTCGGCCTCGCCACGACGTCAGGAACTTCTGCGTAATGCCGGGATTTCGTTTGCGGTGCAGCCCGCGGATGTGAACGAGACGCCGCTCAAGAATGAGGGACCGCGCGAGTGCGCGGAGCGGCTGGCGCGCGAGAAGGCGGTGATGGTTTGGCGAAGTCGTCCGCAAGATGCGGTGTTGGGGGCGGACACGATTGTCGTCGTGGATGAAACGATACTGGGGAAACCGATCGATACAGAGGATGCGGCGCGCATGCTGCGGATGCTCTCAGGGCGCGAGCATCGCGTGATCACCGGCGTCTGCCTGGTGAAACTCGGCACTCGGCACTCAGCACTCAGGAGTTCAGCGGCTGGCAGTCCCGCAGAAATAAGAACTGAGAACAGCGAACTGAGAACTGGTTCCGAAACGACCCTGGTGACAATGAGCGAGATTTCGGATAAGGAGATTCTTGACTACGTGGCGACTGGGGAACCGATGGACAAGGCAGGAGCGTACGCGATTCAAGGAATCGCGTCGCGATGGATTCCGCGGATCGAAGGTGACTACAGCAACGTGGTGGGATTACCGGTGGCGCTGGTGTATCAGATGTTGCGGGAGCTTAACAAAGGATGATTCGGTAGAAGCGGTGCGCGCGGCGGATGGTGGGGCTACGACTTCTTCTCTTCCTCGTCCTTCTTCTTTTCGCCTTCTTTCATCGCCGATTTGAAGTTGCGAATACCTTCGCCGATACCCTTGCCAAGCGAGGCGAACTTGCTGGGGCCGAAGAGCAATAGCGCGATCCCGACAATCAACAGCAAATGCAGAGGCGAAAAAAGACCCTCACCCATAATTCCTCCACTGGGACGGTCTCCGCTAGCACTGCGTAAGCTAGCCGGAGTCCCCTGAGAAAATTCTAGGCTACAGCAACTGCGGAGTCAAAAAGCGATGGACAAGAGTGCCGGCCCGACACCGCATCGCTGTCGGACAGGTACGCTCACCGGGAGTGCTTCCGAGAGTCTATTCTTGAAGACTACACTTTCTGTGGAGGCTGCCTCGGATGTCGAAACCTCGCGTGGTCGCGCTTGCGCTGGTGTTTTTGATCGGAAATGGAACTGTCTCCGCGCAAAAAACGTCTCCAGGGCCGGTCACACCGTCGGCCGAGCAGCGGAAGACCAGCGAGCCGTATACCGGAGACTTGTCGATTTTCGAGTCGGAAGGGCGAGAGAAACGGCTTCAAATCAATCGCGTTATGGACATTCTTAGCATCAGTGCGGGGAAGAGCGTGGCCGACATCGGGGCGGGATCCGGATGGTTTACGGTGCGGGCGGCTAAGCGCGTGGGAGGCGGTACGGTGTATGCGGTGGATATCAATCCTGAGGCCGTGCGGCATATCTCGGAGCGGGCGGAGAAAGAGAAGCTTTCGAACGTGAAGACGATCTTGAGCAAGCCAGACGATCCGCTGCTGACGCGGGATTCGGTAGACGCGGTGCTGTTGTTGAAGACTTATCACGAGGTGGCGCATCCGGTGCAACTGCTCAGAAATCTGCGCCCGGCACTGCGGACGGGGGCGAGAGTGGGGATCATCGACCGCAATGGGAATGGCGAGAATCACGGAGTCGGAAGTGATGTGGTGATTCGCGAGGCGAAAGAGGCAGGCTACAAGCTGACGGAACAATACGATTTCGTCAAAGGCGACAACGTGGATTACTTCCTGGTGTTCACGGCAGCAGAGTGATTTCTTCTACCACCGACCACGTGCTGCGAGTCAGGTCTGCGAATAGGAGGAGATCGGCATCTGAGGCGGTGCCCTGCGGACTTGCCCAGGCGGTTTCCATGGCTTCGCGATTGTCGAAGTAGAGTTCGATGATCGCGTCCCAGCCAGGATGAGGACGTTTGGGATCGGCCAAGGCGTGGCTTTGCTTGTACTGCTTGAGGCCGAGGAGATTCTTGGCCAAGGGCGCGTGAATTTCCTCGAGATGCTTGCGGAATTGCGCAGGAGTGAGGTCAGGCCGACGATAGAGGACCACCATGAACTTCAACATGGTCATTAAGCGGCTTCGATAAGGCCGGCGATCAGCAGGGCGCGGCGGGGCAATTCGGAGATGATGATGTGCTCCTGAACCGCGTGGGCGCCTTCGCCGACGGCGCCAAGGCCGTCGAGGGTGGGGATGCCGATGCCGGCGGTGAAGTTGCCATCGGAGCCCCCGCCTACTGAGGCTTCTTCCAGGTTCCAGTGGATTTGTTTCGCGATGGCTTGCGCCTTTTTGTAGAGAGCGACCACACCGTCGTTACGCTCCATCGGCAGGCGGTTGATGCCACCTTCAATTTGGAGTTGGCAGCGTTTGTCGAAAGGCTTCAGGGCGCGAAGTTTGCGATCGAGGCCGGTAGCCTGCTTGGCGGATTTGATACGAACATCGATTTCGGCGACGGCTTCGGCGGCGATCACGTTGGTGCGTGTGCCCCCGCGGATGATGCCGGGATTGACGGAGAGTCCGCTCTTCAGGTGATTCAACTTCGAAATGACGGCGATCTGGCGAGCGAGTTCGAGGATGGCGCTGTGCCCCTTGCCGGGATCGAGTCCGGCGTGGGCGGCAACGCCTTTGACGGTTAGCGTGTAATCGCCTACGCCTTTGCGGGCGGTTTTGACTGCGCCACGAAGTCCGGCGGCGGGTTCGAGGACGAGGACAGCGGCGGATTTTCGGGCGAGGTCCTCGGTAATTTTGCGGGAAGAATAGCTGCCGACTTCTTCGTCGGAGACCAGGAAGACCGTGACGGGGCGGGGCAATCGTCCGTGCCATGTCTGCAGGGCTTCGATCGCGAAAAGCATTAGAGCGATGCCGGCTTTCATATCGAGGACGCCGGGGCCGTGGAGGCGTGCTCCTTCGATTCGACACGGCATGTTGGCGAGCGTTCCCAGGGGATAAACCGTGTCGAAGTGGCCGAGGAGGAGGACGGGTTTGGCGCTTGCGGCGCCGGATAAATCGATTTGGAGGTTGTCGCCGAAATGTTCGGCGCGATGGAAGTGAGGATGGCCACCCATGAGGGCGAACTTTTCGGCGAGACAGGCGGACATGCGGTCGGTGGCGGGCTTGTTGTCGCTGGGGGATTCGATCTCGACGAATTCGCGGATGGTTCGGAGGAGGGCTTCTTGGCGGGATTCGAAGTGGTGGAGGCGGTCGCGGTTGGATTGATTGTTGGTGCTGAGGGTTTTCTTCAATGCAGGCATTTTAAGAGCTCTTTCGAGGAATCATGTGGCCTGAGTGCGGAATAGTTCTTACGTTCGTTCGAAGCTTTATTATTCGTGAACTGGCTTCCCACGGCTTGCGCCCCTTCGACGTGCTCAGGGCAGGCTGTGGGCTGCATTCTTTTCGCCCGCTTCGCGGCTGGCTCGGGAATCACCGACAACAGACTCTTCGGCACAAGTCGTACAGTATAATCTTCAGGCTGATTGATGCGAACTATGAATGAGAGCACCTCTGCGCCGGAAGGTTCTTCCAACGGGGGGAAGACCGGGCTCGATATCCACGACATTTTTAAGATTCTGCCGCACCGGTATCCGTTTCTGCTGATTGACCGCGTGCTCGAGATCAAGCGCAAAGAGGGGATTGTGGCGATCAAGAACGTCACGATCAACGAACCGTTCTTTGCAGGACACTTTCCCGGGCTGCCGATTATGCCGGGAGTGTTGATTATCGAGTCCATGGCGCAGGCGGGAGGTGCGTTGCTGCTGACGGAAGTGGAAGATCGCGCCGAGAAGGTGATGCTGTTTACAGGAATTGAGCGGGCGAAGTTCCGGCGGCCTGTGGGACCGGGCGACCAGCTACGGCTGGAAGTGAAAGTGACTGGCTGGCGTGTAGTGCCGGGAATGATCGCGGCGAAGATGCAGGGTTACGCCTACGTGGGCGAGAAGCGGGTGGCCGAAGGGATTCTTTCGTGCCAGTTGATTGACCGCTCGCGCGGGCGGGCTTCGAATAGCAGCGGCGGCGATGAGGATTGATCAGCGCAAGCATTGAGTTCTGTGCAGGCGAAAATCTTAAACCGCAGAGGACGCCGAGGAGCGCAGACTAATCCTTCGATAGCCGCGATACAACCATCGTCGATGACACCTTCGGCCAACATTCATCCCACCGCCATTATTGATCCGGGTGCGCGGGTACATGCGTCTTGCACCGTCGGGCCCTATTGCGTCATCGGCGCCGATGTGGACCTGGGTGAGAATTGCCGGCTGCTGTCGCAGGTTGCGATCGAAGGGCCGACAAAAATCGGCACCGACAATACCTTCTTTCCGTTCTCCGCGATTGGCATGGCGCCGCAAGACGTGACCTACAAAGGCGAGCCGACCCGGCTCGAAATGGGCGATCACAATGAGATCCGTGAATTTGTGACCATCAATCGCGGGACGGTGAAGGGAGGGGGTCTCACCAAGCTTGGCAGCCACCTGCTCATCATGGCCTATGCCCACATCGGGCACGACTGCGTGGTTGAGGATCACGCCATGATGGTGAATGGAGCGACACTGGCCGGGCATGCGACGGTGAAGGAATGGGCCGTGATCGGGGCGATGTCTGCCGTTCACCAGTTCACGCGGGTGGGTGCGCACGCCTACATCGGCGGCGGCACCATCGTCACGCAGGATGTTCTTCCCTTTTCGATGACTTCCGCGGCACGCGACGCGCGCGCATATGGCATTAACAAGGTTGGCCTCGAACGCCGCGGCTTCTCAAAGGAGCGGATTGCCAAGATTCAACACGCTTACAGAGTCTTGCTGGCGTCGAAGATGAATACTTCGCAGGCTTTGGAAAAACTCAAGTCTGAAGCTGACCGCGGTGAAGATGTCGATATGCTGCTCCGGTTCATTGAGACATCGGAGCGAGGGGTCATCAAGTGATGGTCCCGTCGCAGACTCTTTTTTAACCGCCGAGTTCGCTGAGAGATGCCGCGGAGTACGCGGAGATACAGCCGCGTTTTACATTGAAGCATTCACCGGCGTTCCAGGAATTTTACTTTCGCTGCTTGATCCACTCCGTAATCTTCGTTTCCAGCACATCCAAGGGAAGCGGGCCTTGATCTAGTACGGCGTCGTGGAAGGCGCGCACGTCGAATTTTGGACCTAGTTCTTTTTGTGCGCGGTCCCGTAATCCCAGGATTTTCATCTGGCCCATCTTGTAGGAAAGGGCTTGTCCCGGCCAGGCGATATAGCGATCGACTTCGGTCTCGATGTTCTGTTCGTCCATCGCGGTGTGTTCGTGGAAGAAATCGATCATCTGCTGACGCGTCCAATGTTTGGCGTGGACGCCGGTATCAACCACCCATCGCACGGCGCGCCACATTTCGTTCTGCAGGCGACCGTATTCGCTGTAGGGGTCCTGATAGAAGCCGACCTCTTTTCCGAGGCGCTCTGCGTAAAACGCCCAGCCTTCTGTGTAGGCGTTCACATCGAGCGCAAAGCGGCGGAACGGAGGGAGGTCTGTGAGTTCCTGCGCGATTGAATACTGGAGGTGATGTCCGGGCACACCTTCGTGATAGGCGATGGCTTCGACGTTGAGAAGGAGGCGCTTCTCGGGCGCGTATTCATTGACGTTGATGCGTCCTGGACGCGAACCGTCGCCGGCGCCGATGGAGTAGTCGGCGGGCACGCTGTCGGCGCTGCGGAATTCCTCCATGGGAACGACCTCGAGCTTGTTCTTGGGCAGGCGGCCGAAGAGTTCAGGGAGTTTCGCGTACATCTGATCACGATATTTTGTGTAGAGCTCGAGAAGTTGCTGGCCGGACTTGGCGTGCAGCGCGGGATCCTGACGGATGTGAGCGTTGAACGATTTCAAATCGTCGAAGCCTTGCGACTTGGCGATCTTCAGCATTTCTTGTTCGATCTGGGCGACGCTCTTCAGGCCCATTTCGTGGATCTGGTCAGCGGTGAAGTCGGTTGTGGTCTGGTGGCGGACGGCAAAGCGGTATCGCGCGTCTCCTTCAGGCAGCGACCAAACTCCGGGATCGAGGCGGCCGTGGGGAGCGTAGTCCTCGCGAACGAATTTGGCGAACTTTGTATAGGCAGGCGCCACTTCCGTTTTGACAGCTTCTTCGATGCTGGATTGCAGGCGTGCACGGTCTTGCGGGGAGATTGAGTCTGGAAATTTCCGCAGAGGCTCGGTAAATGAACTCTTGTCGAGCGGCGCGTCTGCAACCTGTTGGGCCTGCGCGGCCACTTTTTCGAGCAGATATTTCGGAGGCATCAGGTTGTCGCGCAAGCCGTCGCGCATGTGACCGATGGCCTGATCGAGTACAGTGGGAATCTGGTGGAGGCGGGCGAGGTAATTCTCGTAGTCCTTGACATTGCGGAGCGGCACGTACGATGGAAGTGACGCGTATCCGAGGTGAACGCCGCCGAACTGGTTGGCTGGCATCTCCCAGCTTTTGAAGCGTGCGCTTTCTACCCCTTCTCTCAGGCTGCGGATCATCAGGGCGTGGTTGAGTCTTTCCTGCTCGGGAAATCCGGAGACATCGAGAGCCTCGAATTTATTTAACGCCTGCCGATTGTGCTCAAGGTTTTCCGCTATGGCCTTATCGGAGAAATCGCTGAGGCGGTCGTTGTAGCGGTTGTCGCCGACGTGGGTGGCGAGCTCGGGAGAGTGGCGCAGGGTGTATTCCCATTCGTCGTTGAGAAGGCGCTTGAGCTCGGCGTGGCGGAAGTCGAGAGATGTGCTTTGTGCTGCGGTTTGGTGCACGAGGGTTGCGACCAGGATCGCGAGGAGGGTGGGCAGCAGAGATCGCAAGACAGTGCCTCCGGAGGTGAGATTTGTCCGAAGCATTATTGCACCTGGCAGAATTCGGCGACAGGCCACTCCCGCCGAACCTCGAAATGCTGCAGAATGAGAACATGTTTCGATCCCGGCATTCTCGAGGTATTTTTCTTCTGGCTGGCCTTTGGGCGTTGGCTGCTTCCGTCTTGGGCCAGACTGGTTCGATCAAGCAAAACGCGGCGCGTCCGATGCCACCGACACGTGATCCCAATACTCCCCGTTACGTGATGGCGAAGGAGTTGCCGGACGGCACAAACCCTCCGGCGAATGTGGATGGCAATTTCATCATCGGTCCTACCCACGATGCCGCTGCCGAGATCTCTGCCGATGGCATTCCCAAGGGCACCGTGATTGAGTTCACCATGAATTCGTCGGAGAGCAGAATCTATCCGGGCATCGCGCGGGACGCGAATACATTTGGAACTCCTGATCCGGCTGATCCGGCAAAGCTCATCGTGACTACGAGCCATCCAGCTCCGTATACGCGGAGGGTCGCCGTCTATGTGCCCAAGCAATACGTGCCGGGTAGCGCGGCGCCTTTTATCGTCGGGGCGGACGGGCCTGATCCGGCACTCTTTTCGGCTCTCGACGGATTGATTGCCAAGCACAGGGTGCCGGTCATGATCGCGATTTCGATCGGCAACGGAAGCGGGGACGCGCAGGGGAGTGAACGCGGGCTCGAGTACGACACGATGTCGGGTGTCTATGCCGAGTTCGTGGAGAAGGAAGTTTTGCCTCTGGTCGAATCCCAAGCGCACGTGAAGCTCACGAAGGATCCTGATGGGAGGGCAACCATGGGGGGCAGCTCGGGAGGTTCTTGCGCATTGATCATGGCCTGGTACCACCCTGAGCTTTATCACCGTGTGCTTACTTATTCGGGAACATTTGTCAACCAGCAGTGGCCCCACAATCCGCAAACGCCGCATGGGGCGTGGGAGTTTCACGAGCATCTCGTCCCGGAGAGCCCGGTGAAGCCGATACGAATCTGGATGGAAGTTGGGGACCGGGATCTGTTCAACCCCAACGTGATGCGCGACAACATGCACGACTGGGTACTAGCCAACGAGCAGATGGCGAAGGTGCTCGCTATCAAGGGATATCACTACCAATTTGTGTTCGCGCGAAATGCCGGACACGTGGAATGGGCGGTGAAGCAACAGACGCTGCCCGAGGCGCTGGAGTATGTCTGGCAGGGGTATGCAGCGTCGGCGGTCAAGAAGTGAACTGCTGGTCGCGGGATAGATCGTGCGAGGGTGCGCGGACAAGATGCACCACATCGCACGTTCCCTCGCGCGGGCCGGTGCGGTCGGGAAATGGCTGGCGCGATTTCCAACAGCTACAATTCGGGTGATGCCGATCAAACACATCGCTGTCGGAATCCTCGCGTCAACGCTATTGATCTTGACGGAATCCTCGGTGAGCCAAATCACGCCACGGTCGGGGTGTCTGTCGTATGAACCCGTTGTTGTGACGATCAACGGTACTCTCGTCCGCAAAACGTTTCCGGGGCCGCCTAATTACGAAAGCGCAAAGAAGGGTGACAAGCTCGAGACGAGTTGGTTTCTCGATTTGCCAGCAAAAGTGTGCGTCACTGAGGATAGCGCGGAACCCGATCTGAATCCCAAGCAGGGTGCTGTCCGCGAGATTCAATTAGTGCTTCAACCAGAGCAGTACGTGCAGCATAAGCAGCTTGTAGGCAAGAAGGTGATTGCGACCGGAACGCTGTTCGGAAAACATACAGCGCACCATCACACTCCCGTGCTCCTAACCATCCACACGTTGGAAGAAGCAGCGAAATGATCTGAGATTGTTGTCGCTGTCGCAGTCAGGCGCTAGCGTTTATTAGCTGCGCACTCGGACCTGTCGACTCGCTGCTTGCGGGCTGCATTCCTTCCTCAGCGCCAAATGCTAGACTGACTCGGCGCCTTACTGTATGCCCTCTCAGCAAGAAAAGATTGGCCTGATCGCGGGTAATGGCAAGTTTCCCTTCCTCGTGCTCGATGCGGCGCGGGCGCAGGGGTATGAAGTTGTTGTTGCCGCCATCAAAGAAGAGACGTTTCCGGAGATTGAATCGCGTGGAGCGGCGGCCGTGCACTGGTTATCGCTGGGCGAGCTTTCCAAGCTGATCGAGACGTTTCAACGGGAAGGCGTGCGGCGGGCAGTGATGGCTGGGCAGGTGAAGCACAAGCAGATTTTTTCGAGCATACGGCCGGACTGGAGGCTTGCGAAGCTTCTGCTTTCACTCACAACGCGCAATACGGATTCGCTGATCGGGGCGGTCGCGAAGGTTTTGGGAGATGAAGGGATCACGCTGGAAAAATCCACGTGGCTGCTGGAGCCGCTGCTGGTGAAGCCGGGCGTGGTGACGCGACGGCAGCCTAGCGAACAGGAACAAAAGAACGTTGAGTATGGGCGGGCAGTGGCGCTTCAGTTGGCGCAGCATGATATCGGGCAGACGGTGGTGATTGCGGAGTCGGCGTGCGTTGCGGTGGAGGCGATGGAGGGGACGGATGCGACCATCGAGCGTGCGGGGCAGATTATGCGGTCGCTGCATGGGGACGCGTCGACGCTGAGCCGGGACTTGACCGTGGTCAAGATTGCGAAACCGAATCAGGATATGCGGTTCGACGTGCCGGTGGTCGGAGTGAAGACGATTGACGTGATGCAGGCGGCGGGTGCGACTTGCCTGGCGGTGGACGCGGGGAAGTGCCTGCTGCTGGATGGGGAGAAGGTGATTGAGGCGGCGGATGCGGCAGGGATCGCGATCGTCGCTGGCGGGGAGCATTCATGAAGAAGAATGCAGGAACATCGGAAGCGTCTCGGATTGCGGATCAACTTCGGCGCGCATTTTACGGTGCCGCGTGGCATGGGCCAACGGTGCTGGAGCTGCTCGAAGATGTGGATGTGGCTGTGGCTGCGGCGAAGCCGCTGAAGGATGTGCACAGCATCTGGGAATTGCTGTTGCATATCGAGGCGTGGGATCGAGCAGGGATCGTGCGGCTGGGCGGGAAGAAATGTCAGCCGGCAGGCACGGACAATTTTCCTCGGGTGACGAAACCGACAGAAGGCGCATAGCGGAAGGCGGTGGCTGGGGCGAAGCGGACGCACGGTTCACTCGTTCGAACGGTGGCAGGCTTGCCGGAGTCGCGATTGTGGGAGCGGGTGCCGGGGAAGCGGTACGACTTCTATTTCATGCTGCATGGGATTGCGCAGCATGAGTTGTATCATGCGGGTCAGATTGCGATGTTGAGGAAGGCAAGTCTCTCACAGCAGAATTCCCACAGGGGCTAAAGCCCACTATCATCTGCGCGCGGAACGCGGCCCTGAAGGGCCGCTCTTCCACAAGGGCCGCTCTTCAATGTGGTTCGAGCGCCCGTGGTTTAGGATGCGGCGCTTGCCGTCCCCACGAGCCTGATTCTTCTCTTTGAAACGCTACCCAGGACTTACGTCCTGGGTTAATATGTGCCGCCCCGGCGGGGCTGCTCGTGTCTTTCACTCGCAGAAAGTAACTCCTGGCAAGAAGGGAGGGCGAGTCGCCCTCGCGACAGCCGGCGGGTCGCCGGCGCTACCACCTCTTGAAGATTACGGCTACGGCGGCGACGATCAGGGCGAAGCCGGCCAGGTAGTTCCAGCGCAGCGGTTGTTTCAGATATAGAACGGAAAACACGGCGAACACCGTGAGGGTGATGACTTCCTGAATCGTCTTCAGTTGGGCGGCGGTGAATTCGTAGGAGCCGATGCGGTTGGCGGGAACCTGGAAACAGTATTCGAAGAAGGCGATGAGCCAGCTGACGACGACAACTTTGTAGAGCGGGACGTCGCGGTATTTTAGGTGTCCGTACCAGGCGAAGGTCATGAAGATATTCGAGATGGTGAGGAGTGCGATGGTGCGCATGCAGCGGGGTGTCCTTTCGGTTGAATGTGGCGTGGCCCGTTTGGGGCTTGGTCCTCTTTGTTCGAGTTATCCCACATAACAATGCCTCGAGGCTCGTAGAGGTTGCCCGCGAAGAATAGATTGAGAGAATCCGAGGCGAATTGTGCCGTAGGTTCGGGGCAAGGTCTCGATCAACTCCGGTCGCGGCGTCCCAGACTGGCACCGCCGAGGGCGCCGCCCAGCATTCCCAGGAGAATGAGTATGATCATCCCCGCGATAAAGAAGAACACCAGCATCAGGACAAGTCCGGCGGGGGATCGGAAGAAATCGAGAGTAACCTGAAATTCGGGGTCGGAATAGCGACCTGCCTGCTGCTGTAGAGAATCAAGAAGGACCGCCCGAATCTTACCGCCTTCGTGCAGGGCGGCAACTCGCAAAGCTCCCAGGATTGCAGTCATACCAGCGCAGAAGAAACCGCAGATGGCTCCCAGCCGGGCACCAGCACGCGCACGGAGGGCGATTTCCGGATTGCTGCGGCGATAGAGCGCGACCGCGAGGAATCCTGCTCCAACAGCCGCAATGACCGGAACAATCAACTGCAAAACCATGCCGAGCGCTGCGATGAAGGCGGCAATAGCACAAGGTTTCGCAGCCTGATCCCAGCGCATTGGGACCGCGATGAACGGAACCGCTTCGGAAGCCTGCAGTTGACCCGGCTGCACCGGGCTGGTGGCAGGCACTGCGGCCGCGGGCTCGGCGACCAGCACGCGAATCTGCGGAGCCCTGCATTGCGGGCAAAACACCCGTCCTTCCTCCACCATCTGGCCGCACTTGTAGCAGGGTTGTTCCATGAAAGGGCCGGTTGAAGTGAAAGTATCGCACCGGGATTGGCGCGCGCAACCACGCTTTTGCGGAGGTGGGGTTACGAGAGCGAATTTTCGGCGCTCAACTTAGATGTCGCCGCGCGGCCCGCGGGTGTAAAGATAAATCAGCGCGAAGTGGGAGCCCTTATTGCCTTCACCCGGTTCGACAGCCACGACGCGTTGGTTGTCGTCGGCGCCGACTTTCAATTCCGTGACGGGGCCAGAGCCCTCGTCGCACTTCAGTTCTTTGCTCTTGCTCGAATCCTTGTCATCATCGTGCGCCGAGACATCTCCGTTGAGTTTCGCGGTGTGGCACTCCAGCACCTTTCCATACTTCTTCAACTTGTCTCGATAGAAGTCGAGAACCTTGCCGGGAGCGTCGTCGGAAATGTAGTTGGCGACCAGCAGTTTCATTCCGAAAGCATCGGTCAGGATGCTCAGGTTGGCTTGGCTCTGGTCCTCGCCATTGGATTTAAGCCGCGAGCCGGGATAGAGCGGCAGGCCGACTTTTTTGGCGTCGGCATCCTTGCCCACGTGCAGGTCGCCGACGGAACTGCGAACGTCGAGACTCTTATCCTTGGATTCTGAATCTTGAGAAAGAACGGGGGCGGCTACGCCGATGGCAACGGCTAGTGCAAGCGCCAAATGACGATGCATAATGAGTCCTCCCTCAGGGGGCTAAAGCCCTGGCAGAAAATAGAGCTTTTATCGCAGCGCTTAAAGCGCTGCGCCACCCAAAATCGAATTTTCAGCCGACTGCAACAGTCCGATGCTCAATGGCCCAATACGGCTCGGCTGAAGCCGCGCCCTTTCAAACCGCAATTACGCAATTACGAACTTCTGACTCAGAACCCCAGAACGAGTGGCTTAGATCTCGGCTTCCTTACCGTGGGTCCGCACATACACCAGCGAGAAGCTGGAACCGCCTCCCGATGGTTCGACGGCAACAATGTGCTGATTCTCCTGGGTGCCGACTTTGAGTTCTATGTTGTGGCCGCTGTCACCCTCGCAGGTGAGTTCGTGTGAATCTTCATCATGCTTTTTGATGCCGGCATTCACGTTCATCCCGGTTGTGTGGCATACCAGGACGTCGCCGTACTTCTTGAGGTGATCTTTGTAATACGCCACCACTTTGTCGGGCGAATCCTTGGACTCATACTCCAGCGCGACAACTTTCAATCCGTAGCCGAAGCTTGAGAGGTTTACGTTGGCGCTCTTGTCCTCGCCATTGCCTTTTTCGTTCAGTGTGGCCCCGGGATATACGGCAATGCCTACGTCTTCCGGGTTGACTCCCTTGCTGACGTGAATGCCGCCCACGGGTGTGGTGATGTCGACCTGCTTGTCCTGCCCATTCTTCTCTTTCTTCACGTTGATGCTGCACGCAGACAGAAGCAGGATTGCAACCGCGACGGATACGACGCCTGCCAGCCGATGTTCAGTTCTGCCCATTGCCTGCTCCTCCGTTGGCAACTTGCACCGGACGCTCGAGTCCTGCACCGCGCTGAGCGACGTTGGGAATCGTGACTGGAAGACGGCCACGAATCGGGATCTCTCCAAAGAGCGCTTTGACCGCCGCTACCTCGGAAACTGTCGCGTTGGAAAATGTGCACATGTAGTTTTCAATCTTGGGGAAGTCGCTTGCCAGGTACGGATTCCCCATGGCAATCACCGCCGTTTTCTGCGCGGCACGATCGAGCACCTGCTGCAAAAGGGCGCCGGTTGCATCGGCCATCGCGACCGAATTCCCGACCTTGCCGGCCGTCGGGATCACGTACACCGCGGCCACGACCGTCTGCGCCGCATTGACCGCTTTGAGGACTTCATCGCTCATACCGGCGGCAATTCTGGGGTCAACATAAATGAGGCGCGAGTCTGGAACGCGAGCATGAAACTCGCGTGCGAACGCGCGGCCCGACTCCGAACGTACGTCGTCAGAGAACAACACGGCCACGACGTCGTTATGCGTCTCCTCTTTCGTCATATACGGAAGCCCGGCCTTGGTAGTTCCCTTCGATTTCAGGGGAAGCATCTTCCCGTTGTCGCGCACCAGCGTGATCGCGGAGTCGGCTACCTGCTGGCCGAAGGCGATGTCCTGGGGCTTACCGACCGTAGTTGCGATGGTTTTCAAGTCAACGGTACGGGCCTCATTGAGCCCCAATGCACCCTTTGTTTTCAGGATCTTAAGGACGGAACGATCGAGCCTCTCCCGGGAAATCTCGCCGGAATAGACGGCCTTGACCATGGCCTGGTAAGAAGCGGGCAAGTCCGCTGGAATGATCAGTAGGTCGTTGCCGGCTTTGAAGGCCTCGACCGCGGCCCGGCCAATGTCGTTGGCAAACAGATGCGTCAGACCGGCCATGTCAAGAGCATCCGTGACAACGATGCCCTTGAATCCGAGCTGCTTTTCAAGCAGATCGGAGACGACGTTGGTGGAGATGGTGGCAACGTGGTTGGGATCGGAATCTAGCGCGGGGACGGTGACATGCGCGACCATGACGGAATCGACGCCGGCGCCAATCGCCTGCTTGAAGGGCGGCAACTCGATGGATTCGAGATGGGCGCGATCCACATTCACACTTGCGACTCCGAGATGCGAGTCCGTTGCGGTATCGCCGTGGCCGGGGAAGTGCTTTACCGTGGTGAGCATTCCGCCTGCGTGCGCGCCTTTGATGTAGGCGGTAACCAGATCTCCTACTTGTTTGGGATCCTCGCCGAAGGAACGCGTGTTGATGATGGGATTGGCGGGATTCGAATTCACATCCGCATCAGGAAAGAAATTCCAGTGCACGCCGATGGCGCGGGCTTCCTGGGCCGTGATGCGGCCGAAGGCTTCGGCATCTTCTAACTTTCCATCCGCGCCGAAGGCCATGGCGTGCGGGAAATTGGTCGTGCCGACCAGCCGCGTCGCCACTCCTCGCTCGAAATCCGCGGCGAACAGCAAGGGCAGCTTCGAATCTTTCTGCAAGCGGTTGAGCAGTTCGGCGGCCTCGTACGGCCCCGTGCGCAGGAGAATCGGGCCATCGACGCGGACCGTCATTGCGAAGGAGCCCACGTGATACTTCTGCATGGCGTCGCGCAGTTCCAGGTATTCGGGACTCTCGACGTTGAGAAAACTGGCACGGCACCAGATCATGAAAAGCTGGCCGACTTTTTCCTCGACGGTCAACTTGCGAAGCGTCTTTTCTGCCCACTTGTCGCCGGTACTGCCAGGGCGAATTGGCCCGGCATGTTGATGTTTATCTTTTCCAAACGAAGGCAGGCAGAGAATGAGTGCGAGGAACGGCACAGTTAAGATTTTCTGCATGCAGGAACGATAGCAGAGGGGCGGGGGATAGGTCTTGGGTCTTAGGCCTTGAGCTCGCCCTCAGCCTGTGAACCTCTGTTCCTCTGTGGTGAGGCAAAACAATGAACCACAGAGAACACAGAGGGTCACTGAGGCATTCCTATTCCGATGCCGGGGTGGCAGAGCGAGACCTCGCCACCACGGAACAGACACTTTGTTTGATCTCCGGGTCCTCTCCGAAGCCCTGGAACCACATCACTTCAGGTTCGCGCCGGAACCAGGTCATCTGGCGTTTGGCGTAATTGCGATGCGCCTGCTGAATCAGCGACAGAACGTGCTCGCGAGCAAGTTCCCCCCGCAGGAATTCCGCAGCTTGCTTGTATCCCAGCGAACCTAGCGGTCGCGCACGGGAACCATACTTCTCAATCAGCTTTTTGGTCTCCTCGATCAAACCGCCTTTAAGCATCTGCTGGGCGCGTTGGTTGATTCGCGCATACAGGGCAGCGCGGTCGGGATCGAGTCCGAGGCGCAGAATGCGGAATCCGCGCAATGGATCACGGCCCTGCTGCCAGAGTTCCGACACCTTTTGCCGCGACGCGAGGCAGACTTCGATGGCTCGAATCAGCTTCGGCGTATCGTTGGGATGAATCTTCTCGGCAGTCGCACCATCAAGTCGTGACAAGATTTTGTGGAGATGTGGCGAGCCTCGGCGCGCCGCCCGTTCCCGCAGGCGCTCCCGCAATTCCTGGGAACGCTGCGGTCCGGCAAACAGGCCTTCCAGCAAGGCCCGCAGATACAGGCCGGTTCCGCCGACAACAATCGGCAAATGCGTGCGTGACTTGATCTCCTGTAGGACCTGCCGCGCCTGTCGCCCATACTCCCCGGCGGTCACGTCTTGCATGGGATCGACACAATCAAAGAGATGGTGCGGAGCGCGGGCGCGTTCTACCAGACTCGGCTTCGCAGTGCCAATGTCGAATTCGCGGTACATGGCGACTGAATCGCAATTGACGATCTCGCCGTGGAACTTCTCAGCAAGTGATAACGACAATGCCGTCTTGCCACTGGCGGTGGGGCCGAGAATTACCACGAGCAACGGATCAGAGGAGTGGGCTTCAACAGAATCGGGAGCCACGTTCAGCGCAGGCTCCAATGGATCTCATGCCAGTATCGGACCAGAGTAAGGACGAGCAGCACAACAGCAATCAGGAGCAGTCCAGTGGTTTCCGAGGCATACAGCGCATGGCGATGATGCCGATGCTCGGATTCGTCGTGCGGATGTGGAGGTGACACGCGCATATTGTAGCCCGGGGA
>Ga0075030_100002185_pt1 | contig 17775 bp, 14 predicted proteins | sample LitLauG_LLR_2012_FD_71393 | JGI IMG/M metagenome (GOLD analysis project Ga0075030, IMG submission 71393) | Freshwater sediment microbial communities from Pennsylvania, USA - Little Laurel Run_MetaG_LLR_2012 | ecosystem: Environmental > Aquatic > Freshwater > Creek > Sediment | place: USA... | reverse complement strand
GCGACCGCCTTGATCTCCTCGGGATTGAGCTTCGCGCCCCAAGCCGGCATCTGGCCGCCGCCGCCGACTTCGATGCGATGCTCGACATCGGCGAGCGTCGAGCCATAGAGCCAAACTTTGGTTGTAAGATTGGGCGCGCCCATCGACTTGTCGCCCTTGCCCTCGGGACCGTGGCAGGCCGCGCAATTGTCGGCGAAGGTCTGCTTGCCCAGGGCAAGGTCCGCGCCCGCTTCTGGCGCATAGCCCGAGAGCGTGCGCACGTAATTGGCGGTGGCGACGACCTCGTTGGGCTTCAGGATGCCGTCGCGGCCGAAGGAGGGCATCAGGCTCGAATGGGTGTCGGGATCGGCGTCCCAGCGCGCGCCGTGGGTGATGGTGGTCTGGATTTCCTCCAGCGTGCCGCCCCATAGCCAGCGGTCGGCGTTCAGGTTGGGATAGCCCTTCGCACCCTGCCCGCCCGAGCCATGACAGGGCGCGCAATTGTTGGCGAAGATGGCCGAGCCTTGCGCGCGCGCGATGGCGAACAACTCCGGCGTCTTCTCGATATCGCCGAGCGCCGCCGTCTGAAGCTTGTCGGTGGACGGCGCGCGCAGCGCCTTCAGGTCGCCGATCTGCTGCACGACCGCCGTGCGCGAATGCCAGCCCAGCAGCCCCTGCGTGCCGCCCGACATCGTCGGCCAGGCGGGATAGAGCACCCAATAGCCGAACGCCCACACGATGCAGGCGTAGAACGTATAGAGCCACCAGCGCGGTAAAGGCGTGTTGAGCTCGCGGATGCCGTCCCACTCATGACCGGTCGTGGTCTTGCCGGTCTTTTCGTCAAAATGGGCGTGATCGCCGTCGGCCATGATCAATCATCCTTCAGGGGAATGAGGGCGGCTTCGTCGTAGATGTGTTTGCGCGAGGGCCAAAGCGCGTAACCGACGGCGATGAAGAAAATCGAAGCGAAATAGACCGAGCCCCAGCTCGCTGCGAACCATTGCCATTTCTCGTATTCGGACATGGGAAAAGCCTCAGCGGATGTTGGCGGCGTCGTCGTAGAGCTTGAAGTCGACGTGCATGCCGAGTTGTTGCAGATAGGCGATGAGCGCGTCGGCCTCGGTGACCGCGGGCTGGCCGGAGAGGTCGCGAACGATGGCCTTGGAATAACGCTTGCCCAATTCGTCGCCGCCCTTGCCGCCGGCTTGCGCCTTCAGGTCATCGTCCGCGCGGTCGAGCATCTCCTGAGTGTAGGGCACGCCGACGCGCGAAAGCGCGACCATGTTTTCGCGGATATGCGTGGCGTCGAGCGGGCCCGAAAGGAAGGAGTAGCCCGGCATGATCGAAGCCGGCACCACCGAGCGCGGGTCGTTGAGATGCGACCTGTGCCAGTCGTCGGAATATTTGCCGCCGACGCGCGACAGGTCCGGCCCGTTGCGCTTGGAGCCCCACTGGAACGGGTGATCGTACATGCTCTCGGCGGCGAGCGAATAATGGCCGTAGCGCTCGACCTCGTCGCGCAACGGCCGAATCATCTGCGAATGGCAGAGGTAACAACCTTCGCGCACGTAGATATTGAAGCCCGCCAGCTCCAGCGGCGTGTAGGGACGAACGCCCTTCACCGCCTCAATAGTGTTCTTCATGTAGAACAGCGGCACGATCTCGACGAGGCCGCCGATGGCGATCGCGACCAGGATTCCGATCAGCAGAATGATCGAGTTGGTCTCGAAAATCTTGTGGCCGGCGAGGGGTCCGGATGACGTGTTGCTCATGACCGCCTCTTATTCCGCAGGAGCCAGTTGGGGGCTCGGCGCGCCTGCGGCTTCCACCGCAGGCGAGGCGAGGGTCTTGTAGATGTTGAAGATCATGATGAGGAGGCCGGCGACGAACATGCCCCCGCCCAAAGCGCGGATCACGTACATCGGGTGCATCGCCTGGGTGGTCTCGACGAACGAATATTCGAGGTAGCCCTGGTCGGTGTAGGCGCGCCACATCAGGCCCTGCATGATGCCCGCCACCCACATCGCGGTGATGTAGAAGACGATGCCGATGGTGGCGATCCAGAAATGCCAGTCAACCAGGCGCTTCGAATAGAGCTCGCGATTCCACAGCCAGGGGATCAGGCAATAGAGCGCGCCGAAGGAAACGAAGGCGACCCAACCAAGCGCGCCGGAATGGACGTGGCCGATGCCCCAGTCGGTATAGTGGGAGAGCGAGTTGATCTCCTTGATCGACATCAGCGGCCCCTCGAAGGTCGCCATGCCGTAGAAGGCGACGGAGACGACCAGCATGCGCAGGACGGGGTCGGTGCGCAGCTTGTCCCAGGCGCCCGAGAGCGTCATCAGGCCATTGATCATCCCGCCCCACGAGGGCATCCACAGCATGATCGAGAAGGTCATGCCGAGCGTCTGCGCCCAGTCAGGCAGGGCGGTGTAGTGGAGATGGTGTGGACCGGCCCAGATGTAGAGGAAGATCAGCGCCCAGAAGTGGATGATCGACAACCGGTACGAATAGACCGGCCGCTCCGCGCGCTTGGGCACAAAATAGTACATGATAGCCAGGAAGCCTGCGGTGAGGAAAAATCCGACCGCGTTATGGCCGTACCACCACTGGATCATCGCGCTCTGCACGCCCGACCACACGGGCACGGATTTTGGCGAGAACACGGAGATCGGCAGCTCGGTGTTGTTGCCGATGACCAGCATCGCGATGGTGACGATGAACGCCAGATAGAACCAGTTGGCGACATAGATGTGCGGCTCGGTGCGACGAGCGAGCGTGCCCAGGAACACCAGCAGATAGGTGACCCACACGACGACCAGCCAGAGGGTCGCGTACCATTCCGGCTCCGCGTATTCCTGGCTGCGGGTAACGCCCAGCAGATAACCGGTGCCAGCGATCACGATGAAGAAATTATAGCCCAACGCCACGAACCACGGCGCCAGATCGCCCGCCAGGCGCGCGCGCGAGGTGCGCTGGACGACATAGAACGAGGTCGCCAGCAACACATTGCCGCCGAAGGCGAAAATGACCGCCGACGTGTGCAGCGGTCTAAGGCGCCCGAAATTGATGAACGACAGACCGAGGTTCAACTCGGGATAGGCCAATTCCAGCGCGATGTAGAGGCCCGCCAGCATACCCGCGAGGCCCCAAAACAAAGCCGCCAGCGACATGAACTTGACGGGGCCGAAATTGTAGTTGGGGCGACCGTCGACCGTGAGCGGGGTGACGGCCTCGCGCGACTTGAAGCGCAGATAGATGCCCGCGACGCCGCCCAGGCTCGCCAGCGCGAACAGCGCCATATGGAACGCATAAGGCGCCGTCCAGGCGTTGAGCGCGATATAGACTGTGGCGAGGGCGAGCCCGATCAGGACCAGTCCCAGACCCGCCTCGCCCGGCCTTACGGAATTTGTCGCTATGGCTGTAGACACGCCTCGCCCCCTTTGGACATCCACGCCCACGCAGCGCTAGACGCCCGCCTGGGCGGTGGCATTGATTTAGATCAATCGAATGGCGTCTGGACGCCGAAGCTTGCCGCCGCTAAGTTCTTGCGTCAAAGAGCCCCGCGCCTAAGTTCGGCGACCTTGGACGAAAGTAGCTCTCGGACGAAAGTACTAGCGACGCCGCGTCAGTTCGCGCCGCCGCGCTCGTGCGGGTCGAGATCGGCGTCGTCAAGCACGCGGAGCGCCGCGCCCTCGAGATCCTCGTATTGGCCGCTGTTGAGCGCCCACAGGAACGCCGCCAGACCGAAGCCGCCGAGGCAAAGGGAAGCAGGGATTAGAAAAAGAAGGGAGGTCACGTTGGCGCCCTTGAGGACGCATCAAAGCTAACGGGCCGCCTCGCGTTGCGCAAGAGCCTCATGACGATTGCGCCACGGTGTTGCGGAAGCGCCGGATGGCGAGCAGGAAGAAGAGCGCGCCAATTCCCGCCGTCGCAGCGAATTCCCGCCACACCACATCGAGCCCCGCGCCGCGATAGAGGATCGCCTGCGCGAGATTGACGAAATGGGTGGAGGGCGAAAGCAGCATCACGCTGGCGAGCCAGTGCGGCATGCTCTCCAGCGGCGTGTTGGCGCCCGACAGCATGTTCATCGGCAGAAACACCAGCATGAACAATAGTCCCAGTTGCGGCATGGAGCGCGCCACCGTGCCCAGATAGACGCCGATCGCCGTCGCAAAGAACAGGTAGATCACCGTGCCGGCCAAAAACAGGGGGATCGAACCCGCGATGGGCACACCGAGCAGCCCGCGCACGACGAAGGTCAGCGATAGCGCCGTCGCCGAGGCGATGACGAGGCCGTTGGCCCAGACCTTCGACATTGCGATCTCGAATGGGGTCAGCGGCATGACCAGCAGATGATCCATCGTGCCATGTTCTCGCTCTCGAACCACCGCCGCGCCGGCCAGGATGATCGCCAGCATCGTGATGCTGTTGATGACCGCCATCACGCTGACGAACCAGCCTGTCGTGACATTCGGATTGAAGGCGATCCGAGCGATCAGATTGACTGGCGACGCGGGGGGCCGGCCGCCCCGTGCGAGAAAATCGGCGATTTCGTCAGAGACGATCTGTTGCGAATAGCCCGAGCCGAGTCCGGCCTGAACCATGGCGGTCGCATCGACGTCGATCTGCACCATCGGCGAACGTCCCGCCAGCACGTCGCGCTCGAAATAAGGAGGAATGTCCACGACGAACGTAAAGGCCCCATTGTTCATCATCGGCGCAATATCTCGCTCAACGATATATTTGGCAGGCTGGAACAAGGGCGGCAGGAACGCCCCGGCGATGCGCCGCGACAGTGTCGAGTGGTCCTCGTCTACGATGGCGATGGAGGCGTTGTGCAGCTCCTGCGAGTTGGAGCGCGCTTGTAGGACGATCAAGAAAGAAAACGCATAGACGACCAACGCCAGCAGCACGTAATCCTTGAAGAAGCTGCGCAACTCCTTTGTGCCGAGCCACAAGATATTCGTCAGTCCGCCCATGGCTCAACGCTCCTGCTTTCGCAGCATCAGAACATTAAGCAGGGTAAGGATCGGCACGAACAGCGCGAGCGCGCCAAGATTGGGCGCGAGGTCGGTCAACGACAGTCCCTTGGTGAACGCGCCGACGCTTATTGGTACGAAATAAGACATCGGAAACGCGCGCCCGATCCCCTGTGCGAAGCCCGCCAGCGAGGACACCGGCGTCATCATTCCCGAAAACTGGGTCGCGGGGATCACGGTTAGTATCGCCGTGCCGAACAATGCTGCGATCTGCGTCCTGGTGAAGGATGAAATCAGCATTCCATAGCCCGTCATCGCTGTCACATAGAGCGCGACGCCGATCAGCAGCGCTGCAAAACTACCCTTGAGCGGCACGGCGAACACAAATTGCGACATTGCGAACAGCAGCGAGAAATTGACCAGCGCCAGAACAACATAAGGCAATTGTTTGCCGAGCAGGAACTCAAGTCGCTTCACCGGCGTCACATAAAGATTGACGATGGAGCCGAGCTCGCGCTCGCGCACCACAGCCAGCGCCATCAGGATCGCCGGAAATAGACCCAGCATCATCGCCATTGTCGCGGGGGCCATCGCGTAAATGGAGTCGAAATCCTGATTGTATTTGAAGCGCAGTTCTATGTCCGCCGCCGGCGCCCTGGCCGAGGCGGTCGTGCGCACAGCGGGGTCGGTGAGATAGAGGGCATGCAGGCCCGTCAGATAACCGCGAATTGTCTCGGCGCGGAACGGCATGGCGCCGTCGATCCAGGCCGACACCGTGGCGGGGCGTCCGCGTTCGATGTCACTCCCGAAGCCGGGCGGTATCTCGATCGCCGCGCGGATCGCGCCCGAGCGCATTCGCCGTTCCAGATCGGCGTAATCGACGATGGCCGGCTGCTCCAGAAAATAGCTGGAGCCGCGCAGCTCTTCCAGATAGGCGCGGCTCTCATGGGTTTGGTCGCGGTCGAGCGCGGCGAAGGTGAGATTGTCGACGTCGGTTGAGACTCCAAAGCCAAACACTAGCATCAGCAACGCCGTACCGAACAGGCTGAAGCCCAGGCGGATCGGATCACGCAACAACTCAAGGCTTTCACGCAGCGCATAGGCGACGAGGCGCCGCAGGCTTGAATCCGAGGGCGGCTTCGAAGCGGTGGCCGCGGGCAGCGCGGCGACGGGAGCGCGGTCGGGATTGGCCTCCTCCAGATAGGCGACGAAAGCGTCTTCCAGATTTGCCGTATGTTTGTTACCAGCGATCTCGGCGGGAGGGCCGCTAACGAGCACGCGCCCGGAATCCATCAGTGCGATGCGGTCGCAGCGCGCCGCCTCGTTCATGAAGTGCGTCGACACGAAAATCGTGACATTCTGTTCACGCGAAAGCCGGATCAGCGCCTCCCAGAAGCGGTCGCGCGCCAGCGGATCGACGCCGGAGGTCGGCTCGTCGAGGATGAGGATTTCGGGCTCATGGACGATCGCCACCGCCAGCGACAGCCGCTGGCGGATGCCGAGCGGCAGTTCGCCCGCCTCCTTGTCCAGATAGTCTTCGAGGCCGAATTCGCGCACCAGTTCGTCGATGCGCGCGCGCGCCCTGGCGGGCTTGAGGTGATAGAGGCGCGCGTGCAGCACGAGGTTTTGTCTGACCGTCAGTTCCGCAAAAAGCGAAAACGATTGCGACATATAGCCGACACGTCGGCGGGCGTTGAGGTCGCCGGCCCGCAGCGGCTGTCCAAACAGCATCGCCTCGCCCTCGCTGGGCGCAATGAGGCCGGTCAGCATCTTCATCGTCGTCGTCTTGCCGCAGCCGTTCGAGCCGAGGAACCCAAAGATTTCACCGCGCGCGATATTGAAGCTTACGCGGTCGACGGCGACGAAATCGCCGAAACGGCAAGTTAGGTTGTGCGTGGAGATAAGCGGGGGTTCGTCGCTGCGCGGGCGCGGCGGGATTTTGAGCGCCTGCCGCCCTGCCCGCTCGGACGCCGGCATCAGCGCGATAAACGCTTCTTCCAGCGTGTCGGCGCCGACATACGCCTTCACCTGCGCCGGCGAGCCCGTCGCCAGCGCCCGTCCCCCGTGCATGGCGGCGAGCCAGTCGAAGCGCTCGGCCTCCTCCATATAGGCGGTGGCGACTAGCACGCTCATGCCGGGCCGGCGGGCGCGCATGCGTCCGATCAACTCCCAGAACTGACGCCGCGACAGAGGATCGACGCCGGTGGTCGGTTCGTCGAGGATCAGGAAATCGGGATCGTGGATCAGGCAGCAGCAGAGCCCGAGTTTCTGCTTCATGCCGCCCGACAATTTCTTCGCCGGGCGGTCGAGGAACGGCGTTAGACCGGTGGCGGCGGCGAGTTCGGCGCTGCGCGTCCGGCGCTCGCTGCGTGCATGACCGAACAGGCGGCCAAAGAAGTCGATGTTCTCGGCGACTGTCAGGTCCGCGTAGAGGTTTTTTCCCAGGCCCTGCGGCATGTAGGCAATGCGCGGACAGACCGCGAGCCGGTGCGCCGCGCTGGCCATGTCGCCGCCGAGCGTCATCACGCGTCCCTGCTGAATCGTCCGTGCGCCCGCAAGCAGGCTCATCAGCGTCGATTTGCCAACGCCGTCAGGTCCAATCAACCCGGCCAGAACCCCGGCGGGAACGGCGATATTCACGTCGTCGAGCGCAAGGACGCGCCCATAAGTCTGAGTCACGCCCTCGACTGTGGCGACGGCGTCTGCGTTCACTTCACGTTTCCGGCGAGCTTCTGCGGCCACTCGACCTTGGGGTCGGTCCTCACATAGCCAAGCCCCGGCAGGCCGCTGCGCACCGCGTCCTCATGCGCCTTCAGGAGCGCCGGGTCTATCTTCAGCCGCACGCGAAACATCAACTTGTCGCGCTCGTCGCGGGTCTCGACCGTCTTGGGCGTGAACTGCGCCTGCGTGGCGATGAACGCGACTTTGGCGGGCACGGCGAGATCGGGATAGGCGTCGAGCGTGATCCGCGCGTCCGATCCGATCCTGATCTGGCCAACGTCGCGGGTAGGCAGATAGATGTCCATATAGACGTAGTTGACGTCGAGCATCACGAACACGCGCCCCCCCGCCGGCACGATTTCGCCGACATTGGCGATGCGGTACTGTATGCGTCCATCCCTTGGCGCGACCAGCGTATTGTCGGCTATGTTGACTTTGTAGAACTCCGCGTCGTGCGTCGCCGCGTCGATGGAGAGCTCGGCCTGGGAGACGCGCTGGCGCGCGGCGGCGAGCGAGGCGTTGGCGCTGTCGTAGGCCTGCCGACGCTGATCGTTGAGTTCATGGGTCGCAAAACCCTGCGCGAGCAGTTTGGTGGTGCGATCCAATTCCTGCGCGGCCAGAGTGACCTGCGTGGCTTGAGCCTTGAGATTGGCGCCCGCCTCTTCGAGAGCATGCTTGGCGACCTCCACCTGGGCCTGCGATTTGGCGAGCGAGGCTTCGAGGTCGCTGGTGTCCATTCGCGCCAGAGCCTGACCTTGACGCACGAGGTCGCCTTCGTCCACGCGAAGCTCTGCGATGCGGGCGGCGAATTTGGCGTCGATGTCGATCTCGTCCGCCTCCAGCCGGCCGTTGCCGACCGCAAGGCCCGGCGCAAGCGGTGGCGGAAGATTGCGCCAATAGACGTAGCCCCCGCCTGCCGCCGCCGCGAGCGCCAGGGTTAGGAACAACGCGCGCGCCCAACGACGCCTTGGCTGCGCGGGCCGCGGCGCCGGCAATAGGGACCCGCCGCCCGGCGAAGCGGGAAGACCGTTCGAAAACCCCGTCGTCGGGTTTTCGAGCCCTGTCGGAACCTGAGTTCCGGGCGTCTCCGACATCGCGATCTCCTTCTTGCTCTATCCAGCTTTGGCGCGCCGGCGACGAAGATACATTGACCGGGATCAATACGATCACGCGCCCAACGCCGATCGTGGCCGGGTTTCGTTCTGGCGGACGCGCCCGCACTTGGGCGGGGAGCCGCGTAGAGCGAACCCCCTATAGGCTTCCTACCTTAGGGCCGCCGAGGAGGTAGAGGAAGTTTCGGGAGGTTCGAGACGGCTTGATCGCCAGCAAGGCGAAAAGGCCGCGCACCTTCATGTTGCAACGCGGGGGCCGTCGGCTTTCGCCGAGACGCCACAGATCGGGTGATATGTCTTAGCCCATCGCCCCGATTCGGGCAGGTTCCAGACCGTGAACCCCTAAACGGCTTCCTTGACGAGGATTTTCTGCTTCACCCTGGCCATAAGCCGCTACGACCTGACCGATTTCGAATGGCGCGTGATCGCGCCGGTGCTGCCGAACAAACCCCGAGGCGTGCCGCGTGTTGACGACCGGCGGGTGCTGAATGGTATCTTCCCGGCGCCGCGTTCAGGTCGCCGTGGCGCGACTTGCCAGAGCGCTACGGTTGACGCACGACCTGGAGCGGATTGATAACTAAAGCGTCAAGGCCATCAACTGTCTGCGCAACTTTCCAGTCGATTGCGACGTGGTGTGGGGCGCACGTACTCTTGACGGCGCAGACGCCGTTGGCTCGCAATGGAAGTATGTTCCTGTCCACTGAATGGCGTTGTTCCTAGAGGCGAGTCATAGCCAGGGCGTGCAATGGGCGGTGTTTGAGCCCAACAACGAGACCCTTTGGGGCCAGTTGCGAATGGCTGTGGGCGCCTTCATGCAGGGCCTATTCCGGCAAGGCGCCTTCGCAGGAACTACTCCGCAGCAGGCCTACTTTGTCAAGTGCGACACTGAACACAATCCTCAGTCAAGCATAAACCAAGGCGTGGTCAACGTAGTCGTCGGTTTTGCGCCGCTCCAACCCGCCGAATTCGTAATCATCACGATTCAGCAGCCTGCCGGCTTAGTTGCGTAGTGGCGGATCAACTGATCTATCGCGTATCACGGATGAAACGCAGTGAGTCGATCGAGAAGCTCCTCGCGCGCCGCCGGCGCTTTTTGAGCTCGTATCCGGCGGGATGCAATCGGCGAAGAACAGCATGCGGATGCGCCCCGCCCGCAGGTTGACCCTCACCTTCGCCCAGAAGGCGTCAAGGTCGGGATCGATGGGCTCCCGGCGCATCACGAAAGTGACCTCAATATGCGCCGACCGGAGCCACGACCGGCGCACACACGCTTTTTTTTATCGCGGAGGTGGCCGCCAAACCGAACTGCTCCTAGTATGGCGGCTTGAATTTCGCCACCGCCGGCCGTGCCGGGCGGGTTTCAGTAGCAGCGGGTGCGGCGTCCATGCGCAGCTCGAAAGTCCTCCACGTTGTCTCCGCCCATGCCGAGGGCGAGGTCGGAGACGTCATCGTCGGCGGCTCAGCTCTGCGTTCCACCGCCATATCGAGGCGGAAACGACGGCGCCCGGCCGGGCGGGAATCGTCCCTGTCAACGCGGGTCAGGCCTGGATTACGGGGACGCATCAGCACATGCTCGACCCGACGAATCCCTACCCAGGGGGTTACCGGCTATCCGACACATGGCCCATGTCGCCCCGCAGTTGAGGCGACATCAATTATTTTCGGCGAAGTTACGATTGTGCATAGAGAGGCGGTGAAACGATGACGCTATACTCAGGCCCCATTTTCGAAATGGCGCGGACTCAGTTTCACGTCATTGCCGATCATCTCAATATTCCCGAAGACGAGCGCGAACGGCTGCTGCTACCCAAGCGTGCGATCTGCGTATCCTGCCCCATCCACATGGACGACGGGCGCACCGCAGTTTTCATGGGATACCGGGTGCAGCACCATCTGACGCTCGGTCCCGCCAAGGGCGGGACTCGATTTGCCGCCAATCTCGACCTGGGCGAGGTGGCGGCGCTCGCGATCTGGATGAGTTGGAAATGCGCGCTGGCCGACCTGCCTTACGGCGGCGGTAAGGGCGGCGTCGCCGTCGATCCTTCGACCCTGTCGATGCGCGAACTCGAAAATCTCTCGCGTCGATACATGCAGGAGATGATCCCTTTCGTGGGTCCCCGCACCGACGTCATGGCGCCGGACATGGGCACCAATGAACAGATCATGGCCTGGTTCATGGACACCTATTCCATGTATCAGGGCGTGACCGTGCCGGAAATTGTCACCGGCAAACCGGTTGGTTCCGGCGGTACGTTGGGGCGGCGCGAGGCTACCGGACACGGCGTCGCGTTTCTCGCCTTCCACGCCCTCGATTCCCTCGGAATTCTGCCCGGCGAAGCGACGGCGATCATACAGGGCTTCGGCAATGTCGGCAGTCACGCGGCGCTTGGTCTCGCCCATCGCGGCGCGCGCGTGGTTGGCGTCAGCGACCACACCATCGCGCTATATGAGCCGAACGGTTTCGACGTGCGCGCGGCCGTCGACCATTGCGCGCAGCACGGCGTGCTGAAAGGCTTCGCCGATCAGGCGGCGATCGACCCGAGGGCTCTGTTGACGCAGCCCTGCACGATCCTCGCGCCCTGTGCGGTGGAGCGCGTGATTGACGCCGAAATCGCCGCCAAGCTCCAATGTCGCATTCTCGCGGAGGGCGCCAATGGGCCGACGACCCCCGAGGCGGACCTTGTCATCGCCAAGCGCAACGACGAAATCTTCGTAATCCCCGACATTCTGTGCAACGCCGGCGGGGTGATCGTCAGCTATTTCGAGTGGGTGCAGGATCTGCAACAATATTTCTGGTCGAAGGACGAGGTGATGGACAGGCTCGAGCGTGCGCTTGGCCGTTCCTGGGGCCTCGTCGTCGCCCGGGCCAAGCGTGACGGCGTCTCCAATCGCACAGCCGCCATGGCGATTGGAGTCGAGCGCGTTCGAAACGCAAAATCGGCTCGGGGCTTGTTCCCCTGAACTTACCTTGGCACAATTAGCGATCCAAGGTTCACACTACGAGAAATGCGCCGCGCCGGTCGGAGGGTCGAACAAAAGTGCTTTCGGGTTGCACGGCGTCAGGGCGCCGACACGGGTTCATCGTGTCGCCGGAATTAGTCGCGCGGAAAGTCGCTTCTGCGCGACTGCTCAGCTTGGCCTCACACCTCTCGTCGGACGCAGCGACGAAGTCGAGCAGGCCTTCGAGGCTTGGCTTCAATCGCAAGAAACTCGCTCGGGGCGAGGCGTCTTGCTGGTTGGCGACGGTGGAATGGGAAAAAGCTTGATCGCGCGCCCGCAGCCAAGGCGATCGCCCAGGTTGGCGCCGTGATCGCTCGCGAGATTTCCTACGAGCTTCTCACGGGGCTCAATCTGATGAGCGAGGACGCGCTTGGCGCCGCATTGGAGCAACTCACAGCTTCGAGGCTGGCGACCTGTTCGGGCGTGATCCCGCGAGCGACCTACAAGTTCTCACACATGTTGTTGCAAGACGCGGCTTACGATTCATTGCTTAAAAGCCGTCGTCGGACACTGCATGCCGATGTCGCGCGCCTTCTCTCGCAGCAGCGGCCCGAGATGACAGTTACGACGCCAGAATTGCTGGCCTATCATTACACACGCGCCGAGCAACACAAGATCGCCGCGCCGCTCTGGCTCAAGGGGGGCGAGCCTGCGCTAAGGCGTTCGCCTTGTCGGAGGCCGTGTCGCATCTGCGCGCTGGACTTGCAGCGCTGGAAACGGTGCGCCCATCGAAAAGGCGCGACAGTGTCGAACATTCAATACGCAGCTTGCTTGGTTCCACGCTTGTCGCCCAACGTGGCTGAGCCTATCCAGAGGTCGAGAACACCCTCGAGCCTGCGCTGCGGTTGGCCTGGTCGCTCCAAAGCGGCCAAGCCTATCAGCCGATACTCAGCGCGCTCGCGGTCTACACCATGTCCGCAGGTCAGCTTTCGACCTCGCTGCGCTGGACCGACGAAATGCAGCGGACCGGGGCGGAATGCGGGGATGGGAATTTGACCATCGTGGGCTACCGCGCCGCCGCCGCCACGCGCTTCTGGATGGGCGATTTCGTCGGCGCGCGTGTTGCGGGCGACGAGGTTCACCGGCGATACGACCCGGAACTGCATCGGCAGATCGCGGTCGCCACCCACACCGACCTTTTCACGGGAGAAGGCGTCTATCGTTCGCATTTCCTCTGGATCCTGGGCTTTCCCGAACGAGCGCTTGCGGCCAACGCCCGACGTCGCGGCCACCCGTTCGACCTGGCCCTTCATCTGACGCTCGGCGCACAACTTTTCAATTATCTTGGCGACAGAGAGACGCTCCTCGCGCGCGCCGACGAGGCGGTGCGGATAGGCGAAGAGCGCGGGCTCACTCTGTTTGGTGAGATCCTGGCTCAGATTGGGCGCGGCGTCGCCTGGCTTCGCGCAGGGCGCCCGCAAGAGGCGGTCGCAAGAGGCGGTCGCTCAACTCGATTCTTCGATTGGACGCTTGCAGGCCACGGGCCATCGGATCTGGGTCTGGTATCTCTGAGCCCTTCGGGTCGCACCGCCAGGCCCCGCGCAATCGAGACGGCGTCCCAGAGGGATTGGGTAAAGCGGGGCGGCGACCCCAAGGCGGATGCCCCAAGGTTGAAACGCAAATTAGTACGGGGGCTTGCGGCGCTAAGGTCCCCGACGTCTCCCCGCGTCAGAGCAAACCTCGCATAAAACGGAACGTCGATGAAACGGGCAGCGAATTGGTTCGACAATCTCTCCCGTCAATCGATCTTCACCGTGACGTCGAGGTGACCGAACCTGTGGCGCCAGACAATCACTTCGATTCGCAGACCTTCTGCGCTGCGCTGTCTGTCGCCTATTCGGAAGTTGCGCCTCGACATTGGGCTGCGCCTCCTCCGTTCTCGAAGCCGCGTATGAGGCGACGCTTCTCGCGCGCATTCTTCAAGCGCAGCGGAACAAATCGACCGTCGTCATGTTGACGCTTCTGGGCGGCGGGGCGTTCGGCAATGCGCAAGACTGGATCTTCTCGACGTTCAGTCGCGCGCTCCAAATGGTCAGCGAACAAGATCTGGCAATCCGGTTCCTCAGCACTTCGTCACCATCCCAGAAGTTACAAATATTCGCGCAGGAGGGAATTTCGCGAAAAGCCTGAGCACCAACAGAACTGGGTCGCGCTCGCCGCCGGCCGCTCCGACTCGTCCCTCATACTCCTCGTCGGTGAGCGTCGAGGGGTAAGCGGGGCGCGATATGGGCCTCGCCCGCGTAGGCGAACTCCAACTCGGGGCGGTGTTCGTCGCAATAGGGGCGTTGGATTAAAAGCGCAGGCGAGTCCTCGGTGCGCCACGGCGTCGGCGGGGGCCTCGTCGATCAGGCGGCCGGTGGTGAAGCGCTCAAGCGGGAACGGGCATTGATCGGGTGCGGCTCATCGCTGGCGACGGTGTGGGCGAAGACGCAGGCGGCGCCAAGGCCGTGTCCGCCGGCGCCGACGATGATCACGTCGTAGGTCGCCTTCGGTTGCGCGTCCGGCCACTACGGGGTCCAGTTCTTCTGGCGGGTCAGCGCGCCCCAGATGACTTGGGCGAAGGAGAAGCGCGTCATATGAGGCCTCCCGAAATTTCTTGGACTTCCATATCTGATCAGAGAAAGTTTGACTGGTATAAATGCATCATATTTGCTGTATACCGGCGTCGAAGGTTATACTTGGCGCAACTGAACGTCGGTTTGGGCGTTGTGGCACGCGGTGCAAAAGAAGGTCGAGGCCAATGGCGTCGAACGATCCACGCATCAAGGGGCGAAGCAGGTCCGCCTCCTCGCGGGCGTGTTGTTCGACATGAACGGGGAGGCGATGAAGCCGACCCCTGCGATGAAGAAGGGGGTTCGCTATCGCTACTATGTCTCGCGGCGGCTGATGACCGACAAACGGAATTCGGAATCGCGCGCCCGATCGGCGGCGAAAGCAGAACCCTCCGAGCCAGACAATCAACAACTGATCCGACAGTTGGTTCCTGCTCGCCCTCAGCGCGCCGGCCACGAGATGATGTTCGTGGTTGATGGAGCAGACAATAATCGTAGTGACGATCCAGAGCTGCTGCGGCTTCTGGTTCGCGCTCACGGCCTCGCGCGCCGCATCGCGAACAATCCAGCCTCGACGCTGGAAGACGTCAGCGCGCAGGAAGGAATGGGCGCTTCCTATGCCGCTCGGTTGATGCGGCTCAATTACCTCGCCCCCGAGATCGTCGTCGCGATCCTCGACGGCCGTCGGCCCGAAGGCGTCGCCGACACCATGAGGCCGTCGCCATCGGCGGCGTACAGGTGAACGGTGTCCGGACCCCAGGGGCAGTTGGCGAAGACCTTGTCGCACGCCAGCAACGCCCGCATGTGTACGGGATCTCCGGGGCGCAGATCGGCGTTGGCGCTGTCGGGGTCGATCGACGCTCGGCGCATGGCGGCGACAGCAGGCCCTCGACGGGGGCTTCGGCAAAGTGAGGGTCGCCATACCATTGATCTCGATCCGCATAGGCGATCTTCAGCGTTTCGATCATCAGGTGCAGCGAGCCGGCTTCGCGCGCGAGACGCCCGGTCTTCGCCGGGATGAATGAGCAGCGCCTGCAGCATGGCAGTGCCTTCATTCCACGGCGGGCAGTTGAAAATGTCGTGGCCGCGATGCGAGATGGATACGGGGCTCCCGGCGCCGAGTTTCTGTCTCGGGGGCTGAGACTCAGCCCAAGACTTAAGCGTTGCCGGTCCGCGCGGACCCGCTCCTTATCTCCGCGAAATAGTCGTCCGCGCCGACCTGGCCGCCTTTGAGCGCAATCTGCAGCCCGTCCAGACGGGCGTCGTCACTGTAGGCGCAACATAGCGGCGAACCCGGCGTTGCGGGGAGCGGCAACAGCGTCGTCAATGCGAACACACCAAGTTCCGCAAGCGCGTGGCTCGAAGTGTCGCCGCCGCAAATGACGCCGCGACGGAGCCCCGCCTGCTCGATTAGCGCGCGTTCGAGACGCCCCAGCGCAGACCCGATCTTGTGCCGGCCACCCTCCATCTTGAGTTGATCGCCGATATCGGTCTCCGGTCCAAGGGCCGTATGAAAGATGACGCTTCGCCCTTCCTTGAGGCTGGCGAGTCCCGTCTGAACCGCAGCCTCCAAGATCGCCTCATCGCCCGAAGCCAGGCTCTCTGCGCCCAGCGCAAAGCTGTCGAAACCATTGGCTGTCGCGTAGCGAATCTGCCGAGCGGTTGTCGGCGAGCAACTGCCCGACACGACCGCGATCCTGTCCACGGCGCCGGGCGCGGGGAAATGGCGCGCGCCCGCAACGGCGCCCATTTGCGTCCATTCACTCAGCAACGCATATTCCAGACCCGAAGAGCCCACGACGAACAGTCCTCGATCCCCCGTCAGCCGCGCAAGTTGGCGACCAACCGTTTGCTGAGACGCGGCGTCAGCGACGTCGAACATCAGGATATCGGGCCCACGCGAAAGCGCCGCCTCGACGCGGGCGTCTACGTCGTCCGCGTAGAGCGCGGCGAGATCGACGAGGGCTATGGTCTTTTTAGTCTGGTGGCCGAGATGTATGCGAAGGTCGGATTCGCGCATCGGCGTAACCGGGTGCCGCGACATGACCGGATGCCGATCGATGCGGTAGACCTCGCCTTGATAGGCGGCGAACAGATGGCCAAACGCCGTATACCGCTTCAACTGGGGCGCGCCCACGACAAGGGGAACGATCGGCTGGTCGAACAATCGCTGGCCGATGTCGATGGCGCGTCCGATACTCCCGACCTCGGGACTTGAGTCGAACGTCGAGCAGACCTTGTAGTGGCAGAAAGCGGCGCCGAGATCCCGCAACCAGCTGAGCGCAGGCGTCAGATGCGCCTCCATCCAGGCGGGCGTCTGGCTCCGGCTCGAACCCGCCAGACCGATGGCGCGCACGTCGGGAAAGCGGGCGCGCTGCGCAGGCGTCGGAGGCCGAGTGAACAAAACAGTCGGGACGCCCTGCGACGTCAGCGCCTCCATGACGTCGGTGGCGCCTGTCAGATCGTCGCCGTAATAGGAGAGCAGGAGGCGGGTTGGATCAGGCGTCATTCTTCGCGCCCCCGAACTTGGCGATGGATTGCGCAAGTTCGCGATGGTCGCGGGCGTAAACGTCCAGGGCGATACCGGCGACGGCCGCCTCCCACGCCTGCCGCACCGCGCGCACGCCTGCGGCGGGGCCGCCGGGATGACTGACGACGCCGCCCCCGCACAGATAAAGCAGGTCCTGCGTGCGCCCCGTCCGCGCGAAGGTTTCGGGCGCCTGTCCGCCCCATTGGCCCGACCCCGCCACCGGCATCGGGCAGTCGCGCGGAGAAAACAGCGGCGTCTTCAGCGCCTCGAACGAGCGGACGAAGGAATCGTCGGGCTCCCAATATTTGGCGCCGATGCCGTTGATCTGGAACTGGTCGACGCCCAGCAGGCGCCAGAATTGTTGATAGACGCGAAAATCCAACCCGAGGCCGGGATGGCGCGTAAGGATATCCCAACCATTGCGGTGCGCGTGCAGGACCAATCGCGAGCGTTTACGCAAATAGAGGAAGGCGCCGTAACCGATGGAGTTGATGTTGATGACGGCGGCGTTGCCGCCCGCCGCCGCGACAAGGTCGTGGTTTCGCAGCATGACCTCGGGATCGGTATGGGAAATCCCGAACGCGTACATCACTTTCTTGCCTGTCTTCTGCTCACGGTCGAGCACGATCGGCATGATCGCCTTCACGCGGTCGGCGAGCCTCGAATAAGCGGGGGACATCAGCTTTTCGTCGTCCTTGATGAAGTCGACGTCGGCCTCGACCAACTCACGCACCATTTGCGCCGTCTCATGCGGACGCAGGCCGAGCGCGGGCTTGACGATGGTTCCAATGATCGGCCGGTCTGCGACGCCGGTCAGCGCGCGACTGCCGGCGACGCCGAACTGCGGGCCTGGATAGGCAGGCCCGAACTCCGGCGGCAAGCGCATGTCGACGACGCGA
>Ga0075030_100002184_pt1 | contig 17784 bp, 23 predicted proteins | sample LitLauG_LLR_2012_FD_71393 | JGI IMG/M metagenome (GOLD analysis project Ga0075030, IMG submission 71393) | Freshwater sediment microbial communities from Pennsylvania, USA - Little Laurel Run_MetaG_LLR_2012 | ecosystem: Environmental > Aquatic > Freshwater > Creek > Sediment | place: USA... | reverse complement strand
GACCCACAACATAGCTGTGGAGCTCAAACTTAATGAACTTGACTTGAGCACCCTGCCGTCAGCAGCCCAGATCGGGGTGTATCGCATTCTCCAGGAAGCCCTGACCAACGTCGCCAGACACTCGGGAGCCAAGGCGGTCAGCATTAGGTTCACGCGTTTGCCCACCTCTTTGGAGGTAGCAGTAGTCGATAACGGATGTGGTTTTGACGCTAAGGCCGTGGCTGTCTCCTCGCATCGCCTGGGAATTCAGAGTATGCGAGAGAGAGCGGCAATGCTGGGCGGAACCGTAAGTTTCACATCCCAAAGCAAGGGGACCAAGATTTTGATGCAAGTCCCCCTTGCCAACCAGGACTTCCAGTCCTCGACGAGGCGGAGGAGTTCCTGAAATGCCGGCGCGAACGCACAAGATCAGAGTCATGATCGTGGATGATCACGCAATCCTTCGCGCAGGACTGAAGATGCTGGTCAATGCCCAGTCCGATATGGAAGTTGTCTCGGAAGCTCCCGATGGAGAAAAGGCGGTTCAAGCAGCACGGGAAACGAGACCGGATGTGGCCTTGCTGGACCTGACCATGCCTCGGGTGGGGGGTATGCAGGCGCTGCAGCAGATGGCGCGCAGCTGCAGCGAAACCCGGGTGCTCGTCCTCACGATGCACGATGATCCCGCGTACTTGCGATCGGCACTGGCGGCAGGGGCCTCTGGCTACCTGCTGAAAAGGGCAGTGGATGCCGAACTCGTTGCCGCCATACGCGCGGTGCATCGCGGAGGAACCTACGTGGATCCGCGTTTGGCCAACGTTCTTGTTCAGGACGTGCTGGCGAAGAGAGGTACAAAGGCTGTGCCCGAACGCCCGGTAGGCATTCTTAGCGACCGGGAACTACAAGTGCTAAAACTCGTGGCGCGGGGTTACACCAGTGCGCAAATAGCCAAAGAGATTTTTGTCGGTGTGAAAACTGTCGAGACCTATCGCTCCCGTTTTGCCGAGAAGCTCGGACTTCGGACGCGCAGTGATGTCATTCGTTTTGCCGTGCAAATGGGTCTGTTGACGCCAGAAACGCTGGAGAGTGACCCTGGCCGCTCGGGTCGGTAGGAATTTTGTTTCAGGCCGCCTCCCTGCCTCGATATGTAGTGCAGCTGCGTCCTCGTGTCAGGGTTTTTCCGGACAAAGCCATCCATTATTAGCAGCATCCCCGATACCACGCTTATTTCAACTGCAGCACACTATCGTGCAGGCTACTGAAGTGTAGCTTCCCAGTGGACACAGCCTCAGAAGCGGGTCAATCGAGATCGGACGACAGAACAATGAGAACGACATCAAATGCCTTTCGGTTGGAGTCGAAATCGGGAATTTCTCCAACCAGGATCAAAAAGTTGAACACGAGTTTTGACCCTGAGATCTTTCTCGCAAAAGCCGGCGTCGGCAAGACGGTGGTTAATCTGAAAAAGAAGGACCTCGCCTTTTCACAGGGGGGCCCAGCTGACGCTGTCTTCTATATTCAGAAAGGCCGGGTAAAGCTTACCGTCGTCTCCCAAAATGGCAAGGAAGCGACCACCGCCCTACTAGGTGCGGGGGAATTCATCGGAGAGGAGTGCATGGCCTCCGCTAACCCTACGCGCATGGCGACTGAGGCCGCGCTTATGGAGTGCACAGTACTCAGGATCGATAGAAAACAGATCTTGCGAGTGCTCCACCAGGAACACGCATTTTCCGATCTGTTCGTCTCCTTTCTTCTCGCCCGCAGCACCCGATTCCAGGCGGACCTCGTTGATCAGCTTTTCAATTCCAGCGAGAAACGGTTGGCACGGGTTCTTTTGCTGCTTGCAGAGTTTGGCAAGACACGCAAGCCGGAAACGGTGATTCCCAACATAAGCCAAGAGACGCTGGCAGGAATGGTAGGCACAACCCGTTCGCGGGTTAGCTTCTTCATGAACAGGTTTAGGAAATTAGGTTCATTGATTACCACGCTGGTGATGTATTGCAAGTTCACAATTCACTTCTCAACATCGTTCTTCACGACTAGGTCCATCATGAGCAGCATTGAACAGACGCACTTTTGAGTATGTGCAGGAGATGTTTATGGCAGCCACTGCGACTCCCATTGTCCTTGTCCGTGAGGCCAAGAATTTGCGTTACGGCGTTCCCGCTCACTATGTGAAGACCTTCGACGACGGCACAGCCTTAGTCCGATTCACGGCAGGGAATATCCTCATCGTCCCCGTAGAATTACTCGAACCGGCCACGGAGGCGGAGGCGCAGGAATATTACAGCGCGTGCGCGGCATGAATCGTGCCCTAACCAACACGCTAAGGTCTGACCTCACCGCGAGCCATAGACTACAGCGGGGAAAAGGAAACAGGTGTTTTACACTCGGCGAAGCCTCCACGCAGAGGGATTCAAGGGGGCTCCCCGCCCCCCGGTCATCGGCGAAAACGATTTCGCAAATCCAGAAATTCGCATTGTTCGCAGACGTTTCCGCGAGCGACTGCGCCAGCATTATTTCCGCGGGTCGCGAAAAGCGCTTCTCGCGTAAGCAAACAATCTTCTCCGAAGGCGATCCCGTTCAGCAGGTGGTCCTACCTCTGTCCGGTTATGTCAAAATCACGCAGATCGGTGTGAGCGGCAATGAAGTGATCCTCCGACTCAATGGGGTGGGCGAAGTCGTGTGGGCTTTTCGGCTGTGCGCAAACTGCTACCATTTCTCAACGGCACGAGCTGTCCAATCGTCCACGGCGATCGTCTGGGATTCGGCAACCTTCGAGAGGCTGCTTGAGCGTTTCCCCGCGTTTCGCCGCAACACGGTTCGCGCGCTGGAGGAGCGGCTGCAGGAGATGGAGGAGCGCTTTCGGGAAGTCTCCACTGAGAAGGTCGGCTCCCGCGTCAGCAGCGAACTGCTCCGTCTGTCCAACCACCTGGGGCGCGCCGTCAACGGGGGGCATCTAGAAATCAGCCTCTCCCGCAGCGAATTGGCTCAATTGACCGGCACGACACTGTTCACAGTGAGCCGCCTGCTCTGCCACTGGCAAAAGTTAGGAATCGTCAGCATCGGGCGGGAGGCCGTGTTGGTTCGTGACGTCGCTGCCCTTGCGCAGCTTTGTTCTACCGAATGATCTTCCCTTAACTCCCTTCTGCCTCAAGCGCAGTAATGCCCACCATCTCCGCCAGCGCCTCCCAGTGCCTCGGATGCGGACGGCGTTGTCCAGAACGTATGAACGCGGCGTAGGGCTGGGAGATCTGCATGGCTTCCGCGATCTCACGAATTTTCTTGCCTCTGAGCGATGGCTGAATTCTCTGAATGTAACATTCCTCCGTCAGCCAGCTCGGCAGAGTTTTAGGGTCCCACCACATGGCGCGTAACTGCCGCGAAACCCGTGTGCTCGTCCTCACGATGCACGATGACCCTGCATACTTGCGATCGGCACTGGCTGCCGGGGCTTCTGGCTACCTGCTGAAAAGGGCGGTGGATGCGGAACTGCTTGCCGCCATACGAGCGGTGCATCGGGGAGGAACCTACGTGGACCCGCGTTTGGCCGACGTTCTTGTCCAGGACCTGCTGGCGAAGAGAGATACAGGAGCAGGATCCAGACGGCCCGTAAGCATCCTGAGCGACCGTGAGATGCAGGTGCTCAGACTCGTGGCGCGGGGCTACACCAGTGCGCAGATAGCCAAAGAGATCTTTGTGGGTGTGAAGACTGTTGAGACCTATCGTTCCCGTTTCGCCGAGAAGCTCGGACTTCGGACGCGCAGTGATGTGATTCGTTTTGCCGTGCAAATGGGTCTGTTGACCCCAGAGGCTTTGGAGAGCGAGCCGGGCGGCTCGGCTCGGTAGGGATCGTGTTTTAGGGCTTTTCCGCCCCGATATCTCGTGCACTTGCGCCCCTTGTCAGGGTTTTTCCGGACAAAGCCCCTTATTATTAGCAGCATCCCCGATACCCAGTTTATTCCCTCTGGAGCACACTACGTGCAGGCTGCAAAAGTGTAGCTTCCCCGTAGACTCACGTCACAACCAGTCCACGGTGAATCGGAGAACAAAGCCATGAGAGCCACATTAAATGCCTCCCGCCCACCGCCAAATTCTGGAATTTCTCTGGTTGGGATGAAAAAGTTGAGCACGGGCTTTGACCCTGAGACCTTTCTAGCAAAAACCGGGGTCGGCAAGATGGTTGTTAATCTGAAAAAGAAAGAGGCCGCCTTTTCACAAGGCGACCCAGCTAACGCTGTCTTCTATATTCAGAAAGGCAAGGTTCAACTCACCGTGGTCTCGAAGATTGGCAAGGAAGCGACGATCGCCATATTAGGTGAGGGAGGCTTTTTCGGCGAAGGTTCGCTTGCGGGCCAAGCCCTCCGTATGGGATCTGCAACCGCCATGACGGACTGCGAACTTGTGCGCATTGACAAGAAGGAAATGATGCTGGCGCTTCACCGGGAACACACGTTCTCGGATCTGTTTGTAGCGTATCTGCTGGCACGCAACATCCGATACGAAGAGGATTTGGTTGACCAACTCTTCAACTCCAGCGAAAAGAGGCTAGCTCGGATTCTGCTCTTGCTTGCCCATTTCGGCAAGGAAGGCGTGCCCGAGACCGTAATCCCCAAAATCAGTCAGGAGACCCTCGCCGACATGATAGGCACAACCCGCTCGCGGGTGAGTTTTTTTATGAACCGGTTCAGAAAACTAGGCTTCCTTGACTATACTGGCGGGAGCGGACTGCAAGTTCATAGTTCGCTTCTAAATATCGTTCTCCACGATTAGCCCCGCTTAGACATCCCAAGCCCAGCTCAACGACAGTACTGAGCAAATCAGGCACTTGCTGGATGTGGTCCGGAGGGCGGACCCATCTTCATCGCGACCAGCACCTCCAACAGGGTTGCCGTGTTACGGACGGTTCCCGAGATGGTGATGAGTGCTTCGGAGACGACGGGATGTTCTTCTGCCAGCAAGTCGAGACGTTCACTCACGTTGTGGAGTTGCTGAGCTTCGTGCAGGATCGCGTTCGAATGCATGGGGGCACGGCTTTCTGAGAGCCTAAGGAGAGGAAACTTCAGATGGGCTGACTTAGTTCAGGGAACCTGAAAGAGGGGAAGGTGGTAACCACCTCAACTGGATCATACCACGTGGGGGGCCTCGGAATATTGCAGCCCGGTAGTGGTGGAGTTTGAAATCCACACGGCTTAGCCGAGTTTGCTCCATTTGTGGGAAGCTGTAGGTATGGCAACGAAGCGTACAAAAGCCGATAAAGCACAGCGGCAGGCTGATCAACTGGAAAGCAAGTCGGAACGCCGTCCGGCACAAGTACCGAAGAAGGCACCGATGCCCGAAGACTTCAGCCAAGCCGTTGCGAGCACCGTCAGAGAGGCCACGAAAAAACGCTAGCTCGTGCTTCGCGCCCTTCTGGCTCTATCAGGGGAAGAATCTTCGTTTTCAGACTGCACCCGACCCGTCACGACTGCTCGTGGCGCACACGATTCGAGGATCGACCGACCAGGAATGGGTGCTGATTCACAAGCCACTTTTCATCTTCGAAGGGCGTGTTCATTGCTGCAGAATCCAAGAGGTGTGTGGCAAAGCGACTATGGTGGAAGAAATCAGCACGAAACACTAGGCATTAACCTGTACAGGCACTAATGCAGGGCAGCACCGGGAATTCTGAATGGATCTGACAGCGTCTTCAGCCGTGAATTTTCCCATCATCAGTGCCAGCTTACGATTGGTTGTCATCTGGACGGGAGTCCGATCAATCCTCTGCACGTACGCGGGCGCGCGAGTATCGCCATGGCTCACTCTTACAACAAATTTGATGTTTGTCATGATTTCTCCTGTTCGTTCGGGGTGAGAAACAAACGGGAGGCGAGATAAACCGCCTCCCATTTCTCTTGCTAGCTACTAGCTCTAGGCGGCCTTGCCGTGAACCTTGGCTTCGAGGATCTTCTCGGTGCCAACATTCACCTTGATCTGCTGGGGCTTGGCTTCGGCCTTCTTCGCAAGGCTAATCTTCAGCACGCCCTTGTCATAGTTGGCGCTCACTTGCCCCGTATCTACCGAACTGGGGAGGGTGAACGAGCGGGTGAAGCTTCCGTACTGTCGCTCGACGCGACGGAAGTTCTCCTCTTTCTCTTCCTTCTCAAATTTGCGCTCACCATGGACGGTGAGGGTGGTGTTCTCGATGCGAACATCAATGTCTTTTTCGTCGATGCCCGGGACTTCCATCTTCAGAGTAATGTTGTGCTCGTCTTCATAGATGTCCACCGGCGGCGCGAAGTTGGTGGTGGTGGTTAACGCCTCTTCCGGGCCTTCGGGGCTATACGACTCCCGGACAAAGCGGTTGATGCGGTTTTGCATGGTGGCCAAGTCACGGAGAGGATCCCAACGGGTCAATAGTGTCATAACGCAGTCCTCCTTCGGGGGGAAGCTAAGAGGAAAAACTTCAGATGAGCTGACTTAGTTCAGAGGACCTGAAAGAGTAAGAAGAGGTAGCTCGCTCAATTGAATGCTAGGCCTCTGCGCAACCGTTGTCAAACTGTGGGCCAAGGCCAGCAGCCTCGCACTGGTCGGAAAAACGGAACACCTAAGGACCCAGAATTGGGCGGAGAGCAACCGAGGGATAGTGCACGATTTTGACCATCTTTTTTGGGTGTCTTCGTTCCATGATGGCAATTGCAGGTACCGACCGCTGCTGACCATAAAGTTCCGGGGCGTTCGTAGCGTGCGCCTCAAGGGAGGAATGACGAGATGCACACCTGGTTCAGAACGTGCCGCACAGTGGCGTCTCCCTTGGCTGTGAGAATAGTAAGCCGGCTCGCAGCCCTCATACAGACCATCATTCTGCTTGCCCCGAATGCACTCTCCCAATCTGGATCCCTAAAGGTCGAGATGCCCGCCGTCGACCTGGCACGAAAGGTTGTCACCAACGAACTGAGAGTCCAGAATGAGGAGCAAAGCCACTGGATGTACCGGCTCGAAAAGGCGGAGTCCGGGAGGAAACAGATTCAGAAGATCCTCGAGACGAAGAATGGTTCTCTCAGTCAACTTCTCTCGATTGACGGCCACCCCCTTGACGCCAAACAACTGCGGAAAGAGAACCAGCGCATACAGAGGCTCGTCAGCCATCCGGATGAGCAGCGGAAGTTACAGCAGGCGAGCAACAAGAAGGCAGAGCAAGGTGCGCGTTTGTTCAGGATACTTCCTGACGTATTTGTGTTCAGCTATGCCAGTCGTCAAGGGGACCTCGTAACACTCAATTTCACACCGAACCCGAATTTTCAGTCGCCTTCGCTTGAGGCCCGGGTTTTCCACGGCATGGAAGGTGAGATGACGGTCGATACCAAGCAAGAGAGGTTGGTAGCGCTCAATGGCCATCTCATGGAGGATGTCAAATTCGGATTTGGAGTACTAGGACACCTGGACGGGGGAAGCACATTTGAGATTGGGCAGACGGAAGTTATACCAGGACACTGGGAGATGACTGCCCTGCATGTGAACATGAAAGGCAAGGCCCTGCTCTTCAAGTCAATCGGAGTACAAGTGACCGAGAACCACAGCGACTTCCATCGAGTGCCGGATGACCTGACACTTGAGGAAGCCGCGGACATTCTCGGCCGGCAGATAGTCGTAGCGGACAATCGCTAGAGCATCACAAACACTTTCCTCGGGCCGCCTCCTTCATCTGACGCCGAACACATTCCTGCGTTCGTCTCACACTAAGGAGGTCTGTCGGGCTACCGATATTACTGCCCGGTGGCAATATCGTTGTGGGGGTGGTTGCAGCTACGCTGCCGCTGACGTCCTCATGGCTTTCATGTAGCTGTCCATCGATTGGGTCAACTGCGCATCCACTTCGTCCGCGATTGTCATGACATCGGGTAAGAGAAGGCTGAAATCCAGAAGGCTTAGATTGCTTTGCAGCGTTCCGAAGAGTGTCACCTGTAGTATTCGTGATTCGTGCACCAGCATCGCAGGAGTGTAGCCTTGCAGATATCGCAGCTTGCCATGGGCTATGGCTGCAGCGGAACAGACAGCATCACTCTCCTTCGCAATGGCACAGGGTCTGCTCAGGCGGACCACAAGATCTTCAACTAGCTTAGGAAGATGTCCTGTTCGCTCCTCATCACTGAGCAACACTTGTTTGAGTTCGCTGCTCTCTTTTGCCCGCGCCAACCAGTCTTGGATGACACCGGTCATGCAGCGCTGCAATATCGCGCCCACTCTTTCCTTTTCACGCCTCACGGCAGGTCGCCGGTCAAGCATCTTCTCTCGCATGAGATCGGCGAGTCTTCCGACATCGAACGGTTTTATGATGATTTCGTCGGCTTCCAAAAGAATAGCGGCCATGGCGCTCTGCACGTCGGGATACCCGCTGACTAGCAGCGTAAGTGCATCCGGTTGAGAGTGGCGCATTGCGGTAACTACGGTGAAGCCGTCGCCGGGATTCGGCATGTGCAGATCCGTCAAGAGCACGTCGAAGCTCTCCGTAGCGATATGTTTCAGGGCTTCTGTCACATTGGCAGCAGAGACCACCCTAAACCCTTTGTGCTCAAGGGTCGCAGTCATCATGTCGCGAACGGCGGCGTCGTCATCCACCAGTAATACTTTGTGGGAAGTGGAACGTTCGGTCAGAGTCATAAGGGCGTAGCCTCTCCTCACGAACTGATGACAGTGTGAATTAAGTCTGTTTTGGAAAATGTATAAAAGTGAGCAGTTATTGGATCTGAAACGGGCAATCTACCTTAAGTCAGAAAAGCTTCACGGCGCGGTCATGGGTTAGCGGCGGAACACCGACCATTCAGACCATCACGACCGCGCATCAGCAGCATTCAGTACTTTTCAGGCCGGACTCACGCGAGTTCGGCCTTTTTCGCATGGATGCCAGGAGGCCACGCACGGCTTCTTGCCGTATAGGTCCCAAACATTCCTCAACTTGGATTAGGGTCTTTTGAACGGGTTAGCCAGTTCATTCTCAGTGCCACGCAAGGAACTGATGGAGCCAATCTCGAACTGAGCTTTCTTGCTCAGACTTCGACACCTCCGAAATGAGAACGTTCCGCTAGAGCCATTTTAGGACGAAACCGAGTCTCAGTTTGTCTCGTCCAGAAATCGTGCCGTTCAATCCACGCAACCCGCAGCGGCAGAACATCACCGGGCACGCGAAGGATCATCGGGCAAGGGGAAAAACAATGCGCACCATCTCCTCCATTCGTTCGCCGCTGTTTGCACTCGTACTGCTAGCCATGTCGGCGACAGCTTACGCGCAAGTCAGCATATCGATTTCATTCGCGCCGCCAGAACTCCCCGTCTATGAGCAACCTCTTTGTCCCGGCGAGGGTTATCTCTGGACCCCCGGCTACTGGGCTTACGCCAACGATTACGACGATTACTACTGGGTGCCAGGCACGTGGGTGATGGCTCCAGAACCAGGCTTGCTCTGGACTCCAGCCTATTGGGGTTGGGGCGGCGATGGCTATGTCTTCTATCAGGGCTACTGGGGGCCGCAAGTAGGTTTCTATGGAGGAATCAGTTACGGCTACGGATACTTCGGAGAGGGCTACCAAGGTGGACGTTGGCAGAACGGGCAGTTTTATTACAACCGTTCAGTGAACAATGTGAATATCACCAACATTCACAACGTGTACAACACCATCGTGATCAACAACACCACGGTGAACCGGATCAGCTACAACGGCGGCAATGGTGGCGTCACTGCGCGTCCGAGGCCTGAAGAAGAGGCGGCGGCGCGTGAGAGACATATCTCACCCGTGACCGCTCAAACGCAACACGAGCAGTCTGCCCGCACACAACCAGAGCTACGCGCCTCGGTGAACCATGGCACGCCACCAGTCGCGGCTACTCCTAAGCCTGGAGCATTCAGTGACCGCGCCGTTGTGCACGCGAAACAAACAGGGACACCTTACAACGCTCCGGTGAATCGTGCCGCAGTTCAGGCACCGGTCAATGCACCCGCCGCGCATCCAGAGAGCAATGCTGCTCGCGGGGATCGGCCGGCCCCGAATAGTCAGCCGGAACCGAACCGTGCTCCATCAGCGCGACCAAATCAGCCTGAGCCGAATAGGCCGGAACCCAACCGTTCGCCCACAGCCCAGCCGGAACGACAGCCGGAACCGAATCGTTCTCTAGCAGCCCAGCCGAACAATCGGCCAGAGCAGAACCGCAATGAGCCTGCTCAGCGGCCCATGACTCCACCACCGAACGAGCGTTCGCAGCCTGAACGCACTCCTCCTCCTGCGGAAACGCGGTCCGCACCGCAGCAGCGGCCACAGCCGGCTCCCATGAAGGCGGAAGAGAAAAAGCAGCCGAACGAAGAGCCGAAACGGAATGAGAAGCCGCAGTAATAGTAGGGCCTCAGACGAGGCAGATTCGACGTTGGCTCTCAAACGACGAAGGAGGGGACCATGTCCCAAACAGTATTGGACAGAACGGCTGAACGCATCGCTGAATCAGCTCGCCAGGCTTCCCGCGCGACCAGTGCGGTCGCCGACGCAATAATAGAGGATGGCGTGGGAGTAGTGAAACGTGCTGCAAAACAGGGCGGCGACGCTGCTGAAGAATTTCTGAACGACACAACTCAGCGCATCCAGCGACACCCTGTGCTGACTGTAGCGGTCACATTTGCCGTAGGCCTCACCACGGGAGCTTTCATCGGCTGGATGATCAAACGAAGATAGCTCACCCGCGAAATAACAAGATTGCTTCTCGCGTGGACGCGCGGGCTATTGCTCCTCCAGCGTTATGCGTCATAGGACAGCGGAAGCGTCGACCCGCCTTCGTGCAATTATGCGATTGTTAGTAACAGCTGGCTGGCCAAACGATCCTTAGCGATGAAAGCGCCCACCTGCTTCATGGCTTGCTCAGGAACATCCGGTGCTCCCGACAGCATGATGATTGGCGCTTGCGGCCTAAGCCGTCTCATCGTAATTGCAACCTCATGCCCATTCACCTCGGGCATAACGTAGTCGACGATCACAACGTCAATCGGGTGCGCAGAAGCCAGCTCCAGTCCCCTGCAACCACTTCGAGCAGTCAGAACGGTGTAACCGAGCACTCGAGGAACGACTTCTCGCATTCCAGTGCGTCCTCGTTATCGTCGATACAAAGGAGTAGTGCTCTTTTGATTTCCGGCTGAGCGGACAGGGGCATGGTTCACCTTCAGGAGACAATTCTCAATTCTTAACCTCAGGGAAACTGTTCAAAACTACTCAAACTAGTGTTCTTTTGCAGCAGGCTTGCCGATCTCCCTCCTACCGCATCCGCCGGTTGCATTGAGTGGAATGCATGTCCAATCTCACACGAGCCGTCGGTATCTGGGTCGTCTGGGAATTGCGCTGGGAAGAACCGGCCACTAGCCCACTCTGCCTTTATTTGGATGGCTTCAAGGTCTCGGAATGAGGGGAGATTGTGTCTGAAACCGACCACATGAGCCGTTCGGCACAGTATTACTGGAGTCGGTGAGCCAATCTATTACAGGGGAGAAATTGAGGATGGAATGTTCCTAACCAGCAAAATCGCGTGGGCTGGGTTCGTCTTCTTATTGCTAGCGGCAGGGATTTCAGGACCACGCCCGACGCTGCTCACTTCAGGAGTAGAGCCCAGCAAAGAAGTGCCAGCGGTCCCGCATCCGAACGATGTAAATAGGATGCAGCAGGCTCTGCTGGACAAAGGATACTACCGCGGGAAGGTGGACGGCGTATTGGGTCTGCGAACCCGAGCCGGCATTCGCGCGTATCAGAAGGCTGAGAATCTGCCAGTCACGGGCCAGCTTGATAAAGAGACGGCCGGTAGACTCGGAGTCAGCCTAGAGGTTCGTGAGGAGAAGGACTTCGATACCACGCAAGACAAGCCTCCGGCAGGCATAAAGTGGGCCAAAGGTTCGGGGCGTGCCCGCAAGACACCACAGACGTCAGTCGAGAAATCGACCACTCCTTAAAGCTGACTGAAGACCACGTGAGCATATTTGCTCAGACCTCCTCAGGCCTGATTTGCTAAGGTCGAAATTGTCCTGGTGCGCTCAGCTATCTGCGCGGATTTGCGCGCGAGTGCTAACACAGCACGAACCGGGAAGCTGGCGCACTGGTAATAGAAAAGAGGCTTTTCAATGAAGAAGGTCATGTTCGTACTTGCGATGTTTGCTCTCGGCACGTTGTGCTGGGCTGGATCGGGCCGGGAAGATGCCACCGAAAGACTGGAAAATGCCACCACAGCGTTACACGAAATTATGGGGATGCCTGACAAGGGAATCCCGGAAGAAGTGCTGGAGCACGCCAAGTGCATCGCCGTTGTGCCGCACATGGTCAAAGGTGGGTTTGTGTTCGGTGGTAAGGGAGGCAAAGGCGTAGCCACCTGCCGCACGGCGAATGGCTGGAGCGCGCCGGCGTTCATCACCATTTCGGGCGGAAACTGGGGACTGCAGATCGGCGTAGAAGCTGTGGACCTGGTCATGATCATTCAGAATGAAAAAGGGATGCAAAAGCTCCTCGAGAGCAACTTCCATGTTGGAGCGGACGCTTCAGCAGCAGCGGGTCCAGTCGGACGGCATGCCGAGGCCGGCACCGATTGGAAGATGGATACAGAGATTTTGACCTACTCCCGTGCCAAGGGCGTGTTCGCTGGGCTCACCCTGGAAGGTGCGTCAGTCCGCCAGGACAATGATTCCCGGCACGCGATTTACGGAAGCGGAGTCACCACGCGGGCATTGTTGTTGGGCAAAGTGTCAGCCCCTGCCGTAGCCCAGCCGTTCCTAACGGAAGTTCGTGGTGCAAAAGCTCAAGCCGTAGCCGAAGGGAAAGCTGAAGCGAAAGAAGAAGCTAAGGAGAAAGATAAGAAGTAAGGCTTGCAGAATTTGTGTTCACGAAGGAGAACCGCATGTCAAAGACTTGGGAGCACTACCATCACGCAGCCCGCCACCACGAGCGGGCTGCCTACCATTACAAACAGGCAGCGAAATACGACCAGGCCGAGGAGCACGAAAAGGCTGCTCACCACGCATACCTGGCTCACGGACACAATCAACACGCAATCCAGCACGATGCCGAGGCTGCGAAACTGCATGCTGAGCAGTGCGACAACCTGGAAACGTCCGCTTCCGAGCAAGCACCCAAGACAAAAAGCGCCGCTTAAGTAGCGGTCCATTTTGCGCCCATGCTCTCTGCTGACAGGGAATGAGATTCACCTTTCACGGGCGTGAGCGCCCGGAACGGCTCGCAAAGATGCATGAATGCTCTACTCATATATCCGGAATGGCCTGACACGTATTGGAGTTTCAAGCATGCTCTGCCGTTTCAGGGCAAGCGTTCTTCATATCCTCCTCTGGGTCTGCTCACGATTGCTGCCCTGCTGCCTACCCACTGGACGAAGCGCCTCGTCGACATAAATGTTCGCGCGCTGACCGATTCTGACCTGGCGTGGGCCGACGTCGCACTGGTCAGCGGCATGCTGGTGCAGAAGGACAATCTCCTCGCCATCCTGGCTCGGTGCCGTGCTTGCGGAATACGTACAGTCGTGGGTGGACCGATTGCCAGCGGTTTCGCGGAACTGCATCGTTACGCCGATCACGTCGTGATTGGCGAAGCCGAGGAACTGATCGCCCCACTTGCCGAAGACCTTGAACGGGGTACAGCAAAGCCACAATACAAAGCCAACGAAATGCCGTCTCTGGACCGCAGCCCGTTGCCCGACCTTAGCTTGATAAACACCCGCCACTACTGCTCGATGGCCATCCAATACTCACGTGGGTGCCCGTTCAATTGCGAGTTCTGCGACATCATTGAGATATACGGGCGCAAGCCCAGGACGAAGTCCGTCGCTCAGGTCATTGCCGAGCTGGAGCAACTGTATCGGCGAAAGTGGAGAGGGGCGGTGTTTCTTGTGGACGACAACTTCATCGGGAACAAGAAGAACGTCAAGCAGCTACTGCCCGCACTGGCCGAATGGAACAATCGACATCGCCGGCCGTTTACATTCTTCACAGAGGCGTCCATGAACTTAGCGGATGACCCTGAGCTTCTGGCGCTGATGAAGGCTGCTGGTTTCATCCGTGTGTTCTTGGGCATTGAGACCCCGGTAGAGGCGAGCCTGAAAGAAGCTAACAAGCTACAGAACACTCAGCGCAGCTTGCTCGATAGCGTACGCTGCATTCAGCAACACGGTATCGAGGTTATGGCCGGATTCATCGTGGGATTCGATAGTGATCCGGAAGATGTATTCGACAGGCAGGTCGAGTTCATCCAGGAGAGTGCCATCCCGATCGCAATGGTTGGTCTTCTCCAGGCACTTCCCGGTACGCGGCTCTACCGGCGGCTTGAGCAAGAGGGGCGCCTTCTCGGCGACGCAAATGGAAATAACATCGACTGCAATCTTAGTTTCATTCCAACAATGTCTGCACAACGCCTACTGGACGGGTATCGGTCGATCTTGAAACGAATCTACGCTCCGGACGCCTACTATGACCGTGTCCGGCATTTTCTGGAGCGCTATCGGCCCACCCGTACGCGCCGCTCCCTCTCGGAGTACCTCGCATTGTGCCGTTCCGTCGTGAAGCAAGGCATTCTCGGCAACGCGCGCGCAAGCTACTGGAAGTTCCTGATTGATGCCGCCACCCGGTACCGCCATGCCTTTGGCACTGCAGTGACCTTGGCGATCTTGGGTTACCACTTCAATGCCGTGACCGAGGAAGCCTGCCGGACGGTCTAGCCGTCGGTTCCGTCTATGCCCGGACCCACGGGCGACCTTGCGCGCTAGTCGCATGCAACCTGTCCGCTTGGCGTTCCCCTATCCGAGCTACCGAGAGGAACAGACTGCCTCACTTTGAGGCGGAAACGCATACCAGTTGGTGCTCTTCCAAGTCGCTCTTGGCGCGCTCCTTTATCGACGTTCTTATGGGCTGCGAACTCCGTGGTAACCTGATAATACACAGATGGAAAGGGCCTCGACGTGCTCTCGACGCCTTGATTCAAATGCTCTATTGAGATTCTTGCAAGCTAAGCGCTCCATGGCCTCATCCTTCCTTTGCAGGCCCTTGCGGGTGCGAATGTGAGTCTTTACACCCTCTGTTTGAGGACTTCCTGCTCGGCGCGGAGCCAATCTTGTTCGTCGTGGCCGGGCTTCGGTCGCAACATTTTTGGACAGGAACGGACACAGAAATGAATTTCTCGGCTGCTGATTGAATCTCAGGAAGAGTTGGAGGGGCAGCAGGATGAGCGTAGTGCTAGCCTTAATTTGCGTTGTCGTGCTCGTAGTATCGCTAACGACAATTGTTTTGAAGAGACGGAGCAGGGATCAACTGTGGACGATGGAGCAACACGCTATCTCTCCCGAACAACTCTATTCCTTGCTGGGCTCACATCAGGATGTGGCTCTGTTTGATGTCCGCCAGCCGCTCGATCTGTTAGCTCACTCTGAGATTATTCCAGGCGCTCGAAGAATCCCCTCGGCGGAGGTGTTGGAGGCACCGAGCCTAATCCCTAAGGACAAAGAGGCGATCGTTTATTGTACTTGTCCCGGAGATAAGACAAGCCGGACCATCTTGCTTCGAGCCTTGGACTTTCGGTTTTTCAAGATCAAATTCCTCAAAGGCGGCCTCGAGGCTTGGAAAGCGAAGGGCTATCCGGTCGAGCCATACCGGGAGGTTTTTCATCTTTATACACCCAACCTTGTTCGGCATTGAGTTGTGCGGTGGCGGTTTTCACATTCGGCGGCAGGGGAGAGCACGGAAGAAAAGAGCTGAGTTCTCGTCGCACTCTCGATGCAACCAAGCATGCGCCAGGAGTGCTTTGAGCAAATCGCTCACCTCGTTGCACCAAAAGAGGACCGTGAGGAGGGGCCGCGCCCATGGCTGGCGAAACTTCCTTGACGGTTGGCAGGTCTGAAAGCCACCGGCTCGACGGAGAGGGTTGAGCTCGGGCTGGAGATGTCAATACCAGGAACGGTCACCGTTTTCAACGTCGCGAGCACGGCGGGCGATCGTAAGCGTCTGGCCAACACACCTGTTCGAATGGCGGGGTCTGTGTTGATGTGTTCGGATGACCGCAAAAACAGAGTTGTCAGCGCCCAAGCGACGTACACGAGCGGAAGTTCAGCAGTTGGTGGCTGAGTTTGTAAGCAGTGGTATGCGGCGAAGCGAGTTTTGCCACAGTCGAGGTTTGAGCTTCAGCACGTTGGATCGCCATCTGAAAAAGCAGCGTTGGAAGAGAAGGCGCAGACCAGTTTCTTCGGCCGGCCGGTTGGTGTCGGTGGAGTTGGCCGCCAGAAAATCGCCGACGCAGCACACCGCAACTTGTGGGCTGGCCGTGGTGCTGCCGGGCGGGCGCCGGATCGAGGTACATCCTGATTTTGATACGAGTACGTTCGAGCGCCTGGTGAGTGTACTGGAGCGCGTCTAAGCCGTGTTTGGATTGGGTCCAGCCACAAGGATATATCTGGCCGCCGGAGTCACCGACATGCGCAAAGGGTTCGACGGGCTGTACGGTCTGGTCCGGGACAGATGGTCGTGTGAGCCTCTGAGCGGGCACCTGTTCTTGTTCTGCAACGGCCAGCGCAATCGGTTGAAGGTCCTCGTCTGGGACGGAAGCGGACTCTGGGTGTGTGCCAAGAGGTTGGAGAAAGGACGTTTCACCTGGCCGCAGTCCGGTGATGCGCAGGGCAAGGTCGTCCTGAGTCACGAAGAGCTTTCTCTGTTGTTGGGTGGGATCGATCTGACCAAAACCAGGCACAAGCGGTGGTACCGGAAGGCTTCCCCCGAGGGACAAGCTGCCGCATAAGTTGCTTGGTTGTTTGATCGTTTCGATCGACTCTGGTAAATCATTAACTCATTGTGAGTTTAGCTTCCATTCCTTCAGCACCAGGCGATCTGGAACTGATCGCACAACTTAAGAGCAAGCTACAGTACGCGGAGCTGCGGATTCGTGTGCTGGAAGAGCGTCTGCGGCTGACGCGGATCGAGAAGTATGGTGCGGGCGGAGAAAAACTTTCGCAGGCGCAAATGCAATTGTTCGAGCTTGAGCCTGGCGTCAGTGAAATGATCGAGCCGGCGGAGAGCGAGCACGAGCCAGTGCATCGCTCGGCCAAGAAATCCGTCAGGCATCCGGGTCGCCAGGAGTTGCCGGCGAACCTTCCTCGCGTTGAGCGGATTCTGCCCTGCGCATTAGATCAGCGCGTGTGCAAACGCTGCGGGAAAGAAACTGCAGTGATCGGCTACGAAGAGAGTTCCCAGTTGGATGTGGAGCCGGCGAGGTATTTCGTGCTGGTCACGAAACGAGAGAAGCGGGCTTGCCGGTCGTGTGAGGATCTCGGCGTCGTCTCAGCGCCCCTGCCGTCACGGATCATCGAGAAGAGCCTGGCGAGTGACCGGATCGTCATCGAGACGGTCGTCGGCAAATATTGCAATCACACGCCCCTGCATCGGCAGAGCATGATTCTGGAACGAGACCTCGGCTTGGAAATCAGCCGCGCAACGCTGGACGGCTGGGTCCTCAAAGTCGGCGAGTTGCTGATCCCGATGGTCGCGGCTATGAGGCGAGAATTGATCAGCGGAAGTTACATTCAGGCGGATGAAACTCCAGTCGATGTGCAGACACGCGAGGGCCGAGGTAAGAACCACCAAGCGTACCTCTGGCAATATAGTCGCCCCGGAGGAACTGTGGTGTTCGACTTCCGTCTAGGCCGTGGACGCGACGGGCCGAAGCGGTTCCTGGGACAGTTCGAAGGCATTCTCCAAACCGACGGCTATGCAGCGTATGACCAAATCGGTGGGCCGAGAATGGTACATGCCGCTTGTTGGTC